>BNJV01001187.1_pt1 | contig 383769 bp, 490 predicted proteins | sample 8540591 | NCBI WGS metagenome assembly BNJV01 (sample SAMD00202457, study PRJDB9452) | human saliva metagenome | host: Homo sapiens
AGGAATTATTTCATCTGGAAATAAGCAAGCCAATGCCTATGAGAAAGCCTGCGACGGCAGGATAAATGCAAACTTTCCCATGGATGAAGACTGCTCTAAGGCAGGAACCAACAGGCTCAGAAGGAGGCTGCCACCATCACCCTGCATGAAACCCCTGTCAGAGCCTTCTACAGCTTTTCGCTCATATTATCTTTTAGGATAAAATACTATAAACGCACCCAGGGATGTGCCGAGGAAGATATTAGTATTCTATCCAATGTGTTTATACATATGATGTCTCCTTTGTTGAAAATAGTTTGATTTAACGCAGTTGTGTTTACGCAATTTAATTGTAATGCAAATGTGAGGATTTTCAAAGATTAATTTGGATAATACCTGAATGTTTACAAGTGAACGCATTTGACAACCCTTCCCCTTCCCATATACAATGGCATAGAAAAGAGGTATCCTATGAACAACACAACACAAACTATAGTCTTAATGAGTAGGAATTGCCCATATTTTGTAGAAACGTTGCAGCAAAAGCAATAAGATACATGTGACCTATGATGCATTAAAGAATTCAGGTTTACGAATACATCTTTGCATGTTATGATGTGCTCCATACTCAGGGAAGGAGTATGTAATGACATAATAGAGCTATGAAGAAAAGGTGAAATATGCTTCTTTTTAATCCTTTACAGAAGAAATATGCAAGAATTGTAGTAGACTATTAAAGAAAGAGCGCAATAAAACGGTTGAAGAAGCGGATTACTTTATCACTCAATTGTCTATACCCTTATGAGTCCAAGGACTATCCGATATGCACTGTATGAGCGATACTTACCTAATTGAAGAACTTGTTTAAGGGAAAACAAACTCCCACAATATGAAAAAGAATAAACATTATGAAACCAACAATATACTCACTTACCTTGATGAAACTGCCTTGAATGTCCGGATAAATTAGCCTTTATAGGAAGCTTCCGACTTGACCTTTTGGAGCTGAAATCAAAAACAGAAGCTATAGGAAAGCTTCATGGCTAAATAAAATATCTATAACGGTAATACTTGTCTTTATGGAGGAGTCCCTGAGGAGGTTTCTGCCCTTTTGGGAGTAGTCCGCTCAGGGAATTTTATGTGGTGAGCCTTGATATGCCAGAGACAGGCGATGCCATCATAGATATAACTAAAGCAAAGCAGTAGTTGATAGAAATACTAAGGAAAGGCTGAAAGCCTCGGATTTAGGAGAGATATTTGTAGCTATGAGGAAGCTCTAAACTTATCACAAATTAATGATGAGTTATTGCTGGATATAAGCCATAAAGCGAAAAGGGCTGACACTATTTACATCAGTATTTACCTCCAGGCTCTAGGAGTGCCAAAGGGGTTGTGGCAAGCCATAAGAAATGTAATTGACTACATATGGGGGAGCTTGGCAGGTGTTGATGTGATGAACTGTTTTTGGCAATCAGGCGCCACTCTACCTTGACGCCTGCCTAAAGGATGTCTGTCGCGCTAAAATACCCAGAACTTGCACCATATTTTATTCTAAGAAGCTATTTATGTCTCAGTTAAGCTGATAGAATACCTCAATGAACATAAGATAAACACTATCTGCTGTGTCCTCTGCCCTTACTATATTTACCAGGCTATCAGCCTTTGACTTCGCAAACCCTGAGCACCTAAAGGTTATTGCCTTTGGCGGTGATATTGCCAGCCATTTGAAACAGTGGATGAAAGCCTGCCCCAAGGCAAGATTTATTAATCTATATGGTGCAACCGAGGTGTACAGGTATGAGCAGTTATTATGTGGTTTATGATGTGGAGAAACTGGAAAATGGCATTCATCAAGAATACTCTGCCAGATACGGAGATTTTCCTCATCGGTAAGAGAGGTAACATAATAGCAAATCCGCATCCTAGTGCAGGAGGAAAGTATCAAAATTGAAATCTGCATAGGTGGAACAGGGCTTTCTTCAGGCTACTACAAAGATGAGGAGAGGACAAAGGAGAAATTTGTAAAACTGCAATTAACAGATGGTGGTCTATACTCCTTTACAAAACAGGCGACACAGGCTACTTTGGAGAGGATGAAACTTTATTTTGCAGGAAGAAAGGACAATCCAGATAACACAGAGCTATAAGGATTGAACTGGAGGAGATAGAAGCCTGTGGAGGTGCATTTGAGGAGTTGTCAGAGGATGCTGTATTTATAACCCTGAAAAGGAGGTTATAACGTTTTCTGAGGGTAGAATAAAGAGGGTCAAGGTAAAGAAATTTTAGAAATAGCTTGCCTCCTACATGGTTTCCCGGCAGGTAGTTAAACGATAAGCTTCCGCTTATGGCAGGCGGTAAGATAGACAGGAAGGCCTTATCAAAACTCATTTAAAATATTCACAAAAGTGTTATAGTTGCTCACTTTGGGGTTTAAAGATACAAGTGTCAAAGTGTTAAAATTCGACTAGGGCACCTGCAAGAAATTTATTATCTTTGACATCGCATATTACAAGAAAAGACTGGGGAGAAACTATAGCAATCCCATATCTGAATTATTTAAGAGCCTTTATGAATAAGACTGAATTACTGGACATTTGCAGGACATCCACCCCTGAGGTTGATTATGAAAAGGAGAAAAAGCCTCATAGATGGCAGGATATTTGATTCATTTGAAAACATAGTGACTCTCATATCGGAAATCGCGAAATTATTTGACATAAAAGGTGCTGCTAATGAGATTATAAACAACTTTAACTCATGAAGCGATTATTACCCTTTTAGAGGTGGGTGATGCTATTCGTATCTTATGGATTTGCGCCTTTTAACTCATTATCACTATTATACAGTATTTAAGCAGTTTCAGTGGCAGTTTTGCTCTTTGCCGGCCTTTCATTTTACTTCTATGCCGGCAGTATATCTCATATATATAGCTCTGGTTACTGCCGGAGTCTGGTTTGCCAAGCCTTAAAATGAGCGATATCTATGCGAATCATCTAAAAATTCAGAGGTAAAGAGGAAAGAGTCAATTTAAGACTTCAAAGATAAGCAAAGAAAATGGCTCACTTCGGCCTTATTTTCAACCTTGGTACCCTGTAGTGGTGAAATATGCTGACTTTGTCATTACCAATATTAACTTCATCAGTGCATTTACAGGTGGGAGGATTTAAGTTCCTTAACCTCATTTTGCCAATAGAATTCTTTCTATGCAACTTTAAAAGAGCATCCAATATCTCGTGGATTCTGTATACACCAAAAATACAAAGGCTGAGAAGAAATTTCTTTAAGTTTGCCCATACATATCATTTTCCTAACTAATCCCAAGGTCCTATAAGCAGGTTTGACTATGTCTGAGTCTCTTTTACAGAGCATAATTACAATCTAGGAAGGCTTTGTCAGAGGGCTTTACAGGCTGTTATGGGGATACTTTAAAAATAGTAGTGCAGACCGCATCTTACCTGCAGTTCTTACATTGTTTCTGACGCTGAGACCTATAACGAACCTTTGCGCTTATGGGAATCGTGTTTATGCCCGGTGCCGAATATGTGCAGACTTTTCAGGCGGAATAGACATCACCATAGCCATAGCGGAAATGCTTGGAATCAAAGGTGGAGAACTTCATCCAGACCGTGTTTCTCAAAATGTTAAGAATACTGGAGGCGTTGGCACATAACCATAAGGGCTTGGTTTAGAACTTCATGTTCATCCTTTCCGTATCGACTTTTGTATGCTTAAGCTGTCAAAGCTCTCAGGAAGCACCTTGGGAAAAGCATAGGAAAGCGTGTGCCTGTCTACATTTCAGCACTCACAGTCTGGTTCCTCTGGGACTTTGGCATGGAGCAGGCTGGAACACGTAGTATAGGAGACTCTAAATGGACTTGCATGCCCACAGTATCGGATGAGCTTAAAGGCTGTTTGCGGCTTTCATAAGTTTATTCCGATAAAGCTCCCATTAGAGCTTGCGATCATTTCAGCTATCCGCACCGTATTTATAATGAGCGTATCAGAATGTGACTGTTACAGTGACGTGGGAGTGACTTTTAAAACATTTTAGTATATTTGGGTAAATAATTGGGGGAAAGGCTGTAGTTACCGACCTTGGCATAACTACAGCTGATTACCCTCGTTTAGCTGTAGATGGTTGTTTATTTTTGGTAAGTCTTGCCTCAAGAACTACTGATATAAGAATGGATATTAGCTAAGAGTGAGTTGTCTGGTACCCTGCGCTTGCCCTGCTTTTGTAACGATTCTGATTTTTGGTGTCTATGGCGCAGGCTATGACAGCTCACAGTTCATATACAACAGGTTTTAGGAGGAGGAATGAAGGAAAAATATATATAATTTCACCATTTGCATCACCTTGCCATTTTCTCGTTCGAGACTGCTTATGCCCAAGTATGTGGAGGACAATCCTGAAGGCGCTTATCAGCAGTATTATGATGTGGAAAAGGACCACGACCTGCTGTGGGGGACTGCAGAAGTCTATGACTTTTCATAAGAGATATTGAGGAAGGAATATGGCATCAAGTCTATAAGAAGTGCCAGCCAACATATGGCAGTCTTACTGTCTTCTTGAAGAAATGCTTAGTATGAGAAGCCAAGACCATGGTTACAATGTGCTTGCTATATGAAGTACGCTGGGCCTCAAAGGGAAGCTACAACCGCATAAACTCTTGGCAGTATGAGGTGGTCTGCTTCTAGGTGGAGGCAGTTAAAGGCTTCTATGCTTCCTGAGAGAAGTTTATTACCTGTGTCTTTCCTCTCTTCAGTTCCACTCACTTTGGAGTGAGCTTACAGTCAGGACTTCGTATATTTTTCACCAAGCCAAGGTGTCTGAGGATGGCTACCTTGGCCAGATAAAGGGGTGCGTCCTGTGGATATAAGCTTCCTGTGGAAGCCTCTTTCGAACACAAAACTGCTGATGTCTTATGAGTATCTTGACAAGATGTTGAAGCTATGTAAGGAAATAATGGAACTCATCCTTATAGAAGCATAATTCTTTATCATACTGGTACAAAGAGTGGGATAAGGCAGATTAGGGATTATGCAGGGAAAAATGGCTTAAAGTACATCAATTTTCTTGATAAAAAGATGAGGTGGGGATTGATTATTCAAGGATACCTATGACGGAGGGAGCTTCATCTAAACTCTATGGGGCAGAGAAAATGAGCAGGCATTTTGGGAAGATGTTGAGGGTTTTATTGAATAACCCCGCTTCATCGTATACTAAAATCGCAATATTTCTTACAAAAGGAGCAAAAGCACTCGTTATGTACAGTGTACCGTGTCAGAACTCATCGAGAAAATGGTCTTGATAATCTGACATAGAATAGATGAGAGAGAACATTTGATTAAACATATAGACGTAAACCGTCCTGCACTTCCAGCTCACAGGTTTCTTTGATTACTTTGATTCAGAGCGTATTCAGGTAATTGGAAATGTGAAACATCACCTATCTTAAGAGGATATGGACGAGGATGACGGGTTAAAGGTTCTTGCCAAACTATGGACTACAGAATTCCCTCCTCTTCTGTGGGGAATAAATTTCCTGAGAAAACTTCTTGAGGTGGCAATGAAAAGGAGTTCTGTGCTTTGGACAGACAAGGCAACCTCCGCTTTCATGGCTGAGGCCATCCGTTATGCGCCATCAGCTTGCTCCAAGGATATCCACATACCTCGTTGTGTTGTGAATATCTATGGCGAGGAGTCCTCATTATGGGGAGAGAGCGGCATGTGGGTGAGTGAGGCTGCTCTGGAGCTTATGGCGTGGACACAAATCTTGTGTCCGATGATGGTAGAGATTAAAAGATAAGTGAGGGGATACCCTTGTGGTACAGCTCCTGAGATAATAAACATCTTATAGAGCTTAGGGTATGGTATCATAGATGTGAACCCTTTTCGGTTTGCAGGTGTGAAACTTCCAGAATAATAATATCGACCTCATAAATGCAAAACATGAGTGGAACAAAGGACTACAAGTTTGACAGACTTGGACTTGAGGAGCAGTATGCAAGTTCTCAGGTCAATCTTATAAGCCACAGCATACCTATACGTCCGGGTAGAAACCTTGCCATCATCTGTGAGGCGGCGGCGGTCGCTGCAACCGTCAGAAGAAGATGGGCTACAATGCGGCTAAGAGTTCTATGACAGGGTAACATCTAACAATAATGAAGAACAGAGATATATAAGGAGAAAGCTATGGAGTGAAATTTTGTTTTGGTGTAGGAGATTGGCGGTACCTCAGTTAAACTTGCGTATGTTCACTTTAAGGGAGAGCTTATCAACAAGTGGGAAATCCCAACCCTGCCTGAGAGCGATGCTTTCAGACGTGGCAAAGGTCGATAGAAGACCGCTTTGGCGATAGACTATCCAAAAGAGGACTGCGAGGGTATAGGTATAGATGTGCCGGGACCTGTAACAGAGGATGGCTTCGTTTCTGAGTGTGTCAACATGATGCATTGGGGCAGAACTGGACGCAGGGAGAGATTGAAAAGCCACAGGACTAAAGGCTATGGTAGCAAACGATGCCAATGCTGCTGCTGCTTTGGAGAGAAGTGGCAGGAGGCGGTGAGGACACGAAAGCCTCACGCTGGTCACCCCTGGAACAGGAGTAGGCGGTGGAGTTATAATCGGTGGCAAGATAATAGCAGGCTCCAACGGAGCGCCAGGAGAAGACAGAGCCATATCTGTGTGAGCTCAAATGAGGAAGCATCCTGTAACTGCGGTAAGAAGGGCTGTCTTGAGCAATATGCCATCAGCAACAGGGAATAGTCCCTTGCCAAGATGGAGATATTAGAAGGCAAGAGCTCTGCATCTTAGCCGATATAGACAGCTTCTCCAGCTAAGGACGTACTTGATGCGGCTAAAGGAGATGCCATAGGTGTTGATGTGCTTGATAGACTTGGCTGGTATCTTGCTTTTGCCTGCGCAGGTATAGCACAGATAGTGAACCCTGGTATTTGTCATCGGCAGTGGGTATCAGGCAGAACATCATTATCAAGAGCTGATACAAGTACTATAATGGATTTACTGTGAACGCGGTTAAAATAAAATTCAGACTTGCAACTCTTGGAAATGACGCAGGCATCTACGGCTGCGCAGCTATGATGGCAGGAAGAAGATTGGATATGAAAAGTAGAGATTTTTAGAAGGCTTCAAAACATTTTGTGGCAGAAACCATATTTTTAAATATCAGAGACAAGCCACACCAGCTTCAAAATGGTGGTCCTGCAGGTACTGTGAAATCTCCGACATCAACGACCTCTAAAAGGTGACAAACCTCTGCAAGGAAGAGGGGTAGGGTTTTTCGTTATTAGCAAGGGAAGCAACCTCTTAGTAAGTGATGAAGGTGTGGAGGAGTTATCATCCACCTTACAGAAAGCTTGCGATGCTTGAGATGGGGAGATGTCATAGAGGCAGGAGCAGGACTTAGCCTCTACAGACTGGCAGCCTTTACAGTGAAAGAATACCTGAGGGCTTGAGTTTGCATCAGGTATACCCAGCTCAGTTGGAGGAGCTGTATATGAATGCAGGAGCCTACAACGGAAGATGAAGGATGTGGTGACAGGAGTCTATACTAATTACAAGATGGAAGCTTAAACATTATACTGCAGATGATGGAGTTTTCATACTACCGCCACGATAAAATTATCACAGCTTAATAATGCAGTCTCGTAGTGGCTGGACTTTAAGTTAACCAGGGAAAAAGAAGAGATTCAGGCTAAGATGAACGACAAACTCGAAGAAGTGAGCTCTGGAATATCCTAATTTGAGCTCTACCTTTAAGCGGCTGAGACAGGCTATGCTTCACAGCTTATAGAGAAGCAGAATGGGGAACCAGAGTAGGAGGGCTGGGGTCTCAAAAGAAACATAGCGGGTTTATTATCAATGTTGATAATGCCGGCTAAGGATGTAAAAGAACTAATAGCTTGCACAGAAGGTAGTAGAAGAAAAAAGTGGTGTGAAGCTCTATCGGAGGTAAAAATGCTATGATATCGTCAAAACGTCATCTTAGTATGTCAGGGAGACGGAAAACTACAGCAATCAAGAGTCTGGAAGATGGGATATACATGGACAATCTTCCTGTAGATTTTTGGTTGACTTTACCAAAACTTACAAAAAGCCAAGGGAGAACACACCACAAGGACCAGTAGGGATAGATATAAAGTGGTTCAGGTCTTGATAAGCTTGTGGATATACTGAGGTAAAGAATGAGGGGCTGAAATCTTTATGGAAGCCTCGGATGAAACTTATCAGGCGTTACAAGAAACTGAACGTACCACCTCTTTCGGGCACAGAGAGGCTTGGTGGGCAGCACGAAGAGAGGGGAAGGCTCCGGCTTCTTAAGAAGAATGCTGATTATATCATAGTGACAGGCTTCTTACTAGGGAGATTAAGGCAAAGAGCTCTATAAAATATTATAAATGAGGAAAGTATAATGGTTTTGTGACACTATACTTTCTTTTGGTTATAAATACAGGGATACCATCAGATGCTGATTTAATTTATTTGATGTGAGAATTCTGCCAGTAACACACATACCTGAACTTAAGGAAAAAGACAGGTAATGATAAAAGAGGGTATATGAATATGTCTCATGTCAGGAAGTGAGGGCTGAGAGCAGTTCCTCTCCAAACTTACTGATATGGTGGATTTTCTGCTTCCAAACTACACATAGCGGAGGAACCAGCTTGTCATCGCCATTATGGCTGTACAGGAGGCAAGCACAGGTCTGTAACGCCTGTCTTTGCCTTGAGTGGTTTGGAGGAACGAATTATAAGTGGGATAGAACATAGGGAGATTTGATATGTCCTTTTCATCAGATGTAAAGAAGAACTTACCGGAGTATACCGAGCAAGGCACTGTCAGATAGCTGAGATTGCAGCTGTTGTGCTTTGTGGAAGGATAAGAATATGAAACAGGCGGTTACAGACTGCTTATTCATACTGAAAATATATATACAGTCAGGAAATTTTATGAGCTTTTAAGAGGCCTTTGATATAAGGAGAGTATCAATCAGAAGAATATCTCTAAAAATTCAATGATGTACACCATCCTCATCAAGAGATGAGAGCTGCAATACCAGAATGGATGGCAAGACGGACAGAACAGGATTGAGGCAGATGACTGCGAGACTGCCAACATAAGGAAAACCGCTTCAGCATGGGAAAGCAGCTTGACATCTATCTTAAAACATAATAAAGCGAAGACCTGCCTGACGGACTTGGGGAGCTAGCAAAGTTAAGGATGGGTCATCCGGATGCTACCCTTAAGAACTGGAGAGCTTCTTGATGCCTCTTGGCAGAGTCGAGAGATCACAGGCCAACAAGATCAATATTTAGAGAACAGGTGTAGTTATAGTAACAATAGAAGAAGGTGATGAAACCACTCATTTACATTTACATACAGGATATAGTCTTCTTGACGGCTCAAGCAGATACCTGAGCTAGTTAGAAGGGTCAAGGAACTTGGCGCATGGATGCCTGTGCCATCACAGACCACGGCGTTATGTGCGGAGTTACTAGGGTACACAAGGCCTGCAAGGCCGAGAAATTATCAAGCCCATTATCGGCTGTGAGGGTATATATGTGGCTCCGGGCTCCAGATTTGAAAAGGAAAGGAAAAGTCAGCAGAGCGAACAACCATTTGATACAGCACGAAAATGACCTGGAGACACAAGAACCTCATGGAAGCTGGTATCAGGGGCTTTGGAGGATTTTATTATAAGCCGAGGTGGATTACGAGCTTTTAGCAGTATCACGAGGAGCATGTTAACTTCCTCCACCTGTCTTGCCGGCATGGTGCCTACCAAGCTAAGAAATGGGGACTATGAGGGAGCAAAGGAGAGCAATGAGGCTTCAGGAGATATTTGGAGAAAACAACTTTCCTGGAGCTTCAAGATATCGGACTTTCAGAGCAGGGGTACATCAATCAGGGACTGATAGGATATCATCTGAGACAGGTATTCCTCTTGTAGCCACCAATGACTGCCATTATCTCTATAAAGGATGCGAGGGCTCATCGACGTACTTATCTGCATTCAGACTCAGAAAAATGTATATGATGAAGACAGGATGAAGTACGAGGGCGGACAGTTCTATGTGAAGTCTCCGGAGAAATGGAGGTATTTCACTACATACTGAAATATTCACAATACTGAAGAGATGTAAAGACAGTATAATGTGAAGATAAGTTTGGCAAATACCACCTGCACAGTATCCTGTGCCTGAGGGCTATCTCACTCATATCTTAATAAACTGCAGGGCAGTTTAAGAAGGGTATGAGGGGTGGATGCAGATACTGAGGCCTCTCTTCATGGCTTAAGCCAGAGACTGATACCATTGCTAATATGGGCTTTGTGGTTAACTTCCTCATGGTGTGGGATTATATCAGCACAGGAGAACCACATAGCGGTGGGTCCGGAAGAGAGGCTCATGGCGGAAGCATAGTAGCTTACTGTCTTGGCATTGCAGGATAGACCCTATTAGATACAATCTCCTCTTTGAGCGTTTCTTAAACCCAGAGAGAAGTATGCTCACCCGATATGAGCGTTGACTTCTGCGTACTTAGAAGACAGGAGGTAATAGACTATGTTACCGAAAAGTACAGCAGAGAAAAGGTAGTACAGATAGTAACCTTTGGTATAAGCTGCAAAATGGTTATAAAGGGATGTGGGGCTCACTTGTTACTGCCTTATAAGCTTCTGTGATAAAAGGTAGCAGATGATACCAATAGACTTAAAATGAATATTGAGAAGGCTTTGTTAATCAATCCTGACCTAAAGAGGCTATATATTGAGGATGAGGAGGCAGAAGCTTATAGACCTAATAAAGGAAGCGAGGGACTTCCAAGGCATACCTCAATCATCTGCGGGGTAGTTATAAGCAAGCGTGAAGTGAACCGCTATGTGCCTGTTTCACAAGCAGTGGTGCTCGTACCACAGTGGCATACCATAGAGCCATTGAGCACTTGGACTCATGAATGGACTTCCTAGGCCTTAGAAACACGGTATAAGAAAGGCGGTGAGGCTGGTAAACAGAAACAGAAGAAAGAAGGGACGAGCTTGACATGAGAAAAGAATGAACTGGATGAAAATATCTATCTTATGATTGGCGAGGGCAGGACAGAGGGTATTCAGCTTGACCCAGTATGACAGCTTTATGAAGAAGCTTAGGCCTGACAACATAGAAGATATAATTGCAGAATTTCCCTCTACAGACCGGGACCTATGGAATTTATTGATGATTATATAAACGGCAAGAAATGCTGCCACCATAGAGTATGACTGTGAAGAGCTGGTTCCCAATCCTTAAGTCAACCTATGGCTGTGAGTGTATCAGGGCAGGTTATGCAGATAGTGCGTGAAGCCTTGCAGGCTACAACTATGGGCAAGTGATTGCTCAGGCGTATGTCAAAAAGGACAGCGTGATGAAGAGGAGAAAAAACTTTGTCTATGGTGATGAGTCTAAGGAATACCGGCTGTGTGGCAAATGGTGTTTCGAGCAGGTTGCCAATAAGATATATGATAAGATGATTTGATTTTGCCAAGTATACCTTTAACCGCTCTGTCACGGCGGCCTATGCTTTCATAACCTATCAGACTGCCTACCTCAGAGTATTATTATTACCCTAAGGAATATATGGCGACCCTTTTAACCAGCGTCATGTCAAATGGGGAAAGGTATCAAGTACATCCTTTCAGGTAAGGAAACGGTGCCATCCTTCCCCTGATGTCAATGAGGAGGGTAACTTTACTACGGCAGTGGTGGTATCCGCTATGGCATCATCTGCCATAAAAGGGGCTGGAAAAATGTAACAGATGCCATAGTAAAGACAGAGAGAGAGGAAGAAGGGCCATATAAAGTCTTACTGACCTGATAGAAAGGAAACGCAGGCTCGATAAACAAGAAAGGCCTTGAGAGCACTTATAAAGTCAGGAGCTCTGACGGACTTGCAGGGACAAGGCGTGAAAAGATGGCTGTATGAGCAGGTACTAGACTCCATCTCACACAGCACAACAGACAGGACAGCTAAACCTTTTGATACTGTACCCAAGGATAGATTATCTGCACAGGTGAAGATACCTGTGCTTGGTGAGTTTGATGTGGAGACAAAGCTTGCGTTTGAAAAGAAATCTTGAGTCCTCTTGGCAAGGACACCCTCTTGAAAGCTATCAGGATATGCACAAAGTCTGTCTGCAATGCCACTTCCTTGGACTTTGCTTATGATGAAGAGGAGGATGGTGATATGGCACCGGGTAGACTACATACTTGGAGGAATCGCAAATTAGCTGGTAAATATCAAACTTACAAGGAATAATCGGCGTATGGCTTTCATTACCCTTAGGGACTTGACGGTGGGAGTGTTGATTATAATTTCCAAGAGATTTTTGAAAATACAAGGACCTTGAAGGGGAGAAAAGTACATAATCTCAGGAAAAGCCTCGCTTGGAAAATGATGCTGCGAAGTTAATTGCAGGAAGAAGGTGTTCTGAAAGTACCTAGAGAAATATGGCTGCGGATTTGAAATAAGGCCAGGCTTGAAAGGAGGTAGAAGATGAGTTAAACAACAAAATATTTGAAGACAGCAAAAGAAATGCAAGGGTTATGTGCTATACAGCAGGGAAGAAAGACAGGTAAAAGCAGGTAAATACGATTAGGGGCATATCTTAGGCTGTGATAGATGAGCTAAAAGCCACAAGCTTGGAAGTGAAAATGTAAAATAGTCGTGAAATACATTAAACCTATAGCTAAACTTTGGTTAATCTTTTTATTGATTGCATTCGTTTTGTAAATAGCCCGCCTGGGACTTGGTTGTAATTTTTGCGAAACACGAATTTAATAAATTCATGGAGTGACTAAAATGGCAAAAGGAAGTAAATACAATAAGTACCCTGACGGAGAGATACCGGGTATGAATGCCTGCATTAGAGCAGTTGTTCGTGCAGCTCTTGCAGCAGGTAAGAAGGTTAGGTATAAGAGGATACGCAGGACTAATTGACGAGACATCGTTGGGAAATGGATTCAAGAGCGTGTCTGATATCATACAGCGTGGTGGTACGGTGCTTTATGCTGCAAGATGTCTGAGTTTAAGAAGTCGAGATACAGGATAAAGGAGCTGAAATCTGCAAAAGCACAGGATTGACAGTATCGTGATTTATAGGTGGTGATGGCTCATTCCAAAGTGCTGGAAACTTGCTGAAGAAGAATCAACACCATAGCACTTCCAGGAACAATTGATAATGATATTGCACCACACTGCACAGAGTACACCGGCTTTAATACAGCTGTAAACACACAGCAATGGAGTGTATCGACAAGGTTAGGGGATACATCTACATCCCGCGAGGCGTTGCAACATCATCGAGGTAATGGGAGAGAAGGCAGAGCACATAGCGCTTTGGTGCGGTATAGCCAACGGCTCTGGGAAATTCTTACATCAGATACCCCTGACATGACCGCAGCGAGAGTTATCACATAAGATCAAGTGCTTAAGAGCAAAGGGCAAGAAGCATTACACATGCATAATCAATGCTGAAAGCGTGAGGCAATTCAAATGGAAATGCCTTCAGCTGATTGAGATGGCTACAGGTATGGAGACCAGAGCAACAGTACTCGGACATATTCAAAGAGGTGGAAGCCCAACGGCTACGAGACAGAGTGTAATGCTTCTATAATGTTTGGAGCAAAGGCTGTATCGAATCTTCTTCTTGAAGGTAAGACAAACAGGGTTGGCAGCATCGGTATGAAGGGCGGTCATTTTGGCGGACTATGATATCGCAGAGCGCCAAGATGACTAAGGAAGCTGACCCTTGGTTGATTGAGCTTGGAAGGAGGTTAGTGAGATAATGTCTTTGGCGAAGGAGTTGCAGCAGCACTTACTGCCTGCTCGTTTAGTCCGGATGGAGGTGTAAATTATGCTAAAGCGAAGAGCTTATCAACAAGCAGATTGAGGACAGGGTGGACGGACTTTGTTATCTGTGGTACAACAGGAGTCAGCTACTCTTACCGAAAGGAGCATATGGACGTCATCGTGAGATCTGTGAAGTTTGTGAAACGGCAGGGTTCCTGTGATTGCCAGGAACCGGTTCCATCTGTACCAGACAACGCAGATTGAGATGTCTAAGGAGGCTGAAGAATACGGTGCTGACGGACTTCTCCTGGTATCGCCTTACTATAATAAGGCTACAGCAGAGGACTTTACGAGCATTTTGCAGCAGACGGCTATCGCTGTCAAAATCCTGTAATCCTCTATAATGCGCGGGAAGAACAGGCATCAGCATCAGGCCTGAGACCATATATAAGCTTGCGCAGACGTCAAAACACTAGTAGCGCTTGATCAAGGAGAGCATCGAGGCAATATTTCTCAGATATAGCAAAGATTGCCGCGCTTACAAAAAGACCTGGACTTTCGAGCCTTATATTCGAGGCCAATGATGAGCCAGGTCATCGCCCTCTGTTCTATGGGTGGAAGGAGTTATCTCAGTAGCTTCCCACATTCTTCCTAAAGCAGATGCACGATATGTTTATGAGCTTTAGAGCAGGAGATACCAAAAGCGCTTCGATATCCAGAGCAGATATCTCTCACTTATAAATAGCCACCTGTTCATCGATGTAAATCAATCCCCTGTAAAGGCTATGAATCTCTTAGGATACGAGGTAGGAGGCTATATGAAAAGCCAGCTTACCACCTATGTCTGATGCCCATGAGAGAGATACTAAGAAGCGAAATGATAAACTGCAGGATTATTATAATCCGATATCGGAGTTAATAATACCAATGATACGAGTGTCAAGTAAATTTGCCACCCACATCATAATAAAATTTAGGAGGAGGTGTGTCTATGATTAGGGTTGGAATCGCGCTGCAGCTATAGGAGGCCTGCCGTTATAGCGAGGTATTTATTACTTTGTCTCCTGGCATTTTCTTCTGCTGCTGCTGTGAATGTGACAGGAGGAGGGCTGCGAATGTGATGAGAGAGACTTGCAGATACAAAGCTGCCCCTCACTCAAGAGAGGCTATTTTAACCTCAGAAGAGTACAGGAAGCAGCTAAAGAGGTGAAGTTTACTGAAACAAAAACAGATATCTAAATCAGATTAAAATGTTCCATTGCCTTGTATATACCATCTTCAAAGTAAAGGAGGTGCTACATACGAGGCAATCCATCATTTTCATCTCCGTTGCCCATACAGGTGGAATTCCAGGAAGCCAAGGTAAGCATCTCTCTGTCGTTCTCACTGTCACCAAAGCCGTGGAGGCGCTGAGAAAGAGGAGATTAAGATGGCTAATACCGCCTTGATTGCAGTTGCCTTATTAAAGCCATTTGGAAGGAACTCCACCAAAGCCGTATCCTGCCCAGCTGCATATCATCCTTACTGGTGGTATCTGGGGGTGTATTTGAGCTGTAGCTTCGCTTCGTGAGGCCTTCTGTGTGATGTGACAGTCATAAAGTCTTCCCGAGTGTCATCAGCCATCTTCATCAGCATAATCCCATTGCAAGGACTAATCATCCCAGAAAATTTGCACACACTAAGTTCTTCAAGGTTGTCTCTTCTTATCTCTCCTTTAGAGCAGAGGTCCTTTAGAAGAAGCTTAAGCCTAGTAGGGTCATGAGCGCTCAAAAGGAAGGACGTGGATGTATTCGTCACCCTCAAAGAAAAAGGCCGAGGTCTGAGCCCTCAAACCAGTCTAAGAGCCTGGAAGCTCGCCGACAGACAGTTTGTGGTCAACAAGGTTCATCCTAAAAGAGATATGGGTTCTCCCCATATAATGCCGTCAAGCCAACCTCAAGGACTTCCCTGGCAGCATTGACTTACCGCCACTGCAAATAAAGCAGAGGTTTCCCTTTGCCCTTGTCCTTCTAATCGCTTCTGCCGCAGATTCCGGCAGATATATATCTCTCCCAAGGAGAGTTCATAATATCAAAAATAAAAATTTTGTATCCATAATAGATAATTATAGTTATTTCGGAAAGAGGTGTGGCAAAGAGAAATGTGCTAACTTTCAAAAGGTGGAAAGGAAGCAATATCAGAACAATTCTCAAATGACATCATACCGAATAATCAGTCTCTTTATAATGCTTATAGTACTTTGAAAATTCCTGTGGTAGTATGCCAAGTGCATATATAAACCCTCTAAATTATGCGTTATAATCAAAAGCGGAGTCTTGGCACAAAAGTCATAATAACTAAGCCCACTGGTATGTGTGAAAATCTGCATAAACATTCTGTCCTGCAGAAATAGGTCATATAACAGACTTATTATTATAAGCTTTATCTGAAAATACTTTTATTCGAGCATTGTCACTTCAGTATATTTGGCAGTATTCAGATATTTATAAATATTGTAAGCAATCTTGTATGACTGATGTTTTCTATATTCTTAAATTTTTATTTTTAACCTCATTAATAACTCTACTGTCAAAAAGCATCTGCAGGGGTAAATGAGAACTCTTCTATAACTTCGTACATTCTTATCTGCTATATGAGTGAAAACCTCCGATTTTCAGCGTTAAGCTATCCTTGCCATTCTTAGCTTTCATTTTAACGATAACCTTGTGTTGCCGTTTTTAAGGTACTTGGCGGTATTGTTTACTGTAAATATAAATGAGCCTAGATAATTACTCTTATACTGATATTTTAGGCTTTAATGTATCCACAAGTTTACCTGATTTGTCATATATGTATGCTTTAATATCAGGAGGTGGAAGTTATAGCGTCATCATAAGTAAAGTTTGCATTACAGAAGATGTTTAGGTATTTATCTGTCTTGGGATTAAATCCTTTTTATATCCACCAATTACTATAGGAGTAACAAAAAGTTGTCAACTCTCCAAGGAGCAGGGACGATCTCATTCTTGTTGTATAGGTACTTACTGTTGTTATTTTGTTTTTCATATTTTTCGTAATTGCTGATATATAACTTATAAAACCCTATTTGCAGATAGCCTTTTTACGTAGTCCTGTAAGGTAATTTTTAGGTAAAGTGCATTATCCTTTATAAACTTAATTTGAGATTGGATGGGATTGCCCTGTTCATAATCCATTTTAGAGTCATACTCAGTAGCTTTTGGATTCCTGTCTTGTGGGATTTTAAGCTGATATAGCTCAATGCCTTGTTGATCTCAGTGGTATCATCCAGCTCGTATAAAAAGTGAATCAAGTCTGTTCCTAATGGGATAGGATGAAAAAAGATTTCATTCTATCCAGAAAAAGTGCAAGTGCACCATCTGACAAAGAACCATAAAAATTAGGACCGTACTTATTGGTATGAGTAATTTCATAGTCAAGATCGCTGTCAACAAAAAGCTCAGCACGCTTAAGCTCAGGAGTTATTTCCTGGGTTTTAGCCGCTTCTTCTAAAAGTTTTAGATATTTTCTAGCTCCACCGAAATATTTAAAGTTTTTATAGTCCTTATTGTATATAAAGAGGTATCAAGGTGAGGCATCTTGCTGTAGTCAAGCTTCTTTTTGCTTTGTCTTAGCCTCTGCACTTGAGGTGAGGTGCTAAAAACAGGGCAAAGAGTAGTACAAGTGCAATTAGTTTTTTCTTCATAACTTGCTCCTTTCATAGTCTCAATAAGGCACAGTAAAATCATAGAGAAGTCACTCGCAGATTGATGAAGTTTAGGGACTTTATTTCAAGCTCTATTATAACACCAAATGCTTGTCTTATGTATATACTATCTACTAAAAATAATCATTTGAAAATGTTAAAGAATAGTTATATAATATTGACTAGATTAGCCTTTGTGGGCGGAAATTTTCAATGGAATGGAGTGGGGGTTATGGAAATTAAACGTGATAGTTATCTGCAACAGTTGATTTTCATATCGCTTTGATGGCTTGGTAAAGGTCATCACGGGCATCAGGAGATGTGGCAAATCCTATCTGCTAAAAATATATATAGAGATTATCTGCTTGAGAATGGTGTAAAAAGATGAGCAGATTATTACAATTGAGCTTGACCTTGCAAAAGACGTTAAATATCGTAATCCGCTAATTCTTTCATCGTATATAAGAAAAAGTGAGTAAAGAGGAGTACTATCTCTTTGTTGATGAAATACAAATGTCTGATGAGTGGCTAACCCATACAATCCTGACGGCAAAAGGATTACTTTTTATGATGCGCTTAATGATTTGAGAGGTCTATCAAACTTAGATGTATATGTAACCGGAAACAATTCAAAAATGCTTTCAAGTGACATTCTTACAGAATTTAGAGGGCAAGTGATGAAAATAAGAGTACATCCACTGGCTTTGCCGAATATTACTGCCGTTGGTGGAGATAAAAATGAAGCTTTTGATGAATATGCCTTCTATGGCGGTATGCCGCTGATTATATCAAGGCCTAACGATGCCGCCAAGATGAACTATCTTAAATCTCTATTCCAAGAAGTATATATTAAGGACATTGTTGAACGAAAGAGAATAGAGAGGCAGGACGTGCTTGAACAAATACTTGACTTGCTGTGCTCGTCTGTTGGCTCATTAACCAATCCAACTAAAATTGCTAATACCTTGAAGTCTAAGCAAGGTTCTGGCGTATCAGCCAATACAATTCGTACATATATCGGACATTTGGAAGATTCTTTCCTTTTTCGGAAAGCAGGCGTTATGATGTGAAAGGAAAGTCATACTTTGATTCTCCAAACAAGTATTATAGCGAGGATATAGGCCTTAGAAATGCAAGGATAGGCTTTCGTCAGCAGGAAATGACACATATAATGGAGAACCTTATATATAACGAGTTAAATATAAGGCAGTTTTTAGTTGATGTCGGAGTTGTATATCAAAGAGCCGTTAATGACAATGGAAATTCAGTTCGCATTCCAAGAGAAATTGATTTTGTGGTAAATTCAGGAGGAAAAGCGGACTTATATCCAGTCAGCTTATGCGATTCCTGATGATGAAAAAGCAGAGATAGAACTAAGACCTTTTCGCGCTTACAGGTGACTTTTTCCAAAAATTGTAGTGAGAAAAGATATTGGAAAAGCGCTGGTATGATGATAATGGCATCTTGAATATAAAATGTGATTGATTTCCTGCTGGACAAAGATGTGATTTAACTAATGAATATTATTGCCTTTTATGGGCTGAAATTTTCAATGACATACTAAAGTACTAAAAGGAAAACTTTCTACTAAACCGGCATTTGTAGGGGTAGGCTATAAAGAGATAAAAGTTTTGATAAGATATATACTAACTTAGTAACGATATGCCGATATAATGAGATATAGGAAATTTTGGAAAGGAGTATTTTGCTATGAGGAATACCGGAATTAAAGGGTTCATATCAATATTACTTTGCTTTGTTATGATTATAGGCTTGTCTGCACCACTTAGAGTAAGTGCGGAGGATGACAAGAAGATAGCTGAGCTTTCAGCCGAATATATAGGGGTTAAGAATGAAAACGGCGATGTACTGGTAGGTACTGCGCTTAGTAAAACAGACTTTAAGTTTACTATGCGCTATGACGGGGAAGAAGTTTGTTCCTCTCCCTGAGGTGAAGCTTAGCCATATAAAGCTTTCCCTTAATGCAGTTCCCATTGATGCAAAGAGTGCATTTGAGCTTGCCATAACTTATGACAATACAGCTAAGACAAAGACAGGCGAAGAGCTGGTCTATAAAATCACTATACCTAAAACCAATGAGACCTTTGATAAGATGGAGGCGACTTGGAATGGTGCAAGCAAGTATCATGTTGGAGACGCTATAAAGAAGGGTGAGATTACCCTGAGCGTGGTATATGGGGTGATTACACCTAACGGACGTACACAGACTACAAGGACTATCAGCCATAACCAGTTTACCATTTCTCCAGAGGCTATAGTGGCTGACGGAAACAACAATATAACTGTTGAGTTCAAGGAAGAAAAACCAATGTTCAAGTCAAGGGCTATGGAGAAAAAGAGCTTGAAGTAATATATTCAGGCGATAAAAACCCTGTAGTTGGACAGATTGTAGACACTAAGAAGATAAAGGCAAGCATTGTATATACCAACAATGATAAAAATGCTGTAAAGACCTCTGATCTTTCATTTGACAATCTGGAAGTGAAGGCTCCGGGTGAGCATACAGTCACAGTTACCTACAGCAATCTTAAGGGGAAGTTCGTAGTAAACGGTGTGGCAAAAAGCGGCTGAGAAGATGTCTGCAAAGTCACAGGGACTGACCTTGTTGTGGGAAGCAAGATTGACCTTTCCAAGATAACCCTTGAGCTTACCAACAACGACAAGACAAAAGAAACCATAACAGCGGGCTTTACCATATCTCCGGATACAGTCAAAGAGGTAGGAGCCAATACAATCACTGTCTCCTACAAGGGCTTTAATGATACTGTGGTTATAAAGGGTACAGAGGTTCTTCCTACCAATATAACCGCCACATACAATGGAGGAACGGTGATAGAGGGAAGCAAGATAAGTAAATCAGGCATCTTGGTTACTGCTTATTATCCCGATGGAACCAATAAGACCATATCTGATTTTGACATTTCTACGGAAACGATGAACACAGTCGGACTTCAGGAGGTTATAGTTACTTATAAAAAGCTTACAGCCGCCATCTATGTTCCTGTTACAGCGAAAACGGTAACTCAGCTTGAGGCTGTGTACAATGGAGGTGCACTGGAGCAGTACGAGTCCTTAGACCGCAAGAAGCTGGTTGTGACTGCTACCTATAACGACGGAAGCAGCAGCAATGTTGAAGACTATACCATTATGTCAACCACAGCAAGCAAGGTGGGAGACAATGTGTTTACCGTAAACTATGGTGCCAAGACTGCGACCTTCACTGTAGAGGCATTTGCAAGAAGGGTTGCAGGCGTGGGAACTCTTGAGTCTACAGTAGGTGGAGGGGATTACAGCTCTACACTTACTGCATTTATACAGGATCAGTTTGTAAGGGAAGATATCAAGCTTGAGACGGAAGATTTGGAGGATGACCTTATTAAGCCGGCCATAAAGAGGGTAAATAATACAAAGAAGTTTATTGCATTTGAAATGGATATAGACAGCTTTCAGTTTGACGAGAATCAGTATCTGACTGCGGAGCTTACGATTCCTGATGGGGTTTGACCCTGCCAGAGTAGCCGTATACTTCACTCCAGACAGGAAGAAGATAATGGTGCAGCAGACTGGCGGACTGGTTGCAAACAATCTCTACCGCTTTTTATGCCTACAGCTCAGGCACATACGTGTTGATGGAAAAATGATAATAATGACGTAACCAAACAGGAGCTTAGAGATACAGGAGCAGAAAGCCGTTTATGGTGGTTTCCATAGATAAGAGCCCTCACTGTGGGTAACAAGTCAAAGATAAAAGCCATATGTTTTTATTTTTCAAAGGATAAGGACGAGGAATTTACCTATGAGGTTGACAATGAAGACCTTATGACTATCTCAAAGCTTGGAGAGATGACTGCCAAGGCCACGGAACAGTCAGTGTGACTGTAAGTGCTAAAAAGGTGGTTATTCTGAGACCTATGACATAAAAGATAAAGTCAAAAGAAAAGAAGAGAAAAAGCAAATTAGAATTATGGAGGGTTGCCTTGTTGCAGCTCTCTATGCATTCAAGGTAGTGAAAAAAATTCCTTCATAGCTGTTATAATATAAACCGTCGTCAAAAAGTGTGAAAAACTCATCAAGTGGCGGGGTTTACATTTTTGTATTCCTGTTTTTATAGAGATTTATTTGAAAGGAAAATATATGTCTGATTTAGTAAAAAGAAATAGAAAAGCGTAGAACGTTTGCGATTATTTCACATCCCGATGCGGGAAAGACAACACTTACAGAGAAGCTTCTGCTTTATGGAGGGGCTATCAACCTTGCAGGCTCTGTAAAGGCAAGAAAAACCAGCAGACATAGCGGTATCTGACTGGATGGAAATTGAGAAAGCAAAGAGGTATATCTGTAACCTCTTCAGTTATGCAGTTTGAGTACGATGGTTATTGTATCAACATCCTCGATACGCCCGGGACATCAGGACTTCTCAGAAGATACCTACCGTACTCTTAGTGGCAGCGGACTCTGCGGTCATGGTTGTAGATGCGAGCAAGGGTGTGAGGCATCAGACCATCAAGCTGTTTAAGGTCCGCGTTATGCGCCACATTCCTATATTTACCTTTGTAAACAAGCTTGACCGTGAGGCTATGGATACCTTCGAGCTTATGGACCAGATAGAGAGCATACTTGGTATCAAGACCTGTCCTATCAACTGGCCTATAGGCTGTGGTAAGAACTTTAAGGGTGTATATGACAGGAATACTGAGACTGTTATGGAGTTTAAGGCTGCAAATGCAGGTGCAAAAGAAGTTGAGACAAGCTATTTTAATATAAAGGATGAGGAAGCAAGGACTTCTCTTGGCAATGATAACTATGAGAAGTTGATGGAGGAGCTTGAGCTTCTGGATGGTGCCTGCCCTGAGTTTGACCAGGATAAGGTAAGCAGGGGTGAATTAAGCCCTGTATTCTTTGGTTCTGCACTTACTAACTTCGTGTGGAGACCTTCCTTACACATTTCCTTAAGATGACCTACATCCCATCTTCAAGAATGACTGACAAGGGTGAGCTTGATCCACGCTCTGATGTGTTCTCGGCCTTTGTATTTAAGATTCAGGCAAACATGAACAAGATGCACAGGGACAGAATTGCATTTATGCGTATCTGCTCAGGCAAGTTTGAGGCGGGGATGGAAGTAAACCATGTGCAGGCAGGCAGGAAAATCCGTCTCTCGCAGCCGCAGCAGATGATGGCACAGGAAAGAAAGATAGTGGAAGAGGCTTATGCAGGAGACATAATAGGTATCTTTGATCCGGGCATATTCTCTATAGGTGATACTGTATGCTCGACAAATGAGAATTTTAGATTTGCAGGGATACCTACCTTTGCACCGGAGCATTTTGCAAGAGTCCGCCAGATGGATACCATGAAGCGTAAGCAGTTTGTAAAGGGTATAGAGCAGATAGCCCAGGAAGGTGCTATCCAGATATTCCAGGAGTACAGCCAGGGATTTGAGGAAATCCTTGTTGGAGCTGTAGGTGAGCTTCAGTTTGATGTGCTTAAGTTCAGGCTGTTACAGGAGTACAATGTGGAGATTCGCCTTGAAACACTGCCTTATGAGCATATCCGTTGGATAGAGAATAAGGATGTGGATATGGACAAGCTATCCCTCACTGCATGGATACAAAACGCATCAAGGATATGAAGGGCAGGCCTTTACTTATATTTACCCACCCTTGGAGCATCCAGACAGTGCTTGAGCGTAATGAGGGACTGAAGCTTTCAGAATTTGAAATGCGGAGATGTAAATAATTGCTTCACATCATTTATTAATCATATGATTGCATATGTAAACGAACAATGTTATAATTTGTTTTAAAGGAGGCGATTTATATGGTAAATACATTAGTACAATTTAGGGTAGATGAAAGCGATAGAACTGAGGCTATAGAGTTTGTAGTAAACTTGGAATAGATTTTACAATCATATTTTTAGGATTTGTTTAGCTAGGCTAATTAGGGAAAAGGGAATTCCATTTAGTATGAAGATAGAAGAGGTTAAAAGAGAACAAAGGGATTTCTGCGATGAAACGTGCAAGTAAGATTGCAAAAAGAATATGGAATTTCTGACTTGTCTTTAGACGAAATCAATGCGGAAATAAGAGAGGCAAGAGGGTGAGATGAAGTATTATGCTGTAATTGATACCAATGTTCTTGTCTCTGCTATGCTTAAGTGGGAATCTATTCCAGGCAGCATTATGGATTTGGTTTTTAATGATGTAATTATACCTGTTTTAAATGAGAAAAATACTGAAGGAATATAGGAAGTATTAAGTCGTCCCAAATTTCATTTGACCGATGATATTGTCGGAGATATCATAAGTGAAATAGAATGTAGGTCAATATACGTATCTGAAAAACATTTGGATATTGAATTACCTGATGACAAGGACAGGGTGTTTTATGAAGTGATTATGGAGAAAAGAAAGACAGATGACGCCTATTTGACCACAGGAAATATAAAGCATTTTCCTAGAGAAACCTTTATATTAACGCCCAGAGAGTTTTTAGATATAATCTCAAATGGTAACTTGACAAATCTCTAATAAGAGCCGATAATTTAAACATATGTGCATGGTCAAAAGAATGTATTATCTTTGACCTGCAAAAACGATAGGAGGAAGAACATGAAGATTACAAATATCAACAACATTGAGAAGTTTTTTCAGTTGGTGGATAAGTGCAGTGGCAAGATAGAGCTTGTCACCAATGAGGGAGACAGATTAAATCTCAAGTCAAAGCTTTCTCAGTATGTATCCTTAGCTAATATTTTCTCATCAGGAACAATACCTGAAATGGAAATAGTTGCATACGAGCCTGAGGATACCAAGAAACTCATTGAATTTATGATGAATGATAATGGCTAAGTAGTTACAAATGCAATAAAACAAGGAGGGTTTTGCAGTGGATACATTATATTTTTGTTACAAAAATGCTCAGAAATTCATAGGTGACCACGAGGTGGAGAGCATTAAGCCTGCAGTTTTGGATGCAGCAAAGAGACTTAAGGAGAAACCGGTGACGGAAAGGATTTCCTTGGCTGGATAGATCTCCCTGTCAACTATGATAAGGAAGAGTTTGCAAGAATCAAGAAGGCGGCTGAGAAGATTAGAAATGACTCTGACATCCTTTTTGTAATCGGCATAGGCGGCTCTTACCTTGGAGCAAGAGCAGCCATTGACTTCGTAAAGCATAGCTTCTACAATGACTTACCAAAGGAGAAGCGTAAGGCTCCACAGATTTATTATGTAGGTAACAGCATGAGCGGTGCTTACATTGAGGAGCTTATAGACCTTATCGGAGACAAGGATTTCTCTGTAAATGTTATATCAAAATCAGGAACAACAACTGAGGCAGCTGTAGCCTTTAGAGTATTTAGAGAGCTTACTGAGAAGAAGTACGGCAAAAGAAGGTGCAGCTAAGAGAATATATTCAACCACAGACAAGGCCCGTGGTGCGCTTAAGACTCTTTCTGATGAAGAAGGCTATGAGTGCTTCGTCATCCCTGATGATGTAGGCGGACGTTTCTCAGTACTTACCGCTGTGGGACTTCTTCCTATTGCAGCCAGCGGTGCAGATATAGACAAGCTTATGGAGGGTGCTGCCCACCTTAGGGAAATCTGCTTAAATAATGACTTTAGTGAGAATCCTGCACTCCGTTATGCAGCTATAAGAAACATCCTTTACAGAAAAGGAAAGAGTGTTGAAATCCTTGCAAACTATGAGCCAAGCCTGCACTACATATCAGAGTGGTGGAAACAGCTCTACGGAGAGAGCGAGGGCAAGGACCAGAAGGGTATCTTCCCTGCGTCTGTTGACCTTACTACAGACCTTCATTCAATGGGACAGTTCATTCAGGACGGTTCAAGGCTTATGTATGAAACTGTTCTTGTTGTGGAAAAGCCTAGAAGAGATTTTACACTTAAGAGTGCTGAGAATGATATAGACTGTCTTAACTACCTCTCAGGTAAGACCATGGACTATGTAAATAAGTGCGCTATGAAGGGTACTATTGCGGCTCTATGGATGGAAATGTGCCTACACTTCTCATCGAAATACCTGAGCAGACAGAGTACCACCTAGCGAACTTTTTCTACTTCTTTGAATTTGCGGTGGGAGTAAGCGGCTATATGCTTGGCATCAATCCTTTTGACCAGCCGGGTGTAGAATTCTACAAGGCAAATATGTTTAGACTCCTTGGCAAGCCAGGGTGCAAAATAAAAAGACGTAAGAACATAAAACAGTGTAAAATACTGATTGTATGGACCCTTTACTTGAAAAATAATATTGGTTAAAATACCCCTCCTTGACATTTTGGTTAAGGAGGGTAAAATTTATAAAAATCAATTGAACACAATGTAATTTTTGTGAACGACTATAGTCTAACTTAGAAAAATAAATTACAGGCTGTTTATGCAAAAATTTGTTGGCAACATAGAAAGAAGGCATGATGAAAAAGAAACCTACGATATAACAGGGTATGTCCTGCGCATCCTGCTCAGCCGTCGTCACAAGGGCTGTAGAGAAGCTGGAAGGTGCAAAGGATGTAAATGTCAACCTTATGCAAAATAAGATGACGCTTGAGCTTACAGACGGACTTACGGATGAAATGGTCATAAAGGCAGTAGAAGATGCAGGCTATGGAGCAGAGTGTAAAAGGACATCAAGTCTGATAGCAGTAAAAATCAGACAGATGTAGCTGGCGATTATGCAACAGAGCTTAAAGCTTAGGGCGATAGTTTCATTTATCTTCATGGTCCCGCTTATGTATTTTGGTATGGGAGGTATGTTTAATGCACCATTTCCAAAGGCATTTATGGGAGACGGAGGGAAGCTTCTCCTTGCGCTTACTGAACTCCTGCTTGTTATTCCGATTATTTTCACTGGAAGAAAGTTCTTTATAAGCGGATTTAAGCACCTCTTTAAGAGGAATCCCAATATGGATACCCTCATTGCGATAGGCTCAGGTACATCATTTTTATACAGCGTTTATTCTCTGTATATGCTTGCCTACTTCATTTCCATAGGAGATATGAAGTCCTCTATGCCTTTTGGGATGAATCTCTACTTTGATTCAGCGGGTACCATACTTACCTCATTACCCTTGGCAAATACCTTGAAGCAAGGAGCAAGAAGAAGACGACAGAAGCTATAAGTAAGCTTGTAAAACCTGCTTCCTGACAAGGCAGTTATCTTAAGAGACGGTGTGGAGAGCGAGGTATTGGTCTCTGAAGTTGTGACAGGAGATATAGTCGTAGTAAAGGCTGGAGAGACTGTGCCTGTAGACGGTGTTGTAGTCAGTGGTAATGGTGCTGTGGATGAGGCTATGGTGACAGGAGAGAGCATTCCTGTAGAGAAAAAAATACAGATGACAGGGTGACTGGAGGAACCATCAGCCGTTCTGGTTATTTCACCTTTTAGGGCCACCAATGTAGGTGAAGATACTGCGCTTTACAAGATTATTTCCCTCGTAGAGGAGGCAGCAGGCTCAAAAGCTCCTATATCAAGACTTGCAGACAAAATCAGCGGAGTGTTTGTACCTGTGGTGCTTTGTATTTCTTTTCTTACCTTCATCATATGGCTATTTGTAAGGGGAGACTCTCCTTTGCGCTTAATATGGCAGTTGCAGTCCTTGTTATATCCTGCCCTAGCACTGGGGCTTGCCACTCCTGCGGCTATTATGGCTGGTACAGGAAAAGGCGCAGAGAAGGGCATTCTTATAAGAAATGCCATAAGCCTAGAGGTGGCGCATAAGATAGACACTGTAGTTCTTGACAAGACAGGTACAATTACTGAAGGAAGGCCTAAGGTAACAGATGTATTTTGTATATGGTATAATAGAGGATGAGTTTATTTCTGCTTGCGGCTACTCTTGAGAGTGCCAGTTCTCATCCGCTTGCTAATGCGGTTACAGAGTATGCTAAAGCTAAAAACATCGAGATAAAAAGAGCTGAAACCCTTGAAACCATAGAGGGCAGAGGAATAGCGGGAGAGATTAATGGGCAAGCCTTTATATGCAGTGAAATGCAGCCTATATGGAGGAGCTTTGAATAACTGATAACGGCTTTAAGGCTAAGGCAGATGAGCTTCATAACCTTGGAAAAGACGGTTCTCTACTTTGCAAGAGGAAAAGAGAAGAAGGAGCTAATCGGTATCATAGCTGTAGCCGACGTTATAAAGGAAGGAAGTAAGGAGGCTGTAAAAGAGCTTAACCAGATAGGCATAGATGTGGTTATGCTTACAGGAGACAATGAGCGCACAGCCCTTGCTATAGGACGTGAAACAGGAGTAAACAGAGTGGTCGCAGAGGTTAAGCCTGCGGATAAGGAAGCAGAGATAAGAAGGCTTAAGGAGCAGGGTAAGACTGTCTATGATGGTTGGTGACGGAATAAATGATGCCCCAGCCCTTGCAGGAGCAGATGTGGGAGTAGCCATTGGAACCGGTGCAGATGTGGCTGTAGATACGGCTGACATCATACTTATGCACAGCGACCTAAGAGACGTGCCTTATGCAATCCTGCTAAGCAACGAAGTAGTAAAGAAGATTAAAGAGAATCTGTTCTGGGCATTATTTTACAATGCTCTTTGTATACCGGTGGCGGCAGGAGTATTCTTTGCTGCCTTTGGGCTGAGGCTTAACCCTATGATTGGTGCACTTGCGATGAGCTTTTCATCGGTATTTGTACTATCCAATTCGCTTAGACTAAGGCTTTTCACGCCTAAGTTTAAGAAGGGTAAGGCAAGACCGCAGATTGCACAGAGTCAGCCTAAGCAAAATGAAACGAAGGCTCAAACAGATGAAACAAAGGATAACAGTTACACAAAGGAGGATATTGTTATGGAGAAAACAATTGATATTGAAGGAATGTCTTGCGCTCACTGCGTAAAGCACGTAACAGAGGCTCTTAATGCCATAGACGGTGTGAAGGCAGAGGTAAGCCTTGAAAACAAGAATGCTAAAGTAAGCCTTCAGAAGGAAGTAAGTGATGATGTGCTAAAGGAGGCTGTTGTAAAGGCTGGTTACGAGGTGAAGGGGATACATTAATTCCAATAATCACAAACTATTCACAAAACTACACTTTCATTTTACCAAAAAACATGATAGAATTGCAGAATACGTTACAGGAATATGACTGTAGCACAATAATATGTTTTGAAGTAAAAAGAAAGGGATAATCAGTAATGAAAAGTATATTTAATGACTGCTATCAGTGCGGTAGCAATAGCGTTAACTGCTTGTGGAGGTAATTCCGGCAGTAGTAAGAGCGGAAGCACAGGCTCAGCATCCGGTTCTGCAGTTAGCAGTGGTTCTGCTGCTACAGGCTCAGCTGTAGATAACGGTGCTGTTATAGAGTTCAATCCTTCGGATTACATAGAGAAACTCGCTAACTACAAGGGTGTGGAGTATACCAAGGTAGATACAGTTGTAACTGATGCAGAGGTAGAAGAAAAGGTAAAAGAGTTCCTTAAGAACTATCCTGAGAAGATTACCGATAGAGAGATTAAAAAAGGTGATACTGTCAACATAGACTATGAGGGTAAGAAAAGACGGAGTAGCCTTTGACGGAGGAACTGCAAAGGGAACTGACCTTAATATCGGTTCAGGAAGCTTTTATTCCTGGCTTTTGAAGATGGACCCATAGGGCAAGAAGCCGGGTGAGACCGTTGACCTTAACCTTACCTTCCCAAAGGACTATCATAGTGAGGAATTAAAGGGTGCAGAAGGTAGTATTTACAGTTAAGATTAACTACATTGTAGGAAAAGCTCCTAAGAAGTTAACGGATGAACTGGTTAAGGAAAACACAGAGTTTGCAACAAGTGCAGACTACGAAGAAGATGTAAGAAAGAAGCTTGAAGAGAGCAAGAAAGATGCTGCCAAAGAGAGCATCTAGAGAGAAGTTATAGAAAAGGTAGTTACAGAAAGTGCAGTAAAATCAGTGCCTAAGGAAGCAGAGGACAGATACTATACACAGATTATGAACTACTGGAACAACTTAGCTGCTCAGTATGGACTCAAGTTAGAGGACATCGTTAAGAACCAGTTTAAGCTCACTGAGGAAGAGTTTGATAAAGAAGTAAAGGCTCAGGCAACAAACAGTGCAAAACAGCTTGTAGTTGTTAGAGCAATAGCAGAAGCTGAGAAGCTTGAAGTATCTGATGATGAATATAAGACTGCACTCAATACCTACTATGAGAACAGCGGTGCAAAGGGCAGTATAGATGTTGCAGCCTATGAGAGCCAGGTAGGTAAGGGCAATCTTATGGATTTGATTCTTCTTGATAAGGTAGGAGCTTATATAGTAAAGAACGGAAAAGAAGTAGCTGCAAAGACAGAAACAAAGACCAAATAATTCAGGTTAAACGAATAGAGGCTGTAGCACTCATGTTTTGTAAGTGTTACAGCCTCTATGCTATTCTAAAATTACTCATCCCTCAATTACTGCCAAATGTAGCCCTTCTTTGGCATAAGAAGTAGATTCTCTTTGAATGAGCTCAGGTCTAAGAAGGTTTCGGCTGATTGCCATATTATGTGTAAGTATTGAATTAAGAGCAAAAAAACCGGACCTTCCAAGCAGTTCACGCTCCTGGCGTACCGTGGTAAGAGGAGGAGAAAGGAGGGAAGCAAGCGGGATATCGTCTATGCCTACTACGCTTATATCCTCAGGAACAGACAGCCCCCTTCCCATAAGCTCAGTATATACACCGGATGCAATCACATCATTGCCACAGATAATGGCTGTCGCACCTTTACTTAAAAAATTGTCTATATGGTCCTCGGCTACCCTTGCAACAAAGTAGGCATATATAGCCAAGTCGTCATCTACTGTAAGCTTTCTCTTATTCATACTGTTATAAAAGCCTTCCATTCTCTGCTCGGTAATAAGAGAATTCTTGGATCCGTTTAAGAAGGCTATTTTTTTCTATGCCCCAGATGATAAAGATGCGAAACTATGAGTTCCATTATTTCTGCACTGTCAGTACCTACATAGCAGGTGTTGGGATTCTTAGCTACATAGTTGTCAAAAAGCACTGTTGGAATAGTAGTAGTCTTAAACTCTTTCAGCCAAGGATCCTCCAGCGCAAAGCCCACACAAAAAGAACCTGTAAAGCCGTTTCTAAACATAAAACGAATCATAAGGCTCGTTAGCTTGAAATGCAGGAGTAATGGGCAGAAGAGAGACATCAAAGCCTTCCTTCACCGCTTCCTGCCTAAAGCCTGATACTATGTCATATCCAAACTGTCCCGAAGACTCATAATCCATATTCTCCATAAATATACATAGCCTTTTGCCGCTACCGGTGTGCTTCAGCTTGATGCTCTTGTAGCCCATTGCAATGGCTGTATTTACAATCTTTTGCTTTAAAGTCTCACTTACATCCGGAGCGTTATTAAGACCCTTCTGAGACTGTTCCCTGTGAAACTCCAAGCTCTTTAGCTATATCCTTGATAGTAACCATATAAAACCTTCCTCAGTGCTTACGAAAATTTACGAAAATTAGTATAATATTATTTTGTCTAATTTGCAATAGTAATTAAGAAAAAAAGTGTAAAATAATTAAACAAAATGCAGAAATGATATGACAATTAAGAGTGGATAAAAAGTTTAAAATAGATTACATATAAATGCAATGCACATATTGACAATCAGCCGATATAATGATAACATAAGACGAAAATAAGGTTTCGTAAAGTTTCGAAACTTTACGAATATATTTCGTTAATTGGTGAGCGCATGTTTTTCTGTGGCGGCAGAGAAACAGCAGGAATATCATAAAACGGAATATATTCCAACATCAAAGGAGGATAATTCAAATGAGAAAGTCAAAAAAATTCTTGTCACTTATGCTTGCAGCGGTGATGGCAGCTTCTCTTGTAGGCTGTGGAAAGTCATCTGACATAAAGACAAGCAGTGCGGCTAAATCAGGAAGTGCAGCTACTTCAACTGCTTCAACAACTTCTGCAGCAAAGTCAGGAAGTGCAGCTTCTACAGATGAAGAGGCAGTAGAGGCTACAATTACAGTATGGAGCCCACAGGAAGATCAGGCTAAGGAGAGCGGAAACTGGCTTGGCACCATGTGCGATAAGTTCGCAGCAGCTCATCCTAACTGGAAGCTTACATTTAAGTATGGTGTTTGCCCTGAGGGTGAAGCAAAGACTCAGGTAACACAGGATCCTAGCGCAGCAGCAGATGTATATATGCTTGCCAATGATAACATCGGTGACCTTGTTGCAGCAAAGGCTATCTCAAAGCTTGGCGGAACCGCACTTGATGCTGTTAAGTCACAGAATACAGATCTTATTGTAAATACAGTTACTTATGAGGGCGGTGTTTACGCTGTACCTTTTACATCAAATACCTGGTTTATGTACTACGACAAGAGAGTCTTCTCTGAGGATGATGTAAAGAGCCTTGATAAGATGCTTGAGAAGGGTAAGGTATCTTTCCCACTTAGTAATAGCTGGTACAATGTAGCTTTCTATGCAGGTAACGGTTGTACACTCTTTGGCGGTAACAACGATGCTTCTGCAGGTATTGACTACAGTGGTGAAAAGGCAGTAGCAGCTACAAAGTATCTTGTAAATCTTGTAAAGAACAAGAATTTCTCTAACGATGCTGATGGTTCAGGTATTAAGGGACTTAAGAACGGAAGCGTAAATGCAGTATTTAGTGGTACTTGGGATTATAACAACGTAGCTGATGCCCTTGGTGCTGAAAACGTTGGTATAGTTCAGCTTCCTACAGCTAAGATTGACGGCAAAGAAGTACAGCTTAAGAGCTTTGCAGGATCTAAGGCAATCGGTGTAAACCCTAATACAAAGTATCCACAGGTAGCAGTTGCACTTGCTTCTTTCCTTGGAAGCCCAGAGGCTCAGAAAGAGCACTACAAGACAAGAAATACTATTCCTACAGATAAGTCTCTTCTTGAGGATCCTGAAATCGCTTCTGATGCTCTTGCAACAGCACAGGGTAATACAATTGCCAATACTTCTATCATGCAGCCATTCGTAGCCGGTATGTCTAACTACTGGTCAAATGCTGAGAATATGGGTAAGGCTATCCTCTCAGGTGATGTAACAGAAAAAAACGCAGCAGAAAAGACAGAAGCTTTAAACACTGCATTTAATACAAAAATAATAAGATGTGATATAAAGGTTACAGACTGCAGACAGTATCTGCGGTCTGTAGCCGGATATTATTATAGATGCGTGTTCAGAGTAAGGGCACGCATTTATAATAAAAATAAGTTTATGAGGAAGCGGGAAACCATTTACACGAAAATAACAGATGTGTGGGGATAAAACATGGAAGATGTGAAATTCTTTAAGGCACTAGCGAAAGGCGATATTTTCACCAAGCTCTCCCTTGTTATACTGGGACTTGGCAATCTGGTACGCGGGCAGATAATAAAGGGGCTTATGTTCTTGGGACTGGAAGCTGCCTATATTTACTATCTGATTAATACCGGTATCTATGATCTTGGAAGATTTATTACTCTTGGCGGCAATCCTCAGGAGGAAGTATGGAACGAAAAGAAGCAGATATATGAATATACTGCCGGCGACAATACTGTACTTATGCTTCTTTATGGTATATTTGTTATAGTTATTACCCTGTTTTTCATAGTTGTTGTAGTATCTGCGGTGAAGAGTTCTTATGAAGCTGAGCTTAGAAAGAAGGCAGGAAAGAAGCCACTAAGCTTTGTAGAAGATGTAAAGAATCTTTTTGATAAGGACTTACACAAGCTGCTTATGACACCTCCGTTTATCGGAATTGTGTTATTTACCATCATGCCTCTTATTTACATGATAAGCATGGCATTTACAAGCTATTCGGTGAAGGGAGACCATCTGGTACTCTTTAACTGGGTAGGGCTTGACAACTTTAAGGATGTGCTTACACTCGGAAGTGAAGTAGGTAAGTCGTTCTGGGGAGTTTTAATTTGGACAGTCGTGTGGGCGGTGTTTGCTACCACACTTAACTATATACTGGGTATGATTTTAGGTCTCATCATAAACAGAAAAGGTACTATATTCAAGGGGTTCTGGAGGTTCTGCTTTATATTATCTATAGCAGTTCCGCAGTTTGTTTCTCTTATGATAATGAGAACCATGCTTCAGCCACAGGGTGACGTTAACCTTTTGCTTAGGGCACTTGGCATACTTGGTGAGGGTAAGTACCTTCCTTTCTTTGAGGATGCAACCTGGGCAAGAATCACAGTTATCGTAATCAACCTTTGGGTAGGTATTCCATATACGCTTTTACAGGTAACAGGAATCTTGCAGAATATTCCTGAGGAGCTTTACGAGGCTGCAAGAGTGGATGGTGCCAATACAGTGACCATATTCTGGAAGATAACCTTCCTTACATGCTCTTTGTAACAACACCTTATCTTATCACACAGTTTACAGGTAATATCAATAACTTCAACGTTATCTACCTGCTCTCAGGAGGTGCTCCTGTAGATGTCGGCGACACTGCCGGTAAGACAGACCTTCTTATCACCTGGCTGTATAAGCTTACGGTTGATAAGCAGTACTTCAATACAGGTGCAGTTATAGGTATTATTACCTTCATTATACTTTCCATAGTGGCACTCATAACCTACCACAGGAGTGGATCTTATAAGAATGAGGAGGCGTTCAAATAATGGATAATAAAGTAAAAATGTCATCTTCATATAGGGCTCGTCAGGTAATGACCAATGTATTTGTACATATATTTTTGGCTGTGCTTGCGGCAATATGGGTACTTCCTGTAGTTTGGGTTGTACTTAAGAGTCTTACACCTAAGGGCAGTTCGGGTATATTCCCTGATAAGCTAAGCTTTGAGAACTACATAAAGCTTTTCACTGATACAGCCATACTGAACTTCCCTAAGATGTTTATGAACACCTTTATAATTGCAGTTTTTTTCCTGCCTTGTATCAACAGTATTTGTGCTTTGCGTAAGCTACTGTCTTTCAAGGCTTCGCTTTAAGGCAAGAAAGCCATTTATGAACATGGCTATGATACTCGGGCTCTTTCCGGGAATTATGGCTATTGTGGCTGTGTACTATATCATCAAGTCACTTGGTCTTTCACAGGGACCTATGATTAGGGTTGCTCTTGTACTCATATACTCAGCCAGTTCCGGACTGGGCTTCTACATAGCAAAGGGCTTCTTTTGATACAGTGCCTAAGGCACTTGACGAGGCTGCGATGATAGACGGTGCTACCAAATGGGAGGTATTCACCAAGGTAACTATTCCTCTATCAAAGCCTGTTATTGTATTTACAGTACTTACAGCCTTCATATCACCTTGGGTAGACTTTATTGCCGCAAAGGTTATCTGTAGGGCAGAAGCTGATTACTTTACAGTTTCTATCGGACTGTGGCAGATGCTTAGCAAGGAGTATATCATTGACTGGTATACAAGATTTGCAGCAGGAGCAGTGTGTATCTCCATTCCTATAGCTGTCCTCTTCATTTACTTACAGAAGTTCTATGTAAATGGAATGGGTGGAGCCGTAAAGGGCTAATGTAAAAAGTGAAATGTTTTTCATCTAAAATCTAATATGAGTTCTGCCTTTCGTGATATTTTAGGCAGAATTACAAAAAGTTTATGACTTATCATAAGATGATGAGTTGTGGCTTTTTGTAATTTTTATAAAAAAATAAATTAATGCTATTATTTATTTTTACGAAATATCCGATATTAATTATGGTCACCAAAAACGACAACAAGCATGGAGGGAAAGTCATGAAGATGAAGAACAACGTAGCTAAAGATGGAAATGCCAGGGTAAAGAGTGTAGGCATGACGATAAGCATAATCATTTCGATTTTACTTATCATCACACTGGGAGCAAAGACAGCTGTTGATGCTACAAGAAGCTATAATTCCGCCATAAGTTCAAACAAGGAGCTTCAATATGAACGAACAAGGAAGTTAGGGAAGCAGCTTGAGCAGCGGTTTAACTCTGTTTACTACACTGCTAAAACTATCGAAGATGCAGTAGATGCCTTGATGAAGAACACAACCAAGGAAGAAAGAAAAGAAAAATCATATCTGATATGGTTGAAGAAACCATCGCAAGTAATGCGGATATAGGTGGACTTTGGGGTGTTCTTTGAACCAAATGGATTCGACGGTAAAGATGAGCAGAATAAGACATCTGACAATGAAGAGGACTTATGCAGTCTTATTTTTAGCAGGGACGCAGGAGGAAGCTTTTAAGGAAAGCAAAATAAAGGGCTACAGGAATTCAAGCTGGTACACCGAGATAATGAAGACAGGTAAAGCCACTTATTACACAGCCTTTTAAGGATGGAGATAATATAGTAACTACCTACGGAATACCTATAACCGAGGACGGGAAGCTAATCGGAGCAGTTGCAGCAGACATTTATGTGACCGAGCTGTCTAAGGAGCTTGCAGAAGACCCTAACAACAGTGAGGACAATTTTACTGTTCTTGTGTCTGATGAGGGACTGGTGACTGCACATTCCTTGGATGATAGCCTTATACTTAAAGATATAACCGATGATCCTGAGGTTAAGTCAAGGATTGAAAATGCACAGCAGAATAAGGAATCCGAACTCGAGAAAGTTTCCGTAACTACAGGGAAAAATTCTTTGATTATATATGTACCGGTAGCTGTAGAAGGAACTACAGAATACTGGGTATTTGAATCTGTTATCAGCATGAGCGCAATGACAGCAGACGCAGTTAGCACAGCTGTACTTTAGTGTGATTATCAACATAGTGCTTATTATAGTGATTGCACTTGTTATAATGATTCTCTTAAGAAGGATGGTTTCTCTGCCTCTTAAGGTGGTAAGCAGTGCACTTGGTAAGCTGGCTGACTATAACCTCAATCTGGATGCAGAGAGAGCAGAGAATGCTAAGTATGACAAGAGTGGTAATGAGATAGCAGGACTTATACTAAGTCTTAGGAAGCTTAACCAGAACCTTATTAGTATAGTATCAAATATTAATTCACATGCGCAAAATACCGCTGCTACTGCCGAAGAGCTTACAGCTACGGCTCAGTCTACATCAGACGCAGCAGGAGAGTTGCTACAGCAGTTACCAACATAGCTGATGGTGCAACCAGCCAGGCAGAAGACACACAGGCTGCCGCTGCCTCCGTAGAGACTGCCAACAGACTCCTAAGCGGCATGATGGTTACCTTAGAAGAGCTGGGCACGGCCACTGATACAATTGACAGATGTAAGAATGACGGAAATGAGACTCTTAAAGACCTTGTACAGCTAACAGATGAGAACCAAAAGATATCAGATAAGGTTAGTACAGTTATATCTGAGACAAGCGAGGCAACTGTGAAGATATCAAATGCATCTGAGATGATTCAGTCTATCTCAGACCAGACCAACCTTCTCGCACTTAATGCTGCCATTGAGGCGGCAAGGGCAGGTGAGGCAGGAAAGGGCTTTGCGGTTGTTGCTGATGAGATCAGGAAGCTTGCGGAGCAGAGTGCCGGCTTTACAGCTGAGATAAGAGCCGTAATTGATGAGCTTAAGACCAAGGCTGAATCTGCCGTAACCATGATGGAGCAGTCCAACGAAATGGTTGTAAAACAAAGTGAGAAAGTGGCAGAAACAAGCGAAAAGTTTGAGGAAATATCAAAGGCGGTTGAGAATAGTAAGAACATCGTGGCAGAGATAAATTCATCTTCAAAGACCATTGAGACTGAGAACCAGAATGTAACAAAGATGGTTGAAAAACCTCTCAGCAATTGCTGAGGAGAATGCAGCTACATCAGAAGAAGCATCTGCATCAGTGGATACTCAGGTTCAGTCTATAGGAGATATATCTGCAGCAAGTGAAAATCTTGCACATATAGCGACTGAGCTTCAGGATGAAGTAGCTAGATTTACGTTCTAAAAATAAATACACGACTAAAAAGGTCTTTTAATATACTTTGTAGATTAAAAGGCCTTTTTGGCAAGTAAAGGCTTTTTGTAATTAGATTGTTTTGTTAAATTAATAACTCACATTAATTTTTAATTAATCATCCGATATTAATCATGGTAAAAACGACAATAATCATGTTTAACTATGGAGGGCAAACCATGAAAATGAAACATAATTTTGCAAAAGGACGGAAATGCCAAGGTCAAAAGCGTAGCATGAGGATAAGCATTATCATTTCGATTTTGCTCATTATCACTCTTGGAGCAAAGACCGCTTTTGATACGGTAAGAAGCTATAATTTGGCTATCAGTACAAACAAAGATCATAAATATGAAGAAACCAGAAAGCTTGCTAAGCAGCTTGAGCAGAAATTTATATCTGCATATTACTCAGCGAGGACAACAGAAGGTGCAGTATCTACAATGATGAAGAATATACCGGTTGATCAGAGGAAGAGAGTGTTTATATCCAATTTAGTTGAAAGCATGCTTGAAGGTAATATGGATATTGGAGGATGTGGAGTATTTTTTGAGCCAAATGCCTTCGATGGTAAAGATGCACAGAATATAACACCTGAAAACAAGGATGGACTCTTCCAATCATACTACCTAAGGGAAGCGAATGGCAATGTTAAAGAGACATTGATTGATGCCTATAGGGAATCAACCTGGTATAATGAAATTATGGATGCCGGCACAGCAGTTATTACCCAGCCTTATAAGGAGGGTGAAAATATAATGACTACTTACGGCTTACCTATAAAGATGGATGGGAAAATAATTGGAGCTGTAACAGCAGATATCTTTGTTACAGAACTTTCAAAAGAACTGGCAGAAGATCCAAGCAACAGTGAGGATGATTTTACCGCACTTTTATCTAATGAGGGAAAAACAGTGGCGCACTCATTGGACGAAAGCTTAATACTGAAAGAGTCTTCAGTGGATTCTACAGTAAAGCAACATGTAGATACAGCTCAGCAGAATAAAGAATCTGAAGTTGAGCGTGTATCAGCTTACACCGGTAAGGATTCGTTGATTATGTACATCCCTGTTGCCATAGAGGGAACGGATGAATATTGGGTGTTTGAAACAGTTATCAGTGTGAAGAAGATGACACAGGATGCTGTAAATAGTGCAATTCTCAGTGTGGTTGTAAACTTGATATTAATAATTATCATAGCAGCGCTCATTTTCATGCTTTTAAGAAGGAAGGTATCCCTTCCTCTGAAGGTTGTAAGCAGTGCTCTAGCTAAAGCTTGCAGACTATAACCTCAATCTGGATGCAGAAAGAGCACAGAATGCAAAGTACGACAAGAGCGGAGATGAGATAGCAAGCCTGATACTTAGCCTCAGGAAACTTAATCAGAATCTTATAGGCATTGTTTCAAACATCAATTCTTATGCGCAAAATACCGCTGCTACTGCCGAAGAGCTCACAGCTACGGCACAGTCTACATCAGATGCAGCAGGAGAGGTAGCTACTGCAGTTACCAATATAGCTGACGGAGCAAGCAGCCAGGCAGAAGATACACAGGCAGCAGCTGCCCTCAGTAGAGACTGCCAACAGGCTTCTTGATGGTATGATGGAGACGTTGGAAGAGCTTGATGAGGCAACAGATACAATTGACAGATGTAAGAATGACGGAAATGAAACACTTAAAGACCTTGTTGAACTTACAGATGAAAACCGTAAGATATCAGATAATGTTAGTGCTGTTATAGTTGAGACAAGCGTAGCTACAGAGAAGATATCAAATGCTTCTGAGATGATTCAGTCTATCTCAGACCAGACCAACCTTCTTGCCCTAAATGCGGCTATTGAGGCTGCAAGAGCAGGTGAGGCAGGAAAGGGCTTTGCGGTTGTTGCTGATGAAATCAGGAAGCTTGCAGAGCAGAGTGCAGGCTTTACTGCAGAGATAAGAGCCGTAATTGATGAGCTTAAGACTAAGGCTGAATCTGCCGTAACCATGATGGAGAAGTCCAATGAAATGGTTATAAAAGCAGAGTGAAAAAGTGGGAGAAACAAGCGATAAGTTCGAAGAAATATCAAAGGCAGTTGAGAATAGTAAGAACATTGTGGCAGAGATAAATACATCTTCAAAGACCATTGCCGCAGAGAATAAGAATGTAACTAAGATGGTTGAAAATCTATCAGCCATTGCAGAAGAGAATGCGGCTACAAGTGAAGAGGCATCTGCAGCAGTGGATACTCAGGTTCAGTCCATAAACGATATATCATCAGCAACTGAAAACCTTGCCCATATAGCTACTAGAGCTTCAGGATGAGGTAGCCAGATTTACTTTCTAAAGACGGATGATACAAGAGTGGAACAGATAACTGTTTACTTGACGGCAAAAGGATGTATTTCCTTTGAGCTATAATCGTTTAATATGCGATAAAAGGGGATGTCACATCAGATAAAATAATTACATCACATAGCTGATTACAAGCTGGAATTGATGTAAGAGATATTTATCATTGATGTGGCATCCCTTTACTTTTACCGCCTTGGGAACTAATGTGATTTCCCACAGCTAATTATTATTCTTACTAGCGAGAGCTCTATACTGCTTCCCTTTGTTAGAGCTTTCTATAACTTTACATCACCGCCGTGCCTTACTGCGATTTCTTTTACGAGGGCAAGTCCCCAGTCCTGCTCCACCCATAGAACGGCTTTCGGGATTTATCCACTCTGAAAAACGGCTCAAAGATTTTATCCCAATCTTCTTTTGCTATACCGCTTCCGGTGTCTTTGATAATCACCTTTGCAAAGTCCTCGTCCTCAGTAATGGCTACAGATACCTTGCCGTCCTCTTTGTTGTACTTAATTGCATTTTCAATAAGATTGTAAATAGCCCTGTACACAAGGGTATCGCTTCCTGTAAGCCTTGCCTCGCCGTCATCTTGAACAAGGCTTATGCTCTTTTTATCAGCCACAGCCACCAGGTCGCAGATGACCTCTTCAGTGATTTCAGAAAGTGAGATACCATCACTCTTAGGAGCTGACTGCAACTCAGTCATTTCAAGCAGGATGTCAATTACGTGAGAGAGACGGTCAGTCTGAGTTCTTGCCATACCTATGGCTTCTTTATAGTCTGCTTCATCAGGATTTTTATTTTTTTCAAAGACCTCAAACTTTGTACTCATCACCGCAAGAGGAGTTCTAAGCTCGTGAGCGGCATTGGCTGAGAACTGCCTTTGTGTGGCAAAGGTCTCCTCAAGTCTAAGGAGAAGTCTGTTAAAGGCAAGGGTAAGTCTTTCTATCTCTGTAGAATTACTTTTTGATAGTATGGGCTCTTTAAGGTTCTTTGCCTGAATGTCCTCTATCTGTAGGGTAAGCTCCCTTAGAGGATAAAGTGCATAGCCCACTATGAGATACATAAGAAAGCTTACCGTAAGGGTTATAATTAGTGTGATTGCAAGACTTTTTATCCAGAATTCAATCTGGGTGTTTTTAACTGTGTCGGCTACCACAGACTTTGGATTAAGAACTACCTGAAGCTCATCTGTAGTGGTTGTAGGGATATCGGTATTTGGGAGTATGGCTATAGCTGAATTGCCAATCTCATCCATATAAAGTATGGCAGAACGGCTTATAAAAAAGCTGATTGCAAGGCAGGCGGTAACTACCATAAAGGCTGTCATAAGGGTAAGCTTCCACCTAAGAGAGAGTGGTTTTTCATTCTCCATCCCCTCCGATCACATAGCCTTGGCCTACTCTATTGGTAATAGGGTCTTTACCGAGAGCTGTTCTTATCTTTTTTCGAAGTGCACTTATGTGAACCCTGATTGAGTTGCTGAAGCTGTCTACACTGCTGTCCCATACATGTTCGATAAGCTCCTCCTGACTTACAGGGCGCCCCTGGTGGAGGATGAGGTATTCCAGGATAGCAAGCTCCTTCCTTGTAAGTGCAATCTCTTCTCCTTTTGCAAAGGCAGTACGTGTCTTGGTATTTAAGGATATTTCACCACATTCAAGCACTATATTGTTTTGAACAGTCCTTCTTCTTGTGAGGCTCCTAACCCTTGCCTCAAGCTCCTCAAAGTGAAATGGCTTACATAATAATCATTTGCCCCGCTGTCAAGTCCCTCTATTTTATCGTTCAGTCCGCCTCTTGCAGAGAGGATGAGGACATTTGTCTCATTATCACTAGCGCGCATATTTTTAAGTATGTCTAAGCCGTCCATTCCCGGTAGATTTAAATCAAGGATAATAAGGTCATAGCTATCGGTAGAGATTATATCCATTGCTTCCTCTCCGTCAAAAACCATATCCACCTCATATCCATCAAGCCTAAGTCCCTTTGCAATGGACTCACAAAGAGCCCTTCTCATCTTCAACAACCAATCAGTCTCACGTTGTCACTTCCTTTACAATTAGTTTAGTTTTGTTTATCATATCATAAGGAAATAAAAATTTCTATTAAGAAGAAAAAGTTAAAAATCTTTTTCTTAACACAAATTTTATACAGACTGTGTTATACTTAAGTTCGTCATTTGTAGTGCCGGCACTGAAGAGACTAATCGAATTTGCTCTCCCCCTTTTGCAATCTAAGTGTTCTCTTTGGTGCCGGTACGGATGATATGGTATCAGAAAATAATCAATTCTAACGAGGGTGCAATCGGGTTTTTTTATGGTTTTGATACTGTATGATGTGGGTACAAAAGATAATAAATCTCTTGAAAGCACGCTACATCGAATTTTTATACTTTTTGACACGTGTATCATTGTATAAATAAAAAATAGAAAAGAGGTTTATAAAATGGGGAATTTCACATTTAAGACTAACAAAAAGAAGTTAGTGGCTCAGGTGGCTTTACTTGTAGTTTCGATCGCTTTTATAGCCTTTGGAGCATACCGTGGAGAAGCTCAAACTGTACTTACCAAAGCAATCAACCTATGTCTTGAGTGCGTGGGTATAGGTTAATTATAGTAAGAAAGGATGGAGCTAAGGTGGAAAAGAAGTTAACTAACAATAAAAAGAAGGGCCGGGTTAAAGATTTTCTTAAAAGCAGGACAATGGTACAGATAATAGCAACTCTATTAACCAATATTCATCTTCCTAACTTTTTTAAGGGAACCTTGTATCAGGGTAAAGGGAAAATAGCCTGTGTGCCGGGACTTAACTGCTACTCCTGTCCGGGAGCAACAGGATCCTGTCCTATCGGCTCATTTCAGGCGGTGGTAGGCTCGAGGGACTTTAGCCTTACCTACTACATTACAGGAATTATTATATTTTTTGGTGTTATGCTTGGTAGATTTATCTGTGGCTTCCTCTGTCCGTTTGGACTGTTTCAGGATTTGCTTCACAAGATACCGTCAAAGAAGTTTAGCACCAAGAAGCTAAAGGCACTGACTTACCTTAAATACATCATTTTGCTTGTTGCGGTCATCATACTCCCTACATTCTTAAATAATGCAGCGGGGATATCTTCACCGTACTTTTGTAAATACATCTGTCCTCAGGGTATACTTGAAGGAGGCATTCCTCTGTCGATAGCAAGTCCTGCCATCAGAGCAACACTTGGCAAGCTCTTCCTTTGGAAGCTTAGTATCCTCATCCTTGTGATTGTGCTAAGTGTACTTGTGTACCGTCCGTTTTGTAAGTGGATATGCCCTCTTGGAGCCTTTTATGCTCTGTTTAATAAGGTGTCACTCCTCCACTACAATGTAGACTTTAACAAGTGTGTATCCTGTGGAAAATGTGCAAGAACCTGTAAGATGGATGTGGATATAACCAAAAACGATGCCCATATGGAATGCATCCGTTGCGGTGAATGTGTGAAAGTCTGTCCTACCAAGGCTATCAGCGTGAATTGGGGACCTGAGAAGATGAAGATTCTCGAAAGAGCGCGTGAGCTTAATAAAAATAAAACAACAAAAAAAGTGTGAACTAAGGAGAAGAAAAATGAAGACAAAAAAAGACAATTATTCCTGTATTTTTTTAGTGGCTGCTATGCTTGCAGCATCAATTACAGCCTGTGGCAACAAGGATACATCATCTGGCACTAAGACAGAGTCGGGCAGTAAGGTAGAAGCCGGAAGCAAGGTCACAGCACAAAAGTTCCCTGCCTTTAAGGGTAAGGACTTTGACGGAAATGATGTAGATGAGAGCTTATTTAGCAAGAACGAGGCGACCCTTGTCAACTTCTGGTTCAATGGCTGCTCTGCCTGTGTAAATGAGATGCCTGCCCTCGAGAAGTTTAGCAAGAAGCTAAAAGAAGAGGGGGCTGAGCTTGTAGGTATCAATGCAGGTACAGCAAGTGATGAAAAAGGGCTTGCAGAGGCGAAGGACATCCTTTCTAAGCAGGGAGTAACCTATAGGAATCTAATTCTTCCTAATGACCACGAGTATGTGAGGACCATATTTACCTTCCCAACGACTGTTATAGTTGATAAGCAGGGAAATATAATTGGCGACCCTATTGTAGGTGCAATCGAGGACGAGAAGAAACAGGCAGAGATACTTAAGGTAATAGAGGAGATAAAGGCAGGAAATGGCGTTACAGCAAAGGTTACATCAGACGAGAAAAATGCACCCGTAGACCCTGCTGCAGCACTTTATGAAGAAGAGAATAAGATATTTGCTGAGAATTCGGACACTTGGAATAAGCTCTTTTTCTAAAAATAAAGAAGGATGAAGCTGAGAAGAATGCTTCAAAGCCGTATGCAGAGTTCCTACAGGAGCAGTTCGAAGCTGCAAAGGCTGACTTTACTGAGGAAGAGAGCAAGGTAATCAAAGAGGGACTTACTAAGATTGCTGAAATTGAGAAGAAGATTGAGGAGCTAAGGAAGAAGTAAGGAAGGAATCAAGAAGAAGTAAGAAAGAAGCAAGATGATACAGACTGATATAATAGTTGGGGCAGGGTTTTCCAAGTTGAATGGAGGCCTTGCCCCTTTATTTTTTTATAGCGGGGGAGGTGACAATCAAGTGGTTTTGCAGAGTGTTGACATTGTTTGCAAAATTTCATATATAATTATTCTGCTTGCTGGAAAGGAGAGTAGTATGGCAACAACGAATATTAATGTTCGAGTTGATGCATCGCTAAAAAGGACGCTGAAAAGTTATTTAATGAACTGGGACTGAATATGTCATCAGCTATTACGATGTTTCTTAAAAGTGCTGTAAGCTATGAAGGTATACCATTTGAGATAAAGAGAATAAGACCAAATGTAGAGACTAAAGCTGCACTAGATGAATACCTGGATATGAAGGATAAAACAAAATATAGGCGCTATGAAAGCTTTGATGATGTAATAGGAGATATACTTAATGAAGCTTAATATACTTGTTTCGGGAAAAAATAACCAGAATGAAACTTCGATGTCAGAGCCAGAATATAATAATATAATGAAAGCTAAGAGAAATGCAGAGTACCTTACCGTGCTAGACAAGTCCATGGCAGAAGCAGAAGCAGGGAAATTTATTATGAAGTCCATGGAAGAGCTGGGAGAACTTGAATAAGTATATACACTGCATAGATTTGAGGATAATATGATTTGTGATGATTTTGAGATAATAGTAATAGGAGCGGGACATGCGGGCTGTGAGGCGGCACTGGCGGCGGCAAGGCTAGTAAAAGGGTGCTGGTTTTTACCGTAAGTGTGGACAGTATAGCCCTCATGCCCTGTAACCCCAATATAGGAGGCACTTCCAAGGGGCATTTGGTAAAAGAAGTAGATGCCCTCGGTGGAGAAATGGGCAAAAATATAGACAAGACCTATATCCAGTCTAAGATGCTTAATAAGTCAAAAGGCCCTGCGGTTCACAGCCTTAGGGCGCAGGCGGATAAACAGGCTTATTCCCTTGAGATGAGAAAGGTGATGGAGAATACTCCTAACCTTACCATAAAGCAGGCTGAGGTGGTTGAGATTCTGGTTGAAGAGGGTAGGGTAACAGGTGTTAAGACCTATTCAGGTGCGGTGTATACTGCTAAGGCGGTTATCCTCTGTACGGGAACTTACCTAAAGGCGCGCTGTATATACGGAGATGTGAGTGAATACACAGGACCTAACGGACTGTCAGCCTCTACACATTTGACAGATTCCCTGCTTAGCTTGGGTATGAAGCTAAGGAGATTTAAGACTGGAACCCCTGCCAGAGTAGACAAGCGAACTATAGATTTCTCCAAAATGGAAGTGCAAAATGGAGATGAAAAGGTAGTTCCATTTTCATTTTTAAACGAGGGAAAAGACATAAGCAGGGAGCAGATTCCCTGCCATCTAACCTATACCAATGAAGAGACTCATAGGATAATAAGGGAGAATATCGAGCGTTCACCCCTTTACGGTGGTGTAATAGAGGGAGTAGGTCCAAGATACTGTCCGTCCATAGAGGACAAGGTAATGAGATTTGCCGATAAAGAGAGGCACCAGATATTTGTAGAGCCTGAGGGCGAGTACACCAATGAAATGTATGTTGACGGTATGAGCTCATCTATGCCGGAGGATGTACAGGTGGCAATGTACAGGACAATCCCGGGACTTGAGAATGTCAATATAGTAAGAAATGCCTATGCAATAGAGTATGACTGCGTAGATGCGACCACCCTGAAGGAAAGCCTTGAGACAAAGGTGGCGGAGGGCTTGTATGCAGCAGGGCAGTTTAACGGAAGCTCAGGATATGAGGAGGCAGCGGCTCAGGGACTTATCGCAGGTATCAATGCGGTAAGAAAGCTTGATGGCAAAGAGCCACTTATTCTCAAGCGTTCAGATGCCTATATTGGGGTTCTTATAGACGATTTGGTGACCAAGCACACCAAAGAGCCATACAGGATGATGACCTCAAGGGCTGAGTACAGACTGCTTCTAAGGCAGGACAATGCTGACCTTAGGCTTACTAAAATAGGCTACGAGGTGGGGCTTATTTCAAAGGAAAGATACGAGAGCCTTCTTCAGAAAGAGGCTGAAATAGAAGAGGAAATAAAGCGTCTGAAGTCAAAAACCATAGGTGGAAAGAAAGAGGTAAATGATTTCCTTGTATCAAATGGAAGTACGCCTCTGCTTGGTGCAGTTACCCTTGCAGACCTGATAAAGAGACCGGAGCTAAGCTACGAGATTCTGGCTGCAATCGATGATGAAAGACCAAAGCTTTCTGAGGCTGTTGGAGAGCAGGTAAACATCAATATAAAGTATGAGGGCTATATTGAGAGAGAGAACAGACAGGTTGAACAGTTTAAGAAGATGGAAAACCGCCTCATTCCTGAGGATATTGAGTATGAGAATATAGACAATATTAGGTTAGAAGCAAGGCAGAAGCTTGCCGAAATAAGGCCGCTCTCAGTAGGTCAGGCTAGCCGTATATCGGGAGTGTCGCCATCTGATATAGCGGTGCTCTTAGTATACATAGAACAATTTAAAAGGAGAAAGAAATGGGATTAACAGAGAATGATATCAAAAGAATTAACGAACTCAGTCACAAGTCAAAGGCAGAGGGGCTTACTGATGAAGAAAAGGCTGAGCAGAAGAAACTAAGAGAAGAATATGTTGCAGCAATCAAAGGCAATATCAGAAGTCAGCTTGAAAATACGAAAGTAGTTGATGAAAATGGCAACGAGGTAGACCTTAAGAGGAGAAAAGATGTATAAATATTTGATGTTTGATTTGGATGGAACCTTAGTAGAATCAGGAGATGGCATAGTAGAATCTGCTAAGCACGCTCTTAGCACTATGGGCTGGGAACAGCTCTCTGAGGAGGAATACAAGAAGTTTATAGGACCTCCGCTTTTTGACTCATTTACCAGGTTCTGCGGAATGAATCCTGAGGAGGCTGACAGGGCAATTGAGATATACAGGGAGCATTATGAGTCTGCAGGCTACCTCATTGCCCCTATGTATGAGGGAGTGGAAGACATGCTTGATGAGCTAAAGAATAGGGGGCATGTTATGATGGTAGTTACCTCTAAGCCTGCCCCTATAGCTGAGAAGATAATAGGAAAGCATGGTCTTGATAAGTATTTTGTAAGTCTTACAGGGCCTTCTCACGAGGAAAAGACTGTGCACAAGGATGTGATGATAAAGCGGGCCTTTGAAAAGAATGGAATTACCGACCCTAAGTCTGCTGTTATGATAGGAGACAGGATGTTTGACATAGAGGCAGCCAATAAAAACTGTGTTGACTCTATTGCGGTTATGTATGGATATGGCAATAGGGAAGAGTTTGAGAGGTATGGGGCTACGCATATAGTGGAGAAGTGTGAGGACATACCAGAGGTCGTTCGATAGGGTTTTATAAAAATGGGACTAAGTCACGCCCCCACCTTTGTAAGTCCCTCGGTTAATTTTATCACGATAAGTTATATTAGGAAAATATATAAGAAAGGGGTTTGCATGCCCCTTTTTATTGTGATATATTATACGTTGTCGTAATTTTATAATATGGTGTCTGTTTTAATTGCCAAACTACCAGCCCATATTTATATCTAACAAAACAAGGAGGCTAAGATGGAAGAGTTTTTCAAATTGAGGGAAAGAGGAACCAGTGTTAAGGTTGAGACTATGGCAGGTATTACAACCTTTATGACTATGGCGTACATTCTTGCCGTAAACCCAAATGTACTTGGTAAGGCAGGAATGGATCAGGGAGCGGTCTTTACAGCGACAGCGCTTGCTTCTGCAATTGCATCGTTTTGTATGGCCTTATTTGCCAATCTTCCTTTTGTTCTTTCAGCAGGAATGGGACTGAATGCTTATTTTGCGTATTCAGTAGTTTTGGGTATGGGATATACCTGGCAGCAGGCTTTGACAGCAGTATTTGTTGAAGGCCTCGTATTTGTGGTGCTTTCACTAACCAATGTTCGTGAAGCTATATTTAACGCTATACCGAATACGCTCAAGGTAGCTGTGTCTGTAGGTATTGGTTTGTTCATATGTTTTATAGGTCTTCAGAACTCTAAGATAGTAGTTGACGGTGCTACTCTTGTAACCCTCTTTTCTTTCAAGGGCTCGATAGCAGACGGTACCTTTAACTCAGCAGGAGTCTCAGTTATTCTCGCACTTTGCGGTATCTTACTTATGACCTATCTTTTATTTAAGAATGTAAAAGGCTCCATCCTTATCGGAATGGTAGTGCTCTGGGTAGTAGGCATGATTCTTCAGGCTGTAGGCATCTACGTGCCTAATCCTGAGGCAGGTTATTATAGCTTATTCCCATCAGGAATATTTGCACCACCTGCGTCACTTGCACCTACCTTTGGACAGCTTGATTTTTCATTTATAAAGACAGCAGACTTCTTCGTAGTTATGTTTGCTTTCCTTTTTCGTAGATGTATTTGATACCCTTGGAACACTTATAGGCTGTGCTTCTAAGGCAAATATGCTCGATGAGAGGGGTGAGCTTAAGGGAATTAAGGGAGCCTTGCTTGCAGACTCAATCGGAACTATAGTTGGTGCAGTACTTGGTACTTCTACAATTACTACATTTGTAGAATCATCATCAGGTATTTCAGAGGGCGGAAGAACAGGCCTCACATCAATAGTGTCAGGACTTCTCTTCTTGGTTGCACTTTTCTTCTCACCTGTATTCCTTGCAATACCTTCATTTGCTACAGCACCTGCTCTTATAGTAGTTGGTTTCCTTATGCTTCAGCAGGTAACTAAGATTGACTGGAATACTGACCTCCTTGAGGCGGTTCCTGCTTACATCTGTATCTTCGCTATGCCATTTATGTACTCTATCTCAGAAGGTATCGCTTTCGGAGTTATCTCTTATGTAGTACTTAATCTTGTTGGTGGAAGAGCTAAGAAGATTACACCTCTTATGTATATACTTGCAGTGCTCTTTATAGCCAAGTATGTATTGCTGTAATCGCTGTGTCTGTAAAACAATAGGATTACCATAGCTTTTATATTCTTTGAGATGTGCTTTGGTATATATAAAAACAGGATGTCGCTTGATTTTTGTACATTCATATAGTAAAAACCTCTGGAAAGTCAGAAAGTAACTTGTCAGAGGGTTTTTGCCTATGTGACAGGAAATTTATCCGAAATTACCTGTCACATAAAAACTCTCCGAGAAATCGCATCAGCGGCGGATGAATAGATGTCGAGGCTGCGACCCGCTGCAGGTGGTGAATCCTGCAAACAGGATTCTTTCTTGAGATATTGAAAATGAGATAAAAGAGGCTGTTATGACATATAGCAAGTAAGTAGGGACTAATCTCAGAGTGAAAAATATCTTTAAAGTGCTATAATCTTTTGTAGTTAATAGAGATAGAGTTGAAATTCAAAAATTCCAATGTTTTTATCGAAGAAAACATTAAGAAGTAAAGGTGGTGAAATGACGATATGACGATAGATGAAATAAAGAAGTTAATTCAAGTCGGAGAAAAAGATAGATGTCAATTTAAAGAATCAAAAATGCTTTAACCAAAGATGTCTTTGATACAGTATAGCTCTTTCAATAATAGAAACGGAGGACATATTTTTACTTGGTGTAAATGATAAAAGAGATTGTTGGTGTTAGTAAAGATAGGGTAGATAAAGTGATTAAAGGAATTTACTACAGCAATCAATAATCCGCAAAAGATGTATCCTCCACTTTATTTACTTCAGAAGTCTTTTGATATTGATGAGAAAAAGTAATTTATATAAGAGTCCCTGACGGTTATCAGGTGTGCAGACACAATGGAAGAAATTTGGGACAGGTCTTATGAAGGAGACATCAATATCACAGATCATTCAGAGCTTGTATATAAGCTATATGCAAGAAAACAAGGAAGTTATTTTGTTAATAAGATATATCCGAATATTGATATTGATTTTTCTTGATGCTACTGTTATTGATAAAGCTAAGAAAATGGCTATATCCCGAAATAAAAATCATGTTTGGGAAAATATGAGTAATGAAGAACTTCTTAGGAGTGCAAATCTTATTCTGACAGATCCTGAAACAAAGTGTGAAGGTATTACACTGGCTGCCATTCTTTTATTTGGAAAAGACAACTCTATTATGTCTGTTCTTCCGCAGCACAAAACAGATGCAATATTCAGAGTTGAAAACAAGGATAGATATGACGATAGAGATGTTGTTATAACAAATCTGATTGATAGCTATGACAGACTTATAGAGTTTGGGCAGAAGCATTTGAACGATTTATTTGTTTTAGATGGAATTGTAAATGTTAATGCAAAGAGATAGGATTCTTGAGAGATAGTTTCCAATACACTGGCTCATAGAGATTTTTCAAGTGGATTTCCTGCAAAAATGATTATTGATGATGAAAAGATTACGGTTGAAAATAGTAACTTAGCTCATGGAATGGGGGCATTAGATTTACAAAAGTTTGAACCGTTTCCTAAAAATCCTACCATATCTAAAGTATTCAGAGAAATAGGTCTTGCGGATGAACTTGGCTCAGGAATGAGAAATACCTATAAGTACACACAGCTTTATTCAGGACAAAATCCGTTATTTGAAGAAGGAGATATATTTAGAACAATTATTCCTCTAAAGAAGATAGCGACGCAAAGGTTGGGGGCGACAATGTCGCTCAAGATGTCGCTCAGGGTGTCGTTCACGATAAGATAGCCCTCGCAGAGTTTATTAAAGAAAAAGTGAGAAGCAATGATAGGATTACAAGAAAGGCTATTGCAGATGAAGCTGGAGTTAGTGTAAAGACTATCGAAAGAGCTATAAAAGAGATAGATAATCTGAATTATGTAGGTAGTGGTAATAATGGACATTGGGAACTTGATGAGTAAAAAGTAAGTTGCAAAACAAAGATTTATATAAATAACTAAAACTTCCCACACCAAAATTTGGACTCGCAACCCTGAAAAATTCAATATTTCAACAAAAAAATATGCTTTATGCAACCTTCATAAGAGCTGTCTGCGTATATTCAGGAGGACCAAGATAAAAATCAATGATAAAACCTTCCAGCTGTTTATCTGTAAAAGCCCTTACCCCTCAAGATTGAGGGGCAGGGAAGCTGATGTGCCGAAGGCACTTTTTATGGTGAATCCTACCCTAATAACGGTTAAATAAAAAGGCTCCCAAAGGGAACCTTTAATTCGAGGCGACAACCGGATTTGAACCGGTGATCAGGGTGTTGCAGACCCACGCCTTACCGCTTGGCTATGTCGCCTGATATAAGTTTGCGATGCTTCGTTCGCTTAATAAAAATAAGAACTTAATTCCAAAACCAAAAGCTTATATTTAGTTTAGAAAAAAACTCCCCAAGTAGGGCTCGAACCTACAACATCACGGTTAACAGCCGTGCGCTCTACCATTGAGCTATTGAGGAATCTCGACTGCCATAACAGTATAGCACTATGGCAGCTAATTTTTCAAGTAGAAATTGTATTTTTTAATATTTTAGGACATATTGCAAAAATAACCCAAATTATCTGATAATTCTCGTCAAGCGATACACTCAGATGGGAATTGGAATAACTATCATTATAATAGAGACCACCACTATGATGGAGTAGTCTTTATGATAGAGCATTCTTTGTCGAGATCGCAGCCTTTTAGTGAGCACCCCATTTGCTTCCCTTTTATTCCACATTTATCTGGCAGGACCTCATCGTCTCAAGAGCTGCATTGTGTTTGTCAGGAGTAACCCCAGCACAGCAGGAAGAATCGACTGATATAGGTATCTCAGGAGGTAAGCCTTGATGAGGAGTGCGTTTGATACAACGCAAATATCAGTGCAAAAGTCCTACCATTTCAACTGAAATCCTCCTCCTTTATGTGCCATTTCAGCTACTTTTTCAGCTAGGGTTTTACAGAGCCGAATGTTCCCTTTTCGTATACATTTTCGGAAGGGATGAGAGAGCTTATCTCAGGGTTTATGTCCCAACCTTTACTGCCCACGGATGCAGTGCTCCACAGGAAGATGCCTTCCTTCAGAGGTGCTTAGATAATTAGCCTCGATGGGTGTCTTTGGTTGCAAATACATTTTCAGCGGATATTCCTTTATCTTGTTAATTACATTTTTGAACTATGCTCTTAGCCTCAGTGCTGCCAAGAGAGCCGTCAATAAAGTCATTTTGCATATCAATTACGAGTAGTATCTTTTCTCATAAAAGCCTCCTTAGCGTAGTAGGGCACCTAATCAGGTGTCTGTAAATACCGTCATATAAACCCCTAAGTTTTCAATTACTGTTTGTTATATAGTATGAAATCACAGAGATTATACCACGAGCGTAAATGAAGATTCAATATAAAAAAATGTTTAACGTAGTAATTTTTCGGATATACATACTATAATCAGAGTGGGTTAGAAGGCATTTTAGCTTTTTAAATCACGTTTAGACGGAAAGGAAGCTTTGACTGAGGATGAATAAGGAAGCAAGAGAATTAAAGGATTATTACTTAACAAAAGAATTTGAAGATAAATACAATTATGAGGAAGCCTTGGTGCTAAGGGTTAGATGAGAGAGGCACTGTTATAAGGCTTTGGTCTCCTATTGCTGAAAGCGTGGACCTTAGGTTATATGACAATGGAAGTACGGGAGAGGCAGAAACCATCATACCTATGGAGCTTTGTGACAGGGGAGTATGGGAATATGCTGTAAATGAGAACCTGAGTGGGAAATACTATGACTTTGCTCTTAAGATAAAGGGAAAGGTGAGGATTTCCACAGACCCTTATGCGAAAGCCTGTGCGTAAATGGAAAGAGAAGTATGATAATAGACCTGAACACTACTAATCCTAATGGCTGGGGAGAGGATAAGGCTCCTCTTAAGGGGGCAGAGGACATCATCTATGAACTCCATGTCAAAGAGTTCTCCTATGATGAAAATGCCGGTTTCCCTGAAAATGTAAGAGGAAAGTACAAGGCATTTACAGTGGATAATACTACCCTAAGAAATGAGGGCAAGCTTCCTACAGGGCTTAATTACATAAAAGAGCTTGGAGTAAGCCACATCCAGCTTTTGCCTGTGTATGACTTTGCCTCTGTAGATGAAGCAGGGGGTGAGGATGGATTCAACTGGGGATATGACCCTCTTAATTATAATGTACCTGAAGGCTCATACGCTAGCGATGCTGCAAGGGGAGAGGTGCGTATCAGGGAATTTAAGGAGATGATACAAGCTATACATAATAAGGGGCTTAGGGTGATCATGGATGTGGTCTACAATCACACCTTTAGTCTCGATAATGCACTTCAGAACTCAATGCCTTATTACCACTACAGACTTGATGCGAAAAGGTGAGCTATCAGACGGTTCAGCCTGTGGCAATGACATCGCCTCAGAGATGCCTATGACAGAGAAGTACATCATTGATTCTGTGCTTTACTGGTGCGAGGAATACCATATTGACGGCTTCCGTTTTGACTTGATGGGACTCCTCACAGTTGATTTGATGAACAAGGTGCAAAAGGCATTGGATGAGACATACGGACGAGGAGAAAAGCTAATATACGGTGAGCCTTGGACAGCTGCTAAGACCTATATGGAAAAGGGAGCTAAAGGGGCAGTTAAGGACAATGTGAAGCTTTTAGACGAGAACATAGGAATATTTTCAGATGATATAAGAGACTCTATAAAGGGGCATGTCTTCTATGAGGAGGTGGCAGGCTTTGTAAACGGCAACCTAAAGCAGACCGACAAGATAGAGGAGGGACTTACTTCGTTTGGCTTGTCACCAAACCACATAATCAGCTACGTATCCTGCCACGATAACCACACGCTTTGGGACAAGCTCACCATTACAACTGGGGATGAGGCTGAGAGGAGGAAGCAGAACAAGCTCTCTGCGGCCATATATATGAGCTGTCAGGGAAGAGTCTTCATATACTCAGGTGAAGAGTATCTTAGAACCAAGAACGGAGAGCATAATACCTTCAATATGCCTATAGGGCTAAATAAAATGGACTGGGAGCTTACTGAGAAGAATAAAGACATGGTAAGCTTTTTATAAGGAGCTTATAGGACTTAGAAAGGAAATGACAGGGCTTTTGCGACAAGTCAAAGACAGCAAAGGACAACATAACTACCTTTGTAAAAGAAGAGGGGCTTCTTGGTGTAAAGGTAGCAAACAAGGAGACAAGCCTTGTTAAACCGGTGTATAAAGAGGCGCTTATCATATTCAACGCAAACAAGGAAGAAAAGACGATTACACTGCCTGAAGGGAAATATAAATTGCTTATAAATACTGTTAAGAAAAATAATGAACGAGACGATATATTAGTATCAGATAAGATAAAAATAAACGGGATAACTGCGCTTTTTCTTGGGAAGATGTAGAGGCTGACGGATAGAAGTATAAAACGTTAACCTGCATAAATGCCAGTCCTAAGCCTTCAGGGAGTAGGAATTACTGAGAAAGAGATAACATAGATTAGCGTAAAAGCCGCTGCCAATGGTAAAGGAGGACCTTATGTGGAAGAGATATAAGTATATGATACTCAGCTTCATTTTTGTGGTGGGTATTTTTGTGGTGGGAGTGAAGCTGCCTGATTTTGTAAGTGCTACAGGGACAGATAAGACTAATCTTATTTATGATAAGGAAATGGAATTCTTTCAAGATAGTTCTCAGATTAGATTTCCTGGTACTCATGAAGAAGTCAGTATGAAAAATATAATTGAGACAAAAAAATAGATTTCAAAAATTCCATTTAAAGAAAGTTGCACCTGCAGCACCTGCCGATGGTATAGAGGCAGGGGATTATGTAGAATTTGAAATTGGAGATAAGATGAGGTTTGTTGGCTCCGATAGAAACCGTAAAATCAAATTACAAGAGAAGTATATGACAAGGATACAGCGAAAAAGCTCTGTGATGTTACGTATACGAAAGACCCTAGTACAGGCGTAATAAAGGCTAAATTTGATTTCACAAGTCTTGATCCTTCACTTGCTGTCAATCAAGGGGCAACGATACATGCCGAGCTTACCACGGAAGTAAATCCCGATCTAATAGACTACGCGAACTATCAGAATGAAAAATAAGGCTGGATCAGAAGCTTTATAAGATAAAAGATATAGAGATAAACTCTTGAAGCAGCAGGAGTAGGAGTACTTGACCGCAAAGAAGGAGTGATAAACTGGACTTACACTGTGACAGGAAGCAGTATTAATACCAACACTCCTATTAGTATTGCGGGATTTGTTACATACTTTGACCTTGGTAATCCATTACAAAACGGAGACATCTACGTACCGGGAAGTTTTAGCATCAACAACATATCGGTATCTGACACTGAATTAACTGTAGACCACTCACCTAAGGAAAAATACTCGTATGTAATCAAAGCTTCTGAGCTTGGTACTAATAAGGGAAGTGCTGTTATCAGGTATCAAAGTAGAATTAGTTATGATAAAATAGTACCGGGAGATTCAAGAAGCTATGGCTCAGGTATAGGTATTAAGACCATAGATAATGTCTACTCCGCTCCAAGGGATATCATACCACTTAATATTTGGGCTTTCGGTGATAAAGAAGCTGAAATTATTAATATTGGTCCCAAAAAAGGAATAAGATGGGTAATAAGACTTAACCTTAGACCTGAAAACATCGGCGATGTAGTGGTCGAAGAATTCTTTAAAAAAATGATACTATGGGTGGAGTATCTCAGACATTTAAGCAAGCACGCTATAAGACTAATGAATCCACAAGTTGGGATAATGCTACCATTCTCACACCTGGTATTAATGCCGGCGGTCATGTGCAGGTTACTATACCTCAGTGTAAGCACGACTGTATGGGTGGCCTTTGATGTCGAGCTAGATCCCTTTGCCGCAGACGATTATGCTGTTTTTAAGAATGAAGCAAAAGATAAAGTGGGGTTCAAGCTGGCAAAAATGTTGTAAGCGTTTTCAAAAGAAACTTCAGTAGGCACAGTCGGTATAGAGAAAAAGCATAGTGATTATGAGGCTGAATGGAACCCTGTCTGTTATAGGAGGGGTGATTAAAGGAAATGATTATTACCTTTATGATACCTTCATCTTTGATACAAGTGTACAAGCTGATAGATCAAACATCAAAACAGCTAATGGTTTTACTGTAAGGGAATACGGTACTCATACAGTGTCGCCTACCCTTACAGGTGGTATAAACTTTGAAAAAGGTAATGCCTATAAATGAGGAGAATAAGCACCAGAGACTTGTTGACCCGGCAAGTCCTTTGACAGACGCCACCGCGGGTATGACGAGTAAGGTATATGAAATCCTAAAAGGCACTAAGGTTGTAGGACATCTGCTAGAGATTAATCTAAAGCCGGGAGTAGATAACAAGGCAGTAGTGAAGTCAAGGATAACAGATATTAATACTATATTTGATAATAACAATGCATATGGTTATAACTACATGGTTCTTACAAGAGGGACAAACCTTGTACAGGAAATAAAGGCTAATTATAAATTCGTACCAAGGCTCATCAGGAAGCAGACGCTTTCAAGTGATGTAGCTCAAAACTTCCTGGAAGACTTCAATCTTCAACCTGTCAAAAACTGATGCAAGAAATAATTCGAGGTGGTCAGGGTTACGATACTGATAATGTAGGATACGATATCAAAACAAAGTCCATAGTGTATATGATATGCGTAAATGCCTCTGGAATAAATGATGAATATGGTGATTTAGGTAAGTTTATAGTTGAAGATAAACCAGACTCTAAATTTAAGTTCGTACCAATAATCAAAAGGAGCCAATCCTGCAGATGATAAATATTTTCTTGTATATAGGGAAATCCTAAAGCAGAACGTGGTTCAGATACCTCTAATGCTACAGTAATTCCAGACGGAAATCCTTTGTCGCAGGCAGAATTAACTACCAATAAGATTCAAGCATTTCCAGTTGATACCGGAGATAAAAAGAACAGGATATAAGTTTTACCTTTGATAAAATAAAGGGACCTTATGTAATATTCTTAAAGGCTGAAATGGTTGACAAGACCAAAGGAAATGAATTTTTCAATTCGCTACAACATATCAAAGAATGATGCTACATATAAGGTTGAAGGAACTTCAAAAGAGTTTAAATCGACACTTACTACGTGGGTAAATGACGCTTTCTTAACTAAGAGTAGCTTGAATAATCCTCAGAGATAACGGTGCTCCACCATCTCAAAAATATGGGAATAACTTTGAAATTAATAAACCTGTTTACCTGGGATGATAGGGTATATGCCGTTTAAGAAATTTGACGCTAATGACAATACTCAAGTTACAATAGTAGATACTTTGGATAATAAAGCTTCTATAAGGAGGATAAAGGGAAGTGATAAACTTTTATTTGAGAAACGTAACTACAGGATATTTAAGGCCAAGAGTTATATAACTTCGAGCAATCTAGTAGATTATATAGAGGAGGAGGAAATAACAACAGGGCTTGATAAGATATTTGTCTATGACACTAATACAGAAACTAAAGATTAATATCCCTGATAAAAATCAGACATATCTTATAAAAATACATCACTGATTTTACATCTAGTGCCAGTCCAGTGATACCGGCCCTAATAATACCGCAGAGCTATACTATGGAACAGTAAATTATACTGATGTAAAGCCTGTAGAGTCGAAGGTATTTGTTGAACCAGCATCGTCTGCCATTGCTTATGGTTCTGTTTTTTGACAACAAATATAGAAGACTGTACATCAGAAAGACAAATGCCGGTGGTAGTGTATTACAAGGAGCCCAGTTTAATTTAAGGAAGGTTACAGAAGGTAATGCTCCTGTAACTTATAATAAGAGTGAGACAACGGATACAAATGGACTTGCAAAGTTTGAGGGACTCACAAAGGGAGAATATATACTTACCGAGGTAACTCCTCCTAGTGGTTATGCTGACGATGAACTGACCTGCAAAATCAAGGTTGAAGAGCTTGAGGTTGGTTTTAAGGCGTCCCTTGTTGGAGACTACGGAGACCAGGTAAAGCTTGTGGACAACGACCTTACTGTAATAAACTATCCCGTGTCTTTTGAAACAATCAATATATTAAAGACTGATATAAACGGCAACAAGCTTTCAGGAGCTAAGTTCAGACTTAAGAAGACTGTTCTTGGAAGTACTGACGGAGTCGACAAGGGACTTGAGACAACTGATGGAAACGGTGAAGCTAAGTTTGAGAACCTAAAGGTAGGATATTATACTCTTACAGAAGAAACTGCACCGGCAGGCTTTACAGCGGATGAAGAAGCGTATAAGATTAAAATAGTCAGAGACGGAGCAAATCTTAAGATGACACTTGATGGAGACTATGGAGATCGGGCTAAGTTTGAAAATAACAAGCTAAAAGTAATCAACTATCGCAACCCTTCTATTGCGCTAAAAATAACAAAGACTAATGCAAAAGGTGATAAGCTAAAGGATGCTAAGTTTAAGCTTGTAAAGGATGCTGTGGGAACTATTCCTGAAGAGGAAAAGGGTACAGAGACAACTGATGTAAATGGCAAAGCAAGCTTTGAAAGCCTAAAAGAAGGAGATTATACACTTACTGAGGAGGCTGCGCCTGAAGGCTACAAATTAAGCTGATACGGCATTTAAGATTAAGATAACCAGACAGGGAGAAGATCTTAATATGGCACTGATTGGAGTCTATGAAGGAAAGGCAAAGCTTGAATCTAACAAAGCTTACAGTAATAAATCTTCCTGCAGAGAAGCTTGTTCCACCCTGGTGGCGGTGGAGGCGAAAAACCCTAACCCTGCTCCTCCACAAACTCCAAATACAGAAGAGCCAAAGCCGGCTCCAAAAGGAGATGAAGAGCCTAAGAAGCCTGACAAGCCTGAGAATCCTAAAAAGGACAAGCCTTCAGACAAGGGGGCAAGGATAAGCCTTTCTGACCCTGATGAGCCAGGCCCAAATAAGGACAAGCCTTCAGTGCCTACTTATCCTTTAGATAACACTCCTGACCCTAATCTTCCAAACAGCCCAAAGGAGATAGATGTCATTCATCGTGATGGTACTCCTATAGGAAGATTCATAAAGAGAGACAGGGAAGATGGCAAAAAGGAATATGTTCTTAAGAGAGATGGAACTCCGCTAACTAGGTTTAAGAAAATTAATAAGGCCGAGCTTCCAAAGACGGGTGGTGTGGATAATATCTATTACTATCTGTTTGGTGCCGGATTTGCCCTTGTATCAGGAATGATATCAGGGATTATGGCAAGAAGACGCTACGCAGTGCGAAAGAGAAACAGTACTAAGTAATCAAATGAATATCCCATCCGGATGTGCAGATAAAGCATACTCCGGATGGGATTTTTCAGGTTGCGTATTATTTAGATTTAGCTTATAATGATGGAAAGAAGGGTTAGGGGAAGTATTATTGAATACAGAAATTAAAAACGCAGTAAATGCAGCTGGAGATATGGCACAGTATGATAATCGAGTGAAGAGAATATTGTCAGAGAAGCACATATTGGCACATATTTTTGGAAAAAGACAGTCGATGACTCAAAGGGATGAATCCAGCAGATATAGTGACATATATCGAAGAGAGCCTAAGATAGGGATTGTACCGGTAGAACCTGGATTAACCAATAAAGAAAAATAGATGAGTCGGGACAAAGAGTAAAGGCTTGAACTCTGAGAATGTGGAAAGCAAACAGAAGGCTTTGATTAGGTTTTGACATTATATTTTTATGTACGCTTAAAGAGTGGACTTTCACAGATTATAGTGAATGTTGAGGGCTCAGAAGGATGAACCCTGTCTCATATAAGATACTAAATAGAGCAATTTTCTATGTAAGTGAGGCTTATATCGTCACAAAAAGGAAAGAGATTTTTGTAAAATACTAACTATGACGATATAAAGCAGGTATTTAGTATCTGGGTATGTATGAATATGAGTAATAATAGCCTAAGTCATTTTCACCTTAAAAAAAGATGAGATGTTAGAGCCATACGACTGGAAGGGCAATGCTGATTTATTAAACATCGTGATGATTGGAGTGACAAATGAGCTTCCTGAACATATGATGAAAAATACGAATTACACCGTCTGATAGGGGCTTTACTGTCAGACAGATTAAGAGAAAATGAGAAACTGGATATTATAGAAAAGGAATACAAGATTCCTCTTAGCAACGACTTTTAGAAAGGAAGTGGATACTATGTGTAACTTAAGCCAGGGAATAGTGGATAGGGCAGAAGAGAGAATGTTAGTTGATTTTGTAATGAATATGTATAAAAATAAATTTTCATTAGAACAAATTTCAATTGCAACAAAGAAGAGCGTGGAAGAAGTAACAATGATAATCGAAAAATGATGAGATTTTTGGCAGAAGTTTAACCGGTTTTAATTAGTAGTAATTTATAGGAAGTGGATACTATGTGTAACTTAAGCCAGGGGAATAGTGGATAGGGTAATAGCAGAAGTAACAGCAAAGTAACAGCAAAGAATCTGATATACTTTATTATGAACATGTACAATAATAAATTTTCATTGGAGCAAATCTCACTAGCAACGAAAAAGAGTATCGATGAAGTGAAAAATTATTGAGGAGCAAGAGGCGGTTTTAGTGTAGAAATACAAGAAAATAGAACCAAACGTATCGCAAGAGTCTGAAACCACAAATTTTCCAGACTCTTATTTTTCAGGCTCTAATGTCATGAAAGGCTTTTTCTGCTTTTGACACAAACTTACCACATATAGCAATTACATACAAAAAGATATGCATTAGTGTCGGGTATTTTCTACTTGCATATTATGCCTCAAGCGTACTAAAAATAAACTGATGAATTGCTAATCACAAACACAGTCAAAAGGAGACAGAATATGTGAAGAAACAAAGGAAAGGACTGCTTAGCTTTTTGCTTTATAACAGGAATCCTGTTGTCAGGATTTAGCACTCCAAGTTATGTTAAGGCAGAAGGCGGCAAAAGACAAGACAGACTTAGTAAAGAATGAAACTACCAGCGCGTAGAGTTCAGACAGAATGGCACAGTCCCTAGTAATGAAAGCACAGATAAAATCGACATGTCAAAAGATATTCAGGTTGACATCGCATTTGATGCAGTGCTTAGTACTGACAAGCCTGAAAATGAACGTATTGCGAAAAATGATTACATTGTGTTTGATTTGGGAGACAAGTTAAAGTTTGCTTCTCCTAAAGAAGCGCTTAACGAGTTAACATTGCCTGTACTTGACGCAGCTACTAAGCTTAAAATAGCTGATGTTATCTACACAAGGGATGCAGGAACAGGTAATATAAAGGCAAAGTTTGACTTTACAAACATTGATGCCAAACTTCTTACCAAAGAAGGCGGTAAGGTGCAGTCTACTTTGTTAATCAAGCCTGACCCTGAAAAGATTACCTATGACAGCTCCAATGTAGCCACAGTAAGGCTGTTTAATAAGACTTATGAAATAGGTAAACTTGATACTGAGGTTGTATTAACCAAAACAGGTGTACTTGATGCTAAAAACAGCAAGATAGACTGGACTATTTCAGCTGAAAGATATGTAAAAGGGACCAATCCTAAGCAGTATCTTAGCTTAGAGGGATATACACTTACTGACAACCTCTTTAATGATATTGTGGATGAGTACATAGACGGAAGCCTTAAGATAAACAATAAAGCAGTTACCCCTGAGGTAACCACAGCTGCCGACAATGCAAACAAAAAGAGCATTAGCTACAAGATTAAGGCAGAAGATTTAAGTGCAGCAAACAAAGGGACTGCAACATTTACGCTTAGTTCCAGAGTAGAGTTTGATGGCTTCCCTAACGGCGCAAAAGAAAAGACATACACGAATTCTGCTTCATTAACCAAGGATGGCGAATCTTACACAGTGTCAGCGCCTGTAGAGGTTAAAAAGTTCGGTCAGAAGACAGTTGTTAAGACAGATGATAACAACAAGATTGTATGGAGAATCTTAATCAATGAACCAAAGTATAATCTTGGTACTGTTACCATAGAGGATGAGCTTTCATCAGATACACTTTCAAGAAAAGAGCAGACATTTAGTAAGGCATATTTTTACAGATTAAATGCTGACGGCTCTAGGGGAGCTGAGACTGCAGCCACGTACACCAAAGATGGCAAGACCTATACATTTACTATTCCCGATGTAGATGGACAGGTTGAGCTCATCGTAGAATCCAATATCGACAACGATATCTACGGAGGCAATTTCAACAATGATGCCTATGTATACTGGAACAACGAGAGCAAATACAAGGTAAAGCTCCACGAAGACCTTTATACCAACTCCAATGGAGTTGATAATGGCGAAATCACCAAGGAAGCTGACTACAAGGTGCTTGATACAGCTAAGTCAGACTTTAGGGACAAGCCTGATGATGAGAATAAGAAAAGAGTGGGCTATGAGCCTGTTTGGACAGTAAAGTTTAACAAGAGCAAGCTTACAGGAACAGATGCTTACTATGTATATGACACATTTATCTTTGATACAGATGTGGAAGTAGGCAGAAATGCCATGACTCCTGCAAATGGTTTTTCTATTAGAAAGTATGGAGACAACTCCGTAACTACACTTGCAAGCGGAGTAGACTTTTCTAAGATTTTACCTAACAGAAACAGACACCAGAAGCTACTTAATCTCGACAGTCCATTGCTTTCTTCATCTGCAGGACTTGTGGGGAATGTATATGAAGTGCTTAAAAATGGTAAACTTGTAGGACATATTCTTGAGCTTAAGCTTGTTGCCGGAGTGGACAATGAGGCAAAGTTTAAGTCAAGAATAATGGATAGAAATGTACTTCTTAACAATGAGTACGGTGGTATAACTGATGGTGCATTTAACTCAGTAGTTCTTACCAAGAACGGCCAGGCTGTTGAAGAGAAGAATGCAGGATACAGATACAATGCTAAGATGATTGAGAAGCATATGCTTTCAAAGACAGCAGCAAAGAGCTTTTTATCAAACTTTAATGCAGAGGCAGTAAACAGCGATGTATTCGATGACAATACAGCAATGGCAAAGGACAATAAAGAGAGCGCTTATGATAAAGAATCAAAATCCATAGTATACAGAATCAGCGTAAATGCTGAAGATATTAAGGATGTACAGGGCGAGCTTGGTAAGTTCTTTGTAAATGACAATCTTGACGCGGGCTTTAAGTTTGCGCCTATTATTGAAGATAAGACAAATCCTGCAAATAACAAATATTTCCTTATCTACAAGGGAACTCCTGCTACAGATGTTACCAGATTTGACGCCACTGTAAAGGCTACAGGTTCATATCTTAAAGATGATGAGCTTACAGCTAATAACATCTCTGCAGAATTTAGTGAAAGTGCAGATGATAAGACCTCTGCAAAGTTTTACATTTAATAGACTCAATGGCCCTTATGTTATATTTGTAAAGGCTGAGATGGCAGATAAGACTTCAAACAGCCCATTCTTCAACAGATTAAGCACAACCGGCAATACCGTAGAGATGGGTATTGAAAACTTTGGTGACAGGCTTTACCGTGTTGTAAAGGCTGATGTTGATGAAACTGTGCTTAGTAAGGAGCTTGACACTACTGTTGGTGACGAGAAGGGTTACATCAAGTGGAATCTTTCTTACAAGCCTTACAAGACATACGAAGCTAGTGATGAGACAAAGATACAGATAGAAGATAAGCTTACAGGTAACATCGCACTCAGAAAAGAGCAGGGAAGTGACAAGCTTGTATTTGAAGGCGATAACTACAAGATCTGGAAGGGAAGATTTGACGATAAAGGCAATTTCACAGATGCTGTGGAGATTACAGATGGGCTTGACAAGATATTTACATATAACCAGACAGAAGGTAAAGCTCGTTGTCAATATTCCTGACAAGAATACCTCTTACAAGATTTCTTATATCACAGATTACACTGATAGTACCAGAGTGGGTGATGCTGTTAGCAATGAAGCAGCACTTGTTGAGAACTCTGTAAGAAAGGGTGATAGCAGGACTGTAACTTATACAGTTAAAGCTGTTGCATCAGGTACAATCAATGATAAGAAATATGACCGTCTTGAGGTAGTAAAGACAAATACAAGTGGAGATAAGTTATCAGGTGCAGGGTTTCAGACTTAAGAGACTTGCAGAGGCAGGAATGACTGAAAAGGACATGGGTCTTAAGACTACTGCCACAGAAGGCTCTATAAGATTTGAAGAGCTTACAGCAGGAAATTATACCTTGACTGAAGAGGTTGTACCTACAGGATATGTAAACAACAATCTTGCAATAAGCCTAAAGGTAACCAAGCTTGAAAGTGATTTAAGGTTGAATTAGTTGGAGATTATACAGGTATTGCAAAGATAGAGCAGAATGTGCTTACTATCGTAAATAAGAAGCCTGGCGAAGATACTCCTGTTAATCCGCCAAGCCCTGTAATACCTCCGGTTCCTGTTAATCCAACCGTACCGGTATATCCACCAAGCCCTGAGAATCCGGTAACACCGGTAAATCCACCAAGTCCTGAGAACCCAACCAATCCTGTGAATCCACCAAGTCCTGAGGAACCGGGCAAGCTCAAGTAAGCCTGGCAAGACTGTGGATGTCGACAAGGATAAGACCCTATGGGCGATAACCCTGCAGATGGTGGCAAGAAGACACCTACAAAGCCTGGCAACAAGCCTAACAAGGATAATGGCATCAAGGTTATTGATGACAGGACTCCACAGGGAGATAACAAGCAGAGACTTCCTAGAACAGGCGGTACTAACACAGGCCTGTACTACGGAGCAGGAGTAGGTTTATTGCTATTAGCAGGATTTGCAGTTGTTAGAAGCAGAAAGAAAGAACAGTAATATGTAGTAATTAAGAACTAAAATATAGGATATATCCCCACTCCTTGTACCCAAGAGGTATAAGAGGGTGGGGCTTTATTTTTACAAGCTGGATAGACATATCAGTAAAAATATACTACAATGTGGTTATTAGATGTGGTTTAACTAACTGCTTAAAGTCTAATGCATAGTCATAGTAGATTAAATTTGCCATATAAGGCACTCATAATTAAATGCTGTAGTAGGAGGTTAGTGTGAAAGAAAGTATAGGAAAGCCATAGATTGGCGCACTTAACTAAGCTGTCTAAGGCAGGCAACTTTTTGAAGTGTTATTGAGTTAGAAAATTCGATTAAGAAGCTACTGGCTCATCAGGAGGAAGTAGTCCCTCTCGTTGCAATAGTTTCTTGGCTTGCTTGATAGCTTTTGCCTTTTGTTTTTCAACAAGAGCTTCAGCACATCGATTTTTATAAAGGTCGCTCGGATTCCACTGCTCGCCAGTAGACAGCATTTGGTAGATGGCAGTAAGAATCATACGGGCAATAGCGATAATGGCTCTTTTCTTGCCACGACGTTTAACAAGAGATTCATATTTCTTTTTGTAGTAAGGAGATTGGTCAGATTTTACGGCTGCATGAGCACACTGTACTAATGCAGGTTTGAGGTAGACTCCGGCACGTGTAATCCGAACAGATTTCTTCTTACCAGCAGATTCTATTGCCAGGTGTTGAAACCAGCCCAACAGCATAAACGTTTGGAACTTGAGAACTGAGACATATCCGTACCGATTTCGGAGATGATAGTTATTGCACTATCACATTTGACACCCGGAATGGTACAGAGGAACTGGACAGCATTTTTCAAAATCAGGATTAGAAGAAATCATATTTTCTATCATTTTATCAACATCTTTGATTTCTGCTGTGATATAATCCATATGTGCGCGGACGAGGCGCATACGGTATTTTTGGGCATCAGTCATCTGATATCCTTCTGACGGATTCTATAACAGCATCTTCTTTTGGATTTGAGGCTCCAGAAGCTTAGATGCGATTTCTTCGTGGTTAATGGATGTACCCGATTGTTCAAGTAGATAGTCGATAATGGACGTGGATGACTTCTCAAAGATATCGGAAACAACAGAATCTAATGCAACATTACAAACAGTAAGAGCATTCTGGTATCGATTCTTTTCACTTGAACGGCAGGAAACAAGTCTTGCAACGATAGCGAGTGTATTCCCTGAGAATACGGACTATCTTACAAGGATATAGCTGCCTTTGACAAGTCCGAGACGGAATAAATCCCCAATCCATTTAGAATCTTTGGTATCATCTTTGTTGCCTTTCACAGCCTTTTTACCCACTTGGGATTGGCAATGACAACATTGATCTCATCTTCCAGAAGATTAAAGACAGGAACCCAGTATTTACCTGTGGATTCCATGCAGACATCACGACAATCATTGTCGAGAAGCCATTGCTTGAACTCAAGAATTGAATTGTTAAAGGTGGGAAAAGCGCTTCTTTTGGTAAGATGGTTCAATGCTACCCGTAGTTTTTACAATCGTGGCAACGAGAAAGATTTGTGAACATCGACACCACAACAGGTTTGGTAAGTAACTTTCATAGTCAGACTCCTTTCGTAAAATGATAAGAAGCCATTGACTGAACTGCCACACAATTAAACTAAGGCGCTTAAGCAATTCTTAGTGTACGGATTCGTAATACCACTCATTTGATGCTTGAAAAAGGCAGAACTTACACTGATTATTATGCTGTCTAAAAACGAAGAAAGTTGTTAGCAACTCCTCCTCCCGTGCTTTGTAGTATAGCTTCTTGCAAACCATTTTAAAGCATAACGTAGAGAGTTGAAACACTTTCATTATTATTTGTGCCGCCAGCCGAAGGCGGCGGAATGGAGATTGATTATGTATAAGGGATTTAAAATGAAACTATATCCGGGGATGGAAAAGGAGTATGAAGACCGTCATAGCAAGCTGTGGGATGAGATGAAGGAGATGATACACGAACATGGAGGCAGGAATTATACCATTTTCCTTGATTCTGAGACAAATACGCTATTTGGTTATATCGAGATTGAGGATGAAGAAAAGTGGAAGAAGGGTGCTGATACTGCGATAAACCGCAAGTGGTGGCACTATATGTCAGATATAATGGAAACGAACGAGGATGAAAGCCCGGTTTGCATAAATTTGAAGCAGGTATTTCATTTAGACTAAAATGACGGGTAGCAGATTTAACTGCTACCCATTACTGTTATAATGTATAATTTAGGGCAATGGTGGGCAAATGGAAATCCTCTTGCCAACTTGCCGGTTAAGAGAATTTACTTCACCAGATATTTCAAATAGCCATATCCTTTTTCATCCATTTCATCATATGGAATGAACTCGAGGGAAGCACCGTTTATACAGCATCTCTGTCCGCCCAGTTCTTTAGGACCATCGTTAAATAAATGTCCCAGATGAGCATTTCCGCTCCTGCTTACTTCTGTTCTATGCATAAAATGACTGTTGTCCTCGAAGTATTTTACCACATCCTTAGATATAGGCTTTGAAAAGCTTGGCCAGCCACAGCCTGACTCAAACTTTATCGGTAGAAGAGAAGAGGGCTCTTTGGTGGTTATGTCTACATAGATGCCACGCTTAAAACTGTCGTGGTATTCATGTGAAAATGCCCTTTCAGTGGCACTATTCTGTGTCACGTCATATTGAATGTCAGTAAGATTTTTCTTCAAGTCTTCATCTGACGGCTTAATATATCTTGAAGAGTCTATTACAGGCTCTCTGTCCTTATCAAGCGGCTTATCTGCAAGCGAGAGGTCTATGTGACAGTATCCACCGGATTCTTCCTCAAGATAATCCTGATGATATTCTTCTGCTTTCTGTAGAACTGCCTGAGAGAGTTCTACCTCTATGGCTATAGGCTTTATCGTGCTTTGTCTGCTCTTTTGCAAGTACATTCTCATAATGGTCATCTGCTTCATCAGTATAATAAATCCCGGTCCTATACTGTGTCCCTAACATCGTTTCCCTGCTTTATTTATGCTGACAGATTTACTACTCTTAAGTAATGAGCAAGTATATCCTCAAGGCTTATAATGTCGGGATTGTAGAGCACTTTTTACGGTCTCTAGTGTCCGCTGGTCTTAAGGTCATAGTAGGACGGTTTTCTGTCTTACCATTTGCATACCCGCTTATGGCATCCTCAGCACCGTTTAACTTCTGCATATAGGCTTCAAGCCCCCGAGAAACAGCCGCCCGCAAGGTAGATAACTTTCACCTGGTTTATATCGTAGTCCTTTCATTTTGTTATTTCCTTTTCTTCGAGCTGCCTGCATCTTTCCTTGCCTTCCCTGCTTGTAAATCGGCATTTTTATCAACAAAAATTTATCGCAAAAATACAAGATTGCAGCGACAAGAAGTACTGGTACAAACAATAATGATTTTAAGCTTACGCATAGATATCTCCCTTTGTAACTAATTATCTTCAGGTAAACAAGCTTTAATATCGTCTTCCAAAGAAAAATGAAACAACAGCAACAACGACAACTGCTCCAAAGACAGATGGAATGATTACATACCCGGCAAGACGAGGCCCCCAGCTCCCAAGTAATGCCTGTCCTACAGCAGAGCCAATAAGACCTGCTATTATGTTTTTATCCAACCCATTGAACGGTCTTTGTTTGTAATAAGACTACCAAGCCATCCAATAAATGCACCAACTATTAATGACCAGATCCTATAATGATACCTCCAATCATATGTGTATTTTAAGGGTAAAAACAGTGGATATTTTTTCATTAAGTATTAAGAAATATTCAGTGATTGTAATGCCTCAATATTTATATAGAATAAACAGATGTTAGAAACTTTGTCAAGTTTATTAACGTACATTAATAATATATCGACATTTATTAAAAACCTTTAATAAATCTTTAAAAAGTTGTTGACAAATATGTCGAAAACTGTGGTATCATATTATCCGTTGCCCCACAAAAGACTACTTGATATAAACTTACGAAATCTAGTGTTCAAGCGGTTTACGAGGCGAGAGAACCTTGATAACTAAAATAGTGAGACAATCTTGAAAAATTCAAAACGAACGCAGGACATTAAATTCTTAATGAATACAAGTCGAAGACGAAGTATGAATTTAGACTTTAAGTCGTTCTTTCGAAAGCGAAGCGAGGAAAGAACATCGCTTTTAATAATAGTAAAGAAATTATCGACTTTCAGCCGGGTCGATAACGGAATGAGCAAAGATTAAAGTCAGCTCATTTTGAACGAGGCAAACTTGATTTTTCTTAATGAAAGCGAAGCTTGAGTTTAGAAATCAGTTGTTCTTTCGAAGCAAAGCGAGAGAGAACATCCGAATATATTTATATGAGAGTTTGATCCTGGCTCAGGACTGAACGCTGGCGGCGTGCCTAACACATGCAAGTCGAACGGAGATTACGGACGGAAGTTTTTGGATGGAAGACTGTAATTTTAGTGGCGGACGGGTGAGTAACGCGTGGGCAACCTGCCCTATACAGGGGGATAGCAGCTGGAAACGGCTGGTAAGATCTGCATAAGTCGGCGAAACCGCATGGTTTTGCTGGGAAATGAGCAATCAGGTATAGATGGGCCCGCGTCCGATTAGCCAGTTGGCAGGGTAAAAGCCTACCAAAGCAACGATCGGTAGCCGGACTGAGAGGTCGGACGGCCACATTGGGACTGAGACACGGCCCAAACTCCTACGGGAGGCAGCAGTGGGGGATATTGCACAATGGAGGAAACTCTGATGCAGCGACGCCGCGTGAGTGAAGAAGTATTTTCGGTATGTAAAGCTCTATCAGCAGGGAAGATGATGACGGTACTCGATAGCAGCTGGCTAACTACGTGCCAGCAGCCGCGGTAATATGTGGGGGCAAGCGTTATCCGGATTTACTGGGTGTAAAGGAGCGCAGGCGGTTTGGCAAGTTGAGATGGAAGCAGGGAGCTCAACCCCTGACTGCTCCCCGAAAACTGTTAAACTTGAGTATGGGAGAGGCAGGCGGAATTCCTAGTGTAGCGGTGAAATGCTTAGATATTAGGAAGAACACCGGTGGCGAAGGCGGCCTGCTGGACCAAAACTGACGCTGAGGCTCGAAAGCGTGGGTAGCAAACAGATTAGATACCCCTGGTAGTCCACGCTGTAAACGATGAATACTAGGGTGCTGGAGGCATAAAGCCTTTCGGTGCCGTCGCAAACGCATTAAGTATTCCACCTGGGAGTACGTTCGCAAGAATGAAACTCAAAGGAATTGACGGGGACCTGCACAAGCGGTGGGAGCATGGTTTAATTCGACGCAACGCGAAGAACCTTACCCGGTCTTAGATCCTCCTGAATACAGGGTAATGCTCGTAGTCCTCTCGGGACAGGAGAGACAGGTGGTGATGGTTGTCGTCAGCTCGTGTCGTGAGATGTTGGGTTAAGTCCCGCAACGAGCGCAACCCCTATTTTTAGTAGCCAGCGGTTCTGGCCGGGCACTCTAGAAAGACTGCCGAGGATAACTCGGAGGAAGGCGGGATGACGTCAAATCATCATGCCCTTATGACCGGGGCTAGCACACGTGCTACAATGGCAGTTACAGAGGGAAGCGAGGGTGTGAGCCGGAGCGAATCTCAGAAAGGCTGCTCAGTTCGGATTGTAGTCTGCAACTCGACTACATGAAGCTGGAATCGCTAGTAATCGCGAATCAGAATGTCGCGGTGAATACGTTCTGGGTCTTGTGCACACCGCCCGTCACAATTATGGGAGTCGGAAATGCCCGAAGTCAGTGGCCTCAACTGCAGGGAGGAGCTGCCGAAGGCAGGTCTGGTGACTGGGGTGAAGTCGTAACAAGGTAGCCGTATCGGAAGGTGCGGCTGGATCACCTCTTTCTAAGGAAGAAGAAGTAGAGATTGTCTTACTATCTAGTTATCAACGAGCATGATGCGAAAGACAGTCTGAAAGCGATGGACAGTTCTGGGGTAGAGCGACCTTCGCGACTCGAACGGGACGAGAAGTGAGTTCGAGCTAGGGCGAAGGCGTTAGCTGCAGTCTGGGTACAAAAATCGTCTGTGGGATGGTCGAGTGGCTGCACACCCGTTCTCATCCCGAACACTAAGGGTTAAGGCCTCGGCCGATGGTACCGCACTGAGACGGTGTGGAGAGTAGGTGGCTGCCAGACATTGTTTTCTCAACGAGCTTAAGGGCGAGCCGTGAAGATGTCTAGAAAACAAGTCGTCTTTCGGCAGAAGCGAGAACTTCATCTAATAAACACTACTACTTTTCGAGCGACGAGCGAAGCTCGAGACGGAAGTAACTAAACTAGAAGTTGGTAAGCTTGAAATGACGGGTGGCTCAAAAGCACTAAAAACTATAAAACTTCAATTAGTGATTTGATGTAATCAATCCCAATTGAGTTGTATCAAATGACTGATTGAAAAAGTCAGTCAAATGTACCTTTGAAAACTGCATCCGAACAAATATTTATGAAGCATAGCTTTTGATGATTTAATCATTAGAGATATACAGCTAGATATGAAAACAACATCGAGAAATTGTTTTCTTGACAAACAAGAGTCGAAGACAAAATGTTAATAGAGAGAACGATAAAACAATGTATTTATTAAAAATATTTTTAATGACAGATACGCTAGCTGTGTATAGAATTATTAAAGAGAACCATAATGAGTTATCTAAATACCGTTGAGATGCGGGTCACTCGCAGAAATGCTCGCATTTCACGCCGTGACAGGCGTTTGCAGAAACGTCTCTCCAGCATACACGTCGCCGTTTGCAAGCGACGCTTGCACGACGGAATGTACCGTCTAGCATTCCCATCTCAACTAAGGTCAAGTTACAAAGGGCGCAGGGCGGATGCCCTGGCACCAGGAGCCGAAGAAGGACGTGATAAGCTGCGAAAAGCTGCGGGAGGAGCAAATATCCATTGATCCGCAGTGTATCCGAATGGGGAAACCCGGCAGAAAGAACTCTGTCACCGTATGATGAATCCATAGTCATAGCGGAGGGAACCCGGCGAACTGAAAACATCTAAGTAGCCGGAGGAAGAGGAAGAAACATCGAATCCTAAGTAGTGGCGAGCGAAAAGGGACGAGCCCAAACCAAGGATTTCATCCTTGGGGGTAGAGGACCACATACGAAGAAGCAGCAGGTAGCAGAACGGTTTTGGGAAAGCCGGCCATAGAGAGTGAAAGCCTCGTATGCGAAACAGACTGTGATTCAGTGGTATCCAGAGTACTACGACACGAGAAACCCTGTAGGAAGCAGGGGACCACCCCAAGGCGAAATACTACCTGGTGACCGATAGAGTATAGTACCGTGAGGGAAAGGTGAAAAGAACCCCGGAGGTGAAGAGAACCTGAAAACCCTGTGTCTACAAGCTGCAGAAGATGTTTCTGTGCTTACTCATTTGCGAAAATTATGTCGTGAATCTAGCCATATCCGTCAACATACCTCGCTGTGAGACAACCACAGCTGTGTGTTTCCTGTATCTGAGTCCACATTCTGCGTGCAATTCAGTGATCGTAGAAGCAGGCGGAAGCATCAGAACGCTCGACCGTGTACTTTTGTAGAACGGTCCGGCGAGTTGCCGTTGCTGGCAGGTTGAGTACTTAAGGCACGGAGCCGAAGGAAACCAAGTCTATTAGGGCGGTAAGTCAGTAACGGCAGACCCGAAACCGGGTGACCCAACGATACTGAGGATGAAGTCTGCGTAAAAGTGGATGGAGGTCCGACACCGTCTGTTGAAAAAGGCGGTGATGAGCTGTGGGTAGCGGAGAAATTCCAATCGAACTCGGAGATAGCTGGTTCTCCCCTGAAATAGCTTTTAGGGCTAGCCTCGGTATAGTCTAATGGAGTAGAGCACTGAATCGCTGCGGGGGCGTCAAAGTCTACCAATGCGTATCAAACCGAGATGCGCATATAGATGTTTACCGGGAGTCAGACTCGTAGTGAGATAAGTCAGACAGTCAGTGCAAAGCAGCCCAGACTATCTGCTAAGGTCCCAAAGAGTGTGCGTTAGGTGGTAAAGGATGATGGGGTTTCGAAGACAACCAGGATGTTGGCCTGAAGCAGCCATTCATTCAAAGAGTGCGTAATAGCTCACTAGTCGAGAGGTCCTGCGCCGAAAATGTCCGGGGCTGAAACTTACACTGAAGCAATGGAATATACCGAAAGGTATGTTGGTAGAGCATTATAACACAGAGAAGCGGTACCGTAAGGAGCCGTGAGGGTTATCAGAGAGAATGCCGGAATGAGTAGCGAGATGAAGGTGAGAATCCTTCAGGCCGTATATCCAAGGTTTCCAGGGTAAAGCTGATCTTCCCTGGGGAAGTCGGGACCTAAGCTCAGGCTGAGAAGCGTGAGGCGATGGACAACTGGTTGATATTCCAGTACCTCTGGCTATCAGAAATGTGGGGACACGGAGATTCAGGGAGTGCCTGTAAAGGATTCAGGTGAAGATGGTTTATGCCGGGCAGGCAAATCCGTCCGTGCAAGTGGACTGCGTGATGCGGACCGAAATATAAGTAGGGAAGCTCCTGGGAGAGCCGATCGAGAAAAGCCGCTATTGTGTAGTCAGAGCCCGTACCGTAAACCGACACAGGTGGATGGGGAGAGTATCCAAGCGCCGGCGGGAGAAGCATTGTTGAGGAACTCGGCAAAAATGGCCCCGTAAGTTCGCGATAAGGGGTGCCTGTAGAGATACAGGCCGCAGAGAATAGGCTCAGCAACTGTTTAGCAAAAACACAGGTCTATGCGAAACCGTAAGGTGATGGTAATGGCTGACGCCTGCCCAGTGCTGGAAGGTTACGGGGAGTGCTTAGGAGCAACCGAAGGGTACGAACTTAAGCCCCAGTGAAACGGCAGGCCGTAACTATAACGGTCCCTAAGGTAGCGAAATTCCTTGTCGGGTAGAGTTCCGACCCGCACGAAAGCGCGTAATGATTTGAGCGCTGTCTCAACAATGCACCCGGTGAAATTGAAGCACCAGTGAAGATGCTGGTTACCTGCGCCAAGACGGAAAGACCCCGATGGAGCTTTACTCCATCTTGGTACTGGGATTAGATATATGATGTACAGGATAGGTGGGAGACCAAGAAGCAGGGACGCCAGTTTCTGCTGAGTCAATGTTGGGATACCACCCTTCGTATCTGGTTTCTAACCTTGCCCGTTATCCGGGCAGGGGACAATGCCAGGAGGGAGTTTGACTGGGGCGGTCGCCTCGAAAGTGTATCGGAGGCGCTCAAGAGTTCCCTCAGAATGGTTGGAAACCATTCGCAGAGTGTAAAGGCAGAAGGGAGCTTGACTGCGACACCGACGGGTGGAGCAGGTACGAAAGTAGGACTTAGTGATCCGGTGGTATGTAAGGGAGAATGCCATCGCTCAACGGATAAAAAGCTACCCTGGGGATAACAGGCTTATCACCCCAAGAGTTCACATCGACGGAGTGGCTTTGGCACCTCGATGTCGGCTCATCGCATCCCTGGGGCTGTAGTAGTCCAAGCGGGTTGGGCTGTGCTCGCCCATTAAAGCGCGGTACGCGAGCTGGGTTCAGAACGTCGTGAGACAGTTCGGTCCCTATCTGGCGCAGGCGCAGGATATTTGAGGAGAGCCGTCCTAGTACGAGAGGACCGGGATGGACGAACCGCTGGTAGACCAGTTGCAGTGCCAGCTGCACGGCTGGGAAGCCAAGTTTGGCAGGATAAACGCTGAAGGCATCTAAGCGTGAAGCCCCTCCAAGATACAGATATCCCATAGTAGGCTAATAAGACCCTTAGAGAGTATGAGGTTGATAGGTCAGTGGTGTAAGCGGAGTAATCCGTGCCTTCTGATACTAATAGGTCGGAAGGCTTGACCAAAGAAAAAGGAAAAGATGTTGATTCGGTTGCAGTTTTGAAGTTATAAAAGAGGACACCCTTAGGGTGTCCTTTTAGCTGTAGACATAACCTTGGTAGCATCTGCGCATGAGGTGGAAGTATTAAGAATGTGCTGCTTAGTTCAATTCTGCGATAATTACGGTGAATAAAGTAATGCTTGAGCACATTTGTAGTGGCACTATGGCGAGAGTTTTACCTAAAGGGGCTGAACCTTTAATAAAGTGTATTTATCTGTGATTAGTCGTATCCTTCCATCCTAGCTATAATAGGCTGCTTAACTCCGCTTAACTCCCTCAAGCTTCTTCTGACTTATCCTTGTTCAACGCCTTTATCAACTCCCCGATAAGCGCCACTCTAAATCGCTCAGCTATTTCGGTCGGGAGAAAGCTGCGCCTCATTTCTTCCCAATTTTTGTCCAATAGCACTATTATCAATCATAATTTATTCCCTTTATAATGTCAGCAAGTTCCTTCTTTGCTTGTTCAATTTCTGCTTGAGTGAGTCATAAAAGTATGAAGAACGAAACTACTCATATGCCAAGCTATGAACGAAATCGTCCCTCAATGGTCTTAATTCTATATTGGCACCTCGATGTTTTGTATATATAAGCGCCAGCCTGCGTTCCACATGACTCTAAAATTTCATAATCTTGAATTTTATTGCTTTTGATACGACTCTCTTTTATCATTTTTTATGAATAAGCTCTAAAATAGCTCAAGTACAGGCTCTTTTACCCTTTTTGTCTGTAAAATAAATATTATGCACTTTTTAGCTACCCTCCTCCCCACCACTATAATACTGTGTTATTAGAATGTCAAGCACTTAAAAGTTATTAAATAGGCTACTTTTATTAAAATCAACTAAAAATCACACTTATATTTGATGAATATTTTAAATTGTGCTATTATAGTTGTTGTATTGATTTAGCTACCATAGAATGATTTAAGTATCGAAAGATGATGTGTTCCTCACGTAAGGTCTTATATTACATTAGTGTTTGACCATGAGTGCGCTCATATCAGAGAACATAGTCAGAATCTTTCGTGTTTTGTCAAACAACAATGGAGCGAGAGCTGATGATGAAGAAAATATAGCTTTGAGTTGCGTACGCGGGTGTCACTAGACACTCTTGTGATGTGGAGGACTAACTCAGTCAAAGTTCTGCATGCAAACACTACTTCTGTAGAAAAAGCAACAGTAAGACATCATGCATGAACAGCTTCCTCAAAAGTGCTCATCTACGGGGAATAAGAAGTTCGAATATATATAACGGTAAGGTATAGTACACAGAGAAAGGAAAGTTCAGCATGACAGCGAGTAATGGCTCTGAGAGGTGGCGTCACTGATAACAGTGGTGAGTAGCATCTGGAGAATGACGTCTCTGTGAGCTAAAAAGCGACTGATTTTGTATGGGAAAATATGTAGTATACCAAAGCACCTGCAGTGAGATGTTGTCGAAACTGGATAGAGCTGAACTATGTAGCTGTAAAGTGGACCAACGAATTGATGGTGACAAGCAGCCTGCTCAGAAGGGCAGATATCTTTCAACTGATGCCTATCTCACTGGTAGCTTATATAGAGCAAATGTGAGTGAGACCAAAGCACTAGCAGAAGAGATAGCTGCTAGGTCATGACCTTTGGGGAAAATGGATATGCGTAGGAGGAGAGTGGTGGGAAGGTATTATACACAGACAAATACGTTTTAAGTATGGTTACGACCTACAAAGATGCGTACGGAATGGGTACTTCCAAACTTTGAAAAGTCGGTCAGGTGTAGTCGATGTTCCGACAGTAGACATGAAGAAAGTCCGGCAGTGGAGTAGTTCGAGAGGAAGTGAATGGAACTAAAGAAATGACACACCAGTTGGGTGAGCCATGCCCTGTAATTTTCTGATTCTCTCACCGTCCATTTCTGGTGCCAAGCAACGATGATGGTGCTGTGGGTTAGTAAAGATTCTAGTTCAGCAGTGTGACAGGCCAGCTGGAGTTACGGCCTCTAAGTGACACAGGTTATATGGCTTCATTATTCTGATACCAGCAATCTATTTCTAGCCATGTGTAAAAAGGAAGTTTCCTGCGTATAGCATCCTTAGCATTTATGTTGTATTCTCATGTAGCCATGGGCAAACCTAGTACAACAAAGGCAGGTTCTCACAGTTTTTGGAATTTGAGTTATCCCGAACGCAGTGGCTCGATTGATCTGTGCATCCGCTCATTATGATATTTTATCTTGCCGTGCCACGCGATCCAAAGCTCGTTAGAAAGATGAATCATGCAAACCTGCTTAGGAATCAGCCTTGCTATCGCACGTGAAGCACGCTGGCACTGGAAACCTACTGATAAACCATAGCTTGACTATATTCTCATGTCGACTGCTAATGGCTTTCAAATTATGTTTAGTATGAGGGTACGAGGATGTGCAAAGTCGGCAAAGCTGGTGAGCGAGTTGTGCCGTTTGTCGTGGTATTGCATTGAACTGCGAACTGCTATACGATAGCTGGCCCTTCCTAGGCATGCGATATTCTGTGTGACATGCAATCCTTTATGTGGATGGGGATTATTCCTCGCAGATGAGTTTTATTTGCCAGGATAAAACCGCAGGCTTTTTAGTGCTGCCTTAGGCAAGCGTCTCTGAGCCATACTGCTTCGGCAAACGGCATTTGGAAGCCCGGGATATTTGGAAGATAATAGCAGCGCATTTCTAGAGTGCATCCATCATAGCAGCCTGTAGCATAAAGCGGTTTTCATAAAGCACCGTATTTCGACATATCTATCAAAGCTAGGCACCTGATACGCGATAAACGTGCATCGTCACTGCCAGCGTTAGATTCTTCGTATATTCGAGTAGATCGCCTGGTGCCAAAATGTGTTTGCCACCCAGCATTTGCAATTACTGTCCACTATAATCACATATATAGATTAGGAGGCACTGAGATGGATTAAAAATAGAAACAGCTACCCAGCACTATACCGGCATCCGCACGCCCATCTGCACCTTAGAGGAGAATCTTAGGCAGCCGGAAAGAATAGCGGCTTGAGTTAGTCGACTGTACGACCACTTCAGCTCTGTGCCTTCAACAGACTCTTGCCTGCTGGATTTATAACAGGCTCTGCCCTGTAGGTATTGGGATAAGTGTAAGGCTCTTTTTGGTGCAGAGGTGACATAGTGACCTCAGAGTGGGAATCTGTCTGGAGCGTCGACCTTTACATCCCGGCATCCTAATAGGAAACGGAGTTAAGCTAACCAGTGAAGAGGGAGATATTAAAACCGTCTCTGACTATCAATCGCAAGCGTGCATTGTCAGGATTTTCGCAGCCAATCGCACAGTAGTCGAAAATACAGATGGCTGTCATCATAGGCACTTATGCATGAAAATGTGGAAAATACTTGACATATTGGGCGTCTCAGGGTCTCGAACTTCCTGATTACTGACGAGTTGCTAAAGGCCAAGTCAGTCTCATGAATCAGATGACAGAGATAAAACTGAGGCTTCTGGACATGGTGAGGCCGTGACGGAGAGATGCTCCAGGTAGTGCCCTGCCTGTGCTACGTATGGCACATTACTGCAGCAAACAGCAGTGATGCTCATAGTCTTTTCGAGATAGGAGGCATCCGATACACCGAGAACCTCCTAGATGAGCTAGACCCGTTGAACGACCTGGAAAACAGGGACGCAGAGACATTTGAGCATTGAACAGGAATTTAGTACTGAAATGTATACTGCTCCTTTACCACATGAGTGAGGTACCTGGATACCAAGGTTTAGAACACTCTGAAACTATGCAGTTTAGACTACCGATGCGTAGAAACAAACATATTTAATTCAACTTTTATTAGCTACGTTTGATTAATCTGTTAACAGGAGAATGTATGACAAAAGATAGAAAATCAAGACTCACAGGGAGTTAGTCTGGTACTTCTAGGGGGATGGCAAAGGCATATTTTTATAACTGCCATAGTCTGTGGGGCTCATGAATCTGCTGGCGCTATGGTACCAAGCAGCATCAGCTATACTGTTGATACCTCTGATTACAGGTGTAAGAGAGAGGAGCGACCCGCTCCATCGGTCAGGACGCCAGTAGAGAGCGCAGTGGCCCCACCATATTGTGAGCACTCCTATCTGATACAGCGGTATTTTCGATGGCATAGAGCTATCTCTGCCCTGGTGTAACGATTCCGGCACAGATATTGCTAACAATATGGGTGCGGAAACTCGGTGGAAACGATGAGAAACGAGATATTTAACATGTAGCACAGTGGCTTTCCAGCTCGTGGCACACAGGAGAGCTGTCGTTGTGACAGGAGATATAATCCAGCGCCGTACCTCCTGATGTAGATGCAGTTAAGAAACTTTGTTTCAGACTAGCTACGGAAGTCAGAGTAGTTTTGATGGTTGCATTTTCGCTTGTCATGCTTTACCTTATCAATGTAAAGTTGGCTCTGATTGCAGTTATTCCTGTATACCAATAAACAGCTTTTATTCTGCATACGAATATGCAAAAGAATGGGCAAAACTCTTTGAAGAGGCAGATGAAGAGGCAAGCTGTCTGCCACGTAGGTTAGGGACTCTGACGAGTCGAGTTGTGAGGGCTTTTGAAGGAGCTGGAAAAGGACGATTTGAAAAGCAGAAACCGGCGATTACTGGCATGATGTGGACAGATTGGATCATGCATCGGGGATGGTTCTGGCCCAGGGTACACTTTGCCAAACCTTCAGACTATGATGCGGCCAGCTCGGTGCTAGGCATACGCAGTCAGGGAGAAAATGCTTGCAGGTGAATATATTGCATTTTTCTCGTGTAATATCGTGCTTGAAGCTATATCGCTGCTTGGAAGGCCAGATCATCAGGCCTCAGCCGCAGTGTGAAATAGCAACTGAGAGTCACAGGCAGCATTATGGATTCTGAGCCTGAGAAGGATTGAGGGCAAGACGCTGAGGCCTGAAAATGACGGGAGACATAGTAGATTATCAATGTGAGCTTTGCTTTATGATGAAAGTAAGGAGATTGTTAAGGAGGCACATTTAGGATAAAGGGTGGAGTCCAGTCAGTAGGGCATACTTGGAGGTACCTGGCTCAGGTAAATCTACCCTTATGGCACCTTCTAATAGGGCTTTATGAGCTCCCAAAAGAGAATGTCGACGAACTCTGTCAGTGAGTAGAGTTATAAAGGATATTGAAGGCAGGTTATTCTCGAAAAGTGTAGGAATGGTCAAATTTCAGGAGCCCTATCTCTTCTCAAGGACCTTGGCTGGAAAATATAGCTCGGCGGGACAAATGCCGAGACAGCTGATATGTGCAGAGTGCATCAGGTGGCAGCTGCGCCTGCTTTCGAGACGATCAGGTTTCCAAGGAAGGCTTTGAGACTGCGGTAGGAGAAAGGCAGGAGCCACCCTTTCAGGGGGACAGGCTAAAGCGCATGCCGTGCCGCGTGCATGCTCATAGAAACTCCCATCATGGTATCTGAGGATTCTCTTCTGCTGTGGATGCGGAACTGATGCGACAGCATGGCAGACAGGGGGTTATGGAAAAGGGAAAGAGATCAGCACGGTAATCATTATTATTTCCCATAGAATCACCAATTCTGATTATGGCGCGACAATATTCTGTCTCGACGGCGGTGATAGGCTGGTAGAATCAGGCACCCATGACGAACTTATAAGAATAATCAGGTATTTACAGAAACAAATCCATGATACAGTCTGTCGCCCTGCACTCATGAAGTCATAGAGAGGATGTATGCAGGATAAAGCCCGACGACAAATTTCTGTTCTGGTTTGCGTACCACCCAAAGCTTTCGCCATATCTCAGGCATATAAGATCTGTTAATACTGTTTGTGACTGCCATTGCAATCCCTGGTGAAAGTTAGCTTTCCAGTCGATCAGTTTGCAGTAAATACCGACAGGTATAGAAAGAAACTCGAGACTTTGCCTGGAAGATCTAGCACAGTCTCGCATACTGACTGCGCAGAAGCCAGGCTATGTATGTATCACCGGATTTGTCTCGGCCTACCGTGGGCTCAAACATAGCATCAGTGTTGCCAGAGACCCTCAGAACTCAAGCTTTAATCACCTGCAAACTTTCGCCGTGCATTGACCAGAAACAACGTAGGCCAGCATGAGGCGTAAGGTGTCATGAGCGATACGGCAAAGAATAGGCCTCGATTGCTGCCTGGCATTTGCTTTCTGACCTATTGTGGTCGACGACCCATGTAGTAGGTGCTGTGCGGGTAATGTTTAGCTGAAATGCTAAAAGCTTGCCTCCTTTGATAGCGCCAGGCCATTGTGCCCAAGTTGCAGCTATCATGCAGCTGTGAGCCCAAAAGAATACCATCCATCTGACAGGGAAGTGAGAGCTAACTACACTACATGCACTCAACGAGGGAATCACTGGCGCAAAGGGAGAGAGCAAAGACCCTGTTGCTGAGGAGAGAATGAAGGAGAGAATTTAACAGGGATGCTCTTCACATGACGAGGAAATCCGTGGGAGCTGCCCGTCAGCACTTCTACTTCTCTGCTTTCTCTTGTAGGCTCGCTGGCACTGCTGCCATCGTGCTTTCATGCAGGCAAGTGCAAAGCTAACCATCGAGGGAGTGGTGCTTTATCGGTACTCTCTGTCTGTCATGCGTCCATATGTACAGGGATAATAGACCCGATTAGAAACATTGCACCTTACCTTGCAGACCTAATCTGCATCTTCGCAACAGCTGATTGAGATCAGATGGGCTTACGGGCAACAGAGAGTCGACGCAGACAGCAGGGAGGTTGTAGAGAAATACGGAGACAGGGCTCAACCCAAAAAGGAAAACTGGGAAGAGCGCTTATGGCGATATTGTGCCTCAAGGATGTGGACTTTTAAGCATCCCGACGGAGATGAGTATGTGCTTGAGCATCGTCAAACCTCAAAAAGGTGCCTCAGGGAACCAATGTAGCCATAGTAGGGGAGACGTGCGTGTGCATCACTCCTCAGACCCTGGTCTGCCGCTTCTTTGAGCTCTGCTAAAGGGCGGGTGCTTATAGATGGAAGGATGCAAAGGAGCGTTCAGACAGTGAAGCTTCACTCAAACATCGGCTATACTCAGTCACATCTTTTCTCTGGAAACTACAAGGAGAACCTAGCATGGCAAGCCTGACGCTACAGATGGAAGAGATAATGGCGCCCTGAAATTTAGTCTCTGCCACAGCGGTAGTAGAGAAGATGGAAAGGCTGGAGCAAGTGAGGTTGGAGAGGGTAGGACCCGCTTTGCGAGCGAGAACAGCCTTCAGCATCATTTCGCAGGGCAGCTGAGAATTTGCGTGTCGAAGATCTGGTGCTGGACGAGGCAACCCTTCAATCTGGAGGGCAGCTACGGAGAAGACTGTCAGAGTGCCACCGAAAAGTGTAATCATAGGTGGACCTCTTTGTAATTGCAACAGGCTCTCAAACCATAGTAATGCAGCTGCATCGTTGTGGTAAAGGAGTGGTAAGATGGATAGAAGATGGCAGAGATCTTATGGAGACGAAGCAGGGCTATTACTGATCACGCGTCAGACAGTTTGGAAGACAGTGTGGTGGAGGATGGAGTAGATTGATGATTTGAAGACAGACTGACTTGAAGTGCTCGGTCAGTCGCTATTTATCGCAAAATATTAGCAGCTACCATGGTATAAGGATGGATATATTCATGACCGGTATTCTATATTATGTCTTACCTTCAGGACATCCTTCTGGCTACGATGTGGGTTATTCATTGTGGTGGAGGTGAACACCCTCCTACTCGTCACAGAGCTGATCCATCATCGACTTAGTAGCAGTAGGACATTCCTGCGTCAAAGAGCGCTTTGTTATCTTCTGCGTCTGTGACATCTCTAGGGCAGGGAAAGGCAGCACCGCAGCCATCGTTATCATTTCTCTCATCTGAGCAGCACTTGATTACATGTAGCATGATTCCTGGAGATTACAGGGACATTGAGAGTCTGCAACCCTACGGTATTCCTGCGGGAAAGCGTAGGGAAGATACTGCATTGCACAAAGAAACACCTGGGATACAGCACTTGCCCGGGTCAAGTATCACCTTGTCTTTATGCCTGATTTATTTATCGCACGCGATCTCAGGATGGCAGTCTGCGAGGATAGCAGGCACGCTAAGAAACAGAAATCCCATTTTTCCCTCTCATATAGGCAATGAGGTCGGAGGCGTGAAAAGTCATCCTCTTTTCAGGGAAGTTAGACTTTTCCTCTCGCCCTTAGGGCAAGTACACTTTTCGCACGTCCCTCAGCGTCTTGAGAAACATTCTTAGCAAATTGCATCAATCTCAGCCTTATTGTAGTGAGAGGGTGAACCACAGGCTCTACGATGGTACTCTCTAAAGCTGAGATCTTCTGGTTAGTATGCGGTTGCAGTAGAACTGCCACCAAGGCACCAAGAGGTCACACTTATATAATCAAGCCCAAGTTCGCTAAAGGAACAGCCATGAGTTTCATCTATAAAGCATACTAGCTCTTGCCATCCTTTTAGGAGGGAAAATCTCAAAGGATGAACCTTTTATCTGATCTTTCGTAAACTCGAAACTTCGGCGTTGTGCGCCCATTCCTGAATTATAAGGTGGCCAGCATGTCTCAAGGTTTGCTTCTCTGTACTCAGGAATTCCTCTGGTCTCAATCCGCAGCCAGGACTTCCACCCAGAGCCGATCTCGCATGACTCTTAGTGTGGGCATATGTGGTGGCGAAGGGCGCAACAATTTCTTCAACGGAAGGTACTCTAGGTGAGTGAGCCTACCGCATATCACCAGTGACCTCACTCTGTCGGAAGCGCAGGTTTCTTTTTAATGATGTACGCGATTCAAAGTCTGTTAGCGGGAAGTTTCGCTGCAGGTGCAACGTCCGCAATCCATATTGTCAATACAGAGGGACAATGTCTGTGAACTCGCTATAGCAATATGTGTGCATGAATCTGAGTCGGTGTCCTACGCGGCGGTGTGAGACGTGAAGGCAGTGGATGCGTAAAGTCAAGATATCTCCTTCCGCCAGTCTGACTGGCTAAGGGAAGCCTTCTCTCAAGAGCCGCCTCATCAATCTGAATAATCTTGATTCCGTTCTTCCAAGTCAAGAACCTCATCTCTGATTGCAAGTGCTATCTGAGAAAATGGACCTTGATTGATATATCTCTCTTGAATGACCAGTTAGATGGTAACAGGTCCTGTAAGCATTCCTCTCTGATGACTCTCTTTGTATGAGTGGATGATATACATGACCATTCTACTGTGATAGCTTTTCTTTCTGTATACACGCCCCAGATTACAGGGTGGCTTAACACATCTTGTACCATAAGACTGTACCCAAGCCTTCTCTGTGAAGAGAAGGCCAAGAGCCCATCGCAGTACTCACATGTCGTTACGCGCGTCACCGTGAACAAGAACATCGATATCGATGTCTTCCTGAATTTTACACAGTCAGCAATCTGCTTTTTGTTAAACTCTTTGTATTCAGCCTCTGTTACTTTCTGCCCTTCTAAAAGCTGAACGGTTTGCCTCACCTCTGGTCTGTGGAGAACCGATGGTAGTTGTTGGGAATTCAGGAAGACCAAACTCCTTTTTCTGTAATGCCTGGACGAGTCTACGCTCAGGGCTTCTTGTATAATCACTGTCTGCAACCTGAGACAGTCTCAGAACCTCTGCCATAGCAGTCTCTCTCCTGCAAAAAGCTTAGCATTTGCCTGATATGAAACCTCGTTCTGTAATCTGCATTGCCTCGCAAGTGCCTTTAAGGTCAGCAAGTTCGTAAAGCTTCCTCTGCAAATGCAAAAGGTAGTTTGCTGACAACTTGGTCTCGTGCTTTGTTGTATAAGGAACGTGTAGGAGGAACAGAGGTAGATAAAACGCAGTTTATGCCCCTTTTCCTGTACTGTAGCAAGGCTCTGCAAGGTTTTCTCGTAGTTATTTCTCCAGATATTCTTTCCGTTTACAAGTCCTGCAAATAAAAAGCTATCCCGTGGAAAACCATACTTTTCAACAAGAGCGAAAGTCTCTTTTTCCTCTACGAAATCAAGACCGATTCCGTCAAATGGAAGCTTTATTAAATCGCTGTAAATGTCTCTTACGTTCCAAAATATGTCTGAACTAAAAACCTTTGCACTACTCTCTTTGATGAGAGAATAGCAGAATAAATCTGTTAAATAATGCGATATCTTCACTATCTGTATCTCTTACAAGAGCAGGCTCATCAAACTGTACCCAGCTTATTCCAGATTCTTCAGCCTTCTCAAGGTAGCTCTGATATGCACTGATAAAAAGCATCTACAAAAATCATTTGAAGATTTTGCCTGTAAAACGGCATACACTTTAAGCAAGGTGTAAGCGCCGATTACATAGACTTAGTCTCTACCTGAAGAGCTTCTACCTCGTTATACTGCTCAAAATGGTTTGTTGCCTGAAAGCCTTATTTCTGTATCATCCTCAACCTCTAGGCACAATGTAGTGATAGTTAGTATTAAACCATTTTCCATGGCAAGAGCCTTTACATCTCCTGACTTCCCTGATATCCACGAGTCATAGCAAAATAGGTATCGTCTCGAGAGGTAAGCTCCTTATAACGCTTAGAACCATGCCAACAATACTGCGGTATCAAGTAAAATATCGTAGAACGAAAATCATTACTTGAGATAAAGTCAATTCCCGCCTCTTTCTGAGTATTCCAGTGAATTTTCTAAGCTCTTACCTTGGCTAATAGCTCGTCTGCTGATTTCTTTCTTAAAATATTTTTCACATGAACCTTTAATTCGCGTAAAAGTACCCATTCTAGGAATCCGATTACTGATGTTTTCATACGTCTCCAACTCATATTCATAATTTATCTGTAAAACTAGGTCTATTATAAGGGTGTTTGTTCTTTGTATAATACATATGTAAAACATAGATTGTTATAGATATTATTTATAATAATTTAAATGCAATCTTTTTAACTATTGCAGAATTTTAATGATACAAGTGTCAAAAGTATAAAATTGATTGGGGCTTGCTTGCAAGAGAATATATTATCTTTTGACGCCACATCATTTATCAAAAAGACAGCTTCCTGACAGAAATATTTATCAGAGAAACTGCCTCTGTATGTGGTGAGACATTGAGTAACTTGTTTATAAAACTAGATTATTTTAACTATATTTCAAGTCCTTATCAAGCAGTAATAAATCCGCATAAGCACCCAGTTTTATTACACCCGCCTTGTCGCCAAGCCCTCCCATACTTTTGCAGGGTTGGTAGGAAGCTATCTTGACTGCTGACTTAAGAGGAATGCCTAATTCAACGATATTCTTTAAAGCAGGTAAAGAGGTCTGTACAGAGCCTGCAAAGTTCCATTTTCAAGGGCAGCCTTGTTTCCGGTCTATTTTACCTTTCAGTCTCCGCGAATAGGTGCCATCCTCCATACCTGTAGCCTCCATAGAATCACTTATAAGGATGATTCTGTCCTCACCAAAGAGACGTGAAGGTACCTTATCATACAAGGATGGATATGTACCTTATCACAGATGAGCTCTGCCATGAACTCCGGTATTTTCAAAGGTAGTGCCCCCTACAATGCCCGGCTCTCTGTGGTTGAAGGCAGGCATTGGTTAAAAGAGATGGGTTAGATGGTTGGTCCGTTCTCAAATGCGGTATCAGTCGCTCATAGCTGGCATCAGAATGCCCTACAGAAATGGAAACTTCATTTGCAAGCTCTTTAATAAAGAGGTTAGCTCCCTCAGTCTCAGGAGCAAGGGTTACAAGACGGATATTGCCACCGCTTACTTCATTGAGCCTTCTAAAGACTTCTACATCAGAATTCATTATATACTTCGGATTCTGAGCTCCCATTTTCTTAGCAGAAATGAAAGGACCCTCCATATTGATGCCAAGCACCCTTGCGTGCTTTTTCTCAGGCTTAAAATCATTTATTTTGGCAAAGATGCCTGTAAGGAGTTCCTCTGAAAGAGTCATTGAGGTAGGGCAAAAGGCTGTCACACCTTTACTTTTCTCAAACTCAGCTATCTTGTAGAGCCCGTCAAGGTCAGCATCGCAGAAGTCGTGTCCTACTGCGCCGTGCGTATGTACATCCACAAGTCCCGGTATTACATAAAGCCCATCAGCGTCAATGACTCTGCAGTCCTCAGGTGCCTTATCGGTAATGAACTCACCTTCTCATAGATGTCTCTTTTTCAAAATCTCCATTTTTCGTTATATACTAAACTGTTCTTAATTATCATGATAATCTCCTATATATTTACTCGCCTAAAATCTTCATCCGGCTCAATACAATATTCCATGTCACCGCTATTCCAAATATACATAATCAATGACACAGGATTTTTTTCGCCTCTCCAAAGCCACCCGGTGTAATTGGAGGTATTGTTAAAATAGGATTCAGTGATTATTTCAAGCTCTGCATCTTTATATTCATCCATAAAATCCTCAAGATAAAGGCATTTCCGGTAAAATGTCCTACCCAGGGTTTTGTTAAAAATCATTACACTACATAACTTAAATCACAATCTTTGAAACAAATTTCGCCACTGTATGTCTGTTCTTCATTGCCAGTGAATTCAAATATCCGGTCAACCTTCAATTTTAGTGCTTTATTATGAAATTTAATTTCTTTCATCCTGCTTCCGTAGAGGCTGAAAATAGTATTATTCTATCAAATTTAATTATAATTATTCATTATGATTTTCCTTCATCTTAGCAATAAGAGATGAGCAGCCCTCATCAGCAACTATGGTTACATTGCTGTGGAACTGGAGGGCAGAAGCAGGAACCTCCAGGAGTAACAGGTCCGTAAAGAGCCTTGCAGAGTGCATCAGCTTTTTTCTGCGAAGCAATAAGTAAAAATGTTAGCAGCGAATATGCTCCTACACCCATAGAATAAGCAAATTTAGGCACCTCATCGATGGAATTAAAAAGCCTTGAGTTAGCATTTATTGTACTCTCTGTAAGGCTTACCTGATGAGTTCTCTTTGCAAAAAGAAGAGTCAGGCTCGTTGAAACCGATATGTCCGTTTTCGCCAGAGTCCAAGGAGCTGCAAATCAATAGGACCACGGCTTCTAACAACCTCATCATATCTTGCACATTCCTTAGCCTCATCGGTCTCCATTCCATTTGGAAGGAAGATATTTTTCCATATTTATATTTAAGATGGTTAAAAAGGTTATCCCTCATAAAATAAGCATAACTCTGATTGTGGTCAGCAGAAAGCCCCACATACTCATCGAGAGTTGATTTGAAGTGATTTCAGAAAAATCTAAATCACCCTATATAGCCTTCTACAAGTAACTTATAAGCTCCAATTGGTGATGAACCGGTAGTAAGACCAAGTACTGAATCAGGCTTCATTACAACCTGAGCTGCTATGATGTTTGCAGCCTTTCTACTCATTTCTCATAGTTTTAGTAACAATTACCTCATAAAAACCCTCCTATTACGATTCTGATTTAAGGATGCTGCTATAGCAATCCTGTATCAATTTTTGTCAAATATTTTAGACAACCAAATCATATAATTTATATTAGCAAATAAAGTATACCTCTTTGCAGATGTAAAAGCAATCTCAATTAGCATCTATTCTGTGTCTAATATGGAAGTGATTATTCTCCGTCTTCATACCTCTTGAACCTTTAACTACGACAGCATCCCCTCTTGTTAAGAGGGATTTAAGATAATTAGAGATTTCTACATTGGTAGAAAAATGCTGTGACAGGATTGGTATCAAGGCTTTAGAGCTTTACTGCAAGGCCTATCTGCTCACTGTCTTTGCCGACTGTTATAAGGCAATCAATCCTACCTTCAGGGTTTTCTTCGTTGTAGGCCTGATATATTCTCCCAACACTATAATGCTCACTCTCAGCATATTCACCAAGCTCAAGTACATCAGCAAATACTACAAACCGCCTGTGTATAGGCTCTTTGTCACCACGCATTTCAATAATCTGAACAGAAGCCTTCATAGAGTCAGGGCTTGCATTATAGGTATCATCAATTGTGGTAGCCTCATTTGACTTAATAATGTTACCTCTGCCTGAAAGTGGCTCATAGTCTGCAAGTCCAAGCTTTGACACTGAAGGAGAGATGCCAAGCTTAAGCGCCACGGCAGTTGCAGCCAGCGCATTTCTTACATTATGAAGTCCCAGAGTCTTTAGATGAATCTGTTCAGTGAGAGGCTCTATCGTCTTCATCCTTATAATTTGCCACAAAATCTGTGCCACTGTCGGATATAGTAATGGAAGAAGCGTAAAAATCAGCCTCTTTACTTATGCCATAGGTAACAATGTGCTTGACCTTAGTAGGCCTGAATTTCGCTATTTTCAGGTACCACCTTCACAGTAGCTCATCTGTATTTATAAAAAGCACACTATCATCTGTAAAACAATCTGTAATGTGGAGCTTTTCTTTACATATATTTCCTTTTGAGCCTAGATTGCCGATATGGGCAGTGCCTGCATTGGTAACATATTGCATGGGTTGGCCTGCCTGCATCTGCAAGCTTTTCCATCCATGAAATTCACTTATGCCCATTTCTATAATGGCGGCCTCATTACAAGGTTCAAGTCCAAACAAGGTTAAGGGAAGTCCTATGGTAGAGTTTGCATTTCCCTTAGTTTTGTGGACATTAATGGAGGAGAGGCAGCTGCCACCATTTCCTTTTGTGGTGGTTTTACCGACACTTCCGGTTATACCTATGAAGGGATGTCAAATTTCGCGAAACCAACGGCCTGTATCAAGGAGGGCGGATCTCGCATCGTCTACTCTCGATGGCTGCTGTATCTCCGATATCAGCAGGAGTTCGTGCTTTTTATAAAGAAAGCCTTAGCACCATCCTTACCACTGGGGATGAATTTGTGGGCGTCACCCTTTCTCCGATTATAGGCACAAAAAGTACATTCTAAAGGGAAGGCTGTGGGTTTTCCTGGAATTTGTAAAGAAGCCGTTTATTTTCGGTGTCGCCGTTTCCGTTTAACAGTTTTCCGTTAGCGGCCTTTAATATGTCATTTACGGTAACTTGCATAAATACTCCTTATCTAGATTGTAATGCTGCCACTAAAAACAGTTTCACAAGGGCCTGTCATAAAAATGTGGTTTGTATCTTTATCGTATTTTATAATCAAATCTCCTCCCAAGAGATGAACCCTCACCTCGTCATCAGCAAGGCCATTTAACATAGCGGCATAGGCCGATGCACAGGCTCCTGTACTGCAGGCAAGGGTTTCTCCTGAACCACGCTCCCATACACGCATTTCGATTTCATTTCTGCTTATTACCTTTATAAACTCAGTATTGGTACGGTTTGGAAATATCTTGTTAAACTCAAATTTAGGGCCTATTTCAGGTAGATTCAGACTTCCAGTGTCATCTACAAAGGTGACTGCGTGAGGATTGCCCATTGAAATGCAGGTGAGATACCAGTCTTTGCCGTCTACATTTACAGCCTCATTTATAAACTTATCCTTATCAGATATGACAGGGATTTCGCTAGGGGTGAGAATTGGTTTTTCCCATATCAACTGTAGCTGAGACTACCTTACCCTCTTCAATCTTTAGTTTCAATATTTTAATACGGTTTTTAGGAATTTCTCCTGTGGACTCTTCTTCCTCTGTGCGTACCCCTGTTTCAATGCGTACTTCATCCTCATCTGTGAGTCCAAAGTCATAAAACATATTTGCCCACACAGCGGATGCTGTTTCCGCACATTTCAGCCTCTGAGCCGTCTGCATTAAATATTCTCATTCTAAAAATCAGCCACAGATGAAGGGCAGATAAGGATGATGCCGTCACTTCCGATTCCTGTATGTCTGTCTGAGAGCTTAACAGAGACTTTAGCAGGTTAATTAGCTCATTTTTGGTGCAGTCAATGTAGAGATAATCGTTTTTACAGCTTTATGCATTTTTGTGAAATTTATTTGTGTATTTTCATATTAGCTCCATTTCTGTATTATGGTGTTGCGGGTGAATCATGTTTTGCAGGATTCTTTCTTGTTTGACAGAGTATAGTTATTAGCATCTCTACCATTATAGTACAAAAATAAACGGAATAAAAACCCCATAAGAAAAATCTAGATTATAAATAATGTTAGTTTTGAAAAAGTAAATTCCACATTAGTATGGATTTTACTTCTTCCATACTCCATATCTTTAACTGTGGATTTTACTAATTCTATATATCATACTTTTTACCCTATGGACTTTACTGATTCCATAGATTAAAATATATATGGGTTAGATTCATCAGGTTAGGGTTTTTATATACAAACTGAAAGGAATATTTTAATATGGGAAAACATTCACATCTTTTTAAGCCAGCGTTCTGACATAGAAATCTATGCTTTCTAAAAATGAGCTTCAATAAGATTGCTTTGGCTATAGGAAAAAGACAACACAACTGTTTCAAAAAGAAATAAAAACATAATTACTGAACAGACAGGCTCATACGGCAGGTCTTTTTAATAACTGTCTGCATTCAGTGGACAGATCTATGTAAAAAGATTTGTATGCAGTCACTGCCTTAACAAAAACAGAACATAGGGAAGCTGCGGAAATGACATACATGTGTGATGATTATGTCAAACATAACTGTCCCTAAAACTTCTTAAGCCACCTTATGTATGTAACGGATGCCCTGACAGAAACAGGTGTCGCCTTGAAAAAAGATTTTACAAGGCAAAGGAAGCTGAGGCAAGATACAGAAAATCGTTGTCTGAATCAAGAACAGGGTTTAACCTTACAGAAAACGAAAGGGAATATATAGACGGCATTGTTAGTCCACTCCCTGTTAAAAGGGCAATCCATAAGACATATAACAATCAACCATGAAAATCTATGGTTTCGACAGGACTCTATAAATATATAAACAACAGTCTGTTTTCTGCCAGAAACATTGACATGCCACGCACTATAAGAATGCGTCCGAGAAAAAATAAAAGCAAATCTTTGAAAGTGGATAAAGAGTGCAGGAAGGGAAGGACTTATGAGGACTTCCTGAAGTTTATTGAAGAAAACCCTGATTCAGTTGTATGTGAAGGCGACAGTGTAGAAGGGGTAAAGGGTGGGAAAGTACTTCTCACTCTCTTCTTTGTACAACAGAACCTGCAGCTTGCTTTTCTGAGAAACTACAATGACTCACGTTCTGTTACGGATATATTTGAAAGGCTGTATATTGAACTGAGACCTGATGATGAGCCACATCAATTCATATTCAAGGGTGAAGTCTGGAAACAAAAAGCTCTTTATGATATTTTTGCATTTCAATACGGCAAAAAAATATTAAAGAGCTTAGGAATACAAAAATATTTCACCGGATGAAATTACCCTAACCCCTAAACTCTTAGGCAAATAAAAACGAAATCACCGGTTAAAGGATGAACTTCTAGCCCATACATAAAGGGTGTATTTTACTTATTCCTTATTTTGGAATGTAAACTCGACTCCTGTTTGCCATGAAAAATTAGGTCATATGTTCTTCCTGTAAGGCTGATTATAGCATTTTTTTCAGATAATGTATACATCTAGCTCTTAATTTATGTGAAAATTTAGAATAAGTAACTTCCATACCTTAGCTAAAAATATGTAATTTAAACTTAGGTGTGGAAGTTACTTTTTCAATTCACCAGATTATAAATAATTTCATCTATTTATCAAACCATAAAAAAATGAGGCTTATTTTTATAAGTAAATATAAAGAAGCATTCATATTGAAAAACTAATAAAAACTATGATATTCTTAAGTAGAACTTATCAAAAGTGGTGAGCTCTTAACCGGCTCTAATATGAATAAACGGAGGATGACGATGGTTTCAATTGGTGAAGTATTAGCGGCTAAAAACTTATCCAGGCAGAGGAATTGTTGTGGGAAGAAGTAAGGACGGCAAAAAAAGGCTGTGACTGCTTACTTTTATTATGGGAAGAAGTGAAAATAGCAGAAACAGGATTTTTGTAGAAGAGGGTGAAGGTATAAGGACCGAAGCCTTGATGAAACTAAGCTTTCAGATCCAAGTCTAATAATATACTCTCCGGTAAAGGTTATAGGTAAGAAAAACTATAATTACCAATGGAGACCAGACAGATACTATATATGATTACGATGACGGCAGGAAAATGCTTAACTCTGCCCTTATGAGTAGAGAATTTGAGCCTGATGCACCAAACTACACACCTAGAATATCTGCTTTAGTGGATATAAGTGATGAGTCGCTCCACTTTAGAATGAGCATACTAAAGAGCAATGATGGAAATCCTGACTGCTGTAACAGATATTTTTATGATTATAGTGATATTCCTGCGGGTGAAGGTAGATTTATTCATACTTATAAAGAAGATGGCACGACCCTGCCAAGCTTTGAGGGTGAGCCTTTGAAAGTAAGTCTTGATGGGGATATAGACGAGTTTACTAAAAATCTATGGAAGAATCTGAATGAAGATAATAAAGTATCGCTGTTTACAAGATTTATAGACATAAAAACAGGAGAATATCAGACCAGAATAGTAAATAAGAATTAAGCTAATTAGCCAAATTATAAAGTGAATGTTAGAATAACAAAGAAGAGGTCTTTGTATATAATACACTTATAGCCTGAAATAGGCTGTAGATGATGCTAAGTGAAAAGCAGATAATAAAAATATCAACGAATATTAAGGGAGAGTGCATTATGAATGAAATGGAGCTAAAAGTACGGCTGTAATCCTAATCAGAAACCAAGCAGAATATTTATGGAAAATGGAGCAGAGCTCCTGTTAAGGTACTTTGTGGAAAAGCCGGGATATATCAACTTTTTAGACGCATTTAATGGAATCCAGCTCGTAATGGAACTTAAGAAAGCTACAGGACTTCTGCTGCAACCAGCTTTTAAGCATGTATCTCCTGCAGGAGCTGCAATAGGAAAGCCTCTTACTGAGGATTTGAAAAAGGTTTACAGAGTAGAGGATATGGGTGAGATGAGCCTCTTAGCCTGTGCTTACGCAAGGGCAAGGGGAGCTGACAGAATGTCTTCTTTCGGTGATTTCATAGCACTTTCTGATGTGTGTGATGCTGATACTGCAATGATAATCAAAAAGAAGTTTCAGACGGTATCATAGCACCTGGATATACAGCAGAAGCCATTGATATACTAAAGCAGAAGAAAAAGGAAATTATAATATTATAGAAATAGATGAAAACTACAAGCCTGAACCTATAGAGAAAAAGCAGGTTTTTGGGATAACATTTGAGCAGCGCAGGAATGAATTTAAGATAGATGCTGAGCTTTTTAAGAACATAGTAAGTAAGAATAAAAATCTTTCCCTAAAGAAGCTCTTGATGATCTCATTGTTGCTATGATTACACTTAAATACACTCAGTCAAACTCTGTCTGCTATGCAAAGGATGGGCAGGCTATAGGTATAGGAGCAGGGCAGCAGAGCCGTATTCACTGTACTAGGCTTGCAGGAAGTAAGGCTGATGTATGGTGGCTTAGACAGGCACCACAGACTCTTAACCTCAAATTCCGTAGAAGGACTTGGAAGGGCAGATGTGGATAACGCAATTGACCCTTTATGTAGGGGATGAGAGCGAAGACCTCTTAAGAGACGGTGTATGGGAGAATTTCTTTGAGGAAGCCTCCTGTATTTACAAAGGGAGGAAAAGAGGGAGTGGCTTAATAAAAATGAAAAATGTAGCCCTTGCATCAGATGCCTTCTTCCCATTTGGAGATAATATTGAGAGGGCTCATAAGAGCAGTGTTAAGTACATTGCCGAACCTGGCGGTTCCGTAAGAGATGACAGCGTAATAGAAACGTGCAACAAGTATGATATGGTTCTTTGCTTTACCGGAATGAGACTTTTCCACCATTAAATGTGAGGGTTAGCGAAAATTCTGAAGTATAGTACTAAAATAAATTCTTATGTAAGTAAGTTTGCGCGGAATTTTTATACTTATGACATTTATGCCATAGAAAAACTGCACAGTCAGCCTATAAACACAAAAGCAGTTAGAAATGCTGTGTTGTAGCCGGATTGTGGCAGTTTATTTTTGTCTCACTACTTCTCAGGGCAGCTAAAGTTCATACTTAATGATTGTTAACATTTCACTTTCTCTTCTCATCACTAATAAGCTTCTCAAGGCTTTCATTCATAGCCCTACTACCTCCTTAACTTGAGTTAGGGCTGGATTTTCAAACTTAGACTTGTAAAGCAGCAATGGCATCTTTAGAAAGCCCTGTATACCTCATTATAAGCTCAGCGGATAGCCCCTCTTCAAGCATGGTTTTAGCAATCTTTAGTTTTTCATTTTTAGCACCGCGTTTTTCACCGCGTTTTTCACCACGTTCTTCACCCTCGCTAATCCACTCATCTCTCCATTTTTGTAAAGTTGCATCCATCTTTACAGTACCTCCTTCATCCTTTTTAAACCTGGCCTTGATTTCACTGGTTACAGGAAAATCGGCTTCATCATAAACATCATTCTTAGTAAACACTTTCATAAGTTTTGCCAGCTTGGAACCATCATCCACAGCTGCATTTACATATATTTCAGTAAGACCGTCATCTATTATCTGATCAGCTCATAACAACCTTCTTTACATGGTAGAGCGGAAGATTACCCTTAAATAAATCAAAGGCTGAAATAAATATAATACAAATATCAGGCACAAATTCAAACTGCTTTCCAGTCTCTGTTACATTGGCAGTCAATACCGAAGCATTGTAACGCACTCTCTTTAGGTGGTTGTCATCATTTGCTTTTTGTACTTCGATATTGATATACCGTCCATCTCCAGTTATACATTTAGCGTCTAGTACAACAGAGCGACCTTGTAGATTCTTAAGGTCAAACTGCTGCATGTTATCAGTAACGACCAGCTCATAATCATCTAAGATAACTCTTAGGATTTCTTCACAGAACTCCTTATGTTCGGCCATTTTTGCGAAACATAAGATCATCAATCGGGTTTAATCCCCTTAAATACTCGTCACGTTCTTTCTTTGTAGGCATATAGTCCTTTCTTTCATTGAGTTTGCTATAATGCCCTTATAGACATTATAGCAGATGAAGTTAAAATATTAAATAGATTTTCCTGCTAAGTAAGACTTAGATACTCAGGATATGGTAATGTCTAAGGTGGTTACAATAATCAGAACTGCTTAATGCTAGATATCGGAGAACTGAACACTCTTCGCAGTGATTATTGGAGAAAAGGCAGAAATCAGTAAATACAGATATCGACCACATATCACATATATCAGATATCGAATACATATTTCGTGCAAATCATAAAGGCTAAGAAATACTGCTTAGTGGCCAAGAAATACCGTTTAGTGGCTTAAGAAATACTACTTAGTGACTATTGTAACTCACCCCGACAAGAAGTATTATAAACGAAATCTAAATAAAAACAACGGCAAAATGCACAAAGTTTCAGAGAAAAGTGTACAAAAATAACCAAAAATTAAAGCAAAGAACATAAGTAAAGGAAAAAGAATGGAGTTCATAATCAGTTAGGAAGCAGAAAAGAAGGGACAAATGCAAGGATGTCAGAGCTAATCACGAACTTACATAAAATCTGCACTAGACGTGATTATTAGATTAATCAGCTTAGAATAATAAATTCTAAGCGAGCGCATTAGGCAAAGCGAAGCGGATGCCGTAGCGAGTCTGAAATTTATTATTCTAAGCGTCCCCAAGTCTGCAATACTAAAATATTATTCTAAGCGTGACTTATTTGTGCTGAATGTGATATACTGATACAGGTTTTTAAGCAAAACAACAAAGTTCCACAATACAATTTTTAGGAGAAATCAATGTATTACAAGATTAGAAACACCTTAGAAGCAATAAGAGCAGAAGAAATATTTGATGGAGATGACTCCTATGTGGCAGTGATAAGCCCTGAAAATGGGCAAGAGATAAAGAAAAATTCAACATGGGAATCGACCTCGAGTTCGAGATAGAAAAACCTATTTATGACAAAAAGCAGAAGTCAATTATGACTCACTTACGGGAAGCTTTATTATACCGGATAGGTCGGATTTACTTGAAAGAAGCAACAGATTTGCATTTGCACTGATGAAAGAGGAATTGTATTTATTGACCATGATGGCTACGCAGCCTCACTCGTAAAAAGAATTGCAGCCACTTAAAAATGGCGCTACCCTGGCCTTGAAAGATTCATATACGACTTCTAGAGACCATAATTAGCGGCGACTTAAATATGCTTGAAAGATACGAGGATGAAATCACTATAATAGAAGACAGGATACTTGAGGGAATCTCACAGGAAACTGAAAGAAACAACGAAATCAGGGAGAGCTCCTGAAACTAAAAAATGTACTATGAACAGCTGATTGACCTGGGACAGGAACTTGCAGAAAATGAAAACGACTTCTTCATGTCAGATAACCCACGATTCTTTGAGCTTTTCACAGCCAGGGTCACAAGACCCAAGGCTTAGTGTCTACTCTTAAAGAATATACCATGCAGGTTAGAGAACTATATCAGTCAGAGCTCAGTAAAGCAGAAACCGAATAATGACAGTGTTAACAGTGGTTACGACCATCATTATGCCTTTAACTCTTGTTACAGGGTGGTATGGAATGAATTTTAAGATATGCTGAACTGGACTCGCCACTGCATATCCGGTTGTGATTGAGTGGTTATACTTATGGCAATCAGTGGAATAATATATTTTAAGAAGAAGAAATGGTTTGAAATAGCGGGTAATTAGCTATACTAATGAAAAATCACAAAACTATCGAAATCTCGTCAAATAAATGATATAATGATACGGGTGTCAAAAGTATAGAAAATTCGATTGGAGTTTACTTGAGGGAGAATTACTACCTTTTGACACGTAAAATATGGTAAAATAGCATTTTGCAAAAACTAAGCTTTTTGAAAGGAAAATTAAAATGATTCAGGCAAGCAACATTACGCTTTGAGACTTGGTAAAAAGGCACTTTTTGAAGATGTAAATATCAAGTTTACTGAAGGCAAACTGTTATGGACTTATTGGAGCGAATGGAACGGGTAAATCTACCTTCCTAGAATATTATCAGGCAGTTAGAGCCACCACAGGCGATGTTATTATAACTCCGGGACAGAGACTTTCATTTTCTGCAGCAGGATCATTTTTAAGTATGACGCATATCCTGTACTTGATACGGTAATTATGGGGAAATAAAAGTACTTTATGACATAATGAAGGAAAAAGAAGCCATCTATGCTAAGGAAGACTTTACAGATGAAGACGGTATAAGAGCAAGTGAACTGGAGGGAGAATTTGCAACTATGAATGGCTGGGAGGCAGAATCTGATGCTGCTACCCTTCTTAACGGACTTGGCATAGATACAGAGATATCATTATATGATGATGAGCGAGATAGAGGCATCTAAAGAAAGGTTAAGATTCTTCTGCTCAGGCACTCTTTGGCAACCCTGATATCCTCCTTCTTGACGAGCCTACCAACCACCTTGGATGATGGATGCAATAGGCTGGCTTGAGGAGTTCCTTATCAACTTTTGAAAAATACCGTAATTGTGGTTTCACATGACCGTTATTTCCTTAACAAGGTATGTACACATACAGCGGACATTGACTATGGCAAAATCCAGCTTTACGCAGGTAAACTATGACTTCTGGTATGAGTCCAGCCAGCTTATGATTCGTCAGCAGAAGGAAGCTAAATAAAAAGAAAGAAGAAAAATCAAAGAACTTCAGGAATTTATCCAGAGATTCTCTGCTAATGCAAGTAAGTCTAAGCAGGCTACAAGTAGAAAGAGGGCTTTGGAGAAGATTGAGCTTGATGACATTAAGCCATCCAGCCGTAAGTATCCTTATATAGATTTCCGCCCTGCCAGAGAGATAGGTAATGAAGTACTTACAGTTAGCGGAATATCTAAGACAGTTGACGGAGTGAAGGTACTTGACAATATCTCCTTTGTTGTAGGAAGGGAAGACAAGATAGCCTTCGTAGGACCAAATGTAAAAGGCTATATCCACTTTATTTAAGATACTTGCAGGAGAAATGGAGCCTGATGAGGTGATTACAAGTGGGGTGTAACCACTACTCAGGGCTATTTTCCTAAGGATAATACAGAGCTTTTCAAGGGAAATGAAAATATTACTGAGTTCCTTTTGCCGTTTTCACCTGAAAAAGATGCTACCTATGTAAGAAACTTCCTAGGACGTATGCTTTTCCCGGGAGATGCAGGTATAAAGCAGGTTAAGGTACTCTCGGGTGGTGAGCGTGTAAGAGTTCTTCTTTCAAGATGATGATAATGGCTACCAATGTACTCATCCTTGATGAGCCTACCAACCACCTTGATATGGAAGCCATTACCTCATTAAATAACGCAGTAATCAAGTTCCCGGGAGTTGTACTCTTTACATCTCAGGACCACCAGTTCATACAGACTATTGCAAACAGAATTATAGAAATTACGCCACACGGCCTCATTGATAAGGTGAGTACCTATGATGAATATCTTGAAAATGATGAGATGGCAAGAAAGCGCCAGATTATGACAATTTCAGAAGAAGAACTTGCTGAAAATGAAGGCAGTGAGGAAGAATAAACGGGGGTAGCAAAACTATGAAGTATGATTTTGTCTCTGATAATTGACAGAAAAGGAAAAGATGCGCTGGCAGTTGACCTCCTTCCAATGTTTTTGGAAGGTGAGAATCCTGTTAAGGTAAGAGAAGGCTTTGATATGATACCTATGTGGGTTGCGGATATGAACTTCCCTGTACTTCCCACTATTACGGATGCAATTATAGAAAGGGCAAAGCATCCGACCTTTGGCTATTTTTGAGATAAGAGATGAGTATTATGACAGCATTATCAGATGGCAGGAGATTAGAAAACGGTGTAAAGGGTATTAGAAAAGAGTACATAGGGTATGAAAATGGAGTCCTGGGAGGGTAGCACTGCTCTCATATGTCTTCTGCTCACAGGGGACAGTGTACTCAGTCATGTCCCTCACCTATATAGGCTTTCACCAATGTGCTAAAAAATAATGGTTATAACATTGTCCACAGCTTTCTAAAAAAGGATGAAGAGGGCATATGGCGTATGGACTTTGAGGACATGGAAAGAAAGATTGTTGAAAATAACATTCATACAGCCATTTTCTGCTCGCCTCACAATCCTACGGGCCGTGTCTGGGAGAGATGGGAGCTTGAGAAAGGTAATGGAGCTTATAAAAGCATGATGTAATGGTTATTTCAGATGAAATCTGGTCAGACATTATACTTAGCGGATATACAGCACATACCTACCCAGACCATATCAGAGGATGCAAAGAACCGTACAGTTGCATTTTACGCACCTTCAAAGACCTTTAACCTTGCAGGGCTTACCGGCAGCTATCATATCATATACAACCTAAGAATAAGGCATAGAATAGAGAAGGAAGCCTCACTTGGACATTATAATTCAATAAATGTACTTTCAATGCATTCACTTATAGGAGCTTACAAGGATGAGGGCTATGAATGGGTGGATGAACTTAGAGAGGTAATAGGAGAAAATGTTAACTTTGCCTGTGACTATATAGAAACTAAGTTCAAGGGAGTAAAGGTTGCAAGACCCTCAGGGCACATAAGATGCTTTTTATAGACTGTGAAGAGTGGTCAAAGAAAAGGGCAAGACCTTAGAGGAACTGCTTAGAATGGGCTTTGAAGTAGGTGTATTCTGGCAGAATGGCAAACCATTCAACGGAGAGTGGAGTATAAGGATGAACCTCGCTTCACCAAAATCAAGGATAGTGGAAGCCTTTGAACGCTTAGATAAATATGTATTCAATTTGTTAATACTATAGTCATGAGTACTATTTTTGATGTTAAATAAATTCTCTTGCAAGCAAGCCTGCAAGAGAATTTATTTTTTAAACATTAAAATTTCCAGTCGAATCTAACTCTGTAGATATGCGGATATCGCTTTTGTGTCCTGTAACACTTATATAAAAATAAATATAAATATCTGAATTTATTGTATTTTTATCTTTCTTTAACTAAAACAGCATTTATTGTATACTATTTAAGTTAGAAAAATGCTTTGTTGAGGAGGTAGTATTGTGGATACAACTGTACTGAAGAGGGAAAAGAAATTTGGGAGGATTACGAAGAAAAGCGTAAAGCAGGCTTTATAAAGGCTATGGAGTTTAAGAAAAAGGGCGGAAGATAGCTGGATGCCTTGCGCTTACACACCTGTTGAAACCTTGAGGCTGCAGGGATGGGCGTCACTGGGCTTTTCAGGCACAAGTCAGGAGACGATTCCTGATGCAGAAAGGGTGCTGCCTAAGACTATGCCCACTGATAAAGTCAACCTATGGCTTTGCACTTACCAAGAAATGCCCTTATACATATTTTTCAGACATCATAATAGGTGAAACTACCTGTGATGGCAAGAAGAAGATGTATGAGCTTTTGGGAGAGATTAAGGATGTACATATCCTTCATCTTCCACAGGGAAAAAGATGTACCTTACGCAAAGAAGATGTGGTACTGAAGAATGTAAGACTGAAAGAAGCGCTTGAAGAGAAATTTGGAATCACTATCACAGATGAAGCCTTAAGAAACGCGGTAAAAAAGAGAAACCATGCAAGGAAACTTATGTGCGAGCTCTATACTATGCAAAAGGCGGAGCCTCCTATGATGAAGGGAATCGATATGATGCTTAGCATCCAGAAGGAAACCTTTGCTATGAGTGTAGATGACTACATAGCTGATATGGAAAAGCTGATAGCTGATGCAAAAAAAGCCTACTTTAGAGGAAGGAGAGAGGCCTGTACCTGCAGACGCCAGAGGATTCTCCTTACGGGCTGTCCAGAGGAGGTCTCATTGAAAAAGGTTGTAATGACAATTGAGTCACTCGGTGGAGTCGTAGTTCGTCGAAATGACTGTTCGGGAGAAGCCAGAGCTTTTTAAATAGATGAAAAATGCTAGATAATACTATGGAGCACAAGTGATAGATACTTAAAAATCGATCTGCTCTGTAATGACATCAAATACAGGAAGATATGAAGATACCCTCAAACATGATAGAAAAGTACAAGGTAGACGGAGTCATTGATATAGTGTTAACCGGCTGCCATACCTTCAATATAGAAACACATACGATGTCAAAGATGATGAAGGAAAAATGATATCCCTTTATATGAAGCTTGAAACTGACTATTCACTAGCTGATAAAGGGCAGATTGACACCAGAATAGGCGCATTTATAGAGATGCTATAAGTATTGCGAGTCATTTATTGAATATTTCAATAAATGACTCGTTTAATTATAAACAAAAATTAGCCATACAACGTATTGGATGGTACAATTAAATTGTGCTGTTAAGATAAAAAGGGGGACTCATGAGGTGTCGAGAAGATATAATAAATAAAACAGACTACTGCCGGTTTAACAAAGGATGAACTTTTGAAATTGAAGAAAAATAATAAGAGCAGACGTCAAAAGATACTTGACTTCACTCATATCTTTTTTTCCCTATAGTATGTTTGTTATAGCAGTTCTTGAGTATATATTGGTACCAGACAAGCATCCAAATGCAAATCGGAGAGATACCTGATTTTACTTGCACTACCCATAGCTGTATACGTGTGTAGGTTAATCCATGACTTTTGCTCTATAAAAAGGGAATAGAAAAGAAATTTGTCAAACAGTAAAGGATTCAAGGCACCATTCCTGTCTGCGATTTTTCTTGTTTTTAGCTCTTTTTGATGTGCTTACATTAAAGACAGGGATACTTTTTATATCCATTTATACCTTGGGTAAATGACATTATAAATGCTGCAATTTTAGACAAGGACCAGCTTTATAGTATGCACCTTATTTACACTAGATTGCTAGTTTACTGGATATTTCTGTGGTGTTGTGCTTGGCATCATAACCGGTGTGGCGAGCGGTTATAGTGAAAAGGTTAGATACTGGATAAACCCTATAGTAAAGGTACTTGGACCCATACCCACAGCTACCTGGATTCCACTCATTACGATACTTGCGAGTTCACTTATGGCGGGCTCTGTCTTTATAGTTGGGCTTGGTACCTGGTTTGTCTGTCACAATAGCAACCACTTCAGGCATATCAAATGTGGACAAACCTACTACGAAGTGCAAAACCCTCGGCTCTTCTAACTGACAGCTTGTATTTAACATAGCCATCCCATATTATGCCCCAATATTTTATAGGAATGACACAGGAATGAGCTCGGCCTGTATTTCACCTATGATAGCCGAGATGCTTGGCGGAAGCGGGACTTGGCTGGTACATAACCCAAGTAGGTATGGGCAGCTCCACAACAAGATGTTTGCGGCAATAGTAATCTATCTGTATAGTATTCAATATAGTAACAAGGGTACTGGATAGAATTGAAGAACTATATTCTCCGCTGGCAGATAGGAGTAGTGAAATAATGAGTGAAGCAATAGAATTAAAACTTAAAGGTGTCTCCAAAAAGCTTTTCAAGGGTAGATTCCACAGAAGTTACCACGCAGTCACAGATGTAAACATCAGTATGTATAACGGTGAATTTGTTAGCCTTGTAGGAACCTCAGGCTGTGGAAAGTCAACTATCTTGGAGAATGATAGCAGGTCTTATAGCTCCTACTACAGGCGAAATTACTATAAATGGAGACAAAATAACTTCCCATCCCCGACATAGGGATGGTTTTTCAAAAAGCCTCACCTTATTTCCTGGCTTACAGTTGAGGACAATGTAGCCTTCAGCCTGAAGATGCAGGGGGAAACTAAAAGAGGGTGAAGATGTTCATAGACTTATAAATGTAATAGGTCTTGAGAAATTTAAGAAAGATTATCCGGGACAGCTTTCAGGAGGTATAAGCAAAGAGTAGCTTTTGCAAGGGCAATGATAAGTAAACCAAAGATTCTTCCTATGGATGAGCCTCTTGGAGCCTTAGATGCATCTTACTATGATGAATATGCAAAATGAGATACCTCGATATGTGGCAGGTAAACTAAGCAGTTAGTTGTAATGGTGACACACGATATGACGAAGCGATTCATATGAGCAGCAGGATATTAGTAATGGAAGCTCATCCGGGAAGAATACGCGAGAAATAAAGATAGATATGGATTATCCTCGTAACCGAAGCAGTTCTTCATTTGTGGAGTACCGTAATCATATACTTGATTTACTGCACTTCGCTTAGATAAAGGTGTCCTGACACCGAAAAATAAAAATAAAGGAGGAAAAAATGAAGAAGGTATTAAGTATTGCACTTTGTGCAGTGGTAGCGTTTTTCAATGGTTGGATGTGGGCTAAGAGCAGCACAGACAGTGCTAAGATCATCATCAAAGACAGAGGTATCTGCAAGTAAGACTGCGTCTAAGTCATCTGCCGCGTCTCACAGCTTCGTCAGCCAAAAGCACAAGGTTCGCTGCATCTGCTGTGAATACAGCTGATGAAGAGGCTTGGAAGAAGGAGCCTGCCTACGGTAAAACTCTTAAGTTTTTAACCGGAGATGGATGTACTTCAGCAGTTAACGTGGCACAGGAGCTAGGCTACTACAAGGAGCAGGGGCTTACAGTTGAAGGCTTTATGAGACCTGATGTGGGAAGCAATAGGAACCAATCAGGTTCAGATAGCCATAGTCACATTGCAAAGTCTATGGTTCCTGCAACAAACGGCGTAAATCTCTGTGTTCTGTTGGCGGTGCGCACTTACTTACAGGATGCAAGGCTAGTAGGTGCTTGATGAGAGTAATTACAAGAGCTACGATGACCTAAAGGGTAAGTCAATTTCCGCGCCAAGTGGTATCGGAACAGCCGACTACAATATCTCTGCAAGACTATTTATAGAAGCTGGCATCGACCCTCTTAAGGACTTAAAGATAGTACAGGTAGAAAAGGATGCCTGTGTAGCAGCAATGAAGAGTGGCGAGATAGCAGCGGCTCTTCTTCCTGAGTCATATGGCTATCCTCTTGTTAAGCAGGGACTGCTTCGCAAGGTAGAGTCTGCTGACGGAAATAGCAGAAATGAGCTTTGCTGTATAGTTATGATGAACAAAGACTTTATAAAAGAGAATCCTATTACCTCAGCTAAGATGGCTTCAGCTGTTAAAAAGGCGCTTAAGTGGATGGGAGACAATCCTGGAGGACTGCACAAAGCTGTTTAGGAAGATAGGGTCTCAACGGAAGTGATTATGATATGAACCTTGAATTCAAATAAGCTTATGCAGTTTGGTAAGCAGACAGATGAATATACAACTGAGCAGATGAAGGGCATAGTTGACGGTTATATAAATGCTAAGCTAATTACTGCTACAACTGATGCAGATGCAGTGTACAAGAGCATTTGGAACCCTATTGGAAGTGCTGAATAAGGCCCCTTAAATTTGGCCTTGTGCCTTTTGCATACCTTTTATGGGAGAAGCCTTCTGGGAACTGTTTTATCCAATATGTATCTCTTCCCAAAAGTAAAAGCTGCCATACTTGAAGAGGTTTCAAGTATGGCAGCTTTTTTATTCGATAGGAAATTACACCGAAATTACCTGTCAAACATAAATCTATCTAGTAGAATCCTTTCTTATATCAGGCTCTATTTTATCACAGCCTGCCCGGCATTCCAGCTTGAGTAAGTGGCCTTTGACCTGACATAGGACATGCCTTACTTACAGCAGGAATGCTTATAATAATCATTGTAGCTACAGCCTCAGGAACTATGTAGGTTGCGTTATATCCAAGTGAATATACTAAGGCAGGTGTGCCCTCAGGTGCATAATTGCCAAAGAAAACAACCCCTGAAATGACTGCAAAGATATATCTTCCCAGTACTCCCACTATGTAGCCCTTGAGTAAGCCGTGCTTCTTCTCGTAGAATATACCCGATAGACCGAGAGCTCCAAAGGCAAGAGGATAATCGATAAGAAGCTGGAGAGGGCTGTAGAATACAGGGTCAGCCAAGAACTGAAGCAGACCATAGGCAAAACCTGTCATAAGTCCTGCCTTTAGCCCGTACCAATAGCCTATCAGCACGATAAAAAGCATACTAAAGAGAGTAATAGAGCCTCCCATTGGGAGTCTGGTAAATTTGATTTCAGCGGTTACTATAGCCAGTGCCATAGCTGCGGCTGAAAAACTAACTGGGTAGTTGCCATTGTTCTTACCTTGCCTGCTGTCTTAGGCCTTAAGACGATGGCTATTGCAATGAGCAAAGCTATGAGGACCCCTACGGTCATAAGTCCGTATGGTGTCAGCTTTGAATACATTTTCACCCCAGTCATTTACACTTGGTGTTGCTAAAAAGACATACCCTCCTGTCAGTCTGGCGTAAGGAGATTATCTTTGCTTCCTTACGCCAGTATTATCCGGTTCAAGCATTAAGGGTCTGAAGTTTGCTTCATCTCAGCCTAAGGCTCCCCTAGCAGACACAATTATACTACTGTAATTTATATTTGTCAAATGAAAATTACTATCAATTACTACATAGAAATTAAGAATCAATTTCATCTATCAGACAATTTTTGAGAAATAGTTTTTAAAAATGTTCACAATTTTGATTGAAATTAATATTTGTAAATGTTAGAATACCGATTAAGGCTTGTCAGAGCGCAGTAAGACCGTTAATAAGCTGAAAATGACTGACAAAGGCCTAAAATATAGAAAACGGAGGGATAAGAAATGGTAGAAGATAGGTTTGAACAGTTAGGAAAAGATATTATGGACAAAGACAGAGAAGAACCTTATGGAAGCTTTTTGCAGGTGAGTCACAGGCAAGAAACAAGTATCATATTTTGCGTCCAAGGCAAGAAAAGACGGATATGTTCAGATAGCTGAAATATTTGAGGAAACAGCAGGTAACGAGAAAGAACACGCTAAGATTTGGTTTAAGATTCTTTCAGGTATAGGCGTTACAGCAGAGAACCCTCGAGCATGCAGCTGATGGAGAGGCTTATGAGTGGCAGGAAATGTATCCCTACTTTCCTAAAGAAGCGAGAGAAGAAGGATTTACAGCTATTGCAAAAGCTTTTTTTGAGATGGTAGCAGACGGGAGTTTGACACTTACTCATAACACCAAATTTAAATAATTCTTTATTTAAGCCAACTAAGGCTTATTTTTTGTCAAATTTTTCCAAATTTTATGTGGCTATATGTGTCTATATATGATATAATGGGAGGTGGAGGTATGATACTATGAAACTTACAAAGTCTTCTTCAAAAAATTCAACTACATACTATGTTCAAAAGTCATATAGGATAGGTGATAAAACATCCACAAAGACGGTAGAACGCCTTGGCTCTATTGAAGAGCTAAAGGCTCGAGCAGGGTGATAAGGATCCTATTGAATGGGCAAAGGAGTATGTTAAAAACTTACCCTTTCTGAAAAAGAATCTAGGAAAGATATCACCGTTAAGTACTCCGGAAGCAGGCAGATTGATAAAAATGTCAGGAAATCTGTTAATGTGGGCTATCTTTTCCTAAAGAAGATTTACAACGAACTAAGGCTTCCTAAAGTAGTAGAGGAAATATCTGAGAAATATAAGATAACATATGACTTAGATAACATTTTTTCTTCCCTCCTTTATACAAGAATTCTTTCACCGTCTTCAAAGGAAGCTTCGTTCCACTATGCAGAAAAATTTCCTGGAGAAGAGGAACTTTGACCTTCATCAGGTTTATCGTGCTCTTGAAGTTCTTGCAAAGGAAAATGACCTGATACAAAAAACTTTATGAAAAACTCCATGTCCGTTATAGAGAGAAATAAACATATCCTTTACTACGACTGTACTAACTTCTATTTTGAAACAGAGGAAGAAGATGGCTTTCGGAAATATGGCATCTCCAAAGAACACAGACCAAACCCTATTGTTCAGATGGGCTTGTTTATGGATGCTGACGGCATTCCACTTGCCTTCTCCATGTTTCCAGGCAACCAGAACGAACAGCCGTCTCTTGCACCTTTTAGAGAAGAAGATCATATCAGATTTCGGTATCGATAAACTTGTTGTATGTACTGACTCTGGTCTCTCGTCTGCATCAAACAGGAGATTCAATGATACAAAAAGCGAAAGTTTATCACTACGCAGTCAATTAAAAAGTTAAAAGACTTCTTAAAAGAGTTCTGCCTTTTCAGATGAGGGGTGGAGAAAGACAGGAAGTAAAAAAACTTACAGAATAAGTGAGCTTGATCCTGTAGAAGACTACCATACTACCTTCTATAAAGACAGGTGGATTAATGAAGACGGCCTTGAACAGCATCTTATTATTACATTTTTCTCTAAAATACCAGGCTTACCAGAGAAAAATACGAGGAAGACAGATTGAAAAAGCGAGCAGTTGTCTTGACCACCTTCAACCCTTACAAAAGGTCCGCAAACGATTATAAACGCCTATTATCACAAGAGCATATCACAAGGCATGGGAGATGGCAGAAAAATCCCTCATAAAGTTAGATATGAAGAAGATCGCTGAGGAAGAACTGTATGATGGCTTTTATGCTGTATGTACAAACCTTGAAGACAATGCAGAATCTATTGTTAGAATCAACCACAAGCGCTGGGAAATCGAAGAGTGCTTTCGTATTATGAAAAACCGAATTTAAGGCAAGGCCTGTTTACCTCTCAAGAGAGACAGAATTAAAGGCTCATTTCCTAACTTGTTATGCTTCCCTTGTACTATATCGGATTCTGGAGAAGAGGCTTACAGCGCAGTCCCCTGAAGTAAGCTTTTTCATGTCATGAGATCATACAAACACTTAGAAATATGAACATGCTGGTATCTCTGGGTGATGGATATATTCCCGTTTATGAAAGAACAGACCTTACAGATGCATTACATGAAATTTCAGGTTTCAGAACTGACTTAGAGATTGTGTCAAACAGAAATATGAAAAAATTTTTACAAAGATGAAAAAGAAGAAAAAAATAGCCACATTTTCTTGCATATATAAAGGCTCTAAAACCCAGATTATAAAATGGATTAGAGCCTTTTTGATTATTACAAGTGTCAAAGATGGATTATACTACTGTAATTTATATTTGTCAAATGAAAATTACTATCAATTAAGCACAGAAATTAAGAATCAATTTCATCTATCAGACAATTTTGCGAAAATGTTTTTAAAAATGTTCACAATTTGATTGCAAATAAATTTTGTAAATGTTAGAATACCGATTAAGGCTTGTCAGAGCGCAGTAAGACCGTTAATAAACGTAAATGCCTGACAAAGGCCTAAAATATAGAAAACGGAGGTATAAGAAATGGTAGAAGATAGGTTTGAACAGTTAGGAAAAGATATTAAGGGGTACAAAAGACGAGAAGAATCTTATGGAAGCCTTTTTGCAGGTGAGTCACAGGCAAGAAAACAAGTATACATATTTCGCGTCTAAGGCAAGAAAAAGACGGATATGTTCAGATAGCTGAAATATTTGAGGAAACAGCAGGTAACGAGAAAGAACACGCTAAGATTTGGTTTAAGATTCTTTCAGGTATAGGAGTTACAGCAGAGAACCTCGAGACTAGCTGCTAGATGGAGAGGCTTATGAGTGGCAGGAAATGTATCCTACTTTTTGCTAAAGAAGCGAGAGAAGAAGGATTTACAGCTATTGCAAAAGCTTTTTGAGATGGTAGCAGATATCGAGAAGGAGATGAGAGAGATACCGCAAGCTTCTTGCCAATGTTAAGGGTGACCTTGTATTTTCAGCAGACGGTGATGCTATATGGCAGTGTATCAACTGTGGACATATCGTAGTTGGACCAAAGGCTCCTAAGGTATGTCCTGTATGTAATCATCCACAGAGCTATTTCCAGAAAAAAGCTGAAAATTACTAATTAAAAACATAGACTGTCAGATGCTTTTGACAGCTTAATTATGAAAGGCCTCGGAACATATTGTTCCGAGGTTTTCGCGGTTATGGGAAGCTTTAGCAATCTACAAACTGAGGGACTATATATTAGAGTGGTACACACACTTTGTGATTGTATATTTTAGCTATTTGTGATAGTATACTAAGGATAGGCGTTTTTATTTTAAACGCAGACTCCGACAGGGGAGAATAATAAAGTGGGTAGGGTTAAACATGGCTGATATTAAAAAATATATTTTAGACGGTTACCGTTTTGATGATTCGGATTCTTATGAGCAGGCAAGAAGAGAGCTTGCAAGGATAGCAGATATCAAGTCTGAAAGAAATCTTAGAGAAGAAGAAAGCCTTAGGGAAGTATACGATACTTTGGTAGAGAGTGAAGAGTTTGAAACACCTGTTGGAATCGGATTCCTTAGGGAAGCACAGAAGAGGCTTGTGAAGAATCCTGAACAGAGAAAGACTATGAAGGCTATTCCTTTCCATGCCGTTGTTCGTGAAGTATATGTAAATAATGGCCTGGCTGAACCAACCTATGTGGACGCAGAGGTGGAGGCAGTGCCTGACGCTAAAGAAGCGATAGATACAGAAGCAGAAAATCAGGTAAGTACCGCAGAGGCAGAGAAGAATCTTAGTATTATTAACTCTCTTAGGGCTAAGATAAGAAATTATAGAATCATAATTGCTTTTTGATTATTATGGTCATAGTTCCTTTTCGGGGTTTTATTTCTACGATAAAGTGATTAACCCAAACCTTGCAGAAGAATCTCTTGTCAATGAGTATGCTTCTTGGAAAGAAGAGCTTACAAAGAAGGAGCAGGAGCTTAACGAACGTGAACAGATACTTGATGATATGCGTATAGAAAATCAAAAGTAGATTAAATTTGGAGAATAAAAGATGGAAAAAGCCAAAATTCTTGTAGTTGATGATGAGAGCAGGATGCGTAAACTGGTTAGTGATTTTTGCATCACGAAGGATATGCGGTTGTAGAGGCAGAAGACGGAGAAAAGGCGGTAGATATCTTCTTTGAACGGGGAGATATTGCTTTAATTATCCTGGATGTGATGATGCCTAAAATGGATGGCTGGCAGGTATGCAGGGAAATAAGGAGGCATTCGGAAGTGCCTATAATTATGCTTACAGCCAAGTCAGATGAAAAGGATGAACTCCAGGGCTTTGAGCTGGGAGTTGATGAGTATATACCAAAGCCTTTTAGCCCTAAGATACTTATGGCAAGAGTAGAGGCTATATTAAGGAGGGCAGGTGCAACAGGTGATGACAGCTTTGAAGTTGGAGGCATAAAGATAGACAAGGCCTCACACGAGGTTATAATTGATGGAAAGCCCGTGGACCTTAGTGTGAAGGAATTTGAACTGCTTCTTTATTTTATGACCAACAGGGATTGCATTTATCGAGGGAAAAGATACTTAACAACGTATGGAACTATGACTACTTTGGAGATGCGAGAACAATAGATACACATGTTAAGAAGCTTAGGGCAAAGATGGGTTCTAAGGGGGATTTGATTAAAACTATTTGGGGAATCGGTTATAAGTTTGAGGCCTAGTGCCCTGCAAGAGGTTTTAAATGAAACATTCCATTAAAGTGCGTCTAATAATAATTTTGATTACTCTTTTAAGTGCAACCATATTGTTTAGCTGGGTTATAAATAAAGTATTTCTTGAAAAATACTATGAAAGCTATAAGATAAACAGGCTGGGAGACACTTACACCAAGGTAAATTCAAAAAGTACGATGCGGATAAGATATCTGCTCTCAGCCTTAGTTATGAGCAGCTTGCGTCCAAACAGAATGTATCCTTTATACATATTTTAACGGATTTCAGCTATTCTGGAGGAATCATACTTAAAGACTATATTTCCGACAAAGTATGAATGAGATACAAAACAGAAGACTGCAAAGTGAAATTATAGAGTATTATAAAAACTCTGTCCAAATGAAGAAGAGGTTAAAAGCGAGAAAAGAGGCTACAAGGCTATTAGTCAAGACAGATAAATATAGTATATACAGGCATTTTTGATACAAGACTTGAGGTCAATTATATCGAGCTATATGGCATTCTTGATGCGGAGACAAGATATTTATAAGAAGCAACTATGACAACATTACCGAAAGCGCAATGATATCAAGTACCTTCTTTGCTTATGTGGGCGTGGTTTCAATATTAATAGGCTCAATTATTATGTATGTCGTAGGTGTTGAATTTACCAAGCCGATACTTAAGCTGTCTCAGATGACCAGAGACATAAGCAATCTTAACTTTGATGTGCATTATAATGGAAAGAGACAGGATGAAGTTGGTGAGCTTGGACATAGTATCAATCTGCTCTCTGAAAAGCTCGAGGATACCATATCCTCACTTAAATCCGCCAATAATAAACTGAAAAAGGACATAAAGCAGAAAGAAAAAGTGGAAGAGATGAGGCAGGAATTTCTTTCCAATGTAACTCACGAACTTAAAACTCCTATAGCCCTTATACAGGGGTATGCTGAAGGACTTAAAGACAATATTCAGGGGATGAGGAAAGCAGGCAGTTTTACTGTGAAGTAATTATGGATGAAGCTGCCAAGATGAACAACTATGGTAAAGAGGCTTTCTAAGCCTTAGTGAGCTTGAGTTTGGAGACAGCAAGCTTCAGTTTGACAGATTTGACATAATAAGTGTCCCTTAAACTCAGTTGTGGGTTCTATGAATATGGTCTACAAACAAAAAAATGTGATTTCAAAGATGTCAGATATTAAATCCTGCTATGTATGGGCCGATGAATACTTAGTAGAAGAAGTTATAACTAATTATATAAGTAATGCGCTAAATCATGTCGAAGAAGATAGTAATGGCGAAAAATAATATCTATCTGTGTTAAGAAAAGCGATTCTATAGTACGAATCTCTGTATTTAACTACGGGACAGCCCATACCGGAAGAGGCAATTGAGAGGATATGGGACAAGTTTTATAAAGTCGATAAGGCTAGAACCAGAGAATATGGCGGCAACGGCATAGGGCTCTCCATAGTGAAGGCAATTATGAATTCGCTTAACAGGGAATGTGGAGTGAAGAACTGGGATAACGGAGTGGAATTTTGGTTCGAACTGGATACTAAGGCTTAAAGGAGAATGTAAATAATGAAGAAGAAGTTTGTGTTGCTTGTGCTTACAGCTGTAATGGCGATTAATCTGTCTGCCTGTGATACGGGGAGATACGGGGCTTTCAGAAAGTGAACTAAATGAGGTGGCAGAATATGCAGCCAAAATGGTGTTAAAACACATAAGGAACTATAAGCCTACATTGCAGGAAGAGCTTGAGATTAAAGAGAATCCTAATGTTGTAAAAGAAGACTTTGGTAAGGCTGATGAAGACAGCAATGAGGATAATAATGAAAAGAATAATTCTAATACCTCTTCATCAATTGAAAATAATGCCGATATAAATAATGATAAGAATAGTTCCGGAGATAACAGTAGTACATCTGCGATCAATGAAACCGATGAAAATAGCGATACTGCAGCTACTTTGAACGATGTCTATAAGTCAGACGGATTCGAAGTAGTATATGGCGGTGCGGGAGAATATTCAAGATATCCAAAGAATGAAGGATATTTTTCTCTTGTTGCGGCTGACAATATGAAGCTGTATGTTGTAGAATTTTCAATAAGAAATAAGACAGATAAGAAAAAGAAGTTTTCACAGAATGATGGAGTAACTTATAACCTGACTTTTGACGGAAGCAATTATATCAAGCCAAGTCTTACTCTTCTTGAAAATGACATGCAGACAATTGAAGTGGCTATAGCAGGTGGTAAATCTTCAAAAGGTGTCATTGTTTTCAATGTACCAAAGGCTGCTGACAGAAACAAAGCAAAGTTAAAAGTTTCAAACGGAAACAAGTCCTATACCCTCAATGTAACCCAGTAAGGATGAAATTTAATATCAAAAATTACCCTTTACCTAAGCGGGCTTTGAATGGTATAATATAAGGACTGTAACTATGAATTTTAACATTCCGGATATTTATTATACATTATGGACAAAATTGTGGGAGGTTATTATGGATACTGGAATTTTACTTCAGAGTGGAACAAACGAGTTGGAAGTGCTCGAATTTAACATTGGTGCCAATCACTATGGAATCAATGTTGCTAAGGTAAAGGAAATCATGCCTTATGCAGAGCCTACACCAATTCCAAATGCACACGACACAATCGAAGGCATATTTATGCCAAGAGATACAATAGTTACAATAGTGGATCTTGCAAAAAGCCTTATGATACCACCATCACCTGATAAAACAAAGGATATGTACATCGTTACCAATTTTAACAACCTTAATATTGGTTTCCACGTACATGGCGTTCAGGGAATACACAGACTTACCTGGTCTGATATAACAAAGCCTGATGAAACAATCAATGATGCTGAGAGAAGCGTAGCTACCGGTATCATTAAGTTTGACAGCAGACTTATAGTTGTACTGGATTTTGAGAAGATTGTATCTACAATCAACCCTGAAACAGGTATAAAGGCTCAGGATATTGACAGATTGGGAGTAAGAACCAGAAACAATTCTCCTATTCTTATAGCAGAGGATTCACCTATGCTTGAGAAGATGATAATAGACTGTCTGACAAAGGCAGGCTATGTAAATATCACAGCAACTGCTAACGGTGAGGAAGCATGGAACACATTGCTTCGCTATAAGAACGAAGGGACCCTACAGAGCAGTGCCATTGCATAATTACTGATATTGAAATGCCAATGATGGATGGTCACAGGCTTACTAAGCTTGTTAAGGATGACAATGAACTTAAGAAGATTCCTCTCATCATATTCTCATCACTTATTAATGATGAGGATGAGACGCAAGGGCGAGTCCCTTGGTGCCGATGCTCAGCTTACAAAGCCTGAAATCGGACAGCTTGTTGAAAGCAATTGACAGATTAGTTTTAAGCTAGATTATAAAAATAACTAAAATTAAAGCCAACAATGCTTTAGGATGGAGGAGAGATTGGATAAGGATAATGAATCTTACCTAGATGAACTGCTTTGAGACTATTGGGCAGGAACCTCCATATGAAACTAACAGGAGGAAAAAGCGACTGCAAGAGCCAAAAAGAGTAAGATGTCATCCGCTGATGTAACTATCGATTCTTTGGATGAAGAATTTAATCTTGATGACCTGGATGATTCATTTCTTGATGATGTGGACCTGGATGAACTCATTAGTCTTACCAATGCTGATTCGGGTAAATCAGGTCAAAAGGCGGCAGAAGTTAATCTGACTGATAGTGAAAAGGCTGATAATTTAGATAATGTTGAAACTGCTACAGGCGAGGTAGAGGATACTCAGGCAGTTAAAGAAGATCAGCACCTTAGGGTGAAATGCCTGAAGAAGGTACATATACAGATGTAGGAGAGGCTCCTGTCAGCTAAAGCCCCATCCGACTTTAGATGAAGAACCTGCTTTAAGAGGCTTAGATGATGTGGCTGATGAAAATCAGGCTTCAAATGAAGAAGATGTAGAAACTGCTGAAGAAATAGGCGATGAGATTGGCTCTGAACTTGGTGTCAGGTTAGGGAGAAGAAATCGGTACTGAGATAGGCAGTGACGTAGGTGAGGAGATAGGCACTGAAATCGGAGAGAGATAGGTACTGAGATTGGGGCCGAGATAGGACTGAAATCGGTGCTGAGGTAGGTACTGAAATCGGAGAAGAGATAGGTACGGAGATTGGAGCTGAAACAGGCACCGAGATTGGGGCTGAAACTGAGCCTTATGATAACGGTGCTGAAGGTCTTGCACCTGAGAGTGTATCAGGTGATACGAAGCCTGATGATGCTTACAGTGAGTCAGATAAAAGCGTCTGCACCGGATATAAATGCACTTGATGATATAGGTGCCCCGGAGGTTTTATCAGATAAAGAAATAGCATCCAATAAGTCCTCTAAGAAAGGTAAGACAGGAAAGAAGGGCGGAGATAAAAAGGGATTATTCTCAGTTATTTTTCAAAAGCTTTTTGCCAATGTTCCTCTTACTGAAGAAGAGATTGCAGCAATCCCTACTCCTGAACAGGAGGAGGCTGCAAAGAAAGAAAAAGGAAGCTGAGGCTGCCAAGAAGAAAGAAGATAAGAAGGCGGCAGCAGAGGCGGACAAGAAGAAAAAGGCAGAAGAAGCCAAGAAAAAGGCTGCAGATAATAAGGCAAAGAAAGCCGCAAAGGATGCAGCAAAGAAGGCTGCCAAGAAGGAAGCAGAGCTTAAGAGGCTAAGAGCAGAGGCTCTTGAACAGCCTGAAGGCAAGATAAACAAGGCAGGAGCCACTATTATACTTCTCTTCTTTGTAGTAGCGGCTGCAGTTGTAATAATTGGAACCAATATCTTTTCTTACGATATAAGCATAGCCGATGCCACCCACAAGTTTGGAAACCATAAGTACACAGAGGCTTATGAGGGTATCAGGGGTCTTGATATCAAAGAGAAGGATATGCTTATACATGACAAGATTTATACTGTTATGTTCGTTAACAAGCAGTTAAACTCATATAACAACTTCTTTGCTATGGGTGATTACTCATCTGCACTTGACTCTTTGATTAAAGGACTCTCAAGATATGATAAGTACATAGCTCTTGCAAGGCAGTTAGGCATACATACAGACCTTGATTATGTGAGAAAGCAGATAATGGCTGAGCTACAAAGCGTATACGGAGTAGACGAGAGAGAAGCGCTTGAACTTATGGATATGACTGACAGACAGGACTACAGTGAGAGAATATATGCTATTGTCTCAAAGCTTGATACCAAGGCCATTGAAGCTGAGAAGGACAAAGATGAACTGGTGCCATAGGCAAAATTACAGGTGGAGGACTTAGGTCTTTCACCTTTTTTATGGAGGGATTATGGGAAGTGTGACAAATGACTGGCTGCCTGTTGTTGAGGAAGAAACAAAGAAGGAATACTACAAAAAGCTCTATATGTTCTTGAAGGATGAATACAGCCACCATATTATATATCCAAAGTCGGATGATATATTCAATGCTCTTCACCTTACACCATTAAGTGAGGTAAAGGTAGTAATACTGGGTCAAGATCCGTATCACGAGCCGGGACAGGCCGAAGGGCTGTCTTTTTCAGTACCAAAGGGAGAGAGAATACCCCCATCACTTCAAAATATATACAAGGAGTTACAGGCTGAGCTTGGCCTTAACATACCTGAAACAGGTTCTCTTAGAAAGTGGGCAAAGCAGGGAGTATTACTGCTAAATACTCTGCTTACGGTGAGGGCTCACGAGGCATTTTCACATAAAGGAAGGGGCTGGGAGTACTTTACCGATGCACTTATAAGAGCAGTTAACAAAGAAGACAGGCCTATTGTCTATCTGCTTTGGGGAAAGGCCGCAAGAGATAAAAAAGAGATGCTAAGTAACCCTAAGCATCTCATACTGGAATCAGCTCACCCAAGCCCATTGTCAGCCCATAGAGGCTTTATGGGGAATGGTCATTTTAAAAGAGCCAATGAATTTCTTGCTGCACATGGTGTAGAACCTGTAGACTGGCAGATAGAGGATTAGAGCAAAGTAATTCCACACGAATCTGCATTTTCCATAGTGTTAGGAGTCCATACTGAGGATTGAACTTCCCCAATATGGGCTTTTTTCAGGTAGAACATACAAATCCTTGACTGACCTATACCTCCGCCTACTGTATAAGGAAGCTCTTTATTAAGTATAGCTTTTTGAAAAGGAAGCTCTGCCCTGTCCATACAGCCTGCGATTTGAAGCTGTTCCTTAAGGCGGAGTTCGTCTACCCTGACACCCATTGAAGAAAGCTCAAGAGCTATATCAAGCAGAGGGTAATATACAATGATGTCTCCATTTAGCTGCCAGTCATCATAGTCGGGAGCCCTGCCATCGTGCCTTTCTCCGGAGTTTAGGGCGCCTCCTATCTGGCTTATAAATACTGCTCCGTGAGCCTTTGCGGCCTTGTACTCCCTTTCCTTTGGAGTAAGGGTAGGATATTCATCCTCTAGCTGCTGGGAGCTTACAAAGCAAATCTGCTCAGGAAGCTCTGGCTTAATGTAGTTATATTTTCTTGCCATGTGCATCTCTGTGCTTTTAAGCGCCTCGTACACAGACATAACTGTCTTTTTAAGAGTGTGTTCATTCCTCTCCTCTTTGTTGATGATTTTCTCCCAATCCCACTGGTCTACAAAGATAGAATGAATGTTGTCTGTATCCTCATCCCTTCTTATTGCGTTCATATCTGTATACAGACCTTCACCTGAATGAAAGCCGTACCTTTTAAGAGCGTATCTCTTCCATTTAGCAAGGGAGTGCACTATCTCAAGAGGCTCTGCATCAGGCTGTTCCTTTTAGGTCAAAGGATACAGGCCTTTCCACACCGTTTAAGTTGTCGTTAAGACCGGTTTCAGGCCTTACAAAAAGTGGTGCAGATACTCTGGTGAGGTTTAGCTGTTTAGCCAGTTCACGCTCAAAATAGTCCTTTACAGACTTTATGGCAACCTCGGTTTCTCTGATGCTTAGCGCAGGAGAGTAACCCTCAGGAAATATTTCGTTTTTCATAGTTGGTCTCCAATCAATATAATATAATCCCGTATCACTCACCGTAAAAGGAGAATAACACGGGATTATTATATGCTATTTTATGCTCAGTTATCAAGCGTGGATATAGATTATATGCCCATAATCCGTCTTCGTCTTCTAAGCCATCCGCCTTGCAGATAATATATCGTAAATACAAAAGAAGTAAGAAACCATGTCACAGGATATACAGTAAGCACAGTTCCTATATGATGGTTAGTAGGAACAACAAAGAATATCCAAAGAATCCTAAGTCCACATATGCCTGCGGCTGTGATTAAGGTAGGTATAAGAGAATCTCCTGTAGCCCTTATAGCGCCTGCAAGTACCTCTATCCCTACAAAGAAAATATAAAACTGGCAGTAATGCCTAAACATATACACGCCAATATCTATAACGGACTGCTCGTTGGTAAAAAAGTGCAATATATGCTCACAGCCGATATAAAAGACTAAACTAAGAAACACAGCAGAAGCAGAGGTAAAGATATAAGTAATCCTCACACTCTTTTTGATACGGTCAAAGTTCCCTGCTCCAAAGTTCTGTCCTACAAAGGTAGTAACCGATACACCAAAGGCACCTATTACCATCCAGTAAAAATTATCGTTTGTGGTAAATACTGTCCAGGCCGCAACTGTATCAGTACCAAAGCTGTTTACTGAGGACTGAACTATTATATTTGACAGGGAGTACATTACTGACTGAAAGCCTGTAGGCAGGCCTATCTTAAGCATTGCGATAAGCTCATCTTTATGAAAGCCGATTTTCTTTATATCTAACTTGTAGCTAAACTCAGCCCTCATAAGCATAACAATTACAACCAAGGCACTTACTACCTGAGCTAGGAGGGTTGCAAGGGCTGCACCGAAGATGCCCATCTTAAATACAGCCACAAAGAGGATGTCAAGCACTACATTTACTACTGTACAGACTATGAGTACATAGAGTGGGCTTTTGGAGTCACCTACAGCCCTTAGGATGCTTGAACCCATATTGTATACAAGCACAGGGATAGAACCCAGAAAATACACCCTCAAATAAGTTACTGAGAGATCTATTATATCAGATGGTGTATTCATAATATGCAGTATCATAGGAGAAAATATTATTCCCACTATCATTATGATGACACCGCTTACAAGGGAAAGAGCAATAGAAGTATGCACTGAGTCGCTAAGACTCTTTCCCTTATTTGCACCGTAAAACTGAGATATGATTACTGCTGCTCCTGCTGAAAGTCCTACAAAAAAGCCAATCAATATGTTTATTATATAAGTGGTGGCTCCTATTGCGGCAAGAGCTTCTTTATTTACGTACTTTTCCCACAATGACAGCATCAGTCGTGCTGTATAGCTGCTGTAAAAATGAGCCAAGCAGGATGGGAAAGAAAAACATCAGTATATTTCTGCTTATTGAGCCCGTAAGTATCGAGTTTGTGCTCTGTGTCTGTTTATCCATTGACAGTTCCATTCGTCTTAAAATTATTTTCTATTTTCTTCATTACCATTATAAATGCAGGGATGAGGAAGAGATTTGCTGCTATCCAGGCAGTAGCGTTGGAATAATAGATTGCATCTACTCCAAACCAAACTATACCTATGAAAGCCACTGCGCATCTTGCTATCATTTCCATTATACCCGCAAGCATAGCAAAGAGGCTGTGCCCAAGTCCCTGTATGGCATATCTTAGTACCATCAAAAAGCCCGAGAGGAAAGTAAAATGCAGCATTTGCAAAGAGAAACTTATCCACGTAGCCTAGGAGCTCGACTTGGTCAGCATTTACAAAGAGGAGAGCTACGTATCTTGCCTGCCAATACTGATGGCAAGGAATGCAAATACTGTGTAGACTCCCATTGCAATTATCCCCTGCTTCATACCCTTATGTATACGGTCAAGTTTTCTTGCACCAAGATTCTGCCCGCAGAAGGTAGCCATAGCGGTTCCTATAGTATCATAAGGCTGAGTAAAGAGAAGAGAAACCTTGTTTCCGGCTGTAATCGCTGCTACATATACTGAGCCAAGACCATTTACAGCTGTCTGTATTACAGTTGAGCCGATTGCAGTGATGGAGTACTGAAGCCCCATAGGCAGCCCCATTAACAGCAGTTTATTCGACAGCTTTGTATTAAACGTCCAGTCACCTTTATTCATTTTTAATATAGTATACTTTTTCTTTATAAATAAAAAGCATAGTATACAAGATACAAACTGAGATATATCTGTTGCAAATGCTGCCCCGAATACTCCCATTTTAAAGACAAGGACAAACAGCAGGTCCAGGGCAATATTTACAAAGGATGAGAAAATCAAAAAATACAGAGGAGTCTTGGAATCGCCTAGAGCCCTCATTATACCTGAAAGCAGGTTATAAAACATAATCCCAAGAATCCCTGCAAAAATAGTTCCTATGTACTCATAAGACCCCTGAAAGATGTCATCTGGTGTATTCATTAACCTAAGCATTGGCTTTGTTAGAGTCACAGTCAGAACTGTCATAATGGAGCCTACTACAAGGGAGAGCCAGGCAGCATTGGTAACAAGCCTCCTAAGCCTGTCAAAGTCTTTTGCACCAAAGGCCTGAGACACAGGTATCATAAAGCCACTGCTGACACCTATAATGAAGCCAAGCACAAGGAAATTGATAGCGCCTGTACCACCCACGGCCGCAAGCGCCTTTACACCTACGTATTTACCTACTATTATTGAGTCAGCCATATTGTACATCTGCTGAAAAAGATTTCCAAAAAGCATAGGCACAGCAAAACCAAGTATAGCTTTAATAGGGCTTCCTTTAGTTAAGTCTTTAATCATAGCTGCCTCCTATTTGAGAAATTAATTTTATCAGTATTAGTAATAATAATACAAATAAGTATTTTTTTCAATGAGTAAGTTCGTTTATTTAGTTGATTTATAAGGGGTAGTATTGATATAATGAAGATAGATTATAAACTCTTACTAAATAGTAAGTGGTTATATATAAGGTATACTTAAAAATGAGGAGGGAGAATGGACTTACAAAAGATAGGTGGCTGGATACAGGCCATGGGTGGAACAAAATGGCTTATAGCGCAGGTGCTAAGTCTTATTGGATACACCCTGATGGTAATAACAGGCTACATCAAAAAAAGAAAAGAAAATGCTTAGAACTCAGGATGTACAGCTTTCTATTCATTATAGCAATGGGAGTACTTCTTAACGCATTTTCAGGGTATTATAATCAACACGGTTCAGATTATTAAAAATGAGATTTATCTCAGAGGAAAGCTAAATAAATACACCAAGGCCGCCATAGTAGGACTCGGTATAGTGATGACGCTTATATTTAACAATGGCGGTATAGCCGGCTGGCTGCCAGCAGTTAACCTCTTCATCTTTACCTATTTCCTGGGTATGGGTGGTGCAATTGGAATCAAAATTCTTATTTTCATTACAACCTGTGGCTGGGGAGTATATGATTTTTCTATAAAAAACTATGTAGGATTTATCTTTGATATCCTCACAATCATCAGTTGTATAATAGGAATTATAAGACTTAAAAGAGACGGCGGCTCCAGAAGTGATAGCGTTGTAGAAAAAATCTAGTTGATGAAACAGTAATTATTAACCTCAAATCATTTTTAGTGCAGTAGATAAGATAATTTTGCTTAGAATGATTGGGATTAACACATTAAAGGAGGAATTATGAGTAAAGTAGGTATTGTAATGGGAAGTGACAGTGATCTTTCTGTAATGAAGGCGGCAATGGATACCCTGGATAAGTTCGGGATTGAGTATGATGTGACAGTCATATCTGCTCACAGAATGCCTGACATTTTCTTTGAGTATGCAAAGAGTGCTGAAAGCAAATATGATGTTCTTATAGCAGGAGCAGGTGGTGCTGCACATCTTCCGGGTATGGCAGCGGCTATCACTCCTATCCCTGTAATCGGTGTACCTATCCTTACCAAGAGCCTTGGCGGCGTGGACTCACTTTATTCTATAGTTCAGATGCCTGCAGGCATACCTGTTGCTACAGTTGCCATCAACGGAGCAAAGAATGCAGCCATACTTGCGGCTAAGATTATTTCCGTTAGAGAGCCTGAAGTAAGGCAGAAGATAAAGGACTTTGCTGAGGGGACTTAAAGATGAGGTGCTTGCAAAGAAAACCAAGATTGAAAAAGTAGGCTACAAGACTTATCTTGAAGAAATGAATTAAGAAAGAGGGAGTATATAATGGATTACAAAACTTCGGGAGTAGATATAGAAGCGGGCTACAAGTCAGTTGAGCTTATGAAAAAATACGTGGCTGAGACTATGAGAAGTGAGGTACTAGGTGGAATTGGAGGCTTTTCAGGAGCATTTTCACTTAAAGCGATTAAAGACATGGAAGACCCTATACTTCTCTCAGGAACAGATGGAGTAGGAACCAAGATTAAGCTCGCCTTTGAGCTTGATAAACACGACACCATCGGTATTGACTGTGTGGCAATGTGTGTAAATGATGTGGTTTGTGCAGGTGGAGAGCCTCTTTTCTTCCTTGATTACATTGCTTGCGGTAAAAATGAGCCTGAAAAAATAGCCTCCATAGTAAAGGGAGTAGCAGAGGGCTGTAAGCTCTCAGGTGCAGCCCTTGTAGGAGGCGAAACTGCAGAGCATCCTGGACTTATGCCGGAGGATGAGTATGACCTTGCAGGCTTTGCAGTAGGCGTATGTGACAAAAAAGACCTCATAGACGGGAAAAAGACCTAAAAGATGGTGATGTGATTATAGGAATAGCCTCCTCAGGTGTTCACAGCAACGGATTTTCCCTTGTTAGAAGCGTATTTAAGATGGAAAAGGAAAGTCTTTGTACATACTACGATGAACTTGGCAAGACACTTGGAGAAGCACTTCTTGAGCCAACCATTATATACGTTAAAGCATTAAAAGAGGTTAAGAATGCCGGCATCAAGATTAAAGCCTGCAGCCATATTACAGGTGGCGGCTTCTATGAGAATGTTCCCCGTATGCTAAAAGAGGGAACTCATGCTGTTATCCGTAAGGATTCTTATGAGGTGCCTGCTATATTTAAGATGCTCGCTAAAGAAGGAGATGTAGATGAGCATGTTATGTACAATACCTTCAATATGGGTGTCGGTATGATGGTAGTGGTAGATAAAAACGATGTAGATAAGACAATATCAGCCATAGCTAAGGCAGGCGAAAAGGCCTTTGTAATTGGTGAAATCAAAGAGGGAGAAAAGGGCGTAACCCTGGTATAATTATGAAAAAAGCAGCGGTTTTAGTATCAGGTGGAGGAACCAATCTTCAAGCTATAATAGATGCAAAAGCTTCGGGGATTATTAAAATGCAGAGATTTCCCTTGTTATAAGCAACAATCCTTCTGCTTATGCACTAACAAGGGCGAAAAACGCAGGAATTAAAGCAATATGCATATCTCCGTCTGAGTTTGATAGCAGGGAGGCTTTTAATAAGGCTCTTACAGATGCTCTTATAGAGGCGGAGGTAGATTTGGTTGTACTTGCAGGCTTCCTTGTTATTATCCCTAGCGAAATGGTAGAAAAGTTTAGAAACAGGATAATAAATGTACATCCCTCTTATTCCATCATTTTGTGGAACGGGCTGCTATGGGCTAAAGGTACACGAAAAAGGCCCTCTCGCGCGGAGTGAAGATAACAGGGGCCACAGTGCATTTTGTAGATGAGGGAACAGATACAGGACCTATTATTCTCCAAAAGGCAGTGGAAGTAAAAGATGGTGATACAGCCGAAATCTTGCAAAAAAGGGTAATGGAAGAGGCTGAGTGGAAGATACTCCCGAAGCCATTGAACTTGTAGCAAGCGGGCAGGTAAAGGTCGTAGACGGCAAGACAGTGAGAGTGTAAGATATATTTATTTTTAGAGTTCATGGATAGAACAACAGAGAGGATATAATGTCAAAAAGTGAGCGTTTTAGGCGAAATAGATGCCGGAGCGAGTCTGGCCATTATATCCTCTCTACGTAAATTTTAATACAATTTTATCTATATAGGGAGGCCGTTATGAATGTACTAATAGTCGGAAGTGGTGGACGCGAACACGCCATAGCCTGTAAGGTGGCTGAAAGCAAGAGCGCAGATAAAATCTACGCTGCGCCGGGCAATGCAGGCATAGCGGAAGTGGCTGAGTGTGTGGATATTTCAGTGATGAATTTTGATAAACTAATCGAATTTGCCAAAGAAAAAAACATAGACTTTGTCATAGTGGGTCCTGACGATCCTCTTGTGGCAGGAGCGGTAGATGAATTTGAAAAGGCAGGCTTTAAGACATTTGGACCTCGTGCAAATGCGGCTATTATTGAAGGCTCTAAAGCATTTTCCAAGGATTTGATGAAAAAATACAACATTCCTACAGCGGGCTATGAGGTATTTACCTCTGCGGATAAAGCATTAGAATACCTTGAAGGGGCTAACTATCCTATAGTCCTTAAGGCAGACGGGCTTGCTCTTGGTAAGGGAGTGCTTATATGTAAAACCAAAGAAGAAGCCATAGAAGGCGTGAAGACCATAATGGAAGATAAGAAGTTTGGTAGTGCCGGGAATACCCTAGTTATAGAAGATTTTATGACCGGACCTGAGGTATCCGTACTCTGCTTCTGTGACGGAGAGACCATCAAGCCTATGACTTCAGCCATGGATCACAAGAGGGCAAAGGACGGAGATGAGGGCTTAAATACAGGTGGAATGGGAAACATTTCTCCAAGTCCTTTTTATACCAAAGAAGTTGAAGATTTCTGCATGAAAAATATCTATGAGCCTACAATGGCGGCTATGAAAAGTGAGGGCAGGCCTTTTAAGGGAGTTCTTTTTGTAGGACTTATGCTTACCCCTAGTGGAGTTAAGGTACTTGAATACAACGCAAGATTCGGTGATCCTGAGACTCAGGTAGTTCTTCCAAGGATGAAGTCAGATATCCTAGATATAATGGAAGCCTGTGTAGAGGGCAGACTTGATAAAACCGAGCTTGTCTTTGATGACAATGCCGCAGTCTGCGTTGTACTTGCATCTGAGGGCTATCCTCTAGACTATGAAAAGGGCAAAGAAGTAACCATCAAAGAAGGCTTTGGCAAAGACGGACTCTATCTCTACCACGCAGGTACAAAGCTTGAAAATGGCAAGATTGTTACTGCCGGAGGCAGGGTTTTTGGAGTGACAGCTACGGGAAAAGACCTAAAAGAAGCAAGAGACAGGGCGTATAAGGCTACAGAGCTTGTGGAATTTGAGAATAAATATATGCGTACAGATATAGGTAAAAAAAGCTATAGAGGATAAAAATTTGTAAATAACTTGACTTTTTGCCACCTTTGTAAAAGTAGTCTATAGAAAGAGTAAGATTAAAAATATTTATAGATTTGGAGAAGTTATGTTTAAGAATAGTTTAGCAAAGGGCATATTATCGGCAGTTATAATGGGTACAGTGTTAACAAGCGTACCTCTTTTATGGTAGTGGTCTTCATAATTCAAAGGTTGTATATGCGGCAACAAAGAAGGTGGCAACCTGTACAGTAGATAAAGCTTAAGGTAAGAACCGATTCAGGAACAGAGTTTGCACAGTTAAGCGCAGACGGTACTATGGTTTATCTTTTCGTTAAATGACAAGGCGGATGTACTTGGAGAAAAAGGATAAGAGCGGAGTAGTATGGTATAAGGTCAAATTCTTATTTAATGATAAAAAGTGTGACCGGCTTTGTAAGAAGTGACTTTGTCAAGGTTTGCAAATGAGAATGCAAGTACTCCATCTGACAAGGAAAGACAAATACCAAGAAAAACCGCTGGCAATACAAAGAAGGCATCAAGCATCAAAGGAGACCTCTAAAGTATTCCTATAAAGGAGAGGTAAAGACCAAGGGACTTAGGGCTTAGGACAGGGAGTAGGTACGGATAAGCCTCAGTACAAGATAGGCGGGACAGGAGTCGTGCTTCCTAACGGACAGGTGCTTAACATTACCGGAGAGAAGAATGACGCTAAGAAGATAAGGTGGTATAAGATAAGCACTAAGGTTAACGGCAAGACGGTTAAGGGCTATGTGCTTAGTGAGTTTGTCAAGCTTTCAGTTGACAAAAAGACACCGGCTTATGCAAAGGTAACAGCTAAAAAGGGTGCAGTTATAAAAACAAAGGCTACTGCAAAGGGTAACGAATTTAAGGATAGCAAGGGAAAGAAAGTAGTCCTTGCTAAGAACGATATCGTAAGTATCTTTCACGAGATTACCCTTAGTGATGTGAAGTATTATAAAGTAAGCTTTGTGATTAATGGTAAGACCTATACAGGCTACCTGGTTGCATCGCAGGTTAAGCTAATCGGAATAGTCAAAGATACGCCTAAGGCTGACGATACAGATAATACCGGTGATAATAACGATAGCTCTGATGATAATTCAGATGACAATACCGGAAATGATGATAACGATGACGGAAACAGCGATGGTGTTATAAATAACAACAATGGAAAATTTGTGACACAGAGGGCATACATTACTTCTGATAAGGTTGAGCTTTATAACGAAGCTGACTATAAGGCTGATATCTTAAAAGAGAGTGAAACCGGAATTCCTTACAAGTTAAATATGAACCAGGAGGTTATTGCCAGAAAAGCAGTATACTGTGGGCAAATGAAAAGTGGTATCTGATAACATATATAGTTAATGACAGTACCGGAAAACAAGTAATTGGAGCCGGCTTTGTACCTGAAAAAAATATATTAAACTAAGCGGAGAGCCTGTAGATGATTCTACAGGCTCTAGTAATAAGAAGAAAATAAGCGACAAAGCTTTTTGAAAAAGAATTGGCAGCCGAAGGCTTTCCTGAGGACTATAAACCTTTTCTAAGAGTGCTTCACAGGGCACATCCATACTGGCATTTTGAAGCGAGACACTTGGGGCTTGACTGGGAATACGCAGTATCAAGGGAAAGTGTGGTAGGACTAAACCTCTTGCAGAATTCCAGTAACTATGCCTGGAAATCCATGGAAGCAAAGGCCTATGACTGGGCAAATGATGCATTTATAGCCTATGACGGAAGTACCTGGGTCACAGCTTCAAACAAGGCTGTAAGGTATTATATGGATCCAAGGAACTTCCTCAATGAGGACTATATTTATCAGTTTGAGCTTCTTACCTACAAGCCTGAACATCATACTGAGGAGGGATTTCAGCTATTCTTGGAGGTCCCTCCTATGAAAGATACCACCCTACGATTATGTTGCTTCAGATGGAACAAACAAGACCATAAGCTATGCAGAGACATTTTTACTTGCAGGGGTGTACTCAGGTGTAAGTCCCTACCACCTTGCCAGCAGAGTAAAGCAGGAGGTAGCAGGTGCGGGAAGGTTCTCATCAAGCGTTACAGGTACAGTGCCCGGGATATGAGGGCTATTATAACTTTTACAACATAGGAGCTACAACAACACTGCTCCCGGTGGGGCTGTGGCTAGCGGACTTAAGTTTGCGGCAAACGGAAGCAGTTCTAAGGCGGTTATAGGTAACAAGAGCTTTAACGACTATATCAAGATACCTTGGAACAACAGATACAGCGCTATCCTTGGCGGTGCTGCGTTTATAGGCAATAACTATATACTAAGAGGGCAGAATACGCCTTATCTTGAAAAGTTTAACTTTACAGAGAAAAATACATTTTCACATCAATATATGTCAGCGGTGTTTTCACCCAGCTCAGAATCGATGATTACCAAGAGAGCTTATGCTGAGCTTAAGGATGAGCCTTTGGTATTTTTCCATTCCCTGTCTTTCAAAAATATGCCTCCTGTTATCAGTGAGAGGCCTGTGGACATACCTAGTCCTAACAACTGGCTTTCTTCCTTACAGGTTACGGGATATCAACTTACACCTGCATTCAGGCCCGATACCACTGAAGGGTACAACCTTGTGGTTGGCAAGGATGTAGATGTGATTGAGGTGACAGGAAAGACAGCTAATAAGAAGGCGGTAGTAAATGGATTCGGGCAGATAAAACTTACTCCGGGAGGAGTAAATGTTATTAGCATTAGTGTGACCGCAGAGGATGGAACTGTTAGAACGTATAAGATAAATGTGGCAAAGGAGGAATAAGGGGTGAGGAAAAACATTATAATTATATTTGTATTGGTATTCTCCCTTTTTGCTTGGTGGCGAAAAGGCATTTGCTTCAAGTGCCAGCGTAGTGCTAAAAGGGTGTAAATAAAACAATAGTCGGTGAAAAATTTGATGTTACCTTGGAGATTGATTCTGAGGAAAGCCTAAGCGGAGTAGAAACTTACCTTTCCTACGATGACAGTATGGCTGAGTTTCTCTCAGCAGATGAGGGGATAGCAGGAGGGAAGGGACTGCTCAGAGTAAATATAAAAAAATGTTGAAGAGGTGGACGGGAAGCTTAAGTATAAGATGACTTTCCTTGCAAAAGCTTTCCGGGAACTTTACTATGACATTTTCTGATGATGTGCATTTGTATGCAGTTAATCCTGACAACGAAATATCTGTAGCTACCAATGACCTGGAGATGCGTATAAAGAATCCTAGGAAGGCATCCTCAGACAGCAGCCTAACAGGGATAAAGGTGGCTGGAGGAGTGCTTACTCTAAGTTTAGCCCTAGTGTACTTGACTATAAGGTAAATGTCGGTGGAGGCGTGGACGATATTACCGTAGGTGTGACTACTGCAGATAAAGGGGCTAATTACAGTCTGGTAAAAGGACTATGGCGACAAGCTTAGGTCTGGAGAGAATAATATATATATTATAGTAAAAAGGCGGAAGATGGCAGTAAGACTAACTACAATATTGTTGTTATCAAGGAGAATGAGGCTTCTGAGGAGACAAAGGATACTGCAAAAGATACAAAGAGCAGTGCAAAGCAGGAGGAAGAGACCCCTTTAGTAACCTCGTCAGATGCAGGAAGTAAAGAAGGTACAGAAGAAGAACATGAATATGTGCCTGATGCGCCTGGAGAAGAGACCGCAGAGGAAACTGATAATAATGATAGCAAACAGACGGTCATTTATGTTATAATAAGTGCCATAGTTATTTTAGGCATCATGCTTATGCTAGGGCTGGTGCTTTATATGAAAAATAAAAGAAACGAAGAAGATGAGGAATAACTCCTCATGGAGGTAAAATGCAGGATAAATTTACGAATAATGCAGTAACTGCCATAGAAGCAGCTAACTCGGCAGCTATTTCGTTATCACAAAACTATGTTGGCTCAGAGCATCTTTTGATAGGACTTTTGTCGGTAGACGGAGTGGCTAAGAAGGTACTTGAGGAAAACGGAGTTTCATACGACAGATTTATGGAGCTTGTTAACAAGTTATTGACACAGGGAAATGTGGCGGTTGGTTCTACCGAGTCTATGACACCCCGTGCAAAGAGGATAATATCTCTGGCTGCAACAGAGGCTTATAGGCTTAATTCCGGTAAGATTGGTACAGAACATATACTTATGGCTCTGCTTAAGGAGGGTGACAGCATTGGTGTAAGGCTGTTAACCACAATGGGAGTGAACCTTCAAAAGGTCTATCTGGATATACTGACTGCCATAGGGATGGACATTTCACAGGCTAGAAGCGACTATTCAAACTTTAAGAATGCTAACAACAATACAGGAAGCAATGCCAAATCCAATACACCTATTCTTGACCAGTATTCAAAAGACCTTACAGAATACGCAAGAAGTGGAAAGCTTGATCCGTTATAGGCAGGGATGTAGAGGTTCAGAGAGTCATACAGATACTTAGCAGGCGCACCAAGAACAATCCTTGTATCATAGGAGAGCCCGGTGTGGGAAAGACAGCCATAGTTGAAGCTATTGCTGAAAGGATAGTGGAAGGAAGCGTGCCTGATACAATCAGAGGAAAAAGGGTAGTAACCATTGATTTGTCAGCCATGGTAGCCGGTACGAAGTATAGAGGCGAGTTCGAAGAGAGAATCAAAAGGACTTTGGATGAAGTTATAAAAAGTGGAAATGTACTTCTTTTTATAGATGAGCTCCATACTATCATAGGAGCCGGAGGAGCAGAAGGTACACTCGATGCATCAAACATCCTTAAGCCTTCTTTAGCAAGGGGAGAGCTTCAGCTAATAGGAGCTACCACAAGGGAAGAGTATAGAAAACGTATAGAAAAGGATAGTGCCCTTGAGAGAAGATTCCAGCCTGTAGTTGTAGAGGAGCCTTCAGAGGAAGAATCCGTGCTTATACTTAAGGGGCTTCGTGAAAAATACGAGGATCATCATAAGGTAAGGATAACGGATGAAGCTATTGAGGCAGCTGTGAAGCTCTCTGCAAGATATATCAATGACAGATTTCTTCCTGATAAGGCAGTTGACCTTATGGATGAGGCAGCCTCTAAGGCAAGGCTCTCGGTATTTACTACAAAGCCTGAAAGTGCAGAGCTTGAAAGGAAGATAATAAAGCTTGAGGAAGATAAAGAGAATGCCATTAAAAAGTGAGGCTTATGATAAGGCTAGCCTAATAAAGAAGGAGCAGAACAAGCTAAGGATGAAGCTTAGTGAGTTAAAGCTTGCTGAAGAGCAGAAAAAGCAGCAGAAGGTGCATGTCATAGGCGAAGAAGAGATAGCAGAGGTTGTGGCTGACTGGACCAAAATCCCTGTAAATAAGCTAAAACAGGCAGAAACAGACAGGCTTATAAGGCTCGAATCTGTTCTTCACGAGAGAGTTATAGGTCAGGATGAAGCAGTTGTTGCCGTAGCAAAGGCAATAAGGAGAGGCAGGGTAGGCTTTAATGCTGAAGGAAGGCCTATAGGCTCATTCCTCTTCTTAGGCCCTACAGGTGTAGGTAAGACTGAGCTAAGCAAGGCACTTGCAGAGGCAATGTTTGGCAGTGAAGAGTCTATGATTCGAATAGATATGTCTGAATATATGGAAAAACACAGCGTATCCAAGATGATAGGCTCACCTCCGGGATATATAGGACATGATGAAGGAGGACAGCTTTCAGAGAAGGTACGAAGGAATCCTTACTCAGTCATACTTTTGGATGAGATAGAAAAGGCGCACCCGGACGTATTTAACATACTTCTTCAGGTGTTAGACGATGGTAGAATAACTGATTCCCAAGGAAGGGTTGTTAACTTTAAGAATACAGTTATCATTATGACATCAAATGTAGGAGCACAGAGAATAATAACTCCAAAGAAGCTTGGATTTAAGACTGATGAGAATAAAGAGACTGATTACAAGCTTATGAAGGAAGGAGTTATGGAGGAAGTAAAGAAGCTTTTTAAGCCGGAATTCATCAATAGAATAGATGAGATTATAGTATTCCATCCTCTTACTGAAAAAGGAGCTTAAGAAGATAGTTAAGATTATGCTTAAAGGACTGGCAGGAAGGGCAAAGGAGAAGATGGGACTTAAGCTTAAGTTCACGGAGACTGCGGTTAAGCACCTTGCCAATATCGAGAAGGAAGCAAACTACGGTGCAAGGCCTCTGGCCAGGAAGATAAAGACAGAAGTAGAGGATTTGCTTGCTACTGAAGTACTATTAGGGCATATCAAAGAAGGAAATGAAGTTAAAATTGGTTGTAAAGATGGGAAAATTGAGGTAAACTTATCTAAGAAGTAATAATGAATATTAACAAAGGAGACCAAAATGGCAATAGTAGAAGAACTAATCCGCAAATCAAATGAAGGCATTGATTTTGGCAACTATAAGCTTAGCAGTAAAGCAAAGCTTGAAGGATTCTCATTTGAAGGAGATGTATATAAGATTAAGACTTTCAAGGAGATAACCAAGCTTGAAAGAAACGGGCTTTTTGCCTACGAATCAGTTCCGGGTACTGCGGTTTTTAACTACAAGCGTAGTGAAAACGGCGTAAGCTTCCTTGTTGAGGGCGAGTCTGATGCACAGATTACCCTTGAGCTTGGGGAAGAAAAGGAATATGAGATTGAGATTGACGGTGTAAACTCAGGCAGGATTAAAACTAACCTTGGCGGTAAGCTTACTATAAATGTAGAAACAAAAGAAGATACTGCTAAGAAGGTAGTTGTAAAAAGAGGCATAATGGCAAAAGAGTAAAACAGTATTTTTTTGCGGGGAATGTGGCTATGAGTCGGCTAAGTGGCTCGGCCAGTGCCCCTGTCTGCAAGGCTTGGAACGCTTTTTCGGAAGCTCCGGCCATAAAGAAAGGAGGCAGCAGCCTGAAACCGGGCGTGGCTGCCTCTTTGCCGATTAAGATAAAGGATGTATCACTTGAGAGTGATGAGCGTGTAACTACGGGGATATCAGAGCTTGACAGGGTACTGGGAGGCGGTATAGTAAAGGGCTCCCTCGTCCTTGTAGGAGGAGATCCCGGCATAGGTAAGTCCACCCTGCTTTTGCAGATGTGCGCAAAGCTTTCTGACAAAAACGTATCCGTACTCTACGTATCGGGAGAGGAGTCAGAGCGGCAGATTGCGATAAGAAGTGAGAGGCTTGGCAGACAGTCTTCTGACATGCTCCTTTATTGTGAGACAGATATAGAAAAGATAGAAGCAGCCATAGAAAACGGCAAGCCTGAGGTTGTCATAGTGGATTCGATTCAGACTATGTATTCATCTAAGGCTGACTCTGCTGCGGGCAGCATATCTCAGGTAAGGGAGGTAACCTCTACCCTGCTCCGCATATCAAAGGGCCTTGGAGTATCCGTTTTCATTGTAGGACACGTGACCAAGGAGGGTACTGTGGCAGGACCTAGGACTCTTGAACACATGGTGGATACCGTACTTTATTTTGAAGGCGAAGATGTAGCCTCATACAGAATACTTCGTGCAGTCAAGAACCGCTTTGGCTCTACCAATGAGGTAGGCGTATTTGATATGGGGCAGACAGGACTCAGGGAGGTAGCCAATCCTTCAGAATATATGCTAAAGGGTATGCCTGAAAATGCACCTGGCTCTGTGGTTGCCTGTACTATGGAGGGCAGCAGGCCAATACTTGTTGAAGTACAGGCACTCGTCTGCCAGACTAATTTCAACTTTCCAAAGAGAACCACAGCAGGAGCAGACTATAACAGGGTAAATATCTTGATAGCCGTACTTGAAAAGAGGCTGGGGCTAAACCTTGGTAACTGTGATGCCTATGTAAATGTGGCAGGAGGGCTTAAGATAAATGAGCCAGCCCTGGACCTTGCCATAGTGGCAGCCCTTATATCAAGTTATAGAAACAGAGAAAGTAAGGGAAAGATTATAGCCTTTGGAGAGGTAGGCCTCACAGGAGAGGTGAGGGTGTAAACCTTGCAAGACTTAGGCTTGAAGAAATAGCCAAGTTTGGGGAGAACCTCGTCATCATACCGAAGGTAAACTATACAGAAGGACCTGCCTTTTTAAGGTATTACCGGTAAGTAATGTAAGGGAGTTAATGGATATAATATAATGGGTAAAACGCTGATTATAACAGAGAAACCGTCAGTTGCGGGAGAGTATGCGGACATACTCGGAGTCCCAAAGCGGGGACAGGGTGCATATAGCAGTAATGAATACATCATTACCTGGTGTGTAGGGCATCTTATAGAAATGTGCTATCCCGGGGATTATGATGAGAAATACAACAAATGGAAGCTTGATGACCTGCCGTTTCTGCCAAAGACCTATAAATATGCTGTCATTCCAAGTGTAAAGAAGCAGTATGATGTGGTGCATAGACTTATGAATTCTACAGAAGTAGACACCATCCTCTACGCAGGCGACAGTGGGCGTGAGGGAGAGGTCATCATCAGGCTTATCAGAAACTTTGGTGGAGTAAGAGAAGGCATCGAGGAAAGAAGAGTATGGATTGACTCCTTTACTGAGGATGAGATAAAGCGCGGCATGAGGGAAGCAAAGCCTATATCGGCCTATGACAACCTCGCCGGTGCAGGTATTATGAGGGGAATAGAAGACTATGCCATGGGTATCAATTTCTCAAGAGCATTATCAGTAAAGTATGGCTCCCTCTTAAACAACAAGGCAGGTACTAAAAAATACTCTGCCATAGCCATAGGCAGGGTTATGACCTGTGTACTTGGTATGGTGGTGCGCAGGGAAAGAGAGATAAGGAACTTCGTTCAGACGAACTTCTACAAGATATCAGGAAGCTTTGGAGCTGAGGGCGCAAGCTTTGCAGGAGAATGGAAGTCAGGCAAGGCAAGTAAATACTTTGAAAGCCCTCTGCTTTACAATGAAAAGGGATTTAAGAAGAAAGAAGATGCCGAAAAGCTGATAGCTGAACTAGACTATTCTACAGCTGTAGTTTTTAAGAAGGATAAAACCAGTGAGAAGAAGAAGGCCCCTCTGTTATTTAATCTGGCTGAACTTCAGGCAGAATGCACCAAGAGATTTCATATAAGCCCCGGATGCCACGCTTAAAAGCAGTTCAGGAGCTTTATGAAGGGAAGCTTACCACATATCCAAGAACTGATGCGAGGGTGATAACAAAGGCTGTAGCAGGGGAGATAACCAAGAATCTAAGCGGACTCTATGCTTATAAACCTGTCAGTGAATATGTGCTTAAAATAAGGGATGAAGGACTATACAAGGGACTTGAGAAGACGCAGTATGTGGATGATAAGAAGGTTACCGACCACTATGCCATCATTCCTACAGGGAATCTAAAAGAAATTGCTAAACAGAGTGAATTAAACCAGAAAATCTACGATATAATAGTTAGGAGGTTTTTAGCAATTTTCTATCCTCCTGCAGTTTATGATAAAGTCAGTCTTGTGACCGGAATTAAGCATAAAGAAGGAGATTTTACCGAGGAATTCTATTCTTATGTGAAGGTGCTTAAAGAAAAAGGCTACCTCGAAGTAGTGGGTTTTCCGTCTAAAGAAAAGGATAAGAAGGACGAGAGCTCTGATACAGGGGATGCAGCCGATGAGGTGTCAGATAACGAGGCTTTGTTAAATCTTTTATCTTCACTTACAAAGGGAAGTCCTCTTTCGGTCAATAAGCTTGAAACCAAAGAAGGAAAAACCACTCCTCCAAAGCGCTATACCTCAGGCTCTATGATACTTGCGATGGAAAATGCAGGTCAGCTCATAGAAGATGAGGAGCTTAGGGCTACCATCAAGGGAGCGGGTATAGGTACCTCTGCTACAAGGGCAGGCATCATTGAAAAGCTGGTAAAAATAGGCTATCTTGCACTGAATAAAAAAAGACGCAGATACTTACGCCTATGCTTTTTGGAGAAATGGTGTATGAGGTTGCAGATATGGCTATTCCTGCCATGCTAAATCCCGAAATGACAGCCAGCTGGGAAAAGGGGCTGTCAGGGGAGTAGAGGCCGGGGAGATAAGCACTGATAAATACGAAGAAACACTTAATACCTATGTAAGAAAGTACATTGACAATATAAAAAGTTAAAGACCTGAGCAGAGAACTCGGTAACAGGCTTGAAACTATAAAGATTGCAAAAAAATAACAAAAATTATCATGAGTCCAAATTGCCGCGGCATAAAGCCTATGAGCTTGATTGCGGAATTTACAAGCAACTTTGTGAGTAATTTGGATAACAAATAGAGGGCAGGATATGATAAAGAGCTTAACAAAGGTTATTTTTACAATTACTATCTTTATGTTTATTACTATTACCGGAGGCAGTTATTTTAACAGCATAGGTTCGCTTGCAGCTGAAATAAATCCGGATACTGACTACAGTACCGGAGAAAGTCTGACTGAAAAATGAGCAGATTAAAGCCGAAATAAGCGAAGAAAGTAAGGAAGACAATAAAAATACTGAAGAAATAGTACAAGAGGACAAGGAAGAAAACCTGATAGACGACAAGGACATAAGGGATATAAGACCAAGTGAGACCGCTTATATGAGCATAAAGCTTATCAGGAAAAACAGCAAGTCTAAAAATACAGCTAAGTTTATTTTTGGACTTTAACCTTGGAGATGAAGTGGTAAACAGGGGTGGAAGAGCTTGCGCTCGCAGATGTCTTATATATCGAAGACCTTGATTTTACACTTCCCTTGGAGAAACAAAAATGAGCTGAAGGTTGAATTTGAACTTGCAGGGACTTAAGAATAAAAATATAATTATTATATTAGTTCTCGTAACAATTTGAAATATGATGGATATTTTGAAATAAGCTCATTAGAATCTGATAATGAATCAAAAGTCCGGAGTTGTATTCAGAGGTATTCCTAAGAAAAAAAGTTTTTTGCAGGAACTAAGGTAGTACTTAGGATGCAGCCTGATGATGTTGACAGTTCACTGATATTTAACAGCAAGAAGATAGAGCCTGGTAAGACAGGTAAAGGTAAGAGAAAAATTTGAAATGTGTGGTATCAAAGAACGGAAACTATAAATATAGCGTAAAATCAAATGATGAGATAACAGAAGGTATATTAAAAAGTAGATTTTTTAAGAATCATAAAAATAAACTGGATATACCTCTTAGTTATCAGAGCCCCGATTATCCTGAGGGCTGTGAAAGCTATGCTTCTGTAGCCGTCTTAAAGCACTTTGGATTTAAGATAAAAGAATCGGAATTCATATCAAAATATCTGGATATGATAAATCTGTGGGATAAGAGAGTCACTAAGATTAAAAATTTATTTGATAAGTTCTATCTGGGTGATCCTTCAAATAAAAAGCAGCAGGGCTATCTTGCCAATCCACCGGTTTTTGGTTAAGGCTGTGAATAGGTATTTTTAAGAAGAACAAATCAAAAATATATATTGCAGTTAATACTACCGGCAAATCACTTAAAGAACTCCTGGAAGAGGAGGTATTAAATGATAATCCTGTTATAGTCTGGCTTACCATAGACAATAAAGAACCTCATACTGCCAAAGTAAGAGGGGTTCCGTACGTATTTCCAAGCCATACAATGGTTATATCCGGATATGATAGGAATAAGGAGCTTATTTATCTAACGGACAGCATTTCGGGATATAGGTCGGTAAGCTATGATACAGCTAATGAATTATATAAACTTACAGGGAAAGAAGAGCTTTATCCTACAAAAAAAGAAATAGAAGGGAGTTTATATGGAGAATATAAAAATCACAGAACTTTTTCGACCTTGAGAGGACAATTGCGGCTGATTATTTAAGAAGCTTTACCTATCCGTTTGAAGCGCTAAAAGGAATAAGCGAGCTTATTATGCGCATAGGAGAAAGCCTTGATACTAATGTCTATGAAAAAAGAGGGGATTATATCTGGGTGGCAAAGTCCGCCAGGGTTGCCCCTACAGCCTTTTTGGGCGGGCCTTGTATCATAGGTGAATATACTGAGGTGAGGCATTGTGCCTTCATAAGAGGAAGTGCTCTGGTTGGCAATGGCTGCGTGGTAGGCAATTCGGTTGAACTTAAAAATGTGATAATATTTGATGATGTTCAGGTGCCACATTACAACTATGTGGGCGACTCCATTCTAGGCTATCATTCTCACATGGGAGCAGGCTCCATTACAAGCAATGTGAAGGCTGATAAGACAAATGTAGTCATTAAGTCAGATGCTGACAGCATTGAGACAGGACTTAAAAAGGTAGGAGCATTTCTCGGTGACTATGCAGAAATAGGCTGCAACAGCGTACTAAATCCCGGAACTGTGATAGGTAGACATTCCAACGTCTACCCTCTTTCAATGGTGAGGGAGTAGTCCCGGCAAACAGTATATATAAGAAAAAAGGAGAGATTGTGGCTAAAAATGCGTGATTTAACTCTAAATGAATTTTCAGAGAAGCTTTTTAGCAAGGAGTCTGTACCGGGAGGTGGAGGAGCATCAGCCCTTGTTGGAGCCCTAGCTGTGTCTCTTGGTGCAATGGCTGCAAACCTTACCATAGGTAAGGAAAAATACGCAGAATATACAGATGAACTAAATGCTAACCTAGAAAAGGCAGAGAAGTTAAGACTTAGGCTTCTTGAACTTATAGAAGAGGACGCCGCAGGCTTTGGAGAGATAAACAAAGCCTATAAAGTAAAGCCAAGGGATGAAGAACTGATAGAAAAGCCCTTGTAAGTGCAGCAACCCCTCCTCTTAAGATGATGGAGGCAATTAAAGAGGTAATTGACATTCTTATCGTTTTTGCGGATAAAACGAGGCGTACTCGTGGTAAGCGACGTGGGAGTAGGTGCTAAGTTTGCGGAGGCAGCCCTTAAGTCAGCTTATCTGAATGTAGTGGTCAATGTGAAGCTTATGAAGGATGAAAAAGACAGCCGCAGAAATTGAAGAAAAAGGCTGATAAGCTGCTTCATTATGCTAAAAAGCCGATGAAGTATATGAGAATATCGTAAAGCAGTTAAAGGATAAATAAAACAACTGAAAAAAATATCCAATAAAAAGTACCAATTGTTGCAAAAATTTTTGTCAAAAATATTGCTGTTTAGTTTGATGATTTTTTAGAGCCTTTAGTGTATAATCACACTAGGAAAGTTTTGAAAAATTTCTCGTTTGATTTCAAATTATTCACGCTTTAAGTCTTATTTATTTTAAATTGACTGTAAAATAAGCCTAAAAGCAGGGAATGGTTTGTTAGCATAAAAGAACAATATAACACAAAGAAAGAGGTACAACAGAATGGCAAAGATTGATTTAACACAGTATGGCATTACAGGAACAACAGAGATCGTTCACAACCCTTCTTATGATGAGCTCTTCAAAGAAGAGACCAAGGAGACACTCACTGGTTATGAAAAGGGACAGGTAACAGAGCTTGGCGCTGTTAACGTAATGACAGGTATTTACACAGGTCGTTCTCCTCAGGATAAATTCATCGTTATGGATGAGAATTCTAAGGATACAGTATGGTGGACAACACCTGAGTATAAGAATGATAACCACTCTGCTTCAAAGGAAGCTTGGGATGTAGTTAAGAAGCTTGCACAGGAAGAGCTTTCTAATAAGCGTCTTTTCGTAGTTGATGCATTCTGTGGTGCTAACAAAGATACTAGAATGGCAGTTCGTTTCATCGTTGAGGTTGCTTGGCAGGCTCACTTTGTAACCAACATGTTCATTAAGCCAACCGCAGAAGAGCTTGAGAACTTCAAGCCTGATTTCATCGTTTACAATGCTTCTAAGGCTAAGGTTGAGAACTACAAGGAGTTAGGCCTTAACTCTGAGACAGCTGTAGTATTTAACATTACAAGCCGTGAGCAGGTTATTCTTAATACCTGGTACGGCGGTGAGATGAAGAAGGGTATGTTCTCAATGATGAACTACTACCTCCCACTTAAGGGTATGGCTTCAATGCACTGCTCTGCTAATACAGATATGGACGGCAAGCATACAGCTATCTTCTTCGGTCTTTCAGGAACAGGTAAGACCACACTTTCAACAGATCCTAAGCGTCTTCTTATCGGTGATGATGAGCACGGCTGGGATGACAACGGAGTATTTAACTTTGAGGGTGGCTGCTATGCTAAGGTTATTAACCTTGATAAGGAGTCTGAGCCTGATATCTACAACGCTATCAGAAGAGATGCTCTTCTTGAGAACGTAACTGTAGATGCAAGCGGCAAGATTGACTTTAAGGATGGCAGCACAACAGAGAATACTCGTGTATCTTATCCTATCGACCACATTGAGAAGATTGTACGCCCTGTATCAGCTGCTCCAGCTGCAGAGAACGTTATCTTCCTTTCAGCAGATGCTTTTGGAGTACTTCCTCCTGTATCTATCCTTACACCTGAGCAGACACAGTATTACTTCCTTTCAGGATTTACTGCTAAGCTTGCAGGTACAGAGCGTGGTATCACAGAGCCTACACCTACCTTCTCAGCTTGCTTCGGACAGGCTTTCCTTGAGCTTCACCCAACAAAGTATGCTGAAGAGCTTGTTAAGAAGATGAAGAAGAGCGGAGCTAAGGCTTACCTCGTAAATACAGGCTGGAACGGAACAGGCAAGAGAATATCCATCAAGGATACACGTGGTATCATTGATGCCATCCTTAATGGTGATGTAAACAAGGCACCTACAAAGAAGATTCCTTACTTTGATTTTGAAGTTCCTACAGAGCTTCCAGGTGTTGATACACATATTCTTGACCCTAGAGATACTTATGCAAATGCTTCTGAGTGGGATGAGAAGGCAAAAGACCTTGCTGGAAGATTCATCAAGAACTTTGCTAAGTATGAGAACAACGAGGCTGGTAAGGCACTTGTTGCAGCAGGTCCTAAGCTTTAATTGGAAATTGAATAATATCTAAGCTAACTTTATCCTCTCCTCGGGGTGACTGAGGAGGGGATATTTTTTTTGCCCTGTTAGTGTTGAATATTTTTCACGAAAAAGGTATAATTAAAAGAGTTAAATGTTGTTTAATTGTTCGTGCTTGATTGGAGGTATTTATGAAAAAAAAGATAATGGGACTTGCCTTTGGAGGCGCATTTTTAGCGGCTTCTCTCGGAGTATTCGGCTTAGTAAAGGCAGAAACCACCTCAGAAGATATTACACCTAATCTCAATGTGGTAAGAAGCATAGAGGACAAGGATCAGGTCAATATGTATAAGGCGGTTATTGACGAAAAGGGATATCAGAACATAACCTTGAACTTTGATGCCTCAAAGAAGGATGAGGTAAAATAATGGCTGGACCCTCAAGGTATATGATGAAAATAAGGAAGAGCTATACCAGGTGTCTGGGATAAAAAGCGCAGTTTACCAGCGCGAAATTTTGCCTTTGCCAAGGGGAAAACCGTGTACATTTCTGTTGAAAAGCGGCATCAAATCTTCTATGTTTATGCCTAAAGGAGTGGAATATAACTTAAACTTCCACACCTATGCAGACAGTGACTATGAAACTGAGAATAATAATAAGTACGTTGATGCCAACGAGATACCTACAGGAGGCGCTGTCAAAGGAAGTCTCTTAAATAAGGATGATGAGGATTATTTTGTATATCAGATACCAGAGAGTGGCTATACCAAGGTTTCATTTGAAATACTTGATTTTTGTTCCTAGTAAGATCTTGGGCGGCTGGAATCTGGAGATATATGATAAAAAAATAAAAGCCTTGTATACAAGGAGGCAGGCATCACAAAAGGACGTAACACTTCCTGAGCTGCCTCTGGCAAAGGGACAGAAAATATACATAAGAATCCATCCTAAGCTTGCCGTAAGTACCTTTGCACCGGTAGAGGTTGAATACAAGTTGAAGGTAAATACCGTAAAGAGTGGTAAATGGGAAGTCGAGAATAACGGAAGCTTCAAAAAGGCAAATAAGTTTAGCGGAACTAAGTATGCCAATATTATAAACAGCTCTGATGAAGACTACTTTCACCTTTAAGGCAGCAAAGACCGGCAAATACAAGCTAAGCATAGATACAGGCGACAATGTAAAACATGTTTACAAGGTAGAGGTTTTTGTAAATAATAAGTCAAAGAAAGCTGTATCCAAGGTTACTATGAGTGACAAAAAGCTATACATTTAAGGCTAAAAGAGGCCAGAATGTATGGGTTAGGGATATATGGAATTTCTGGCAACAGCCCTATAGGCAATAAGTATTCTCTTAAGTATAAGTTTGTTAAAAAAATAATATTCTACGTACAGTCATAGCCCCAATTGATGTGATACTTTTTGGGGCTTTGTTTAAAATAAGAATTATAGTGATTACATTAGGAGGTAACTATGGATTTTTCTAAAACTGGCAAGGGAGAGATATTCCTGTAGACAGCTAAGTGATAAGAAGGTTGAAAAAGGAGAAGCTTGATAAAATCATCGAAGCCGGCATACTTGCTCCAACTGCAACCAATGCGCAGCCCTTACAAGATATGGCTTATAGAAAGCACTGAGGCTAAGGAAAAAGCTTGCAAAAGGCAAACAGATATCAGTTTGGAGCAGAAGTATTCTTCGTGGTTGGTGCCAAAGAGGATGAGGCCTGGGTAAGGAAGTTTGATAACCACAACTTTGCCGAGGTAGATGCCACCATAGTAGCTACACATATGATGCTTGAGATAACTGAGCTTGGACTGGGTACTACCTGGGTGGGACATTTTTGATGCGCCTTTTACTCAAGGAGGAATTTCCTGAGATGAAGGGATATGAGCTGATAGCCATCTTCCCTGTAGGCTATCCTGCTGCTGAGGCTAAGCCTTCCGAGAGACATACAGTAAGGAAAGGCGGTGGAAGAAGCGGTAATCGGTTCTGTAGATGTTTTAATTGTGACAATTTTGTGATAATTTAAAAACTACTTGCAAAAATATATAAAAAGAGGTTATTATATGATTATGGTTTAGCACTCACATAGAAAGAGTGCTAATAATATGAATTCATAATGATTTAATATAAAAGGAGGAACTAAGATGAAATTAGTACCATTAGGCGACAGAGTTGTATTAAAAGCAGATAGCGGCAGAAGAGACCACAAAGTCAGGTATTATATTACCTGATCAGGCTCAGGAGAAGCCACAGCAGGCTGAAGTTGTTGCTGTAGGCCCTGGCGGAGTAATAGACGGTAAAGAAGTAAGTATGCAGGTTAAAAAAGGACAGAAAGTTATTTATTCTAAATATGCAGGAACCAATGTAAAGCTTGAGAATGAAGAGTATATCATAGTTAAGCAGTCAGACATTCTTGCAGTTGTTGAATAAGTAAAAACAATCTGATTACGAATATTTTATATATATGTAAGGAGAAAGAAAATGGCAAAAGAGATTAAATTTGGTACAGAGGCTAGAAAAGCACTTGAAGCTGGTGTTAATCAGCTTGCAGATACAGTTAGCGTAACTTTGGGACCTAAGGGAAGAAACGTAGTTCTTGACAAGAGCTATGGTGCACCACTTATTACCAATGACGGTGTTACAATTGCAAAAGAGATAGAGCTTCCTGATGAGTTTGAGAACATGGGAGCACAGCTTGTAAAGGAAGCTGCAACCAAGACCAACGATGTAGCAGGTGATGGTACAACTACAGCTACAGTTCTTGCTCAGGCTATGATAAATGAAGGTATGAAGAACCTTGCGGCAGGAGCTAACCCTATCATACTTAGAAAAGGTATGAAGAAGGCTACAGAGTGTGCAGTAAAGGCTATTTCAAAGATGAGCTCTCCTGTAAAGGGAAAGGATCACGTACAGAGAATAGCTGCTATATCAGCAGGAGATGATGAAGTAGGAACACTTGTTGCAGACGCTATGGAAAAGGTAAGCAAGGACGGTGTTATCACTGTTGAAGAGAGTAAGACTATGAAGACTGAGCTTGACCTTGTAGAAGGTATGCAGTTTGACAGAGGTTATGTATCAGCATATATGTGCACAGATATGGATAAGATGGAAGCAGTTCTTGACAATCCATATATCCTTATCACAGATAAGAAGCTAAGCAACATTCAGGATATACTTCCACTTCTTGAGCAGATTGTACAGCAGGGGGCAAGACTCCTTATAATCGCTGAGGATGTTGAAGGTGAGGCTCTTACAACACTTGTAATCAACAAGCTTCGTGGTACCTTCAATGTAGTTGCAGTTAAGGCTCCTGGATATGGCGACAGAAGAAAAGAAATGCTTCAGGATATCGCTATACTTACAGGCGGACAGGTAATTTCAAGCGAGGTAGGACTTGAGCTTAAGGATGCTACACTTGAACAGCTTGGACGTGCTAAGAGCGTAAAGGTTCAGAAGGAAAATACAATTATAGTTGATGGCGAGGGCGATTCAGAAGCTATTAAGTCAAGAGTTGCTCAGATAGAAGCCAGATTGAAGAAACAACCTCTGATTTTGACAGAGAGAAGCTTCAGGAAAGACTTGCTAAGCTTGCAGGCGGTGTTGCAGTTATCCGTGTAGGTGCTGCTACAGAAGCTGAAATGAAGGAAAACAAACTCCGTATGGAAGATGCTCTTGCAGCTACCAAGGCGGCTATAGAAGAAGGAATAATTGCAGGTGGTGGTTCAGCTTACATCCACGCTTCAAAGGATGTAGAGAAGCTTGCTGCTTCACTTGAAGGAGATGAGAAGACAGGTGCTAAGGTAGTTCTTAAGGCACTTGAGGCTCCACTCTTTAAGATAGCTGCCAATGCAGGACTTGAAGGAGCAGTTATCATCAGCAAGGTAAAAGAAGGCAAGGCAGGATTTGGTTTTGATGCACTTAAGGAAGATTATGTAGACCTTGTTAAAGCAGGTATCCTTGACCCTGTAAAGGTAACAAGAAGTGCACTTCAGAACGCTACAAGCGTAGCTTCCACACTTCTTACCACAGAAAGCCTTGTGGCAGACATCAAAGAAGCTGCCCCAGCAGCCCCAGCAGGAATGGGCGCCCCAGGCATGGGAATGATGTGATGATACAAGAATAGAGATAAAAAATGCCCCCACCACAAGCTCGCTTGTGGGTGGGGGCTTTCTCTCTCGTTGTAGGACTGCGAGAGTGCGAAGCACGAAGCAGTCCGTGTATCATAATGATACTACTGGTTTACCTTCACACTCTTAGGCAGCAAAATCAAGATTCTTAATCATATCCGTATCGCAGGTCAGTTTCTTAAGTTTCTTAAGCTTTAATAGCTTAGATACATCAGTCACATAATTTCCGGAAATGTTAAGCTCCTCAAGTAAAGGCATCTTATCTACAAAGTCAAGATTTTCTATATAGGTATTTGCCAGGTTAAGCTTCTTTAGATTAGGGAAATGAGAGAGAAACTTATTGGCATATACACCAAACTTATCAGTGCCTCCCTTGTCTACATCATTGTTATAAATCTCAGTTCCTGACAGATCAAGCTCCTTAAGAACCTTATTATCCCTTAAGCTCTTTACAGAGAGTATAATGTAGTTAATGCCTGAACCATCTGACTTCGGAGAGAAGCTAACTATTTTTGTTACCTGAGGCAGTGAGAATACATCTGTATAATCTCCATAGTGGGCAATGCTTCCGTATCCAAAATTTATTGTTCTAAGCTTAGGAAGCTTTGCCAGATACTGTGCCATATCCGGCTTAATTAACCAGTCGTAGTCATAGAGAGTAAGCTCTTCGAGGTTATTCATACCTGCAACAGGTTTAAAAGAGTAAGCTTCTGTTACCTATGTCTTCTATCTCAAGCCTCTTTATTGATGACATACCCGCTATTATACTTAGATCCCTAGCTCTTATATCCACATCGCTAAGAGCGGTGAGCTTGCTAAGATTAGGAAAAGGTTATATTATAATTCCATATACCGGATATACTTAGCTTCTTAAGACTCTTTAATGTAGCAAGAGCGCTTACGTCAGTCAAATCTCCACAGCTATCAAGCGTAAGCGAAGTAAGTGATATACAGTTTTTTAAGCCATTAAAGCTTTAATAACAGGGCAACTGTCTATACTAATACTCTTTAGGTATGGCATATTCTTAACAAAAATCAAGAGTCTTTAAGTCTTTTACATTCTTAAAAAGTTAAGCTTTCAATCTGTGGTATACCGCTAAATACATTGAAATGTTCAAAGGTTGTATCATAACCGTTAATTGAAAGGGACTTAAGCTTTGTAAGTGAGGTAATACCCGCCAAATCCCAGGTGTCCTTTTTCTGCAAAAGTCAAGAGAAAGTATCTCAACATTAGGAAATGAAGAAAGGAAGGACAAATCCTTTATAGCATCTCCCTTTTTAAGACTCGTAAAGTTAAGCATTTTAAGGTTCTTATAAGTCTTTAATGCGGATATACTCTTTTCTATGTCGTACAAGCTCGTCGTGCCGAGACCATAGATGTTGCTTACGTTTAAGGCAGGCATATGTGTTAAGTATTCGGAAGAAGTACCTGTATAATAGTGAAGCTTTTTAAGGTTTTTAAAGTCCGTAGTATTATAGCTCTCACCTGCAGGCACTATATCGCCCTCATTGCTAAAATCCAAAGACTCAAGCTCTGTAAATACCTGAAAATCTTCTTCTGTTATGTTTTTAGTGCCTGCAATTTTTAGCTTAACAGGCTTATCCGGAGCACCGTAGTTAGCGGTGTTCTTTGCATATGTAAATATCCAAGGAGTGCTGTCATTTTTCTCAGAAGTAATCGGAACAGCCTCTCTATCTACCTTTAGATATTTAATGGATTCATAATCAGCCTTTTTAATATCGGAAAGAGGCTTTTTAAATACGGCTTCGACAAAGTCTATCACTGCCTTGCTTTCAGGCTTTTGTTCTATATGTGACAAAAGGCGAAGCAGCTGATTCTTCGGACTCTGCTGCCGAGCCATTATCACTATATACATCATAGCTTGATGTACTTCTTAGAATCTGTGGAACAAAGATGATGAAAACTGCGCCAATTATACAGAAAATGACTGCTAGAGGCGCAGCGGCACTTGGAGCTGTTTTCCTGTTATAATCAGAACTCCTTCCGGTGTCGCCTATATGAAGCTCCTTTGATATTGAAAGTCTGGTTGATATTAGGTTTCTCCTCTTCAAGTAAGAACTTGGTGCCACAATAAGGACAGGTAGTGAATTTTCCCATCTGATCTTCCTTGATATCGAGATTTCCCTGACACTGAGGACATTTCATGCTGATGATTTTCATTGTTCTTCTCCCCTTATGAAAATAGTTAACGACATTAAATAAAGTATACCTTTGTCTCGTTTAATATTATACAGCAAATGGTATAAATATTAAAGAGGCAATATATTTTTTTAAGAATTCGTAAGAATTTCTAAATGATTTCTCCAATACTAAGCAAAAATAGCATCTTGAAATAAACGAAAAATTGTAGTAGAATAAAGAGACGGTGTCCTAAGATTTAGGAACTTTAATTTTATGATAAGCTTTTAAGGAGGAATTTTTAATGATTTCAGCAGGCGATTTCAGGAATGGCCTTACAGTCGAGATTGACAACAGTGTTTTCCAGATTATTGAGTTTCAGCATGTTAAACCGGGAAAAGGTGCAGCTTTTGTTCGTACCAAACTTAGAGACATAAAGAATGGTGGTGTTAAAGAGACTACATTCCGCCCTACTGAGAAATTCCCTCAGGCAAGAATAGACAGAAAGAACATATGCAGTATATGTACGCTGACGGAGATATGTACAACTTCATGGACAATGAAACCTATGAGCAGTTCGCACTTACCTCTGAGCAGGTTGGTGACGCACTTAAGTTTGTTAAGGAGAATGAGACAGTATCAATGCTCTCACACAACGGTGTGGTATTCTCCATTGAGCCACCTATGTTTGTAGAGCTTGAGATTACTGATACTGAACCGGGCTTTAAGGGTGATACAGCTACAGGTGCTACAAAGCCTGCAGTGGTTGAGACCGGAGCTACAGTCTATGTACCTCTTTTTGTAAATCAGGGTGACAGAATCCAGATTGATACAAGAACAGGCGAATATCTTAAGAGAGTATAAAATTACGGAGCTGTCACAGTTTTGTGCCGGCTCTTTTTTTATAATTTATGATACAAGTGTCAAAAGTATAAAAAAATTCAGAGAGGGCTTGCTTGCTTTGAGAATTTATTATCTTTTGACACCCATATCATAGTATTAAAAGGAGACAATATGTATAAAGCGGTTTTATTTGATATGGACGGACTTATTATAGACACCGAAAAGCATTACCAGAAGGCTTGGATACAGGCAGCAAGAGAACTGGGCTTTTAACATGACAGAGAAGGAACAGCTTTATCTTAGAAGCTGCAACAAAGAATACGCAGAGCCTATCATGCAGGGCTTTTTTGGTCCAACCTTTGACTATGACAAGGTAAGGGAAAGACGCAAAGAAATCATGGAAGAGGAGCTTAAAAAACACGGAATTAAGAAGAAGCCTTATGTAGATGAAATACTGGCATATCTTAAAGAAAATGGTATAAAGAGGGCTTTGGTAACCGCAACTCCAGAGGACAGAGCAAGAAAATACCTAAAAGAAGTAGGGCTTTTAGAACGCTTTGACAAGATTATCTGTGCTGACATGGTAAAGAAAGGAAAGCCTGATCCTGATATCTATCTCTATGCCTGTTCACAGATAGAAGAGAAGCGTAAGGACTGCCTGGCGCTAGAGGATTCTCCAAACGGAGTCCGCTCTGCACACGGTGCGGGAGTGGATGTAATCATGGTTCCGGACCTTTCAGAGCCTGATGAAGAGCTGAGCAAAAATCATTGTAATGAGGGCAGGAACTCTAAATGACGTAATCACATTTTTACAGGGGTTAAAGAAATAACCCCAATACCTAAAAACCACCCGAAGCCGTACAGTACAAAAACCTAAAAGCAAGGTTCCTATACGGACGTCCCGGGTGGTGTCTCATTGTCATGTAATTTCTCAAAATATCTTATCCAATAAAATTCCACGAGAAATCTTTCGGTGGCGGTATGAATATGTTAAATATGAGAACTGCCAAAGCTATTTTTATCTCATCAAGTGTAACTTCTCGGCCAGTCTTATGATTGAATGTCCCTTAGGGAAATTATGCAGTTCTTTCTTGCTTACTCCCTTTAATAGTATTTCAAATACAAAGAAAGTAAACATGCCAAGAGGCAGGGCTAAGAGGAGCCCCAGGTAGTACCTTCCTGTAAACTTAAGCACCAGGTTATAGACAAAATATACAACTACTCCCATTATTCCTGAGGCAACAGTAGGTATGACAAAGGTTCTAAATAACTCAATCCTTATTCTAAGCTGCAATCTTATAACAAGCGTACAAAGTACTATAACTATCGCAGGCATAAGCATACCGCCAAGGACAAGTGCAAATATATTTAGACTCGTGTACATAAGCAGGATGTATGTAAATACGATGACAACAAGCATTGCAATCAGGTTGATAACTACAGGTATCATCATACTGTATATACTCTGAATTATAGTACAGAATAGGATGGATACAGTATAAAGGGCAATTGTCGCAGCTCCGACTGTCATGACCTTACCTATGACAGGATCTGTATCTCCAAAAAGTAACCTTATAATAGGACCTCCAAGTATGGCAAGACCGATGGTTGCAGGAATTGCGATAATCAGATTGAACTTAAGTGCCATTCTTACTTTTTTGCCTACTTCCTTTTTGGTGCTAAGCACATTTCCCCTAACCAAAGAAGGGATGGAAGCAGTTGTAATGGCACTGGTGATTCCCATTACTATATTGCAAAGAAGAAGGAATTTACCCTCATATATGCCATAAAGCGCAGTATAGGTCTCTTTTGCAACCCCCTTGTGATTGAGGATGTTATTAAACAAGGTCATTGAAATAAGGCCGTTGCTTCTTACAAGTATCTGGCTAAGCATCACAGGCACTGAGGTTGCAAGTATTACCTTTATTAGATAAGGCATAGCCTCCGGCTCACCCTGGTCTCTTTTTCTCTGCCTCTTAAGTATAGGCATATTGACAAAGAGAAGGAAAGAGATGAACATAAGGCCTGCAAATGCACCTGCAAAGGTACCGGTCACACCGCCTGCTGCCCCATACGCTGCTATATTCATAGAGGCAGAGTGGGCTTTAGCAAATGCAAAGGCTGCCCATACACTTATAATGCCATTTACCACCTGTTCAAAAAGCTGCGATATTGCAGTAGGAACCATGGTTCCCTTGCCTTGGAAAAATCCTCTCACTACACCTAAAACCGCAGAAACCAACACTGTTGGAGCCAGTGCCCTCAGAGGTATCTGGATAGCCGGATTGGCAAACATATGGGTAGATATAAAGCCTGCCCCAAAGTAAACCCCGGCTGACAAAATACCGCCTGAGGTTAGGGCAACTATCAAAGCACCAAGAAGAAGTTTAAGCGAGTTGGTGTATTCTTTCTTAGCCGTTCTTTCGGATACCAGCTTTGACACAGCCATAGGCATTCCATAAGAGGAAATGATGAAGCAAAAGTTATATATTTCAAAGGCATAGCCGTAATAACCTATTCCTTCATTTCCAAGTATCCTTGCCATCGGAACCCTGTATACCAGGCCAATGATGCGGACAAGTATCGAGGTTGCGGCCAGTATGCTTCCCTGAATGAGGAAATTATCAGTTTGTCTTTTATTTTGTGAATTCATTCTGTATCTCGTTTCTCAATATTGATTGCACTTACCATTGTACATGTTAGGATATCAACTTTTTTTAACTTTGACTTTATTCTGACTTAAAAATATCCGATAAAAAAACAAATATATGACTTATTTTTGGGTTATGATATAGTAAAATGAAAGAAATCTGTATGGATATTTGAAGAAGGAGATATAAATGAGACTTAAAAAGGCAGTAATAACCGCAGTATTAGGCATAGGGCTCTCTACAATGAGCTTTGCAGGATTAGATAAGGGTCTTGCCTATGCAGGTACTACAGAAGTAGTATACAAGGCGTTTGACGACAAGGTTAGTTTTAGTGATAAATACTTCATTTACCAGTGGGGAATGGAGAATAGAGGAGATTTTAAGTACAACGAGCAGGTTGGAGGCAAGCTTACTAAGCAGCCTGTAACAAGTGTTAAGGCTGTAAGCGGTATAGACATAAGCCTTCCTGAGGCTCGTGCAAAGTACAGCGGTGGAAGGCGTGAAACCATAGTTGCTATCATTGATACGGGAGTGGATTACCGCCACGAAGATCTGCAAAATGTACTATGGCAAAATCCTGGAGAGATTCCGGGAAATGGCATAGATGATGATAGTAACGGCTACGTGGACGATGTAAACGGCTGGAACTTCTATGACGATAACAATGTCATCTACAATGGCAAGGATGATGCACACGGAACCCACATAGCAGGAACCATAGTTGCCAATAACAACACTAAGGGAGTGGCAGGAATAGCAGGTAACAGTACGGTGAAAATCATGGTGCTAAAGGCGCTTGGAGGAGATGACGAGTCCGGCTCTACCTCGGGTATAATTGAAGCAATAAAGTATGCAGAGAGCATGGGTGCAACGATATGTAACTTCAGCTTTGGTACGGATAAGCCTGATAGATACCTTGAAGAGGCCATAAAAGACTCTGACATGCTCTTTGTGGTAGCAGCAGGTAATGGAGATGAAAATACAGGCATAGGCTATAACATAGACACGAGACCTATCTATCCTGCTTCTTACAGATACAACAACATTATAACTGTTGCCAACCTTCAGGCGGATGGCAATCTTCACATTAGCTCAAATTATAGCAACAACCATGTAGACCTTGCTGCGCCGGGAGCAAGGATACTTAGTACAATAGATACAGCAAGCTTTAATGCAGGCTATGCATCTGGGAAAATGTCCTCACCTTATGCATATATGACAGGTACGTCAATGGCAGCCCCTTATGTGAGTGGGAACTGCGGCTCTTCTTTACTCTGACTTTCCGGGTATTACCCTAAGTCAGGTAAGGCAGTCCATACTTGGAGGGGTTAAGGTACTTCCTGAGCTTGTGGGCAAGGTGTCCACAGGAGGCATGTTAAATGCAGACGGGGCCTATGCTTATGCGCTTAGTAATTACCAGTCTTTTGTGACCGAGAATAAAAGAGTAGAAGAGAAGAAGGCGGAAGAGGAAAGACAGATTGAAGAGGCTAAAAAGGCTGAGGAAGCAAAAAAGCTTGAAGAAGCTAAGAAGACTGAAGAACTAAAGAAGTCTGAGGAAGCAAAGAAGAAAGATGAAGCTAAGAAAGCAGAGGAGCTTAAGAAGGCTTCAAAGGGGAAGGCACCTCTTATCTTCCTCTCCCTTACAAAAAGACGGCAAGGTTCTTGTAAAAATAAGTGATGAGGATAAGGATGTATCTCTGGTAAGATATGCCAGGGGCAAAAAGGGAGATTCATACTTTACCAAGAGTAAGAAGGGAACCAAGCTAAGGCTTAATAAAAAGAATGAGAAATCACTGAAACTAAAGAAGGGGGTATATACCTTCTACGCCATAGATAAAAAAGGGAATAGAACCATCCATACGGTGGTTATAAGGTGATGCCTATTCCCAAGTAAAAATCTTTGATTTATCAATGTATCCAGCTGATCGGTCTATGAGAAAACCGGTCAGCTTTTTTTGTTTTCCTTAAGCCCATAAGAATAGACTCCGTCTTCAAGCACATAGGGATAGCTTAGTATGGCAGAGTTTTCACGCCTCTTTCGCATTTTCGAGAGAAAGTCCTTTGAAGTCCTAAAGCCTCCTATGCTTATATCGCTCAGGCTCTCAGGAGCAATCTCTCTAAATACCCTCTCAAGCATATCGCCGTATAAGTCCTCGTAATCAGGGACTTTAAGTACAGGGTCAAAGCAGAGTCTAAGGCTTAGCCCAAGCTTAGACGCTTCTTTTACAGCCTTAAGCCTGCTTGTAAAATCAGGGGTTTTATGCTCGTATTTCTCAGCAATCAAAGCAGGGGATAAGGTCCAGGCAAAGATGAAGTTAGCAGGCACATCCAGTCCTTCATCCATATATTTCTTTATGATTCCTATATTGGCGCTCTTTGTACGGCACTCTACAGTCAGATTCTTATGGCAGGCGGTGAACTTTATAAATTCTTTTACAAAGCCTGTAAAGCCCTCCAGGGCAAGGAGGTCGGTATCGTATGAAATGCAGATATACACAGGATGTTCCTTTAGTAAGCTCTCAAGTTCGTTAAAAAAACCTCATCAATATTTACAAAAGATTACGATGTTGGCTGAAGGGTACATTCCTTGGAGATAGCAGTATTCACAGTCATAGTAGCAGTTCATTATAAGAGAGGTGTAGTAGAAATGCTCATTGCCAAAATCTTCACAAACAGGCGCACCCTCATAGATTAGCCTGCCCTCCTTCTTTGCAAGGATAAGGGAGGGAGAGTTCTTTGCTAAGAGGAGATTCTGCCCCGAAGGAGTAAAGACATCCTTGTAATGCCTTATATCAATGATGGTACTGCTCTTAAAGTGAGAAAGAATGTCCCCCTGCTACAGGGTGATTCTTTATTTTATCTTCCACATATATATGTGAAAATGGCTTACTAAGACAGTCTTTGCCTGAGCACATTGATAAACTCCTTTCTAAGCAGTTTTTTTGTTAGTATCTTCCTCTATAGTCTCCTTTGATGCTGTCTATAAGCTCCTGTAACAGATATACCTAGTTAGAAAAGCATACTTAAATAACCCCCTTTAATATAAGGATTTCAGAGGAGGTAAAGCTAAATTCACTAAGAAAATCAACATAAATAGGGGCTTTTGCATCAAGGCCTCAAATTCATCCGTTACACTGGTAGATTTTTATCTCGTTTTGAGCCTTGATTACCTCTTTTTATATATTCAGTAAGGGAGTTAATGCTGTATGTATTTTCTCCCGCAGAGGTGGAGACTTGCGCATTTATGGCTTCAAAGACAAAGATATCCTCATAACTTACATCCCTCTTCAAAACCATCATATAGGTCATAGACCTCATCAGATACAATTTCTCCCTCTTTGCAGAGAGACTTAGCGTAAAGGGCGGGGAATAAGAAAGAAGATTTATCTTCCTTTGAAATTTTATTTATAAACTTTGGATAAAACTCCTCATCAAAAGACCTCGGAGGATTTACCATAAGGATAATTCCGCAGTCTAATCTAATAGCATCAACAACAATATCAGACATTTTCGGATAATTCCTCCCAACGTTCCAGAAGAGTGTTTATACGCTCATCATTCGCCTCTTTTCTGCTTGTGAAGCTCCATAAGCTTACCTACATTTGCGGCAATCTCAGGATTGGCAAGCTCTTCATCAAGCTTTGCGTTAGCCTCCTCAAGCTTTGCGACCTCATCTTCAATCCTCTTTAGTTCATTTTGTATCTTCCTAAGCTCCTTTTGCTCCTCTTTTTTGGTCTGCCAGTTCTGCTTATTTGCAGACGAGGCTGCGCTCTGCTCTTCCTTGGGAAGTTCGTCAAGAAGGGCGGCCTCAAGAGTTTCTTTTTCTCAAGATAATAGTCATAGTTTCCTATGTAATTGATGAGCCTCTTACCTGTTAAATCAAGGATGCGGGTGGCAGTTTTATTGATAAAATACCTGTCGTGGCTTACAAAGAGAACAGTTCCCTCGTAGTTGTTTAGCGCATCCTCAAGAATCTCCTTGGAAGTGATGTCAAGGTGGTTGGTAGGCTCGTCAAGGAGGAGGAAGTTAGCCTCTGAAAGCATAAGCTTTGCAAGGGATACACGTCCCTTTTCGCCGCCTGAGAGTGAACCTACAAGCTTAAATACATCATCCTTGGTAAAGAGGAAGCTTGCAAGTACATTTCTTATTTCGGTATTGGTCAAATAAGGATAGTCATCAGATATTTCATCAAACAGGGATTTATCATAGTGCAGTACCTGATGCTCCTGGTCATAATAGCCTATCTCAACATTTGCGCCAAGGGTTACCTTGCCTGTATCTGCCAGGAGCTGATTCCATTTATTATCTTAAGGAGGGTAGTCTTTCCCGGTGCCGTTACCGCCGATTATGGCAACTCTTTCGCCCTTTTTTTATTTCAAAATTTCAGATTCTCAAAAAGGGTTTCCTCAAAGGACTTGCTTAAATTTTCCACATTTAATACATCCTTGCCACTTTCTTTATGGGGCTTGAGCCTGATGCTCATTGCAGAGTCAAGCTCAAGAGGCTTGTCGATTCGCTCGATTTTATCAAGCATTTTTCTCGCGGCTTTCAGCCCTCTTGATGGATTTCTCACGGTTAAAGGAGCGGAGCTTTTTCTATGACCGCCTCCTGATGGGATATTTCCTTTTTGCTGATTAAGATAAGCCTTAAGTTCAGCCTCTCTTAGAGCCTTTTTCTTGTAGCATAGTCCGTATAATTTCCCATAAAGGTAGTGGCCCTGCCAGTTGTTTAGCTCGATTATCTTAGAGGCAACCCCGTCAAGGAAATATCTGTCGTGGGCAACTATCAAAACAGCTCCGTTAAAGTTCTTAAGATAGGTCTCAAGCCAGCCTATAGCCTTCATGTCAAGGTGGTTGGTAGGCTCGTCCAGCAGGATGAGGTCGGGCTTTGACAGCAAGAGCCTAGCCAGATATACCCTGGTTTTCTGCCCTCCCGAGAGAGTATTTACCTTTGCGCGTAAAAATCCTCCTCTTCAAAAGCCCAAGTCCCCTTTAGTATGCCTGTGATTTCACTCTTATATGCATAACCGTTCTTAAGCTCAAACTCATGGGTAACCCTTGAATAATCCTCATATACAGCGTCAAGAGCCTCTCCTTCCGCCTGTTTCATCTTCATCTCAAGAGCCCTCATCTTATCGGAAAGCTCTAGGATATCTTTTTTTACTTCAAGAAGCACGTCAAATATGGTAAGAGAGGTATTTATCTCCTGATGCTGTGCAAGATAGCCTACACTGAGCACCCTTTTGAAATAAATATATCTCCGTTATCGGCAGACATTTCTCCCATGATTATTTTTAAGAGGGTAGATTTGCCCGCTCCGTTAATGCCGACTATTGCAGCCTTTTCATGCTCATTTATATGAAAACTGACCTCTTTGAGTACAGGTCCTGTGACAAATTCCTTTGATATGTTATTGCAGGATAATACCATATTGTCCTCCTATTTTTATGAGAAACCAGCCGTTTTCTCATGTTTTGGCTATCAGAGAATGAAAATCCCTGAACTTATATTTTACTACAGAATAGCGTGTTAGCGCAAGAGGGCTGAATTTCTATGCTAGTCCTATGCATGCATATAAATAAAAATGTTTTTATACTCTAAGACTTACAAAAATTAAATGATTAGTCATTAGATTATCTTGATTATAATACTGATTTATCTTATGATTAGTTATAAAAAAATGTTCCAGCTTCCTGCCTTGTCCGCAAAGGTCGGGTGATACGAGAAGACTTGCTTTCTCGTGGTTGCTGCTTCGTGGATAGTAGGTGAATATGTGGTTGCTTAGGATAATACAAATATAGAACAGGAGTAATGGGAGAAGATATGCTTACAGTTGAACTTAAATCCAGACACAAAAATGCCACTTTATGAGCAGCTCTACCTAAAGATTAGAGGGCTTATAACTGATGGTGAACTGACTGAGGGAGATAAGCTTCCATCAGAGAGGGGCTTGCGCTAAACCTTCAGATTAGCAGAAGTACAGTGGGCCCTAGCCTATGGACAGCTCTATGCGGAAGGATATGTGGAAGTCCGCCCTCAAAGTGGCTATTATGTGAATAAAATAGACAGGATAAACAGTGAAAAAGAGGAATTTACCGATATAAAAAAATGAGAGTGTCAATCCTGAACCAGAGTATGAATATGACTTTTCTCACCTTTTTCACTGTGCAAGGAGAGCTTTCCCTTACAGGATGTGGGACAGACTCTACAGACAGTGCATGCGTGATAAGGGGAGGAGCTCTTTAACCTTGGCGAGAGACAGGGAGACTTGGAGCTAAGAGTAGCTATAGCTAAGTATCTTTTTGGATACAGAGGGCTTATCATAAAGCCTGAAAAATATGATAATAGGCGCAGGAACGGGATATCTCTTGCAGCTTTTAGAGCATTTGATAGATGAAAAAAGCATAATAGCAATGGAGAATCCGACCTATATGCAGGCTTATAGGATATTTTTCATCATTAAACAGAAGGTTCAGCCCTATAAACCTTGATGAGAATGGACTTAAGGTGGACGAGCTTAAATCTCTCAGAGGCAAAGGCAGTGTATCTGACACCTTCGCACCAGTTTCCTACAGGAGTTGTAATGCCTATAAAAGAGGAGAAAAAGAAATCCTTAGCTGGGCATCAGAAGAGAGACGACAGGTATATAATAGAGGATGACCACGACAGTGAGTTTAGATACAAGGGGCTTCCGATACCTCCTATGAAGGCGATAGATACAGGGAATAAGGTGGTTTATCTGGGGACATTTTCAAGGACCATCGCCCCTGCCATAAGGATAGGCTTCATGGTGCTTCCTGACGGACTGCTTAAGGTGTATAGGAAAAAAAGCTTGCCTTTCCTAGCCTGCACGGTGCCTAGGATTGACCAGGCAGTGCTTACGGAGTTCATCCTGGGCGGGCATTATGAAAGGCATATCAACAAAGCCAGAAAGATATATAAATCAAGGCATGATAAGCTGATTTCCTCACTCAAAGCCTTCGGTGACAAGGTAAAGATAATGGGCGGCAATGCGGGTATGCACCTTATGGTTAAATTTAAGCTTGAAATGTCCGAAGAAGAAGTAGTAAGCAGAGCAGAAAAAGTGGGATAAAAGCTTGTAGCCTCTCAAAAGCACAGGATAGGAATAAGTCCTGAAGGTAGAGAGGCTATGATATTGATAGGCTATGGGAATATAAGTGAGGATAGGATAAAGAAAGGAGTCAGTATCCTTGCAGAAAGCCCTCGTTTCATAGCTACCTAGTATACCTATGTGGATAATTTTTGTTTTGCATTTTGAGTTTTTAAATAATTTTATAGTATAATAACGCACAAGTTAAAAACCCTAAGGGGTATGTTTGTTTTTATGCTTGAAAGGAGCAAAAATAATGGCTAAAAGACCGGTAGTACTTTTAATAATGGATGGATTTGGAATTAACGAAAGAGAAGACTATAATGCAATAGCACAGGCGAAGAAGCCTAATCTCGATATGATTATGAAGACTTATCCTTGGAAGAAAGGATATGCAAGCGGCCTGGCTGTAGGCCTTCCTGATGGACAGATGGGTAACTCTGAGGTGGGACACATGAATATGGGCGCAGGACGAATCATATATCAGGAGCTTACCAGAATCACAAAGAGATAGAGGACGGAGATTTCTTTAAGAATGAGGCACTTCTATCAGCAGTTAAAAACTGTAAGGAGAAAAACAGCGCTCTTCACTTGATGGGACTCCTCTCTGATGGTGGAGTACACAGCCACATTACACATATGTATGGACTTTTGGAGCTTGCTAAAAAGGAAGGCCTTGAGAAGGTTTATCTCCACTGCTTCCTTGACGGAAGAGACACACCTCCTAAGAGCGGCCGTGACTTCGTGGCTGATGCTGTAGCTAAGATGAATGAGCTTGGCGTAGGCAAGGTGGCTACCGTAATGGGACGCTACTATGCTATGGACAGGGATAACCGTTGGGACAGAGTGGAGCTTGCATATAAGGCTATGGTATACGGTGAGGGCAATACTGCCGCAGACCCTGTGGCTGCCATAGAGAGCTCTTACGGCGGAGATGTAACCGATGAATTCGTTGTGCCTACTGTAATTGAGAGAGACGGTGCACCTGTTGCTACTGTTAAAAATGATGACAGCATCATCTTCTTTCAACTTCCGTCCTGACAGGGCAAGAGAGATATCAAAGGCCTTCTGTAATGATGATTTTGACGGATTTGAGAGAAGAGGAGGAAGAATTAAGACTAAGTTTGTCTGCTTTACAGACTATGATTCAAATATGCCAAACAAGACAGTTGCTTTCAACAAGATAGACGTTAAGAACACCTTCGGGGAGTATCTCTCAAAGCTTGGCAAAACACAGCTTCGTACCGCAGAGACTGAGAAGTATGCACACGTTACCTTCTTCTTTAATGGCGGCGTAGAGGAGCCATTTCCTGGAGAAGACAGAATCCTTGTAAAGTCACCTAAGGTTGCAACCTATGACTTACAGCCTGAAATGAGCATTTATGAGGTATGCGACGGACTTGTAAATGCTATAAAGAGTGGAAAGTATGATGCGATAATCTGTAACTTCGCAAACCCTGATATGGTTGGACATACAGGAGTCATGGATGCAGCAGTTAAGGCTATAGAGGCAGTTGATACCTGCGTAGGAAGAGCGGTAGAGGCTGTTAAAGAAGTTGACGGTGCTATGTTTATCTGTGCTGACCATGGAAATGCCGAGCAGATGATTGACTACGAGACAGGAGAGCCTTGGACTGCCCACACAACCAACCCTGTGCCTTTCATCCTTGTGAATGCGGGAGAAGAGTATGGACTTGCAGAGGATGGCAAGCTCTGCGACATCATCCCTACACTCCTTGAGCTTATGGGACTTCCACAGCCTGCTGAAATGACAGGAAAGTCGCTTTTGATTAAAAAAATAAATCTTATAAAAAAATAGTTATGGAAAAGTACAGTGTAGTATTGTTCAAAAGAATGCAAAATAGAAAACTATGTATCTGAAGATGATGCAAAAATCTTTGAAGAGAGCGTTGTTTTGTGTGAGCTTGAAGATAATTTTTGAAGAAACATCACCAGAAGAACTGTTAGAATATTTTTGCAAAAGAAAATACCAGCCAATAAGTATACAAATGCTTACGGAGAAGAAGTCTCTGTTGAAGTTGTTGCTGTAATTGATTATTTTAACTTATTTGAAAATGTAGAATTTGATAATTTTTACGGAAATATACTGCAGGCATTTCACAGAGAAAAAAATCGATGGTGGTGGCTGATGTTATAGAAAAAAATATTATCCTGACTTTTTCCATAACGAAATGAAATAGCATATTATACAAAAAGATTGCTATAACTGATTAGTATCTGTGCAAAAAGAAATAACTTAGGCTTTTTATTTCTGATTGCACAGATATTTTTTAGTTAAAAATCAAAAATAACTCTATTATATAGTAAAAACTACCAAAGATATATTAAAAAAAGTGAAATAAATCTAGTATGGTTTTTATGATGAAAAAAATAATGACATAAAGGGATAAAATGTGTTAAGATTATGCTTGAAGTGTCGAGTTAGGTCGACATTTTGAAGGTAAGTGTAAATTTTTCTGAGAGGACTCTAATTATCTGGTCCTACAGAGTAACAACAGGAGGAAAATACAATGGCAAGAAAGTGGGTATATCTATTCACTGAAGGAAAAGCTGAGATGCGTGAGCTTCTTGGTGGTAAAGGTGCAAACCTTGCAGAAATGACAAATATCGGACTTCCGGTACCTCAGGGCTTTACTGTAACAACAGAAGCCTGCACTCAGTACTATGAAGACGGTAAGAAAATTAATGATGAGATCCGTGGTCAGATAGACGAGCATATTGTAAAGCTCGAAGCAATCACAGGTAAGAAATTTGGAGATCATGAAAATCCACTTCTTGTTTCAGTTCGTTCAGGTGCTAGAGCTTCAATGCCGGGTATGATGGACACAATTCTTAACCTTGGTCTTAATGAGGAAGTTGTACATGTTATCGCTGAGAAATCAGGAAACCCTCGTTGGGCTTGGGACTGCTATAGAAGATTTATTCAGATGTACTCTGACGTAGTTATGGAAGTTGGTAAGAAGTACTTTGAAGAGCTTATCGACAAGATGAAGGAAGAAAAGGGAGTTACTCAGGACGTTGACCTTTACAGCTGAGGATCTTGAGAAGCTTGCAGGACAGTTCAAAGGAAGAGTATAAGTCAAAGATTGGTAAGGACTTCCCTACCGATCCAAAGGAACAGCTCTACGGAGCAATTCAGGCAGTATTCCGTTCATGGGACAACCCTCGTGCCAATGTTTACCGTCGTGATAACGACATCCCTTATTCATGGGGAACAGCTGTTAACGTACAGTCTATGGCATTTGGTAACATGGGTGATGACTGCGGTACAGGTGTTGCATTTACAAGAGACCCTGCTACAGGTGCTAAGGGACTTTTCGGAGAATTCCTTACCAATGCACAGGGCGAGGATGTAGTTGCCGGTGTTCGTACACCTATGCACATTGATGAGATGGCTAATAAGTTCCCAGAGGCTTTCAAGGAGTTCAATGAAGTTTGCGCTACACTTGAGAAGCACTATAGAGATATGCAGGATATGGAGTTTACAGTTGAGCATGGTAAGCTTTATATGCTTCAGACCAGAAATGGTAAGAGAACAGCTCAGGCTGCTCTTAAGATAGCTTGTGACCTCGTTGATGAGGGTATGAGAACTGAGGAAGAGGCTGTTGCAATGATCGACCCTCGTAACCTTGATACTCTCCTTCACCCACAGTTTGATGCCAAGGCACTTAAGGCTGCTACACCACTTGGCAAGGGACTTGGAGCTTCTCCTGGTGCTGCTTGCGGTAAGGCAGTATTTACAGCTGATGATGCTGTAGCTTGGGCAGGACGTGGTGAGAAGGTAGTTCTTGTTCGTCTTGAGACCTCTCCTGAGGATATTTCAGGTATGAAGTCAGCACAGGGTATCCTCACAGTTCGTGGCGGTATGACATCTCACGCAGCCGTAGTTGCCCGTGGTATGGGTACCTGCTGTGTATCCGGTTGTGGTGACATCGTTATGGACGAGGCTAACAAGAAGTTCACTCTTGGTGGCAAGACCTTCCACGAGGGAGATGAAATCTCTATCGATGGTACCACAGGTAATATCTATGAAGGCTTAATCCCAACAGTTGATGCTACTATCGCAGGTGAGTTCGGTAGAATCATGGCTTGGGCAGACAAGTATAGAAGACTTAGAGTTAGAACAAATGCAGATACACCTACAGATGCTAAGAAGGCTCGTGAGCTTGGTGCAGAAGGTATCGGTCTTTGCCGTACAGAGCACATGTTCTTCGAGGCTGACAGAATTGCAGCATTCAGAGAGATGATTTGTTCAGATACAGTAGAAGGAAGAGAAGCAGCTCTTGAGAAGATCCTTCCATATCAGCAGGGAGACTTCGAGCAGCTTTATGAGGCACTTGAGGGAACACCTGTTACCATCCGTTTCCTTGATCCACCTCTTCACGAGTTCGTTCCTACAACAGAGGAAGAGATTCAGAAGCTTGCAGATGCACAGGGTAAGAGCGTTCAGGCTATTAAGGATATAATAACAGGACTTCACGAGTTCAACCCTATGATGGGACACAGAGGACTTCGTCTTGCAGTTACCTATCCTGAGATTGCTAAGATGCAGACAAAAGCTGTTATCCGTGCAGCTATCAATGTACAGAAGAAGCATCCTGACTGGAAGGTAGTTCCAGAGATTATGATTCCTCTTACAAGTGAAGTAAAAGAGCTTAAGTTCGTTAAGAAGATAGTAGTAGAGACAGCAGATGCTGAGATTAAGGCAGCCGGTGCAGACCTTCACTATGAGGTTGGTACCATGATAGAGATTCCTCGTGCCTGCCTCACAGCTGATGAAATCGCTAAGGAAGCTGATTTCTTCTGCTTCGGTACTAACGACCTTACTCAGATGACATTTGGTTTCTCTCGTGATGATGCAGGTAAGTTCCTTAACGCTTACTATGACACTAAGATATTCGAGAATGACCCATTTGCAAAGCTTGACCAGAACGGTGTAGGTAAGCTTATGGAAATGGCTATCAAGCTTGGCAGACCTGTTAATCCAAAGCTTCACATCGGTATCTGCGGCGAGCACGGTGGAGATCCTTCATCAGTTGAGTTCTGCCACAGAATCGGTCTTGACTATGTATCCTGCTCACCATTCAGAGTACCTGTAGCAAGACTTGCAGCAGCACAGGCTGCTATCGCTGAGAAGAAGGCGAAATAATAAATAAATAGCGTAATCGTTATACGATATTTAGTCCCCCATCGGGTAGTGTATGCTATCTGGTGGGGGATTTTTGCAGAATAAAAAGAATATTAGTGCATATTGTTGTTTATTCGTGAAGAATATAGTATAATATTATTCATAAATGCAAATAATGTATGCTATATAGATGTAAGTTGGTATATATGTGATGAAATCGGAGAGTTAAGAATGGAGAAACTGATAGATATAAACAGTTATCCGGTTTCTGTAGTTTTAAAAGCACTATTAAAGGATAAAACAACAGGTAAAAATATTATCTTTGCTACAAGTGCTTATACAGAAAATGGTAGAACAATAAAATGAAAAGAAAATATAACCGAGGACTTATTAAGAAGAGTTGGCTTTAGCTATGATACAACCAAGAGTAGCAAAGACAATTGAAAAAGCAGACTGAACGCACTAGAACCAAAGCAGAGGTATTTACACCGTCTTGGATATGCAACAAGATGAATAATCACTGTGATGAAGAGTGGTTTGGACGAGAGAATGTGTTCAACATCGAAAAAGGTCAGTCCTGGGAACCTACAGTGACTCCGATTATCTTTGACAATGGAAAGAGCTGGCAAAAGTACGTTGACTCTAAGAGACTGGAGATAACCTGTGGTGAAGCACCGTATCTGGTCTCAAGATATGATACAACTACAGCTGAGATTATACCTATAAGCAGAAGGATAGGTATTCTTGATAGAAAGCTTAGGGTAGTGAATGAAAATACGGATAACGAGGAAAGATTGGTTGAAATGGGCATATAGAGCTTTTCAAAGCGTCTACGGATACGAGTTTCAAGGGGATAATCTATTTAGTGCAAGAATGAATTTGCTAATTACCTTTGTAGACTATATGAAAGATAGATGGAATAGACAACCTGATGAAAAAGAACTGAAAAAGGTGGCCAATATAATCGTATGGAATCTTTGGCAGATGGATGGGATAACAGGTACTGTTCCATTTGGCAGACCAAAAGAAGTATTTCAACAGCTAAATATATTTGATTTTACAGTAGGTGAAAGTGATACAGAGGATGAGCAGATGTACTGCAAAAATATATGACTGGAGAAGCAATGCATCCTTGACCTATAGAAGCTTAAATGGAGGGGGAAAGTAATGAAATTTGATTTTGCAATAGGTAATCCGCCTTATCAGGATAATACTTTGGGAGATAACGATACTTATGCACCGCCAGTATACAATAAGTTCTATGGATGCAGCTTATTCTGTTGCAGATAAAGTAGAACTGATTCATCCTGCTAGATTTTTTTATTTGACGCAGGAAGTACTCCAAAAGAATGGAATAGGAAAATGCTAGAGGATACGCATTTTAAGGTATTAGAATATGAGGAAGACTGTAAAAAAATATTCTCTAATACAGATATCAAAAGGTGGAATTGCAATTACATATAGGGATAGAAATAAAAGAATTTGGAGCAATTGAAAATTTTTACATAATGTGAGTATTTAAATGCAATATTAAAAAGTTATTAATAACAGTGAATTTAGATCTATGAGTGAAATCGTAAATTCAAGGACGGCATATAGACTAACTGATAAAATGCATAAAAGAGTATCCTAACGCTATAAAAAAATGCTAAGTAAAAGGTCATCTTATGATATGTCATCAAATATTTTTGAGCGAGCTTCCAATGATATTTTTTTGATACCATTCCAAAAGATAATAAGAATACTTATCAATTTTAGGAAGAGAGAATAACTGTGAGATCAGTAAAATTTATCAGAAAGGAATATGTTAGAGACTAAAAATACGTATAAATATAAAGTTGTAATTCCTCAAGCAACTGGAAAAGGTGAGTTTGGTGAAAATTATTAGCTCGCCTGAAATAGGAAAACCAGGTGAAGCAACAACAGAAACATTTATTACTATAGGTGAATTTGAATCATATGATGAAGCAGTGAATACAAAAAAATATGTTTATAGCAAATTTTTAAGGGCTATGCTCGGTGTTTTCAAAAAGGACACAAGCTCTTTCGCCTGATAAGTGGAAATATGTTCCACTTCAGGATTTTACAAGTAACTCAGACATAGATTGGAAAGACACGATAAGTGGTATTGATAAGCAGTTATATAAAAAATATGGTTTATCAAAAGATGAGATAGACTTTATAGAGAATAATGTAAAGGAGATGGAATAGCCATGAACAAGCCGAATATAAAATCGACAAAAAAAGTTGTACCTATGATTTATGCCTATACCACTCCAGGAGTTACTTACCATGATGGCTATATAAAAATAGGCTATACAGAGCAGGATGTTGACACAAGGATCCGGCAGCAGACACATACAGCAGGAGTTAAGCCTAAAAAGGAATGGCAGGGCAATGCGGCGTTTGACGATGGAAGTGGCGATACTTTTACAGATAAACAGTTCCATACATACCTTCGCAAAAGCGGTGTAAAAACAGCCACAAGATGAGGGCAATGAATACTTTGATAAAGATGATGTGAATGAGTGGTTTTCATATTAGTCCAGTTGATTCTAAGTCAAAGTTTTACGAATTTCGCTCTAATAGGGGCATATTGGAAGAAGATAATCATGAGGTTATTTTATATAAGCTTCGTGAAGAACAAGAGGAGGCTGTAAGTCAGACTGTTGCATATAGAAATGGTCATGAATCTGGAGAATTCCTCTGGAATGCTAAACCTCGATTTGGTAAAACCTTATCTGTATATGATTTGGTTAAAAATCAAAGCTAAAAATGTTCTTATCGTCACCAATAGGCCAGCAATAGCCAAATTCATGGTACATTGATTATGAAAAAGTTTTTAGGCAGACAATCAGGCTATTTCTTCGTTAGTAACGTAGATGGAATAAAAGACAGACCGCTGGTTATGAGCTATGAAGAGTATCATAAGGACTTCATATCCAGAGAAAGTAATAAAGACGCTGTAAAAGATGGGATTGATTGATTTTTGTTTCTTTACAGGACTTAAAGGGTTCCATATACTTTAGCAATAATCCTAATGCTACTGATAAGTTAAAAGAGGTACAAATCATTGATTGGGATTTATTGGTTATAGATGAGGCGCACGAGGGTGTAGATACATACAAAACAGATATAGCTTTTTGACCATATAAAGAGTAAGTTTATACTCCATCTGTCAGGAACTCCTTTCAAGGCACTTGCTAATAGTAAGTTTAATGATGATGCCATCTATAACTGGACTTATGCTGATGAACAGATGAAAAAGGAAGAGTGGGATGATTCAAAACAAGAAGAAAAATCCATATCTTAACCTGCCAAAGCTCAACTTGTATACATATCAGATGTCTGAAATTATAAGAGATGAACTGAAGCAGGGAATTGAAATTCAAGGAGAAACAGAAGAATATGCTTTTTGATTTGAATGAATTTTTCGCTGTAGAAAATGGTAGGTTTTAAGTATGATTCATCAGTAATAAAATTCTTAGATGCAATGACTAAACAAGAGAAGTATCCGTTTTCTACACCTGAATTAAGAGATGATCTTAACCATACATTTTTGGTTGCTTGATAGGGTAGAAAGTGCTAAGAAACTAGCCGAGAAGCTTAAGGAGCATCCTGTATTCTGCAAGTATGAGATTGTTCTTGCAGCAGGAGATGGAAAGCTATATGATGATGAAGAGACAATGAAGTCGTATGATAAGGTAGTTAAGGCTATTGCTGAACATGATAAGACAATTACTTTATCTGTAGGACAGTTGACAACAGGAATTACAATTCCTGAATGGACGGCAGTTCTGATGCTTAGCAATGTCAAATCTCCTGCTCTTTATATGCAGGCTGCCTTTAGAGCTCAGAATCCTTGCTTATTTAAGAAGGGACTGAGAGCTTCAGAAAAGAAAATGCCTATGTATTTGACTTTGACCCTGCCAGAACACTTACCATCTTTGAGCAATTTGCCAATAACTTAAACCCATCAACTGCAACCGGTGGCGGCACAGCGGATGAGAGGGAAGCTAATATAAGCAAATTGCTTAACTTCTTCCCTGTTATAGGTGAGGATGATAAGGAGAATTAGTCGAACTTGATGCGAGAGAAGTACTTTCTATTCCACGCAAAAATCAGATCGGTTGAAGTTGTAAGACGTGGTTTTATGAGTAATTTTCTCTTTCAGAATATCAGTAATGTATTTTTCAGCACCAAAGGAAGTGCTTGATATAATAGAGCAATTTGAGGCGGTAGAAGAACCAGCTGGGAAAATCAACCTTACAAAGGAGGTAAGGGACGATTTATCTCTTTAATGAAAAACAGGGGATGTAGAGTTATCAGAAGAATACGTAATCGGAAAGACCTTAGATGTATTTGGTATATATATGATAAAGATTTTTCTGATAAGATAAATGACGCCATTGCGCAAATTGAGGAAGCTCCAGATGAGACAGAAGCAGCAATCGACAGATTAAAAAGATTTTTGTTAAAAGCTAGGGCGGTGAATGACGTTGTAGAGGCAGCAGTGGTGACATATGGCGATGATATGAAAGCATCTGATAAACGCCAGATTGAAAGAAAGCTTAATAATGATGCAGACCGCCTGATTGATAAGCTTCACGGGAACTATCAGATAGAGCAAAACAAAGTCGAAAATGAACGGCTTGAAGAATTGCAGAATCGCTATAACACTAAGAAAAGTACAGAAGAGATAGAAGAGGAGTTTCGCATTAGAAAGCAGGCAGTTGTAGAAAAAAATTCAATAAGGATTTGGTAAACGTTATTGAAGAATTTGTAGATACTTCTGCAAAAACTACAGTCAAGACTGTTGAGACAAATAAGAAAGAGAGAGTGAAAGCTGAAATTGAGGGTGGTATTAGAGATCATCTTAGAGGATTTTCACGTACAATCCCTTCTTTTCTTATGGCTTATGGTGATGATAAGGTAACTCTGGCTACATTTGACACTACTATACCGGGGAATGTATTTAAGGAGGTTACAAGTATCACACTTGAACAGTTTAAGTTCTTAAGAGATGGCGGCGATTATAAGGACGAAGAAACCGGCCAAACCAAGCACTTTGAAGGGAATCTTTTTGATGCAGTAGTATTTGATGACTCAATCAAGGAATTCTTAGCATTAAAGAAAAGGCTTGCTGATTATTTTGATGAAGGCAGTATAGAAGACATATTTGACTATATTCCGCCTCAGAAGACAAATCAGATATTTACACCAAAAGATGTAGTAAAGCGTATGGTTGATTTGCTTGAAGTAGAGAATCCGGGCTGTTTTGACGACAAAGACAAGACCTTTATAGATCTTTATATGAAGTCAGGTCTTTATATAACTGAAATCGTAAAAAGATTGTACCAAAGCGAAAAAAATGAAGTCACTTATTCCGGACAATAGAGAAAGACTAACACATATATTTGAAAAAAACAGGTATATGGATTAGCTCCAACAGAAATCATCTACAAGATTGCGACAAGCTACATCCTAGGCTTTGCCGACAACATGGATGACATCAAACATAATTTCCGACTTGTTGACGCACTTCCACTTGCAAAAGACAGGGGTGCTGAAGGAGAAGCTGGATGAGGTGTTTGGATGATTTGTAGTAATAATTTGAAAGAAGATATCTGGTTGGTTCATTGAGCAAATTTTGAGATTTCTTAGGTATTTTAATGACAATAATAGGTAGTTTTGATACTTGCATAACGGAGGAGTGGAAGAATAATGGTAATATCATCTATTGAAGTAAAACGTTTTAGGGCTATGAAAGATTTAAACTTAAAGGTGGGTTCTATGTTTGACGGCAATTGCAGGGAAAAATGCAAACAATGAAATCAACATTATTAGGTATGTTAGGCCAACCTTTTTCAATTTCAAGAGGATGTCCACTATATGGTGAAAAACTATAGAAGGTTATAATTTTTAGATCACAATTTCAAGAAAAATTCAGATTATCAAAAGCATGATAAGGCTGGAGAACATGAGTGGACATTAAGATTTAAGAATACTGATTTTTATAATGGGAAAGAATTTTTTTGTCAATAAAGAGTACAGCGAGAAAATCAAAGGGACAAGTAGGATCAATTCGTTTTATTAATTCAGAAGGAAAAAGAGGGCATGGGATATGTTCAATTGCCTGCTATATATCTGAGTTTAAGCAGATTATTTCCGGTGGGGAAAGTGGAAAAACTCTACAATTGTAGGTGGTATGACAGAAGAAGAAAAGAAATTATATATAAAATGGTATAAAAGAATTCTGTCAGTTCAAAAGCTGACCAATCCATCTGCATCGGTAGAGATTAAAGATACAAAACATATATTTGCTGGAATAAGTGACAATGTTCATGATGTAGCAACCAACTCGGCAGGAGAAGGAAATATAGGCCGCATACTTGTTGCGGTATTATCTCTAATTCGCCTCAAAAACAAAAATATCCTAAAGATTATAAAGCAGGTATTTTTGTTGATTGATGAACTCGATGCGACTTTATTTGGTTTTGCACAGCAAAGTATCATTAAATTCCTGTATGAAATCAGCTAAAAATTCAAAATCCAAATAATTTTTACAACACACTCACCAATTATCTTAACAGAAATAAAGCTTATTGCAAAGGGGTGAAAAAAATTAAACTTAAAGGTAACATTATTTCGGATTATTATAAATATGAAAATGAAATCATTTTTTTAACAGACCATTATGAAAATGATGAGATGCGATATATTGTAGGAAAAATATTCATTCTGTGAGCGATCTAAATAAGTCATTAAATATAATGAACTTAAAACCATATAGAATTAAACAGTCGATTAATATGTACTGTGAAGACCTTCTCGCAGCAAAGTTTGTTAAAGCAATGTTTAAGTATAAAAATATTGATATTGAACAATATATCAAATTTGTAGATATTGATCTTGGATGGGGAAATTATTATCAATTGCACAAAAAGGACTACAAGAATTTTTAGATAATATTATTGTTCTAGACAATGATGTTACAAATATGAAAAAGCAATTTGGTAATATGTCAAGAGGCATTTTGAAAAGATTTTTTTAGATAAAAGGGTAACTTTAACAAACCTATGTACACCATAGAAATGGAGAACATAAGTTTAATATTCTCTATTGATTACCTACTCCTTTCCAGAGAGTAGAGTTGGCTTTTGTCCAGCAGTCCAAAAAGCATACGTAAAAATTTACGGGATGTCAACGCGAGTGCTCTTTTGTGCTGATGCGTAGTAGTCTCAGCAAACTTTTTGTCATAAAAATCCTTATATTCCGGACAGTTATTGATAACGCTTCCGGTAGCTTCTATGACATAGTAACGCAGGTAACGGTTTCCGGCTTTGCTCATTTTAGTATCTTCTGCACGGAAGTTGCCTGACTGATTTTTCTTTCCAGACGATGCCGCAATATTTAGCGAGTGCACCATTGTCGGTAAAAAGCTTTGATAGTACCTATTTCAGCAAGTATACCGGCTGCATATACATGACCTATGCCCGGGATTGATTTCAGTACCTGATACTCGACAGGGTTTAGTCCCTGCACGGTATGTTCAATCGCCTTTTTCAATTGCCTTGAGCTCTTTCTCAAAAGCTCTGATGCAATTAAAAAGAACTGCTGATAGACAACGTAATCGGTTCAGCAACGACTTTGTCCAGACGGTATGAACCATTAGCGGCGGCCTTTAAAAATCTTTACAGTTTCTTCCGGATCAGTAATGCGTCCACGGCTTTTGGATTCAATGAGTTCGACCAGTTCTTCAATAGAAGCCCCAATGATATCATCATTGGTTACGTATTGTTCCAGGATGGCTTCTGCGGTTGCACCATATTTGTTGCTGAACGGATGGTCTTCCTTTTTCAACATATGGCAAAACTCACTGAATTTGAGGAAGATGTTGTTACACATAGGTCTTCTCACGTGCAATGCATTCAGTGATGTGCAAACGGTGTCTTGTAAGCCTTTTGAAGAGCCAGATACTGGGCTCCACGCCACGGCTTTATACTGATACGTCCGACTCTTGCAAAGTCGGCTATGACAAAGGAATCAATGCCATCGTTCTTGTCGAGAGAATTGAATGATTCTTTGTACTTGGCAACTTCTTTCGGATTGAGACAGTATACCTCTGTCCCCAAAATGGTGCCAACAAACCACTGGCTGAAAGATAATTGGCAATATGTACACCGTAAAATCCAGTAGACTCAAGTCCCGATGATTAGATGGTTGAACCTCATGGTGGGACTGAAAGAACGTCCACAAGAAGGGATTCAAGAGTCTCTGCACCTTCTTTGGCATTAGGCACGGGCTTCATGCGGATAAAAAAATCCTGGTTGAAATCAATGGCAGAAACAACATTTGTACGGGATCCTATATCAATCCCAACAAACAGCGTTGACAGGTAATCGGTTTTCTTCATGGTTAATCACCTCCTCTCATCATAGAATGGGCGTGAAATAGAGGACATAGCTTATCCCAAACCAATACACCAGTCTAAACCTCGCGTTATGAGCATTGTCCGGTAGAAACGTCCTGCTGGAGACTTTTAGAACCGGGATGCAGCATTTGTGTAATAGATCGCAGTGTATCGTCCGGGCTTCAAGCTTTCGTAGCAGTAGCATAAGCTCTGCAGGAGGTGTACAGAAGTGACCACAGCCTTGATTCACTAAGGAACCATTATAGCATTTGGGATGTCATGTCACAATGTAACTGTAAACCGTATAGATGAGAAATGGACTGCCAGCACTTGGTGGAGGAGAATCTCGGACAGATAAGAATGCCCACACATCTATACTCAAAAAGAAAAGTTTGTAACCCGATTTTTATTGGCTACAAACTTATTATACGAGGAGGTGGAAAAAGTTAAATATTTTAATAACTCAGACAATGTAATATTTACTCCAGAGGATGTTGAACAAGGTATGTTTACATTTTCTTAGAGATATCTCTAATTACAATGAGTTTGAACAAATAATTAATAAGCAAAAATTATTGCTTAGATTATAATACTTGCTTTAGTGAATGGACAGAAGAACATTATGATACAAAAAGAAGTAAAAATCATGGTTTAATCATATGGAGAAAAATATACCTAATTTGGACGTATTATTTGCTTTATGGTGTGATAAAAACAATGGGAGTGTAAATGATTTTGTGTATAAATTCATAGAAATATACAATAAAATCGCATATAGAACAGATATGGATATAATTGAATATTAATCCTTAGATTCTGAAGAAGAGGTTGTTGTGGCTAAGCTTATGCTTTGAAAATGCCATTTCCTAAATTTTTGCTGTGGATTATTTGGCTTCATAAGAGCGTTTAAGGCGTTTTATATTTATTATAAGCATGCGGTCTGACATAGTTATAATGAACATAAACAAATTCCTGAACGGCGACACAAAGCTCTTTTTGGTATGATAACGAAGCTGATAAAATAGGAGTGTTTTAAGCGTATTTAATAACCTTTTCATCGGAGCATTATCGTATGGATGGATTAGGAGATTAGTTGGGTCAATTCGGACTGCGATTTAATTGACTATTGTAGTGTCCTGTTAGCAAGATATGCAAGGATAGTTTTGTATCTGTTCACGTCTCCATGTGAATGATAAGTCTTTGTAATGAAATTGAAGCACAGCAAGCTGTTTTTTCGGTATTACATTTCTAATTAATAAAAACCGTAGTCTGCGTTGGCTTCTTAATTATATTGACATTCTTTGCGGATCTGGTTTATTCAGCTTGTTATACTTGTGCACGAATTCCATATTCGTCAGCAAGTCTTTTTAAGCGGACGTCCACCCTCAAGATGATGGTATACAAGCATATTCTTGAATTAAGGCGTACAATGATTGCTCTTTGTAACATCTCACTTTTTCCTATCTAGATTATATCTCAATAGGGTATGACGTTACAACTATATTTTTAGCTCAACACTTCGCCTCAATGCGAAGGTTTGGACAGGTTCTATTATAATCAGGTAGTTTTGACGCTACCATTAAAATTAAGGAGGCTAGCTATGATAAACCAGCTTAAAAACTAAACAAAAAGTATAAATGATTTATGGCACAGTAAAAATAATGACTATAAAAAACATGAAGTTCGGCAGTTTAATATTTTTGTAATATCATTATTTACTTATTTAATAAACGATCGTTGGTTTAATACTGATAACGCTACTACTAATGCTATTATTAAGATAATTTTTAATTTACTTGACAGTAGCATTTTTCGTATATTTCAGTTGTATTTTTATTTACTTATTTTTTATGTATATGGCATTTTTAAAAAAGCAATAATCCCTGCAGACTTTGAGGAGCTTTAATATAATTTTATACAAAGTATTTCTGGTTGGAATAATCGTTGAGATTCCCCTTTTTATTAATACTTATAATAATGGAAATTATAATAAAATATAGGGCAAAAGTTGATAATATTATAAATTTATTATTTATTTTTGGCATTTAACCTTATTGTTATATTGTCATTATTTAACTGTATAGTGGAATTGACGTATTTTTGTGTAGAGATAATTGATTCAATAGCTTCTAAATATCATATTATGGTAAAATATAAATTTTTGTAGGAATTTTAATTTTTCCTTTCTTTAATTAAACTATTGGTTGATTTAGTGAGTTTTGGCACATTTAAGTTCTTAAAAAGTAAAGAAAACAAGAGAAATACAGGAAAACATTTACAAACTGAAACGAACCCTTAATAATAAGCTATTATTTCCGGATATTAAGGAAAATTCAGAAAAGAAAAGAGATATTAGAAGAAAATAAAAAGCCAACATTGAAATGTTAGAGTATGATTTAGATTATCACAAAAATCAATTTGAGACTACAATTAGCAACATTGATATTTATTTATGTATATGATGGCAACAGTAAATGGAACTTTGACTGAGATAGCGACCGAAACAAAAGATGTAATAACAGTGATTACACTATTTATGCTATATTGGGACAAACGAAAAGATTGGAAATAATTCGATTTTTGCGATTAAAATGCATCAAAAGGAAACTGGTAAAAACAAAATTTGCAAGGAGATGCTAAATGATACTAAAAATGTCCATTATAATATATAGGTGAAAGATTAAATATTAAAACTTGTAATCTCTAATTTTTATTTTTATCAAGGTAGCGGCGCATGTTGCTATCGGGCTGAAATTCCAAATCATCAAAGTAGCGATAAAGATACATGAAAGCAAGGGTGTCGAGGGGGACCTCGAAACTGAAGGAAGCTGGATATGAGGAAGATACTAACCTCATGGGTGATCAAAGTCCAATAATTACACGCAATCTGACGAGATAAATGAGGTAGAGGGATTGAGAGGAAGAAACGTGTGGTACCCAGGGAAGTCCGTGTGATACATCTTGTAAGAGGTAACCATTGCCCAAAGTAATGATGAAAAACAGAAGTCAGTAGATGTCATGGTAGCTGATTGGCAAAGTACCCAATCAGTAGGAGCAAGAGTCAAGGTAAATGAGGAACGAATAGTGTTGATGGAATGATAATCGAAGAGGTGCTTCCTTGCCTTCTGTAACATCAACAAGAGCTAACGACGCACATATATCGTGGGAAATTTACTCCGTACGTCAAGTAAGACTAGTTTAGACGCCCTAAACCAGATGATGGAGTGAGGATACTTGTTAAGATGTAAAAATGTTTATAAATCAAATATTGTGTTATATAAAGAGAAAAGATAACATATAAAAACATAAAATCTGTTTTTAATCATTGACTATTTGATTCGTAAATGATATTATGTCATTACGATTTAGATAGGAGGATAGACAAATGCGATTACTTAAAATGTCTGTAAGTGGTTTAGCACTATTTAAAAGATACTATTGATATAGATTTCTATACGGAACAGAGGGTTTCCGGTGATAACAATGAGATGGTAACACCTTGCTTTTGGCAATGTGTATACCAATAATGTAATATCTATCGTAGGTATTAATGCTTCAGGTAAAACCTCGCTGTTAAAGATTATTTCATTTATTATTGACTTTATGAATGGTGAGTCTATAAAACAATATAGGTAACATAGATATTTTAGATGATACTCAAAAGGTGACGATTACAGCATACTTCTTTGACCACAAAGATGGGATATTTAAGCTAGAATCTGAAAATAATAAGAGATAGCAATGATAAACTAGATAACAGGTATATTATCAATGGTGAGCGCCTGTGGTGTAAGAAGATATCTAGAGTAAAAATCAAAGAAAGACCTTTTTGAATTTGACGATAAATGTATCATCAAGGAAAGAGATAATAATGCTGAATTCTTAAAAGATGATACGAGTATAATATTATCACTAAATAAGAACAAAAATTTTTATTTTAAAAGGATTTGATACAGTTAACAAATCTGAACTTTTTGAGACTCATCGAGGGATTTTCCTCAAGAATTGATTGCGTTTCTGGATCCAAGTATAGAATATTTTTCTTTTGATATGATTACAGGTGAATCTAAGCTAAAGTTTTTGACAGAGAGGAAATAATCGTATCCAATCCTGTGATATTTGAGCGTTATCTATCTTCAGGAACGATTAAGGGAATAAACGTCTTTATTAATGCTATGGTTGTATTTGGAGATGGGTGGGTACCTAATTGTTGATGAACTGGAGAATCATTTTTAATAGGGAAATAGTAGCTACTCTACTTAGATTCTTTATGAATAAAAAGTGTGAACAAGAATGGAGCTACACTTATTTTCTCGACACATTATGCTGAATTACTTGATGAATTTGAACGTAATGATGGTATATACATTGTGCGCAATAGAAATGGAATATCTGCAAAAACTTAGTAAAAATACTTACTAGGAATGATATTAAAAAGAGTGAAGCTTTTAAGAGTGACTTTCTTGAGGGAACGGTGCCAACATACGACTCATATATGCAATTAAAAAGAAAAGCAATTGTTTCTGGAAAAATAAAGGAGGCATCGAGCTAAATTGGCAAATGATAAAAATAATAGCCTGTATATGTGAAGGCGATGCAGAAAGTTCTATTCTTAATATGTTAATTGATGCTGATAAACTTATTTTCACAAGAAATGATTTGCTGGATGGAGAAGTGCTTCGTTGTAGAAATGCTAGGACTTTTTGAGGATAAGCATTTGGGAAAAAGGATTTTTCAAAGAAAATAGTAGTTTATCGCATTTTTGGATTCTAGGCGAGAAAGAATTTAGGCTTCGTAAGGTATACAAATCAAAAGGTTGATGTTATTAATGTTATAACTGCACCTGAGATAGAAATGCTCATTATAATTAAAGAGGGGATGTATTCAGAGTATTGTAAGGTAAAAAGCAATATAAAGCCAAGTGATTTTTGCAAGGATAGATTAAAAAAACCCTCGTCAGTCAAAACAAAAGATTTTATTGAGAGATATTTTAAGGACATTAACGATTTAATGTTTACAATAAAAAGAATATAAAAGATTGTCGAATATACCAAAAATGAGGTGTGCTTAGCTGATTTGCTAGCTGAGTAAGACAGCCTTAATATCCCATTTCCGAAAAGAATGTAGGTCAAACGGAGAAGCCAAAGCAGTCAGTACGCTTCTAACGAGTACGCTGAATTTTGCGAAAAACTTGGAATAGCAAAGAGAATGAGTAAAAGCAGGTTATCCATATGATAATGCTCAATAAAAAGGTACTTTAATACGCTAAAAACAGACCTAGTTTATCAGCATCGCTATCATACTGAAAAAGAGCTTTTATGCTACCATTGAGGAATTTGCATCTTCTCCCTTTGAGACCTGTAGTGTATTGATACCTCACATAAAGATTATAAGTCAAAGCGAGGAGAGGCAAAAATTCCATAATTTGTTTGAGCATTGAGTAAAAAGCGAAAAGGAATGATAAAAAATTATGAATCGTATAAAAATATCAATAATATAATATCCATATTTTTAAGCATAATTACAATTGCTTGGTATAAATTTGTACCTGAATTTTTAAACTTAATATGCATTAACTATTGGATTAGAATAGCAATCATATTCTTATTCCCTATTCTGTTTACATTTTCAGTATTCTTAAAGACACAATCAATCCAAAAGCCCCAAATAATAAAAATAGAATCTGGAACAGAATTCTTTCTGATATATTTATTATATTAGCAATCGCTATAAATATATTTATAATTTCTTTTAGAATTTCAAAGAATTTTTCCGATTATTATGGATTATGTCGTCAAAAAGCAATTATATTAGCTTACAGTTATGAGCATTTGTCATGTTACTATTAAAAATTGCTTAATATCACATATTGGTCGTTGATAATTGTAGGTTTAATAATAATTTTATTAGGTGGTTTAATTCTAGGGAGCTCTCTAATAGCGATATTTTCCATAGTTTCTAAATACAATTGTTTCGATAGATGACAGAACTAGACTTATTTCATTCTTAAAGAAAAAGGAATAGAAATGAGTTTATATGAAACAAAAATATTAAAAGGCGAATTAACAGATGAGGAACTAAAAGGTAAATTTATTGCTCAAAAAATAGTTGTTTATATAATAATTGCATTGATGTATATTGTTATGAAAGTTACAGAAAAATAATAATTGTCTTTTATATATTAATTCTATGATTATGATGAAGAACTTAATTCACTACCCACAACTTACAATATATTTATATAGGGGGACTAGATAGGATTACAATAACTACATTAGTAATTGTGTTCTTATTGATCAATAAAAATACGACATATGTTGAAAGAAATATTTCAACCACAATGCCAAATAATAACAGAGCATATACAGAAGGTTCCAAAGGGTACTAAGAAAAAGAAGATAGAGGGGCGGATGAAGCTGGACTCTTATAGTTCTCTAAAAGGAACTGTTGTGTATTCTAAAACAACAAAAAAGAGGCAGGATTAAAACTATATTAGCATTCCAAATAAGTAAGTGACACTGTGAGATTTTTAAGTTAACCCACTAGAATACAATCATATAACATATGGTATATGAATGATAAAAATCAGCCCAAAAGTGCATAGGAAACTTATTCGTTTTTCAAGTTGCGTATTATCTAGATTTAGCTTATAATGATGGAAAGAAGGGGTAAGGGGAAATATTATTGAATACAGAAATAAAAATGCAGTAAATATCGCTGGAGATAGGCACAGTATGATGAGAATGCTAAAAGGCTTTTTGGGAAATAAGAGTATACTTGATATATTCTTACAAGTACAGTTGAAGAATTTAGGGATATGAATCCCGCAGATGTAGAAGGGTACATTGAAGGAGAGCCTTGTATCAGTTCTGTTCCTGTAGAGCCCGGACTTACTAATATAAAGCAGGGTGGGAAAAAGACTAGCAGGACTTAATTCAGAAAGTGTAGATGTTAATGAAGGTGTAGTAAGATTTTGACATTGTGTTCTACGTGAGGCTAAAGGACGGAGTGTCGCAGGTTATAATAAATATTGAAGCACAGAAAGATGCCCCATCAGGATATAGTATCTTAAACAGGGGATTTTCTATGCCTGCAGGTTGATATCTTCTCAGAAAGAAGAGAGACTTTGTAAATACTAACTATGATGATATTAAATGTGTTTATACCATTTGGATTTGTATGAATATGCCTGAAAACAGCTTGGATTATTATCAGTTAGCCAATAGGAAAGTTTTGGGTTCTAGAACATGGAAGGGCAAGCAGGATATGATTAATACTCGTGATAATTGGTCTTGCAAAAAGATTTGCCTACATGATGATGAAAAAGTATGAGCTTCATCGTTTATTGGTAGCTCTGATGTCAAAAGCAACTTACTACGAGTGAGAAAAACTGAATATTATTGAAAAAGGAATATAAAATTCAAGTAAATGATACTTTTGAGAAAGGATGGAGTGTTATGTGTAATTTAAGCCAGGGAATAGTGGATGAGACGGGTTTGAAAAAGTTGTATGAATATGCATAAGATATACTCGGAACAAATAATCAAAGGCTGTTGCAAATGAGAAAAAGCAGTTGGGAGAATAATTGAGGTAAAATGAAGTTTATATTAGAGTAGGATAACCCATTTGAAACATCTGTGATTCAGTATATGAGCTAATACAAAGTGGTACTATGTGTAACTTAAGCTCATGGGAATAGTGGATATGGGTAACAGCAGAAGTAACAGCAAAAAGAATTTGATAGACTTTGTTATGAAGATGCATCAAAAAGGATATACACTTGAGCAGATATCTGAAAGTAGCAGAAAAAGTGTGCCTGAAATCGAAGAGATTATAGATAATAATTCTGTTTTAGTGTAACCTGAATTCGTGAAGTTAAATCCTAACTTTTATGAAAATGCCTACAATACTTTGGTTTATTGGCTGAAGAATTCACGCTAAAGCGCTATTTTGTAGACAAAGATAAATTGAAACGTAGGGCGTGAGAGTAAAATCTAGCGCTCATAGTTTTCATATGAGAAAAAGAAACTCTATCAGCCCTTTCCATCCTTGCCTTTCCACCTCCCACCCTGTATAATATCCATAAGAATAAATCCTGTGGGGTGGGTAATGAAGAAACGAAAACTATTTTGTGAAATTTCTCCATTTACGTATGAAATTTCCTTGTGGAAAGAAAGAATCAAAAGAAGGGATAAGGGATTTTAAGAATGTAACTAGATTTGCAAAAGGAAAAGCAGACAGAGAAACTCCCTGTCCTACTTTTACGAGCACAAGTCCTTGATGAGGAGAAGGCTTGGAGGTGTAAGGCAGGATTTACAGGAAAATAAGGTGGTGAATCTTGGCTTTGGCGGCACCTAAGGTTTCAGGAATATTTGATTAAGCCTGGTGAGGTCTTTTCGTTTTGGAGACTTGTGGGCAATTGCACTGCGAAAAAAGGCTATAAAGAAGGGATGACCATTTCTCTTGGCAAGGTTTCGGAAGGTGTTGGCGGTGGAATGTGCCAGTTTTACCAATCTACTGCACTGGATGGTGCTTCATACACCTCTTACTATCACTGAGCACCACCACTCATGATGGCTTTGACCTCTTTCCCTGACTTTTTGGAAGGCAGGTTCCTTTTGGGACGGGAACTTTAATTTTCTACAATCATATAGACTATAGATTTAGAAATGATACAGACCAAACCTTTCAGATTCTTGTGTATACAACTAAAGAGTACCTCTGTGGAGAGATTCGCTCTGAAAAGGAATTTGCACGTGAGCTATCACGTGTATATAAAGGACGAAAAAGTTTAGTGCGTGAGGGAGAGGATATTTATAGGGTTGGAAAAGGTATATAGAAGGTGTAATGACAAAAAGACAGGAAGGCTTTTATCTGAGGAGCTATTGAAGGAAAATCATGCTAAGGTAATGTATGAGATAGCAGAGGATAAGGCAACTGATATGAGTGTAGAAGAAATAAAAAGATAATTAACGAGATGAGACAGCAAAAGCACTAATAATACCATAAATAGCACCAAAACATAATCATAGGAGCCTTGAAACCACAAATTTCCAGGTTCTTATTTTATATACTTTTTAACCTAAGTATGCTATATTGATACCTAAAGAAGATTGCTATAGGAGAATAAACCATGGATCACTTCATTTTACATAGCGAATACGCCCTCTACAGGAGACCAGCCACAGGCCATAGAAGAGCTTGTTACAGGCTTTAAGGAAGGCAACCAATTCCAGACTCTACTTGGGGTTACTGGGTTCAGGCAAGACATTTACGATGGCAAATGTTATAGCCAAACTTAACCTCCCTACCCTTGTCATTTCACACAACAAAACCTTAGCAGCTCAGCTCTACGGTGAGTTCAAGGAATTCTTCCCTGAGAACGCAGTAGAATACTTTGTGTCGTACTACGACTATTATCAGCCTGAGGCCTACGTGCCTTCCTCTGACACCTACATAGAAAAGGATTCCGCCATAAATGATGAGATAGACAAGCTCCGCCACTCCGCTACAGCTGCACTCTCGAGAGAAAAGATGTGGTTGTGGTTTCAAGTGTAAGCTGTATATACGGACTTGGAGATCCTATCGACTACGAGGATATGACGCTCTCGGTGCGCCCGGGGCAGATAAAGGACATGGAAGAGGTTGTAAAGAGGCTTGTGGACATCCAGTACACCAGAAATGATATGGATTTTAAGCGTGGTACATTTAGAATCCGAGGCGATATAGTGGAAATCTTCCTGTGGCGTCCACAGACAGAGCCATCAGGCTTGAGTTTTTTGGTGATGAGATAGACAGGATATCAGAGGTGGATGTGCTTACGGGAACTGCACTTGCGGAACTCTCCCATGTGGTAGTATTTCCGGCTTCCCACTATGTAGTTGCCCCTGAAAAAATGAGTGAAGCCCTAAAGAAGCTTGAGGAAGAGCTTGACCTCAGGGTAAAGTATTTTAAGAGTGAGGATAAGCTGATAGAGGCGCAGCGTATCAAGGAGAGAACTAATTTTGACATAGAAATGATGAGGGAAACAGGCTTTTGTTCTGGTATAGAGAACTACTCAGGTCCTCTTCGGGAAGACCGCCAGGCAGTATGCCTTTACCCTTATCGACTATTTTCCGGACGAATTCCTCATCATAGTGGATGAGTCGCATATCACGATTCCGCAGATAGGAGGAATGTATGCAGGAGACCGTTCGAGGAAGACCACGCTTGTAGACTATGGCTTCAGACTGCCTTCAGCCCTTGACAACAGACCTCTTAATTTTACGGAATTTGAAAATAAAATAGACCGCATGCTCTTCGTATCTGCAACTCCTTCGGAATACGAGGCAAAGCACGAACTTCTTAGGACTGAGCAGATAATAAGGCCGACAGGACTTGTGGATCCGGAAATCAGCGTAAGGCCTACAGCAGGGGCAGATTGACGACTTGATAAGCGAGGTCAAAAAGGAAACTGAGAAGAAAAATAAGGTTCTTGTAACCACACTTACCAAGAAGATGGCGGAAGACCTCACCGACTATATGAGGGAAGCTGGTATAAGGGTAAGGTATCTGCACTCTGACATAGATACTCTTGAAAGGTCTGAGATTATTAGGGATATGAGACTTGATGTCTTTGATGTACTGGTTGGTATCAACCTCTTAAGAGAGGGACTTGATATACCCGAGATTACTCTGGTAGCAATCCTTGATGCAGACAAGGAGGGCTTCCTTCGTTCGGAAACTTCCCTCATCCAGACCATAGGTAGGGCAGCAAGAAATGCGGATGGGCATGTAATAATGTATGCAGATACAATCACCGGCTCTATGAACAGGGCTATTACGGAGACTGAGAGAAGACGTGCCATCCAGATGAAGTACAATGAGGAGCATGGAATCATTCCTCAGACGATAAAGAAGAAGGTTCGTGACCTTATCAGCATATCTAAGAAGGTTGAGGAAGACAGCTCCAAGATAATAAAGGATGCTGAATCTATGAGCGAGACTGAGCTTAAGGCAGTTATCAAGGAACTCACCAAGAAAGATGAATCAGGCAGCAGTTGAGCTGAACTTCGAGCTTGCTGCCAAAGCTTAGAGATGAAATTATCGAGCTTAAGAAGCATTTGGTAGACCTGACAGCGATGTAAAATGATAAAAAAGAGACTGTAATGATTATATTTGAGACAAAGTGATGAAGACACAGATTATAACGAAAAAGATAGAAGGAGCTAACGCCAAAAATCGACTAGTTATAAAAACCTTGTTATCGTGAGTCACATTTTGTGGATATTTAAGAATAATATTACAGTCTCTTTTATGTAATATATAGAATTGTGTAATTTAATATTAAAAATTCCATTAACAACAAGGGTTAGATTATTTTAAAATATTGTTAAAGTAAGCCTTTGACAAAATATACAAATGATAGTATAAAAAAATAAGGTTAATTGAGCATTATAGACAAAGATTATAAATAATATCAATTTATAGAAAAAAATCTATAAAGTTTATTATTAACCATATCTTAATCAAAATCAGCATTTCAATGATTAACACAGAGATGATACTATGGTATTTGCTGGTTTTATTTATCTGTTTCAGCCAAAGCAGGTAATACTAAGATAAAACAAAGTGTAATTAGGTGGGACTATCCGGAGTTTGATTGAGACAGTAACTATTATTTTATTCACGATGAGGAGAATCAAAGAGATGAGAAGGACAAAAAGTTCTATTAGCCGGAGTTATGGCTATGTCACTTGCAATTAGTTCTACTGTTGTACCAGCTGGAGTAAACTCGACTCTAGGCAGTCTGACAGGTGTTGAAAAGAAACAGTTGCTTTATGCCGCAGATGAAGCAGAAAATACCCTGTGGAAGGGTATGAAAGATGGTGAAACATTATCTGTGATGGTGATAAATATCGATGATAGATGATGAAATGAGTGTGAGATTTGCCTGTAAAGATGGTAAGATTAGACTTTGATCCGACTTTAGTTGAAGGGGTTGAGTATACTATAAAGTATTTGACTTTTGATGATGATAGTATAATATGCACTGACTATGAGCCTATGGTTACAGGTGGAAAATTAAGAGACAGTATTGATTTTTATATGATGGAAAGATGGTGAGCTTATAGAAAGTAGACAAAAGATAATAAAATATGCAGAAACCAGGAAACAAAATCACTAAAATCATTGTAAAAAGAAAAAGCACGATAAAAAAACAGTGTAAAAGCTACGAGTTTCATGTAAAGTATAATGATGGAACACCTGTTGAAGATGGTGATGAAATTAGCGTAGTGTTAACTGAGGATCAGGGGGAGAACAAAACTCCCAGGTTAAAAGATGGGAAAATAATTCTCAAATCTAAAGCAATACAAATGTAATACTTTGACATCAATTGGTATGTCAGCACTTAGCAAGAATTTTGATTTGCTGATGTTGATAAGTCAAAAGGCTCTTGATAATGGTAAAGACATACAGTTAATGTATTTATGTTGCTAAAGACAATGAACTCTATGATAATGAAGAATCGCGTTGATGATTTCGATACAAGTCAACTAAGTTTACCAATGGTTTAGTGCTTAGAAAGAAGAGTGATCAGCCCCTCTTTACACCGGCCCCTGTTGTAGCTATTGGCGTACAGCCCTGTAGAAGAGCTTAAAAGACATTTGCAGACGACAAGACAGCTCTTGGTGAGTCTTCAGGAGCAGCAGTAAAAGGCAAGAGAATTGCACCGGGTAAGGATGTAAAGGTTGCTGATATCGCAGTTGTATTTGAAGATGGTACCAAGGTTCCTGACGGTGTTACCTTAGACAACTTCCGCATGAAGGACATCTGGGCTGAGCCTGCACACTATAAAGTTAAGGACGGTAAGATATCAGGAATCGTACTTAAGGCAGATGAGCAGTATAAGCTTGGCTTTGATGTAACCAATGCTGACTACAATAACTATGAGGTTGTCTGTGCTTACAAGAGTAAGAAGCTTCTTAGAGTATATGCTCGTTATGAAGGCGGAGTGCTCCTAAAGTATGATTATGATGAGGGTATTGAAGCACCTGAGGAAGAGATTTCAAAGATTGTCATTAAGAAGACAGACGGCAAGCCTTCCAAGCTTCCTGTATCTACTTCCTGCTTAATGAACCTTATACTTAAGTGACCATGGATATCAGCCACAGGGCGTACTTCCTTTCAGACTTGTAAGACTGGATAATCAAAAAATCAACATTAGTGTATAGCAGTAAAGACGGAATTCTCTCTCTTAATGGAGAAGCTGGTATGGTATGAGATGAAACTTGATAAGAATCCTCTCTACAAGCTAAAAGATAAGACTGTATTCAGATTTGTGCTCAATAAAGAAGGAAAGTATGTGGCTTTACTTAAGGGATACAAGAACCCTGATAATCTGGAAGGAGTTGTGACAAGCCATTATGTTGACCTTGTAAGACTTGATGGCAAGATTCCTGTAGGCTCAGCCTTTGATACAGAGCGAGTGTACAACTGGTCAGAAGTACAGCCTTAAAGACTACAAGATTATCTACAATACAAAGAGGGCATGATGTTAAGGATATCCCTGTACAGTTTAAGTCAGCTGCGCTTTAAGAAGCCTGTTAAAGTTTGAAGTTTACAATGCTACAAAGCAGAAGGTTGAGAAGGTTGTTCTTTTCAAAGAATGGCAAGCTTTTCAGGACTTGTTAATAGTTGAAATGACTACATCATTTCAGCCTTTAGATAAAGAATACAGATGAAGAATGCTTACGTAACTCATCAGCAATGATGGTAAGAAGCTTTATTACAAGCAAGGCTCCATACGGTGAATTCAAGGGATTTAAGCTTTACTAAGCGTGAGAAAGGCATTGACAGATGAAAAAGTTAGCTAACAGAGTGCCTTACAAGCTTCCTGTATATGTACTGGCAACAACAAGAAGAAGGTTAACAATGTAACACTTAAGTTCATCTCTCCTAGAGAGACATTTGAAGCTAAGGTAGTAGATGGATGGGTAGACCTTTCACTCTTGAGGATACCAACTATGTTATGGAAGTAGTAAAGGGCAACTACGCTATAGATGCCTTCCCGCTTACAGTGAAGGATAAGTCAGAATTCGGAGCAAAGAAGTATGTATTTAACCACTTAAGCTGTGGAAGCGTACAGGCACTCTACCTCATCAACAAGAAGCAGGCTCACAAGAACGATACTACTTTAGTAAGCTCTGACGGCACAAACCAAGGTAACAGGGCTTTTAGATTTGGCAACGGTGAGTATGCACTTTCTTCAAGAGTACTTAAGAACGTTAAGGTACCTGAGCTTAAAGGGCAAGAAGTACCTTTTGTACTTGACGTAGATACAGTAAATATGTACAGAGTTGAGCTTTTCACCTCTTGCACACGGCAAACTTCAAGGTAACTACTACAGTTGCGGGCAAGAAGCCGGTTAAGAATGTATACTACATTGATGGAGCAAATAAGCTTCAGAAGGTTAAGTTCACACAGAAGGGTGATAAGCTTACCTTCAATATGAACAGTATGGCAAGATACAACACAGTAATTGAATACAAATAAATCTTGCAAGAAAATGTAATTAACAAAGTTTTAGCTAAAAGTCTAATGTGGAGCATCTGCATTAGACTTTTGGCGAATAATAAAGATATCGTAGTCAAAAGATAATAAATTATCTTGCAATAGGGCCTCAATCAGATTCTTATGCTATTGATGTTTTGAAGTAACAAATTATACTTTGGTGAATGGTATATAAATGTAAATATATTTAGGGAAATGCAATGACTAGGAGTTAATATGAAATCTAACTTGAAGAAAATGTCTGTGATAGCAGCGTTCATCCTCTCAGGCACGGTCTCTTGCGGCAACAGGCTGTGGTGGGCATCCTGCATACAAGCTTAAAGACGGTGAGAGTTCCAAGGTGCGCATTATAGAGAAGGACGGTAAGCTCGTTAAGCTTGAAGTAAATCAGAATGCGGTTACAGAGGTAGCTCTTGCAGCTGAAGATAAAGTAGATGACTCAGGCTGTAAGATTAAAGGTCTAGGTAGGCAAAAAGACAGAGGGAGCAATCAAGCCTGATAAACGAGCTTAAAAAGGAAATAGACATTAAGAGAGAAAGAAAGCAATAGAGAAGACAGTAAACAAGAGAAGATAGTAAAGAAAAACTAATAAACAAGACACTAATCAAGACAACGAGAAAGGCGACAAGAAAGGCGACAAAGATAAGACAACAAGAAAGACAGTAAAAAAAGACAATAAAGTCAGATAATAAAAAAAGAAAAATAAAGATAAGAACATAGGAAAAAGGGTCAAGAAGCCTGAGAAAAGGAAATGAAAAATAAGACTGGTAACAAACCTGCAAAAAAAGAAAATCTGGGTTCCTGCCGTATACAAGATAGTCAAGCATCCTGCTGTAACAAAGCAGGAAAATTACTGTCTACTGGGTATGCCAGTGCGGTCAGGTGTTCTACCCAGATGAGGATTGGCAGGCGCACCGCCCAAAGCCTTGAAAACGGTAAACATAGCTTATGGAGCAAAGAATAGAGACAAAAGAAGTTGTTGTAAAAAGGCTTGGACAGAGAAGGTCTTGGTAAAAAGGATACTGGAAATACGAATAAAGGAAGGGTTATGGGAAAGCAAATACTAAATCACTTATTCTTGGGCGCACTTGCAGGAGTCTTTAGTACTTACAGCTAGCTTCGAGATGGTTGTAGCTGATACAAAGACAGATAGTATTGTAATTTCTAAGTCAAAGGTCAAAATGACCATAGGAAATGAGATTACGATAGGTACAAGTGAAAGTGATGACATTACTGTAAATGTATACACTTCTAACAAGAATAAGAATTTAAAATTAGCACTAAGGATGGTAACAAAAGTTAAGATTAAAAAGTCAGGAAAAGTTTATAAGGTAAAAGCTATAAAGAGTGGCAAAGCAAATCTTAAGCTAACTTTATCAGCCAACAAAAAGGTCTGCAAAACTCTCAAGTTAAATATCAGGAAGAAGAGTGTAGCTGATTTTGGTGAAGTGATAAAGGTTACCGCAAAGAACTTTGATAAAGAAGTGCTTCAGGCAAAAGGGATTGTAATTGTTGATTTCACTACTAAGTGGTGTGGTTACTGTCAGTATTTTGGATCCTCTTTACAAGGAAGCTGCTAAAATCAGGCAGATATATAAGTTCACCAAGGTTGATGGTGATGAAGACCGAGAGCTTGTAAAAAAGCAAGGAATAGAAGGCTTTCCTACGTTACATCTCTATAAAAATGGTAAATTAGTTAGAGAAGGTGGCTACTGGACGGATATGACAGTTTGGGATCTTCTTGACTGGATAGAACTTTCGATAAAAGTTTCTAAATAGGTCAAAAACAAAATTAAATATGATACAATTAGCAATAGGGTTAGAATGAAAACTATCGTATTGGCTGTGATTCAAGAAAAAGTCCTGTAGTCTGCTAAAAAGTGGCTTACAGGACTTTTTTTGTCTATGGAATATATAAGAATTTTCATAGAGAGTAAAGTCTAATGTGGAAAATCTGCATTAGACTTTTGGCAAATAATAGGGTATACTTGTTATTGTGAAAAGAGGCTTGGACTGAAAAGGTCTTGGTAAAAAGGATACTGGAAATATGAATGACAAATAAAGGAGAAACTATGACAAACAAAAATTTTAAAATCACTTATGTTAGGGCTCTTGCGGGCAGCTTGATATTTACTGCTAAGACAGAGCTATACAGGCTGACACTAAAGGCAGACATTAAGGCTGGAGCTAAGACAGACAGCATTGTACTTTCAAAGTCAAAGGCTGAGCTTACAGTAGGAGATGAGATTACCATAGGAACAGGTGAAAGTGATGACATCACTGTAACTGTAACTGCTTCAAGCAAGAATAAAGGTTTAAAATCAGTACAAAGGATAGTAAAAAGTCAAAATCAAAAAGTCTGGAAAGGTATACAAGGTTAAGGCGCTAAAGAGCGGTAAAGTGAATCTTAAGCTTTACCTTTATCAGCCAACAAAAAGGTAACCAAAACACTTAAGTTAAATATCGCAAAGAAGAGTGTCGGAGCCTTTGGTAAGATTATAACAGTTACCGGAGATAACTTTTGATAAAGAAGTGCTTCAGGAAAAAGGGATAGTCATTGTAGACTTCAGTGCAAAATGGTGTGGTTACTGCAAGCTTTTTAGAGCCTCTTTACAAAGAAGCACGAGACTTAGACCGACATATAAGTTTACACAGGTTGATGTAGATAATGATGAGGAGCTTACAATCAGCCAGGGAGTGACAGGCTATCCAAGACTGCATATCTACAAAGATGGCAAATTAGTGAGGATTGGCGGTTACTGGATGAATGATGACAACAAGTGATTTGATTGACTGGATAGAGAATTAGTAAAAATATGATGAAATATGTATAAGAAAACATATAAACATTCGTTCGAATTACTGTTGAAAAATTAATATCTTTCTGCTATGATAAACAAAAGATTATAACCCATTATATCATACGAGGAAGAATATGCCAGCAAAGAAAAATACAGTAGAATTCAAAGAATTTTATCAGATAAGAGGGGCTAGAGAACATAACCTCAAAGGAATCTGTATAGATATACCAAGGGATAAATTTGTCGTAATGACAGGGCTTTCAGGCTCAGGCAAATCATCTCTTGCGTTTGACACCATCTATGCGGAGGGCCAGAGAAGGTATATGGAGTCCTCTCTCTTATGCCCGCCAGTTCTTAGGGCAGATGGAAAACCGAAGGTAGAGAGCATAGAGGGCTTTTCCTGCTATCTCCATAGACCAGAAGTCAACCAATAGAAATCCCCGTTCCACAGTAGGTACGGTGACTGAGATATACGATTATCTAAGGCCTTTATGCAAAGAGCCGGAGTACCGCATTGTCCCTAATTGTGGGAAGGAAAACACAAGCAGACTGTAGACCAGATGGTTGATGAGATAATGAAACTCCTGAAGGCACCAAGCTTCAGCTTCTTGCCCCTGTAGTAAGGGGAGAAAGGGTGAACACGTTAAGGTATTTTGAAAGTGCCCTTAAGGCAGGCTATGTGAGGGTTATGGTAGACGGTGAGCTTCATCAGCCGTCAGATGAGATTGCTTGAAAAGACCAAAAAGCACAATATCGAGATAGTGGTGACCGTCTTGTGATAAAGCCTGGTATAGAAAGACGTATGTCAGACTCCATAGAGCAGATTATGAAGCTCATGAAGGTCTGCTCATTGTGAGTTTCAGGCAAGGAGAGACTTTAGCTATCTAGTTTTTCCTGTCCTGACTGTAATATCAGCCTTGGAAGAGCTTGAACCAAGAACCTTTTCATTTAACAATCCTTTCGGTGCCTCGTCCCGACTGCTTTGGACTTGGTTACAAGATGGAGTTTGATCCGGACCTTATGATACCTGACAAAAGCCTAAGCCTCGCAGAAGGCTGTATAGTGGTGCTTGGCTGGCAGTCCTCCAATCAAAAAGGGAAGCTTTCACCCATTCTACTCTTTGAAGCACTAGTAAGGCATATAATTTGACCTCAAAACCCCGTTTGAGAAGTCTCAAAGGAAGTACAGGATGTCATCCTCCACGGAACAGGTGGCAAGGGTACTTAAGGTGCATTACAAGGGCAGCGTGGAGAAGGCGTATATGATGTGCCTTTTGAGGACTTATAAAAATGTGGAAAGAAGATACAGGGAGACCTTTTCAGAGTCAAGCAAGCAGGAGTATGAGAGCTTTTATGCGCACCACTCCTATGTAAGGCTTGCGGTGGAAAGCGTCTGAAGGCTACTGCGCTTGCAGTTACCGTAGGAGATAAGAACATTTCGATGTTACTGAACTTTCTATCTTGGATGCCAAGAATTATTTTTGAAAATGTCGAGCTACCCCACCAGAGGAAAAATTGAGACCTTGTGCTTATGAAATAGTGGCAAGGCTTGCATTTCTAATGATGTAGGGCTTGACTCACTCTCACCCTGTCACGAGCGACAGGTACTCTCTCAGGTGGCGAGGCACAGAGAATAAGGCTTGCATACCCAGATAGGTTCAGGACTTGTGGGAGTTGCCTACATCCTGACGAGCCTAGTATAGGCCTTCATCAAAGAGATAATGACAAGCTTCTTGCCTCACTTAAAAACCTGCGGATATAGGCACATACCTCATAGTTGTTGGAGATGACGAGGACACTCATGCTTGCCGCCGACTTTCATAGTAGACATAGGCCCCGGGAGCGGAGAACACGGTGAGAGATTATAGCTACGGGAACAGCCAAAGAGATAATGAAGTGTAAAAGAAACTCCTCACAGGAGCCTATCTTCAGGCAGGCTTCAGGTACCTGTTCCGACTGAAAGAAGGAAGCCAACAGGCTATCTTGAAGTAAAGGGCTGCCAGGGAGAATAACTTAAAAATATAGATGGAAATTCTGCTTGGGATAATGACTGTGGTTACTGGAGTATCAGGTCCTGAAAGAGCAGCCTTGTCAATGAGATTCTCTACAAATCACTTGCAAAGAAGCTAAATAAGGCAAGAACCATACCGGGAAAGATGATGCTATTCTGGAGCTGAGAATCTAGACAAGATAATAGACATAGACCAGTCGCCTATAGGAAGAACGCCCTGCTCCAATCCTGCGACCTACACGGGTAGTATTTGACCTCATCCGCGACCCCTTTGCGGCCACACAGGATGCCAAGGCAAAGGGCTACAGCAAGGGAAGATTCAGCTTCAATGTAAAAGGGAGGACGATGAGGCCTGCTCAGGTGATGGCATAGTCAAGATAGAGATGAACTTTCCTACCTGATGTTTATGTGCCTTTGTGAAGTCTGTGAAGGCAGACGTTACAACAGAGAAACCCTTGAAGTAGAAAGTACAAAGGCAAGTCCATATATGATGTGCTGAATATGACAGTGGACGAGTCCTTAGCTTTCTTTGAGCATATACCTACTATCAGGAGAAAGATAGAAACGCTTAGTGAGGTGGGAGCTAGCTACATCCGTCTGGGACAGCCATCCACTGAGCTATCAGGAGGAGAAGCCCAGAGAATCAAGCTACTGAGCTTAGTAAAGAAGCACTGGAAAGACTATCTATGTGCTTGATGAGCCTCATCACAGGACTTCATTTTGCAGATGTGCACAAGCTAATCAATATTCTTAGAAAGCTGTCTGAGGGAGGCAATACCGTCATAGTCATTGAGCACAATCTCGATGTGATTAAGACAGCGGACTATATCATTGACATAGGACCCTGAGGGAGGAGCAAGAGGAGGCAGGGTGATAGCTGAGGGCACACCTGGAGGAGGTTGCAGTCAATAAGAACTCATACACCGGTGAATACATTAAGAGGATGCTAAATCGGGAAACAGACTGCGTAGAAAAAAAGAGGGAGAAAGTAGATGAAGTATTTTAGACAATTTGGCATAATTATGTTGGTTACCTGTATAGCGGAGGGCAAAAATATTTTGTGCACCTCCCCATACCCTTCAAGTGCATACGGCCCTCGCCTGCGATGCTCTGTCTATGACTAAGGTAGTTAAGCTTGAGCAGCAGAAGATGCAGCGGTGCCTTTATAGAGATAATGCCGGTTATGTTCATACCCTGCAGGAGTTGGACCCTCTGCATCTTTTGATGAGCTAGAAAGAGATGTTGGATACCGGTACTTGTTATTACGCCTGTTTCTGCAGTAGTAGTAATGGCGGTATCAGGGAAAAATAACGCAGCTAACTGGACTGAAAGCGAAGGAAACATGAACGGATTAATAGAAAATAGCACTACCTTTGGTATAGTAGTGAGCATTATCGGTTATGAAACAGGGCTGCTTTATAAGGAAAGTTCAAGCTTGCCATTCTAACCCCCTTCTTATTTCAATCATCTTAGTCATAGCAGGAATACTTACTTCCACATAGACTATGCGGACTACAACAAGAGTGCACAGTATTTAAGTTATCTGCTCACCCTGCGACTGTCAGTCTTGCAGTACCATTGTATAAGAACCTGACTATCTTAAAGGAAAATGTGGCAGCCATTATGACAGGCATTATATCAGGAATAATTTCTAACCTGGTATGTGTTTTGCTCTTTGCACTTGCCTTTGGGCTGTCGCATAAGGAGTATATAACCCTACTTCCTAAATCAATCACCACGGTTATAGGAATGGGAGTTGCAGAAGAATTTCGGTATAGTGGCTATTACAGTTGCTGTCATCATTATAAACCGCATACTAGTAAACATTATCGCCATCACTGTATTTAGGGTTTTTAGGATATACGAACCGATTGCCAGAGGTATATCTCTGGGAGGAGCATCCGATGCCATTGGTACTGCAAAGGCTATGGAAATGGGTGAAATAGAGGGAAGTGTCAGCAGTCTTGCTATGATTGTAAGTGGATACTGACTTTGATTGGAGTCTCTGTATTTGCTAACTTTATCAAACAAACAAAAAACTACAAAAAGTTAACAGTTTTCTTAAGAATAAATGACATCTATTGAAAACAAAATGTGCAGTGATACTATACTCATATAAGGTTATTAAAACCTTGCAAATATCTTAATCGGAGGAGAATGGGATTATGAAGAATAAGAAATTAGGCGTTTTACTTTTAGCAGCACTTATGATGAGCAATGAAGAAATTGCACAGCCTGTTGCTACAGTGAAGGCAGTAGAGGCAGATGCGGCAGCAAACAGTGTAGCACCCGCGGGTACAATCACAGAGCCGGTAGAAGGAAATATCGAGCAGCAGACAAATTCGTGGGTCAGGACGATTTTAAAACGTGGTATTTTCTCAGAAGACACATCTTGTTCAGGGCAGCGGGCAGTTAACAATTACTTTAAGTTTACAGTTAACGAGGACTCTGGGTATTCTTAGGAAGCAGCTCTCACTCTAACAATCACGATGGTGTATCTCGTTAAGCATGCACTCTATGCAGATGCAGCCCTTTTTCAAAAAGGTTTGGAACCTTTGAAGCCGGTTACTGAAAGATACCAGCAAGCAGCAGCTCACAGCTCATCTTAAGAAGGGTACATACTATGTGAGCATCCTTTCAAAGATGAAAAACTATGGCGACTTTGATGGTACATAAAATGTAGTTGGAGTTGCAGTTCCAGTTAAGACATCGTGAAGACAAGCTACAAGGTAAATAAAGATAAAAAGAGTGCAACAGTTACTTTTCTCACAGCAATGGGCGATTTCTTTAAGTATGCTCAGTACCGCTATGGTAAGGTAGGTAGAGACGGTGAGAAGAATGCTAACTATTGGGGATGATGAAACAGTGTTGGCTGGAATAACTCATACTGATAGAATGCCATCCAGTTAAAGTTAAATGCAGACAATACCGTTAAGTTCAAGGTTAAGAGAAACGGGTACTATACTATAAGAGTTACAGATAAGACTACTCCAAACAATTGGACTGATGCAAAGGAAGGAACCAGCTATTCAGCATTCTTTAAGGTTAAGGGAATCGTTGACAAGAAGGTTCCTATTGTAGGGTGTAGTTAATGGGAGAACCTATAGAGGCAGTGTAAGAATTACTTTTCTTTCCGATAAGGACTCAGGTGTTAAATCAGCTAAGTTAAACGGTAAAACCATTAAGAGTGGTCATATCGCATATTTAAGCGGAAGATATACACTTGTAGTTAAGGATTATGCCGTAATACGACTAAGGTTAGCTTTAGAGTAAGATAATAAAATAGTTTGCCCTGTTAGGGTTCAATTTAATAAACAGGGTATAAAAGCCGCATAGTTTTTATATCCTGTTTATTTTTAGAAAATACTACATTGGAAAAATGAAAGGAAGGTAGTGGTATGGGACTTATTAAAGCTTTCACAGGAGCTGTAGGAGGAACACTGGGAGATCAGTGGAAGGAATATTTTTATTGTGATGCGCTTCCTGCTGACGTACTTGTAAGAAAAGGGAAGCAAGAGAATAGGTGGAAAGTCATCCAATAAGCACGGCAGTGACACTGTGATTACAGATGGCTCAGGGTATAGCAGTTGCAGATGGACAGTGTCTTGTTATAGTAACAATGGAAAGGTATCCGAAAATACTGTGCTGAGCTCGGTGAATATACTTTTTAATCTCGGGTGAGTCACCGCGTGTTCTCAGGCAGCTTTTGGGAGAGTGTAGGTGCTGTATTTAAGGACATGATAGGCAGATTTACCTATGGAGGACAGGCAGGAAGAGACCAGAGGGTTTACTATTTCAACACAAAGGAACTCACAGACAACAAATTTGGTACACCTAACCCTATTCCTTTCAGAGTGCTTGATGCCAACGTAGGTCTTGGACATAGATGTGTCTGTACGCTGCTCAGGCGTATACTCATACAAGATTCAAAACCCTATCCTTTTCTATCAGAATGTAGTGGCAACGTCGCTGATGAATTTACAAGAGATGAGATAGATGCCCAGCTTAAGACGGAGTTCGTATCTGCTCTCCAGCTGGCCTTGCAAGTTTAGTGAGCAGGGAATCAGGCCAAGCGGACTTCAAGCTACGCTATGGGAGCTTGCAGATCTTTTGATGGATGAGGTGCTTTCTAAAAAGTGGAAGGAGCTTTTGAGGCTCTGATATTATCTCTGCTGTCTTTCTAATCCAATCACACTTTCTGAAGAGGATTCTGCAGCAATCAAGAATCTTCAGCTATCAGGTGCGTTTAGAAACCCCACCATGGCAGCTGCTAACCTTGCACAGGCACAGGCTGGAGGCTATGAAGACAGCCGCAGGCAACTCAAACGGTGCAATGATGGGCTTTATGGGTATGAACATGGCTAATCAGGCAGGAGGAATGAATGCAAACGCCCTCTATGAGATGGGAGCAGCCAGGCTCAGGGCAGGGCTCCACAGGCTCAGGGCAGCGCTCTCAGAGTGAGGTAGTGCAGTGGTTCTGCCCAACTGTGGCAATAAAAACAACGGTAACTTCTGTACAAACTGTGGTACCAAACGTCCATAATATTCAGAACACTCTATGCCACAGATGAAAGGAAAGCTATAGAGACTCTGTGGCATAGTAGTGATAGGCCGTATTTAATGAACAAGGAGAAGACAATGGCAATATGGAGTATAAGTGCCCCCAACTGCGTGAGGCGCAATTAGATTTGATACAGCTGCTCGAAAAGATGGTGTGTCCATACTGCAACACTGAATTTCGATGATGGACACTTTAGCGGCTATGATGACATACTAAAGGGAGATACCGAGGGAACTATGAACTGGTCTGCCCTGAGGGAAAATGGGATGAAGGAGAGAGAGACGGACTCTCGGTATATACCTGTAATTCCTGTGGAGGTGAGATAGTCGGGGATGATACCTTGAGCGACTACCCTGTCCTTATTGTGGGAACCCTGTAGTAATGACAGGTAAATGGAAAAAGGGACCCGTCCCTGACCTCGTTATTCCGTTTAAGCTCGATAAAAAGCAGGCCAAGGCGAAGTTTTCTCAGTACCTTGGCGGCAAGTTTCTTCTTCCTAAGGTATTCAAGTCTGAGAACCACATTGAAGAAATCAAGGGGACTATATGTACCGTTCTGGTCTATGACGCAGACACTGACAGCAGGCTTAGATTTAAGGCTACAAAGGTAAGAAGCTGGAGCGACAGAAGCTATTACTACACTGAGACTAGCTACTTCGCAGTAATAAGAGGCGGTAATCTGGAGTTTGCAAGGTTCCTGCAGATGCATCCGCCAAGATGGATGATGTACTTATGCAGTCAATCGAGCCTTTCGACCTTAAAGATGCTGTAGACTTTCAAACTGCTTATCTTGCAGGCTTCCTCGCAGATAAGTACGATGTTAGCTCTGATGCAGCAGCTTCAGACAGTCAATTCACGTATAAGAAACCCGTAGAAGAGGCATTTAGAAATACAGTTACAGGCTATAGCTCACGTTACCAAGGAATGGTCTACCATAAACATAGACAACAAGCTGACAAAATACGCCCTTTACCCGGTATGGGTGCTGACCACGAGATGGCAGGACGTTTTACATCTTTGCAATGAATGGACAGACGGGTAAAATTTGTTGGCGACCTCCCGGTAGACAAGAGTCTGAGATAGCTGTTTGCAGGCATAAGCGTTGTAACAGCGATAATTCTCTTCTTGTCCTATACTTTGTATTTTTAGAGGAGGAATAGATAATGATGATGAATAAACTCAGTAAAAAGCTCTGCTTTTATGGCAATGGCTCTTTGTCTTCGTTCTCTACACTTATAAGCAGTTTCAGCTTCCTCGTTTACCTCCGTATATGCGGAGGCTAAGGTTCCAAGGCTGGTTGACAATGCTGATGTACTTACTGACAGCGAAGAGAAAAGTCTGCTTGCCAAATTAAATGAAATCAGTGAAAGACAGCAGATAGATGCTGCCATTTTGACTGTTAAAGATGAGACAACAGAGAGTAGTATTACTGCCTGCGCAGATGACTATTACGATTATAATGGTCTTGGATATGGAAGTGGCAGAGACGGTTTAGTTCTGGTTATGGATTATGGCTCAAGAGCCTGGGCTATCTCAACAAAGGGAAAGGCAATCAGCATATTTACAGATGCAGGACAAAAGTATATGACGGACAAGTTCCTGCCATATCTTAGTGACGGCGATTCATACAAGGGATTTGAGACTTATGCGGATCTTTGCGACCAATTTATTGAGCAGTACAAGACGGGGAGTGCTTATGATGTAGGTAATCTGCCAAAAGAAAGAAATATGGTCTTTCTAATAGGCGCTCTGTTATCCCTGCACTTCTTTGCTTGATTTGCAGTCTGCTACGAATGACTTCTCAGCTAAAGACTGTACGTAAGCAGTATGCAGCAGATAACTACGAGCTGAACAACAGCTTTTTATGTAAACACTGCTGAAGATTTCTTCCTCTATAAGAGCTTTCAAGAACCAGAAGAGAATCTTCAAGTTCATCAGGAGGAGGAAGCAGTACACATACAAGTAGCTCAGGAAGTACGCTATGAGGCAGCTCATGGCTCTTTCTGATTATTGGACAATATTGTAATAAAGTCACTTGATAAATCTTTTATAAAAATCTCTATGATATTCATAGGGAACTATTAGAAGCTAAAGGCCACGAAGTTCGTCTGTGGCTTTTATTAATAAATATGATTTTAGAGGGAAGCTATGGGACATATAGTTTTTGGAATACTGGCACAGGTAGATGCAGGAAAAACTACGCTTTCGAAAGTCTTCTGCTTTCTGCAGGAGTGCTAAAAAGGCAGGAAGAGTAGACAAAAAGGATGCCTTTTAGACAATTACGAGCTTGAAAGAGAAAGAGGATTACCATTTTTCTCCAAGCAGGCTGAGTTTCAGGCCTTTTGGTAAGGACTTCACCCTCTTGATACACCAGGGCCATGTTGACTTCTCTGTAGAAATGGAGAGGGTGCTGTCAGTCCTTGACGTGGCAGTGCTTGTACTAAGTGCGTCTGCAGGTGTTCAGTCTCAGGTGTCTGCCATTTGGAAGCTTCTTAAGCACTACTGATATCCCTGCTTTTATCTTTTGTAAATAAATGGACCAGCCTGATACTTCAAAAAGAGAAGATACTAATAGAGCTAAAGGAAAAGCTTGATTCCAATATTATTGACTATGCGGATGCTGATAGTGATAAAAGTCATGTATGAGAAATTTCTGGAAGAGGTTTTCCTTACTGATGAGACGGTGCTTGAAGCCTATATGGATACAGGGAGCGTAGATTTTACAGACATCCAAAAATCTTGTAAGAAACCGCAGCTTTTTCCCTGTATTTTTCGGTTCAGCCCTTAAATATGAGGGAGTTGATGAGTTCCTTTGAAAAGCTTTGCAGCTCTCATTATTCCACCTGTATACGGTAATGAATTGCTGCAAGAGTCTTTAAGATAGCAAGGATGATGCAGGCAACCGCCTCAATTTATATGAAGCTTATGGGCGGAAGCCTCATCTGTCAGGGAGATGATAGAAGATGAGAAGGTTACAGGAATAAGGATATATTCAGGTGAGAAACATGGAAAGCCGTGACAGAGTAGAAGCAGGAGAGGTCTGCGTAGTTACGGGACCTAAAGGTACTAAGGCAGGAGAGGTCTTGGATGGCTTTCAGGACTGAGGTAGGAAGGTGCTTAAGCTAGGTAATGAGCTACAAGGCAGAGCTTCCTGAGGATGAGCCGTCCCATGTCTTCCTGCCTAAAATCAGGGAAATCTCAGAGGAGATACCCGAACCATCAGTAAAGTATTTCGAAGAAAAGAAGGAAATTACTATATCTCTTATGGGAGAGGTGCAGACTGAGGTCTTAAACACTTAATAAAAAGAAAGATACAATGTGGATATAGGCTTTGGAGAGGGACATACCCTTTACAAGGAGACTATAGCTGAGACAGTGTACGGAGTAGGGCATTTTTGAGCCACTGAGGCACTATGCTGAGGTGGAGCTTAGACAGAGCCTGCTGAAAGAGGAAGTGGGCTTAGCTTTTGCTTCTGGAGGTAAGTGAAGATGAGCTTAGTATAACTACCAGAGGCTAGACTTAGCCATCTTGAAGAAAAAGGAATACAAGGGAGTGCTTACAGGTTCTCCCATTACAGATATGAAGATTACCCTCTGTGGCAGTGAAGAGCCCACCTTAAGCACACTGAGGGTGGAGACTTGAGACAGGCCACCCTACAGGGCGGTAAGACAGGGGCTTATGCAGGCACGCTCAGTTCTTCTTGAACCCTGTGTATGGAGTTTTAAGCTTTGAAGTACCGGAAGAAGCCATAGGCAGGGCGATGACAGATATAGGCAAGATGAATGGAAGCTTTTCCTTCACCTGAAAAATATATCCGGAAGGCTGTGCTTACCGGCAAGGTACCTGTATCAGAGGTAAAAACTACGCCCTGGAGCTAAGAGCCCTATACAAAGGGAGAGGGAGCCCTTACGCTTACTCCGTCTGACTATGAAGTCTGCCACAATGCAGAAGAGGTGATTGAAGCTATAGGATATTATCCTGAAGCAGATATTAAAAATACCGCAGATTCGGTGTTCTGTTCACATGGAGCAGGCTTTGTAGTGCCTTGGAATGAAGTTATTAACTATATGCATCTTCCTTATTTTGGAGATACAAAGGAGGAAGAGAGTGAAGAAGAGGCATTTTTAAGATATGCAACAGACTCCCAAGCCAGGTGGGAAGCGATAGAGGAGAGGTCTTCTTGAACTGATGAGATAGACAGTATACTTAAGTCTGCGGTCTCTTCCAACAAAAAGAAGGAAGAAGAGTCTGCCAGGAACCGCTGGAAGGGCAGGGGCAGGGTGGATGAATATCCAGAGGTTTCGACTAATGCAAAGAGGGTTAAAAGCAGTATAGGTAAGTGATGATTACCTACTGTGTAGATGGCTACAATATCATATTTGCCTGGCAGGAGTTAAAAGAACTTGCAGATATAAATATCGACAGCGCAAGGGATAAGCTCATGAAAAGCTCGCCAATTACCAGGCTACAGGGCTGTAAGCTCATCCTTGTATTTTGATGCCTACAAGGTAAGAGGTGAAAAAGAAAACGTAATAAAGCGGGAGATGTGGATTGTATACACCAGAAGCTGGAGATCTGCTGACCGCCATATAGCAAAGGCGAGCTTTAGAGCTATAGGCAAAAGGTCTGGTGAGGGTGGCTACATCAGATGCACTTATCCAGATGATAATATTTGGAAGCGAGCGGTAAGAACTTCAGCAAGAGAGCTTGAAGCTGAAGTAAAGTATGTGGAAGGACAGATTTGCAGAAAAGCTAGAAAAGATGTAGCAAGGGAGAAGATTATGGATTTAATAGAATACAAGTGCCCCAACTGTGGCGGTGCCATAAGGTTTGACACCGCAGCTCAAAAAGATGAAGTGTCCGTATTGTGATACTGAATTTGATATGGATACCCTAAAGGATTGTAGATAACATCTTAAACGGTGACGAGAAAGAGACTATAAACTGGTCAGCTCTAAGGGAGCTGGGAAGAGGAGAAAGAGACGGGCTTTCTGTATTCCTGCAACTCCTGCGGCGAGAGATAGTGGGAGATGATACCTTGGTGCAAACCTCCTGTCCTTTTGCGGCAAATCCTGTAGTGATGACAGGTAGTGGGGAAAAGGCTGCGCTCCCGACCTTGTTATACCATTTAGCTAGATAAGAAGCAGGCTAAGGAGAAGTTTTACAATTTTCTTAAAGGTAAGATATTGCTTCCCGAAGATATTTAAGGATGAAAACAAACTATAGAAGAAATAAAGGGCTTTATGTGCCTTTTTGGCTCTATGATGCGGCTACCAACAGCAGATTCAGGTTCAAATGCAAGAAGATAAGGTCCTGGAGTGACAGCTCTTATACCCACACAGAGACTAGCAATTATGCTGTTACCAGGGCTGGTGAGTATGCCTTTAGGGCGGTTCCCTGCAGATGCATCAGTGAAGATGGATGATACCTTTTGCAGTCCATTGAGCCCTTTGATTTGCGTGAGGCCGTTGACTTTCAGACAGCATACTCTGCCGGATTTCCTGGCGGATAAATATGATGTAAGCTCAGATATGCAAAAAGACTGTAGTAAATAGTAGAATCAGAAATTCGGTAGAGCAGGCATTTAGAAATACAGTCACCGCTATAACTATGTAACGACTGAACAAAGCTCTGTAAATATAGATAACACATTAACCAGGTATGCTCTCTATCCGGTGTGGGTATTTACAACCAGGTGGAAGGATGAGCCTCATATCTTTGCGATGAACGGTCAGACAGGCAAGTTTTGTAGGCGACCTTCCTCTTGACAAGGTACTTAGGGCAAAGATATTTTGTAGGCACAACCGCCTCACTTTACGCTTATATTTACCATAGCACATTTTGTAACACGCTTGTAGGAGGAAAAAGAGTTGGGAAATATTTATCATACAAAGCACGTGGCTTAGCACGTGGCAGGCTTTTTGACCTTTCTCTCTCTCCTTGCTTTTATCTTCTCCTTGACAGGTCTTTTCGAAAATGTCAGGGTATGAAGATTCTTGCGGACACGAAGTACAATGCTAAATATCCGAGGCTTGTAGATAAGGCAGATGTACTAACGGATGAGGAAGAGAAAAAGCTTCTAAAAAGCTAAATAAAAATAAGTGAAGAAGAGAAGGTGGATGTAGTCGTCCTCACTGTAGAAAAATGAAGCAGGAAAGGATGTTACAGCCTTTTGCAGATGATTTCTATGATTACAATAATTATGGCTTTTGGCCATAAGTGAGATGGCATCATCCTTGTAGTTGACTATGGCTCAAGAGACTGGGCGTTATCTACAAAAGGTAAGGGCATATATATATTTACCGATGCAGGGCAGAAGTACATATCAGATAAGTTTGTCAAGCATCTCTCAGATGGTGAAGCGTATGAAGGGTTTAAGACCTATGCCAACCTCTGTAAAAAGTTCATCGAGCAGTATAGAACAGGTGCAGCCTATGATGTGGGCAATATGCCAAAGGAAAAAAGTGAAACTTCTACTGAAGATTACAGTCAGAGGAGGAAGGCTGCCAGAATAGTGGATAATGCGAAAGTGTCTGCCGCCTGAAAATAAAAACATATGAATTCAAAGCTTGACTTTGGCAAGCTCTGCCAGAAATGCAGATATATCCATACTAACGCTAAAGAACGAGGTTAATGACAATAACATACTCTCCTACGCAGGAAAATACTATAAGGACAATAACTTTGGACTCGGTGTATCTAGAGACGGGGTGCTGCTTGTAATGGACTTTGGTACAAATACCTGGGCTATATATACAAATGGCAGGGCAGTAAATGCAATTCCTGATGAGGCAAAAGAGTATATGACAAACGACTTTTTGCCTGTCATTAAAGAAGGAGATACTTACACCGGTTTTTATACGCTATATTAATTTATGCGACAAAATGCTTGCCAACTATGACAGCGGTTTGACCTATGATGAGGGACTTGTACCAAAGAAAGAAAAGTTATCAGACGTTGTAAAGGATTCCGTCCTGCCGGCCCTCTTTTTCTCAGTCATTATATGTATTATCCTTACCAGACAGCTAAGGACGGTAAAGCCTGAACTGCAGGCCAATAACTATGCTAGGCAGGACAGCTTTTGTCTAACTGACGCCGAGGATCTCTTCCTGTATAAGACTCTGTCTAAGACAAGAAGAAGCAGGTCAAGCTCGTCAGGTTCATCAAGGGAGGCAGCAGCACTCAGAAGCAGCCCGGAAGCACTCACGGAGGAAGCCACGGAAGTTCTAAGATATCCTGATACCGTGTTATTCAACAAAATACAGACAGCATAACAGAGCCTCACTGATGATAATAACCAAAATAAGATAATCACAAAAACATCAGTTGACATTGTAAAATAAATGGGTATGATAGTTATCAGAGATTAAACCTATAAAATAACTAGGTAATATAGGAATTAAAACAATATAACATAAGATTATGAATTTGGGAGGAAAAATGGCAACATACAAGAAAGGTTACAGAACTTATAGGAAAGACACCGCTCTTAGAGCTTACCAATTATGAGGCTAAGCACAAGCTTAATGCAACCATACTTGCTAAAGCTTGAGTACTTCAATCCAGCGGGCTCAGTAAAGGACAGAATCGCTCTTAAAGATGGTCGAGACAGCAGAGAAGGAAGGAAAGCTTAAGCCTGGCTCTGTCATCATAGAGCCAACAAGCGGAAACACAGGTATAGGACTTGCATCAGTAGCAGCATCTAAGGGCTATAGACTTATCATCGTTATGCCTGATACAATGAGCGTGGAGCGTAGAAATATAATTAAGGCTTATGGTGCTGAGCTTGTACTCACAGAGGGAGCACTAGGCATGAAGGGCGCCATAGCCAAGGCTGAAGAGCTCGCAAAGGAGACAAAGAACAGCTTTATTCCTGCACAGTTTGATAACCCTGCCAACCCTGAGGTGCACTAAAAGAACTACAGGCCCTGAGATCTGGGAGGATACAGATGGCAAGGTGGACATCCTGGTGGCTGGTATAGGTACAGGCGGTACCATTACAGGAGCAGGGTGAGTATCTTAAGTCAAAGAATCCTAATGTCAAGGTTGTTGCAGTTGAGCCTACAGGCTCAGCCGTACTCTCAGGCGGTGCTCCGGGACCACATAAGATACAGGGTATAGGTGCAGGATTTGTGCCTAAGACACTTAACACCGGTATTTATGATGAGATTATCCAGGTAGAGAACGAGGAAGCCCTCGATACAGGAAGAGAAATCGCAAAGACTGAGGGAGTTCTTGTAGGTATATCCTCAGGTGCTGCTGTGATTGCGGCAAGAAAGCTTGCAGAAAGACCTGAGAATAAGGGAAAGGTTATAGTAGCGGTATTACCTGACACAGGAGACAGATACCTCTCAACAGCACTTTTCTCAGAGGCTTAATATAATAAAACAAGTGCCACAGGTATAAAAGTTTGATTGATGCCTGCTTGCAAGAGAACTTATTATCCTTTGACACAGACATAATTTAATCAAGCTGACTTAAATATGGAAAAACCAAGAGCTTTATTATTTACTATTCTTTCCGCAGCAAGCGGATTGAAAATGTATCTAATGAAGCTCTTTATTTCTGCGTAATTATTTGCTATAATAAGAAGATGTGAAAAAGGCTCATTTACTTTATCGTAAGTAAAATAGCCGTAAAAAGGTGAGAATATGAATAAAACAGAAGTATCTGAGATACGTAAGCTCTTTGGCAAAGATGGATACCGCATCGATAGCCTGGCGGCCTGCTATGTCAGCATTGAGAAGGAAAAAACCTTCGTGATAAAAGAGGCTCTTAGCAGTCTCTCAGAGGAGGAGCTGCTTTCGCACTTAAGCATCTTCCATAAGTGCCTGGGAGGAACTCTTGGTAAGAACCTTATAAATATGGAGATTCCCACTTGAGGCAGAGTTTGGTGAAGGGCAGCAGAAGTTCCTTTTAGAGCTTCGTGACAGCGGGCTAAAAGACGAGGAGAAGCTTGAGAAGTTCTTTGACCTTATTATAGCTAACTATCCCAGCAGTGATAAATACTACATAGTTGCAATCCACGGCAACTATGATGTACCAGGGAAAGGGAAAAGACGGAGAGACCCTAGAAGATGCCTCAGATGTCATTTACGAGTATATACTCTGCGCTATCTGCCCGGTTAAGCTCTCAAAGGCAGCTCTGGGCTATGACTCAGATGCAAACCGCATAGGAGAAAGAGTGAGAGACTGGGTGGTAGAGGCTCCTGACAAAGCCTTTTTATTCCCTGCTTTTAATGACAGAGGGACCTGATATTCACAGCCTGCTCTACTATACCAAGAAGGCAGAGGAGCTATATCCCTGACTTCGTGGAGGCTGTATTTGGAACGGTTTCGCCGCCGTCTCCGGTGGCTCAGACAGAGACCTTTAATTCTCTTATAACGGAGACTCTTAAGGACGAGGTAAGTCTTGAGATAGTTCAAAGAGTGCAGGAAAATATAGCGGAAGTAATTGAGCTAAACAAGGAAATACCCTGCGCCTGTTGAGCTAACCTCTTATGAGGTAAAGGAGCTGCTGGGTAAGAGTGGTGTTGAGAGCGAAAAGCTGGAGCATTTTGAAGACACCTTCAACGAGGTAGCCGGAGAGAAGGCTACGATAATAGCCAACAACCTCCCGGTGGTCAAACAGCTTAGTATAAAGGCTCCTGACATCGAGATAAAGGTAAAGCCTGAGAGTGCCTCCCTTGTGAAGCACAAGATGGTTGACGGAGTACTCTCGATTGTGATTCCTGTGGGTGAGGGAGTAGAGGTAAATGGAATCACGGTAAAACACGTAGACAATGAAACACTGTAAACAACCCATAAAGGAATATATATCTTTGGAGGAGAAAAAGTGGATTACAGATACGGTTATAAAAAACAAGAAGGAAGAAGCCGGAATGGGAAAGAAAATCAGCCTTTTTTTCTATTGGGGATAGTGATAGCCTTTATTCCCCTCATAGTAAGGGCTGCAGAGCATTCTACCAACCTCACACAGTTTCCATGGTTTGGAGGTGGAGATGAAAGTCTTGATGTCTTCCTTATAGTGAAGGGGCAGGCACTTACCATAGTTGCAGTGCTTATGCTGTTTGCCCTTGGTGCCAAGCTGTTTTTAGATGGCAAGAAGATAAAGCTGCCTGTATGGATGTATGCGGTGTTTGGATATGCTGCACTTACAACGATTTCAACGCTTGTATCCAAAGTACAGAAGCTTTGGATTTCACGGAATGTATGAGCAGCACGAGACACTTTGGGTTATACTTGCCTACTGTGTCGTACTGATTTATGCTTATGTATATGCCAGTGACAGTTATGGCATTAAGTTTGTAAGGGGTGCTCTTGCGGTACTTGCTGTGATACATTCTTATATTGGTATTACACAGCTTATAGGTGAGGATTTCTGGGGAACAAAGCTTGGACGCTATCTCATTATCCCAAGCAGCTTTGAGGGAGCTGAGCAGATCAGGCAGAACCTTAGCTTTACCTTCTCAGGCTCAGGTAACCACCAGGTTTACCTTACACTTTACAACCCTAACTACGTAGGCTCTTATGCAGCCTTAGTATTCCCTATATTCCTTGTGCTTGCTGTATTTTCTAAGAAAATATGGAAGAAGGCTTTCTGGGGAATCATTACCATAATCAACTTCCTTTGCGCTATGGGTTCTGGTTCTAAGACCTTCCTAGGTGCATTTGCGGTATCCGCTGTATTTGCTATTATTTTATTTAGGCAGAAGCTTAAGAAGGGCTGGCCTATTATGGCTGGTTTTGCTGTTGTCATCATTGCATCTACGGCAATATACTTTAACTATATAGGCATGAACCTGCTTACCTACCTTCAGAACTCTTTAGCTATGCAGAAAAACGATTATCTGCTTGAAAAGGTAGAGCTTAAAAATGACCATGCGGAAATCACCTACAATGGTGTCACATTTTACATAGGCTATGACGCCTCCGGAGAACAGGCAACTGTATACTTCTCAAAGGCAGACGGAAGCAAGATAGACTACCAGACTAGCGAGGACGGTTCCCTTGTATACTTAAAGGATGACAAGCTCAAAGACCTTAGCTTCCAGTATATGAAGCCTGCAAGTGATGATGTAAAGGGATATCTCATTAACTGCAATACTCCAAAGGGTTCATTTGCATTTATGAATACCGGAAACGGATACAAGATATACACAGGTGGCGGTAAGCTCGATGATATCTACAATGCACCTGCTGCGATAATCAAGGATCACGATTCTTTTGCCTCAGGACGTGGATACATATGGTCAAGAACCTTCCCTGTATTCTTCAATCATCTCTTGCTGGGAAGCGGTGCGGACACATTTACCATAGCCTTCCCTCAGAATGATTACATAGGAAGGCTTAATGCCGGCTTTGGCAGTATGATTATCACGAAGCCTCATGACCTTTTCCTTCAGATTGGAGTTCAGAGCGGCGGCCTGGCACTGCTTTGCTTCCTTGCCATTGCTATTATGTATATAGTACAGACCTTTAAGATCTACTGGAAAAGAGACTTAAACGGTGAGACAGAGACTTTTGGAGTTGCTATATCACTGGGCATTATAGGTTATCTCTTTGCGGGAATCTTCAATGACTCCTGTGTTGCCCTTGCACCTCTTTACTGGGTGTTCCTCGGTGTTGGCTATGGAATCAATGCTTATATCGCTAAAAAGGATAATGTAGGAAGTGAAACCAATGAGGGAAAAAATAGTTAACTTTTACGCTAAAAACCAGCAGTTTATAAAGAGGACTCTAATCATCCTATACGACCTTGTGGTCGTATGGGTTGCGGGAGTCCTTGCTTTGCTTTTAAGATTTGACCTTAGCTTTAGCAAGATACCGGTATATTTTACCGAGAAATATGCAGAGTGTACTCCTTTTTAAATATGATTGCAACAGTTCTCATTTTCACTCTGAATCATCTCTACACCAGCCTTTGGGCTTATGCCGGCGTTGTAGAAATGCAGAGAATCATTATTGCTGTTATTGAGGCTACGGCAGCAGAAGTGGTCATAGCTTTGATAAAAAGGACAAAAGGATGAGGCCTTCTTTCTCCCAAGAACCTACCACTTCCTATACTTCTTCATACTTTTACTGTTAACTGCGGGAATTCGCTTTTCTCTACAGAACGGTGAGGATGCAGATAACCAGCAGAGTGACGACGGGTAAATGTACAGACCTCGAGGGTGATGCTGGTTGGTGCAGGAGAGACAGGACATATGGTTATAAGAGATGTCCTCTCAAGTGCCAGCGTGATGAAGGAGCTTTTGCTGCATCATAGATGATGATAAGAACAAGGTAGGGAAGCTATATTAACGGAATCAAGGTGGTCGGAGACAGATATACCATCCCCGAAAATGCCCAAAAGTACAAGATAAATGAGATAATCATAGCCATACCTTCTGCAAGCAGAAAGGAGCTTAGCGAGCTTATAGGTCTTTGTACCGACACAGGCTGCAAGCTAAAAATTACTCCGAGCGTAACTGAGATTATGGAGGGTCACGTATCAGCGACTCTGCTTCGTGATGTAAGCGTGGAGGATCTGCTTGGAAGAGAGCCTGTAAATGTTGAGCTTGACCTGGTTATGGGCTATGTGAAAGACAAGACGGTTCTTGTGACAGGCGGAGGCGGCTCCATAGGAAGCGAGCTTTGCAGGCAGATAGCGGGACATAAGCCAAAGCAGCTCATCATAGTAGATATATACGAGAATAATGCCTACGACATAGAGCTCGAGCTTAGACACAACTTCCCTGAGCTTGACCTTGTTGTGCTTATAGCCTCTGTGCGTAATTTGGACAGGCTTGATTCTATTTTTGCAAAGTACAGGCCCAATCTTGTCTACCATGCTGCAGCACATAAGCACGTACCTCTTATGGAAAACAGTCCCAATGAGGCTATCAAAAACAATGTCTTAGGTACATACAATACTGTAAAAACCGCAGATAAATACGGAGTAGACAGATTCGTTCTTATATCCACTGACAAGGCTGTAAATCCCAACCAACGTAATGGGTGCAAGCAAGAGAATCTGTGAAATGATAATCCAGACCTTTGGGCCATCATTCAAAAGACAGAGTTTGTCGCAGTAAGGTTTGGCAATGTGCTTGGAAGCAACGGAAGCGTGATTCCTCTCTTTAAGAAGCAGATTGAAGCAGGAGGGCCTGTTACAGTTACCCACCCTGACATTATCAGATACTTTATGACTATACCTGAAGCAGTTTCTCTTGTACTTCAGGCAGGAGCCTATGCTAAGGGTGGAGAGATATTTATCCTTGAAATGGGCGAGCCTGTGAAGATTCTTGACCTTGCAAAGAATATAATCAGGCTCTCAGGCTTTGTACCTGATAAGGACATTAAAGATTGAATTTACGGGACTTAGACCCGGAGAGAAGCTATACGAGGAACTTCTTATGGAGGAAGAGGGGCTCAGGGATACGGATAACAAGCTCATCCACATAGGCCGTGCAATCGATATGGATGAAGAGAAATTTAAGACAGAGCTTGAAGAGATTATAAAGCTTGCCTTTACTGAGCCTTCAGGCGAAAGAATAAGAGAAGAAATAAGGAAAATTGTACCTACATATAAAGGATGAAAAAGATGCCAAAGAAATTATTTAAGAAAAGAAGATGGAGAGCAAAGGCCAAATCAGACCATAATGGAAAAGGGGGGCTTAGTTTTTCCTCTAAAATCGTATCTACAGACGGAGTTATCTGCCTTGTGCTGGGGATAATATGTATAATCATGCTGATTGCTGCTGTTGTAATATCAACTCTTGCCAGAGGTGCAGCTGACATCTATGTTGGAACCATAGGAGTAATTGGATTTGTGATTTCACTAACCTGCTTTATTATCTCACTAAAAACTATGAATGATGAATATATAGCAGAAACCATACCCAAAAATAGCCGTAGGAATCAACTTCCTGGCGCTTTTTAATCTATCTTGGACTATATGCTTATGGCTTGTTCATTGGAATGGTATAGAATGTTCACAATTTGTTAAAATTAATTACAAACGGGCTTCATATTTGTACGGTATACTCTAGACATCAGTTAAGGAACAGCAGATAAGTTCCAAGCTGAATATAAATTTGCTAGATTCCCCAATTTGTATAGATTTACTTTTTTCATTTGCAGGTTGGTGACTCCCTGTTTACCAACCACTCCTCTCTTTTTTATAAGGATAGCGTTAGCTGTCCTTATTTTTAGCTTAAAAAAGATTAAGGTCAAAGAAATCGTAAGAATTATTTAATACATATATGATAGAAAGATGATATACTCTAGTATAGGTCGGAAATTTTTCATGATTTTAAAAACCAATACGGATAATTAATGATTTTAATAAACAGGAGTAAATATATGGATACTAAAGCAAAGATTCTGGTAGTAGATGATGATAAAGAAATAGCTGATTTGGTGGAGATTCACCTTGTAAGTGAAGGCTATGTAGTAAGAAAGGCAAATGATGCTGTTACAGGACTTGCCATGCTTAAGGCGGACGAGGATATTTCACTTGCCATACTTGATATCATGATGCCCGGCATGGACGGCCTTTCCATGGTCAAGAAGATTCGTGAAACCAACAACATCCCTATCATTATGCTCTCAGCCAAGTCTACAGACCTGAGACAAGATAGTGGGACTCAGGAAACGGTGCAGATGACTATGTGACCAAGCCGTTTAATCCGCTTGAACTCACGCCAGAGTCAAGGCAAACCTTAGGAGATTTACTGAGTTTAATGCAGAGAAGAAGAGTGGTGGTGCCACAGATGATGAAATCATCGAGGTTGGACCGCTTTTATATCAATAAGAGTACCAGAGAAGTCAAGACCTACGACAAAGAGGCAAAGCTTACACCTATTGAGTACGATATACTCTGCCTTCTTGCAAGCAATCCGGGAAGGGTATTCTCCACTGATGACATATTCACAAGGGTATGGAATGAGAAGGCATTTGAAGGCAACAACACAGTTATGGTTCACATCAGAAGGCTAAGAGAAAAGATTGAAATGGATGCAAGAAATGCTAAAATAATCAAGACAGTATGGGGAGTAGGATACAAGATTGAAAAATAAATTGTTTCGCAGTGTCAGGATAGAAATAGTAACCTATGTAATAATAAGTTTGATACTCTCTTTGATAACGACCCTGCTTATTACTTTTTGGATTATTTATGCTAAGGGATTTTATAAAGAGATTCTCAAAACCTGAGCAGCCCGGTACAAAGTGCGGGTACAACTGCATCTGTACAAGGTGATTCTCCTCAAATGGATAATGCAGAGAATGATGTAAGGGAAAAATGAAAAATATCAAGGCTATAAACGGTCAAACTAACGATAATTTTTCTCAGCCGTTATCAGGAGGATGTAAGGATTAAGCTCTCTGAAAGCCGTAGGTTTGCAGGCTTTATTTTCATTGAAATGATAGTCTGCTTCATCTTCTTTTTCTCGGTATATTTTTGTCTTTTTACAAAGAAGATAGTAAATTATTTTTGAACAGATAGACAGAGGGATAGAGGAATTTTTCGGAGGAAACTTTGACATCGAATTCGAGGTAAGAAACGAAGATGAGCTATCCAATATGGCACGAAATCTCAATAGAACAACAGGAGAGATAAACCGTATTCTTGCAAAGGAGAGGGATGAGGAGAAGAGCAGAAAGGAGTTCATTACCTGTATAGCTCACGACCTGCGTACTCCACTGACCTCAGTAATCGGCTATTTACAGCTGGTTATGGCAAAGGCCTATGAGCAGGAGCAATGAGGAGCTTCAGATAAAGAATGAAGAATATGTAAAAATTGCTTATGAGAAGGCAATAAGGCTTCAGGGGGCTGATAGAAGAGCTGTTTTCATTTACAAAGACTGATTCAACAGAGCTTAGACTTCACCTTACTGAAATAGATGTGGTAAAGCTGATGGAACAGCTTGCTGACGAATGCTACCCAAGCCTACAGGAAGCGGGGCTGACACTGGAGTTTAAGACGTCGGCAGAAACTATAAAAAAATAGAGGCGGATGGAGATCTTATGGCAAGGGCTATAGCTAACCTGCTTACCAACGGCATAAAATACGGTAAAGACGGTAAGAAGCTCATCATTGACTTGTACAGAGAAAATGAAAACAGTGATTTACATATCAGAATAATCAACTATGGAAGGCTGATTCCTAAAAAGGACATAGACCATATTTTTGATAAATTTTACAGAGTTGAGGAATCAAGGTCCCTGCAGACAGGAGGAGCAGGACTGGGGCTTGCCATCACACAGAATATTGTTGAACTTCATGGCGGCAGCGTCAATGTAAAGAGTGACCTATCCGGAACCGTATTTGAAATAGTATTGCCTGCAAAATAGGAGATGAACGGCGTGAAAAAAGGATTGTTTTATGTCTTATCCGTATTATTTCTTTCAATCATTTTAATGACATCAGCTAAAAGCAGAGGGTAAGGTAAGAGGGTTATCGGTAGAAAAGGGTGAAGGCTCAAAAGGAATCTCTTCAATAGGAGACGTTGATATAGAGTACGGGGTAGCCGGTTATATACGAGTATCTTCTAATGTAAGAGTTAAAGTAAGTATAAATAAAGCCAAAGAAGACTTCACGGGAAGTGTATATCTAAAATATTATGCTATAGGGGACAATCCGTCTTCCTACAGTGAGGAGATTAGCATAAAAAAAGGAGAGAATGCCGAGGTTTATTTTTATCCTTTTATCAACAACTCTGATCCGAGCTTTAGAGTATCATTTATAGATAGCAGTGGCAAAGAACTTGAGAGCTATGAAGATGATATTGATGCGAAAGATGCTGATGGTGCGTCGGAGATAGTTGTTGCGAGTTTTCTTTCAATGGATGCTGACGCAGTCCTACCCGGCAGTGAGAATTTTAGAATTAAAAGAATATATCTTAAAGAAGATGATATTACAGGAGACTATAGGGCACTTAGTCCTTTGACCTTGTGATTAAGCCTGATGATTATGAGCATGTCTTTAAGGTGGAGACGGTTGATATTCTAAAAGAAAGAGACAGACAGGGCGGTGTGAGCATAACCGAGAGTGAGATGTCTGAGTTTAATATTAAAAGGCTGTATTTGGCAAGGGAAAATCAAAATGACTGGGTGTGGAGAGTTGAGAGAGTGCTCGTGCCGGTTCTTGACAACCTGAATATCAAGTCAGGCAAGTACATAGCAATTATATTCATATATATAATGAGTGGTTAGCCCTGTGACATACCTAATATTGGCGCGTAGAAAAAAGAGAGTACAATACTGGATATTTGTGCCGGTATGGGCAGTTATTTTTACCGTTATCATCTATATGGTAAGCACGGACAGCCGTATAGACGGTATCTACATGAACTATGTATCTGTACTTGACCTAAGAGAAGGGAAAGATAATGAAAATGTTTCATTCTCGGTAACAAACTCATCCAATACGCCGTATACGCTAGAGGTAAACAACGAATATAAGGTAGGCAGCCTGTATGGCAGCTTTACTGAGCCTGCAGAAAAGACGGTAAGCAGAACAGTCTACAACATAGAGAATAAGTATGATGGAACTGATATTAATGTACTAGAGTCTGCTGCCTTTGACACCTTGTATTTAAGGGCGAGGGGAACACCTAACATAGCTACAAAAAGCGTAGGGAAGTTCTATAGGGACAACACAGTATTAAAGGGAGAATTTACCAATACTCTTGGCACTGACTTAAGTAAGGTATTTGCTGTATATGATGACGAAATTATATATCTGGGTGATGTGTCAAAGAATGAGACCAAGAGCTTTTCAGCCGATAAAGAAAGTGTTTACCTTAATGATCTGACAGGAAGCCTTCAGGACTCTGTATACCTAAACAGGATATTTGACTTTGCTTATGAGGAGAAAACCCCTAAGATTCAAGCCCTGATGACTTCGGTAGCTTGATAAAGTCTCTATACTTGGACATGAGAAGCCTGCCTTTGTTGCTCTTGCCAATAACCGCCTTAGCGGGGAATTCTCTTCTGATGTGAACACTGCTAAAGGCTACACATTGGTAGTGCTTCCGGCAGAAAAAACAGTAGATACCGGTATAGAGTCCGATAACTTTGTGAATTCTATAGGTAAACTCCCTATGTATATGTACGAGAAAAGCTACAGTTTTTCAAATGATGCACTGGTAAATAGAAACTCTGTGGATATTACCTACGACGTGGATATCAAAAAAAAGGTAAAGAACCTTAGGCTTTTTGCAAGATACAAGGAAGAGGTTAATCCTTGCAGGGTATATGCCCTCAATCAGCTGACAGATAGGTATGATGTGGTTTTTGAGCCTGATGAGGATTATATAAACAGAATCTAAGAATATGTTAATACAGGTGGGAAATCAGGCTTTAACAAAGGTAAAGATCAGGAATGTTATATGGGTGATGCCTATGTAAAGGATGGCAGGCTGACTCTGCGCTATGAGATAGACCAAACTGCCTATGATGAGATATCTTCATTTACCATACCGAATATACCAAAAGATATCAATGGAGTATGAATAATGATGAGATAGATAATTTAGCCAAAAGCTTTGGGAAGACCAAGGCGCTGGATGGGATTTCACTGAGAATAGGAGATAGTGAGATATACGGCTTCGTAGGGCCCAAATGGTGCAGGTAAAACTACTACCATAGAGGGATAATATCAGGTCTTATCCCTGCTGATTCAGGAAAGGTATTGATAAATGGCCTCGATACCAGTACGGACATTAGGCAGATAAAAAGTAAAGATTGGATATGTACCTGATTACTTTGGCGTGTATGATAACCTAAGAGTCGCAGAGTATATTGAGTTTTTGCCTCAGCCTATGACCTGACCGGGAGAGAGGCAGAGAAAAGATGCCTTAGGCTTTTGGATGAGCTTGGACTTAGTGACAAGTTAGACTTCTTTGTAGATGATTTATCAAGGGGGCAGAAGCAGAGGCTGGGGCTTGCGCGTGCATTGGTTCTCAATCCTGATATTTTAGTGCTTGATGAGCCTACATCGGGCATGGATCCAAAGGGAAGAATAGAGACAAGGGATATACTAAGAAGGCTCAATGAAGAAGGCAAGACCATCATCATAAGCTCTCATATATTACACGAAATATCAGAGCTTGTTACCGGACTTGCAGTCATAGAAGAAGGCAAAATTGTTATGAGCGGAAGCATAGAAAGCATAGAAACAAAAATGCACATAGAAAATCCAATTATAATGAGGGTGCTGAAAAATGCTGATATTGCCGCTGAAGTTCTTAAGGAAGATGAAGCTGTTCTTAACCTCACAATAACAGAAGAAAATGAGTTTTACATAAGCTATGGCGGCTCTGATGAGGACGAGGGATATCTTCTTAAGAGACTTGTGGAAGCAGGTGTTATGATAACCTCCTTTTTGTAGGAAAAGGACACGACCTTGAATCTGTATTTTATCAAGATAATGGAGTAGCTATGAGAAGATATAGAACAAATGCTGTATACACAAAGGAGCTGAAACAGTCAGTTAGAAATATTAAGTTTCCTATAACGGTGGGACTTTATTGCTTTATTGTTGCTGTCATAGGGCTGTTTACCCTTGTTGCAATCTCGAGCTTACGGATATCCTATTTACAGTACATATACGATTAAACAGGATTTTATTACGTTTTATTCAGTCTTATTCGGGCTGGAATTCGCTCTGGTTATATTTGTAGTCCCTGCCATAACCGGAGGTGCTATCTCAGGAGAGAGAGACCATGGAACTCTTGATTTGCTGCTTGCCACGAACCTTGGACCTTATAGGATAATAATGGGTAAGCTGATATCTGTAGTCAGTAAATTGCTGATTTATGTGATTTCAAGCCTCCCTGTCCTAGCTCTTATATTTACTATGGGAGGAGCAGGGCTTACAGATCTTATGATGTATATGCTGCTTATATTACTTACTTCCGTATACATAGGAAGCTTTGGGGTGCTTATGTCCGTGATATTTAGAAAAACAAGCACTGCTATGGCTGTAACCTATGTATGGATAATGTTCATTGCCCTGGGAACAATATCTGTAGCCCTGATGAGCAATGTGGTAAAAGCCTTCAAACAATAACAGCCTAAGCCCTGTATTCCTTCTTAACCCTGTCATCACGTTATTTTCGCTGCTAGATGCTCAAATAGGCTTGCCTGAGCTTGTAGGCAATTACATCAAATTTGAGAACAATACCTCTTTTATTATGAAGAACTGGCTTATGATAAGCATATCGTTGCAGTTTGTGATTACACTCTTTAACGTGTGTCTTGCAACACATCTGTTAAATCCGTTTAGAAGGAAATTGAGGAAACAAAGCTAAGAAATTTTTTCGAGAGCTCCGTTGCTTTATATAGGCTCTCATACTGTGAATCAGTTAAGTCATCAATATAGTTTAGCTCATAGCTTTTATTAAAGCCCTTATCAGCAAGGTGGTCTACCGCCTTGTTATAAGCTATGGCAGCCTTTACCTCATCATCATATCTTCCGACTATTACCGCGCCTCTTATATTTATTTTTACCACGTATACCGGCTTCTGGATATTTGTTTTTCCATCCTGACGCCGGTATACCTGTTTAATATCTGAATATTTTCATACCTAAAAGTCCAAATCATCTCCGTTAACAAATACATAATCCCTGCCTGCAACAGCAAAGTTTCTTATGCCATAACGGCTTAGTATATTTACCTGCATACCGTAGTCTGCCACAAAGAAATGCCGCCCTCTTCTAAGTATCTTATGATTGGAATAATAGAAGAGTTCATCTGCGGAGAACTTCATTACGTCACTGGTAGAGAGGTAGTATTCAAAAGTATCTCTTTCTTAAATATATAGGATTTTTCACATATAGGCCGTTATCACGAAAGTTGATTATGGTTACCACTTAAAGAAATCAAGGGTGGTGGTCTCATCATGAGTCGTCTATGGTTTTGGTGGCTTTTAGTAAAAGTTAGCGCTATAGCCTCATTATATGCAGAATTTGCAGCCCTTTCACTGTCAAAGCTGCCCAGGCTTATATGCTTATTTTTATACGTAAAAAGAAGCAACAAAACGTTCATTTCCTTTAGAATCAACTCTTTTATATACTCCCTTTAGTAAATTTTTCCACCTGAAAACCTCCTTTAAAAATGAAAATACCCCTTATAATATTACCATGGTTTTAAAAATCCATGTCAAATGAAAATAAAAATCAATTCTATAGGAAGTACAAATTTATGGTAAAATACAACTATTTCTTGTAAATAATATATGAAAATAAAAGATTGCACAAAATATAACTTCGTTAAAATAAACAAAAATGGTTTTTTTATTGACAAATCCTAACCACGCGCTTATACTTACGGACATAGTTTATGTAATAATTCTGTAACATATTCACAACATATACATAATCTATTAACAAGTAAACATTTTTCACAGTAGGAGAACTAATATGAAGAAAGAGTTTAAGTGGATAATTTTTAAGTATAGTTAACTGTCTGCTTATCACTAAATATGTTATCACCGGCGAACTCATATAGTGCTAAAGGCAGAAGACAATGAAGCAAAAAGGAAATCACTGCAGCTGACAGCGAGGCCGACAAGACTCCTTTATCTGATGTAAAGTCAGCGAGGAAGAAGCAGAAAGGCTGCAGAAGTGGCAAGGCTTGCGGCAGAGGCTGAAAGACAATCAAGAGAAGCTGCAAGAAGGCTGAGGAAGAAGCAGCAGAAGGCAGCAGCAGAATGCAAAAGAAAGCAAGGAAGCAGGCTGAAGAAAAAGAAAAAGGAAGAAGAAGCTAAGGAAAAAGCCGAGGAAGCAAGGAAGCAGGCTGAGGCTGACAAGAATGCTTACAATATCAAGATGAGTGCAAAGGATAAGGAAAAACCTTTACCGCCTTGTACAGTCTGAAGTAGGCTATATGGACGAAAAAGTAAAATCTATGTTATGAGGCGTGGTACTTAACAGAGTTAAAACATAAGAGCTTTCTAACACAGTCACAGGAGTTGTTCTTGCACATAATCCAAGAACAGGGTTTACCAGTTCTCACCGGTTAAGCCGGGCGGAAGATTCTGGAGATGTAAGGTAACAGATTCAACCAGAAAGGCCGTAGACAAAGTCCTTAAAAACGGTGACTACTCAAATGGTGCAATTGCCTTCGTAGCTAAGAGATATACTACCTACAGGGCAGCATCTTGGTTTGACAATACACTTCATCATTTATTCCATCACAACGGACAGGACTATTACAGATACAGATAATAAATAAGGGACTTACAGCTAGATGCTGTAGGTCCTTATTTTAAAACCTTACAATAATCTTAAGATGAGTGATAAGTGAAGCATTTTATGTTATACTACTACTTAGTTTTGCAAGTTTTAGCTGAAAGGAAGCAGTTAGACCGTCATTTATGGTAGAATTGCTTACAGGTAAGGTTATGGTATCAAAATATTGAAATCCTATGAAGATGATGATATCATCGTATGTATAAAACCTAGCCGGGATGCTGTCTCAGGGAGATAAAAGGCAATAAAGACCTTGTAAAGGGAATTAAAAAGCATATAGTGATAGAAGCCGCCAGGCGTAAAATAAAGATTGCAGGTGAGCCCTATGTGGCTGTGGTACACCGCCTTGACAGAAATGTAAGGGGATAATGGTATATGCCAAGACAAAGAGGCTGCTGCAGGACTCTCAAAAGCAGATAAGCGAGAATAAGCTTTGCTAAAATATATATGGCGGTAGTAGCTTTGACCCCTGATAAGGCAGAACCTCAGATAGGGGTTACCAAGAATAAGGTAAGTTACCTCCTGCATGATTAAAGGTGAAAATGTATCTACTGTTGTAGATGAGGGGACAAAGGAAGCTGAAAGAGCTGAACTTAATTATGAGAGTTGTTAAGGTGACTGGGAATAAAGCCCTTGTTGAGGGTGGAGCTTATAACAGGAAGACACCATCAGATAAGAGCTTCAGATGTCGGATGAATTTAACGGGATAGTCGGTGATACCAAGTACAATGACGATTACAGGAATATAGAGGGCTGGTCTGGTCTTTCTCTTGAGGCGGTTATGCTTTCGTTTGACCATCCTGTAAGCGGTAAAAAATTAAGCTTTTCAACATCAGCAACAGGAAAAGAGTTTGGAGAGATTTAATGCAGAAAAATTATATATAAACTGATAATAATGATACTACTGTTTGTACTGTCTGCGGGGTATTTTTATAAGTAATATAAAGGGAGACCTCTTATTCGGAGAGGACGGAGACAACTGAGATGTCTGCCGCAAGCTTCCCTACTGTATATATGCTAAGAGGGGATAAAAGATTAACCTCCTGCATGGTTATGGGCAGGAGATTGACAGTCTCGGAGTAAGGGAGGAGATTACACCGCTTGAGAATAATAAAAGCATAGACTTTTTAATCAATGACTATAATAACAGTATTGTCAGGGTAGAGTATGAGGTAAAAGACAAGATGAGACAACATTGTTATAGCAAACGGTGAAATGAAAACTCCTGAGATAGATGAAGAGGGCAAGAGAAAGATGTCTATAAGGCTTGATTCACAGCTGTCAAAGGATACTGAGTTTGCCCTCAAATTAAGGCTTGTTAATGAGGATGGCAGAAAGGTTTGTATTCTTTACTACCATTAAGTTTACAAGAGGAGATAAGTTTGCTGATAATTACAGCTTTGCAGAAAAATTTTCGAATGCTGCCCTTAGTAAGGCTGATGAAAAAGCGATAAAGCCATATCTTGAAACCAATGCAAGTATGGATAATATGAGCTATGCCCGTGTTAATATCCATTCCTCTTATGAGACTGTGACCTGGGGAAAGCTTGTGATTGAGCGCCTCACAGAGCCGGTAGTTACAGTCACTGAGAACTCGGAGAACATCACAGGGGCTGGTGTATAAGTACATTGCAAAGACAGCTCGGAGAGGTTCCAAATTACTACTCTATAAAGGAATACTACAGGATAAATAAAGTCGAGAAGGTTACATATTTACTTGCATTTGAAAAGAGATGTGGAGAAATCTACAATCCCTGAAAAAGACCTCTGTGGCAAGAAAGTCAGCTTAAGTTTGGCATCACAGCTAATCCTGATATTGATTTTCAAGATGGATGCCAAAAAGAATATATAGCATTTTGAGAGGAAAGAGACCTCTGGTACTATGAGACGAAAAAAATAAGATGAAGAGAGTTTTTTCGTTTTTGGTGATGACTTCTTGGATGAAAAGAACTTATTATGACAATCACGCCGTTAAGGTGCTTAGAATGGAAGATAACGGAGACTTATACTTTCATAGTATACGGCTACATGAACCGCGCGTATATGAGGGAAGAACAGGCATAGTTCTCTATAAGTATCTAAGGGCTGATGACAGGATTGAGGAACAGGCTATATACCCTGTAAGCCTGCCTGCACAGTTCTTTGAAGAGGGGATATCAGACTTTAGCTTTGTAAGTACGGAGCAGTTTTTCTATTTTTCACTCTATGACAGGATATATTCATACAGTCTGATAAAGAGGAAGCTGTCTGTCCTTGCTGAGAATATATCGGGTGGTTCATATCTTGCCCTCTCGGAGAATAACCACATAGTATGGCGGAAACTACAGATGCCACAAAGGTTAAGAAGCTTATTATTATGGACCTTGAGACCAGAAGAAGAACTGAGATAAATGCGGGGGATAAGACGGTGCTTAGGCTCCTTGGGAAAATCTCAGGTAACTTTGTATATGGTGTAGCCTACAAAAAGGACATTGTAAACGGAAAAGACGGTATCATCAACATTCCTTACAAGAAGCTAATCATATCGGATGTAACTGGTAAAACACTGAAAGACTATGAGAAAAAGAAGGTCTATGTAACAGGCATCAATATAGTAAATGATACCATAGAGCTTGAAAGGGTTAAGAAGCAGGGCAGTAAGCTTGTTAGGATAAAGACGGACCACATTCTAAACAATATAGATAAGCCAAACACGGAAGTAATGGTGGTGGATAGAAGAACTGATAAATATTTAACAGAGTACTATCTCACCCTGCCTTACGGACTTAAGCTTGAGAAGATTCCTCAGGTAAGCAGTTCTACCTTAAACACCGTTATCACCAGAGACCTTACCATAAGGCTTGGAGAAAACGGAAAGGAAAAGCAGGAGAAATACTTTGCCAACGTGGCAGGAGACTTTAGTGCTTCTTCCTATAAGGCAGCAGATATGATAAAGGTTGCTGACGAGGGCATGGGCTACGTGCTTGACATTGTGGGTAACCTTGTCTGGGAGCGAGGAAGAGTCAGTGCATCTGCAAAGGCTGAAGATGTGGATGTGGACTATGTTTATGATGAGGATGACAGCGTACATTCCGCAATAAGGCTCTTCCTTACAGCAAAAGGAATATATATTTCTACTGAGGATTTAAAATAAAAAGGGAACTATTATGGATATCCTTAGGTCTCAGTCTGAAATATCTCCTATCAATCTGACAGGAGTTGATTTTGACAACATCCTATACTACATTGCCAAGGGAAGCCCTGTGATTGCTATGCAGGATGGCAAGACAGCAGTACTCCTTACTGCCTATACACCTCAGAAGATTGAGATAATGAATGTAAAGACAGGCAAGAAGAGCCAGATGGAGAGAAAGGAAGCTGAGAAAATGTTCAAGGCAGCAGGTAATGTCTATATATCCGCACTGAAACTAGGGAGGTTAAGCTATGTGATGATATAATAATTGTAGGAGCAGGGCTTTGCAGGAGCAGTATCCGCAAGAAAGCTTGCAGAGGGCCGGCAAAAAGGTACTGGTTATTGAAGAGAGAGACCATATAGGCGGGAATGCCTTTGACGAGATTGATGAGCATGGAGTGCTTATACATACCTACGGTCCTCATATTTTCCACACTAAAAGTAAGGAGGTCTACGACTTCCTTGGTCAGTTTACCAGGTGGATGCCTTATCATCACAAGGTTGTGGGCAATGTATATGGCAGGTACATACCGATTCCGTTTAACTTAAACAGCATAAGGTTAGTATATGATAAGGAAAAGGCGGAGAGCCTCATAGACAAGCTGATAAGCACCTACGGTAGGGAGGCTGCCATACCTATCCTTACACTTCGTGAAAATGAGGATGAGGAGATTAGAGCTTGCTGACTATGTGTACGAAAAATATCTTTGTGAAATACACAGGTAAGCAGTGGGGAGTGAAGCCAAATGAGATAGACCCTGCAGTTACGGCAAGAGTTCCTGTCATCCTCACTGAAAAAGGACGGATACTTTACAGATGAGTACCAGGCAATGCCGGATGAGGGCTACACTGAGCTTTTTAAGAAAATGCTTGGCCACCCTAATATTGATATAAGGCTTCAGACCTTAGCAAAGGACTGCCTTAAGCTTGAAGAAGGCAAGATTTTCTTTGAATGCAGCGAGTTTGACGGAGATGTGATATTTACGGGAATGACTGATGAGCTCTTTGATAGGTGCTTTGGTGCCCTGCCTTACAGGTCATTAAGGTTTGACTTTAGCTACCACGATGTAGACTCCTTCCAGCCTGAAGCAGTAGTAAATTATACAGTTGATGAGGACTACACCAGGATAACCGAATTTAAGAAGATGACGGGGCAGAAGGTTAAGGGAACGACAATAATGAAGGAATATTCTCTTAACTTCGTACCTGATACGGAACTTTTGCCTTATTACGCTATCTTAAATGATGATAATAAGGCCTTGTATGAAAAATACGAAACGCTTGCAAAAGAGTATAAGAATCTGCATCTCCTTGGAAGGCTTGCAGAGTACAAGTATTACAATATGGATGCAATTACAGAAAAAGCCTTAGAGCTTTGTGAAAGGATGGTATAATGAAAGTATTAAGTGTTGCAATACCCTGCTACAATTCAGCAGAATATATGAGCCATGCCATTGACACCCTGCTTACAGGAGGGGAAGATATAGAAATCATAGTGGTTGACGATGGTTCTACAAAGGACAATACCCTTGAGATAGCTAAGGAATACGAGAAAAAGTTCCCTGGCATAGTAAAGGCTATTCATCAGGAGAACGGTGGACACGGACAGGCTGTAAATACAGGCTTACTTAATGCTACAGGTGTATTTTTTAAGGTGGTTGACTCTGATGACTGGGTAGATACAGATGCCCTTGCAAAGGTTATGGACTTTATGCGCTCAGTGATTAGGGGAAACAAGGCACTGGATATGCTTATCTGCAACTATGTGTATGAGAAGGTAGGCTGTGAACCAAGTACAATGGGATATACCAACTGCCTCCCTGAGAATCAGTTCTTTACCTGGTCTGATGTAGGCAGGATAAGGAATTCTCAGTACATACTTATGCACTCTGTATTCTACAGAACAGCCCTTCTTAAGGAGATAGGACTTAAGCTTCCTGAGCATACCTTCTATGTGGACAATATATTTGTGTATTATCCTCTTCCTTTTGTAAAGACTATGTACTATATGGATGTTGACCTGTATAGGTATTTCATAGGAAGAGATGACCAGTCTGTCAATGAAAAAGGTCATGATAAGCAGGATAGACCAGCAGATTAAGATAACCAAGATACTCATAGGCTCACACGATTTGTCTAAGATAAAAGAGGGCAAGCTAAAGAAATATATGACGAACTACCTTGCTATGATGATGACTATATGTACTGTATTTCTTATCAAGTCGGGTAAGCCTGAGAACCTTGAGAAGAAAAAGGAAATCTGGAGATATCTTAAGACCAAGAATCCTAAGATGAACCGTATGATAAAGCATACCCTCCTTGGCGCTATCATGCGAATGCCTGGCAAGGGTGGAAGAAAGATAATAATCTGGGGCTATGAGGTGGCAAGAAAGATATTTAAGTTTAACTAAAAGGAAATACAAGAGGATGAAAACCAGAGAAGAAGCCGTGTCTTATGGACTGGCATTTCCTGATACATATATGGAAATGCCCTTTAAGGATACAAACTGGCAGTTAATCAGAGTAAAAGACAGCAAAAAAGCCTTCCTTTGGATATATGAAAGAGAAGCTTCATAAATCTCAATGTAAAAGTCTCTCCCGAGTGGAGGGACTTTTGGAGAAAATACCTTTAAGTCAGTGGTAGCAGGCTGGCATCAAAATAAAGAGCATTGGAATACCATTATACTTAGACGGCTCTATCCCTGAAAAGGATATAAAGAACATGATAGCTGAAAGCTATGCCATAATAACAGATTCCCCGACTAAGCGTATATATGAGGCTGTAAAACAGATACCGAAGGGAAGGGTGGCTACCTACGGCCGTATTGCAGAGCTTGCCGGGGATAGGAAGATGGCAAGGGCAGTAGGGTAATGCCCTCCACAGAACCCCGAACCTGATATCATCCCCTGCTTTAGGGTGGTGAACTCTAAGGAGAATGCTCAGGCTCCTTTGCTTTCAGCGGCCCTGACGAGCAGGCAAAGAGCTGAGAGAAGATGGGATAGAGGTCGTGAATAATAGGGTGGATTTAGAGAAGTATGGGTGGTGAGGGGTAACTGCATATCCAATCAAATAGGGAGATACTATGTCTTTTAGTTATTTTTAGCACAATACTCAGCAAAAATAAATAATAAAATCTGCGTTGTTGAGCCGGAGAATATGGGAGATTTTTGTATGATTTCAAAGATAGCTTTGAAAATTACAATTATTATTATAAATTTGAACCATACAGAGAAACATACATTGATAATAAGGATATAAGAACGATAAAAATTATTTTTCAATCTCTATAACAAGATGGGTGAAAATTGTAAAATTGAGGAAAGTAAATTGATTGATAAATATAATCTCAGTTTTACTAAAAATAAAAATATGCAAAAACTAACTGAGCTTTGCGACTTTACGATAAACAATGGGTATGGGCTGCTTGGCAAGGAGACTAGCTTATTTAGTAACAACAATAACACAGCACCAATTACAGGGAATTGAATTTGTGACACCACTGGTGTCACAAATTAGATGGACTAATATTTGCTTATTATGTCAAGCTGCTAAACAATCACAATATCGGATTTGGGGGTATAAATGAGATTTTTCCACATATCTGACCTTCACATAGGGCTTAAAGCTTATGAATAAGGACCTGAGTGAAGACCAGAGTTATATATTAGATGAGATAGTAAAAGAGGTTAGAGATAAAAAGCCTGATGCCATAGTTATAGCAGGGGATGTGTACAACAATGCTGTTCCATCTTCTGATGCGATAGAGATATTTTGACGGCTTCATATCAAAGTTAGTTGCAGTAGCGCCAAAGATGCATATTATGGTTATCAGTGGTAATCACGACAGCGCAGTCCGCATCAATCAGTTCAGGAAGGTGCTTTCAGGCTATAACCTGCACCTTATAGGGCTTCCGCCTAAGAAGGCAGATGAACATATTGAAAAGGTGGTACTTGAGGATGAATACGGGAAGGTAAACTTTTATCTTCTCCCTTTTGTGCGCCCGTCTTTTGTAAAAAATGTATTCGGTCTGGATGAAAATGAAAATAACCTCTCCTACAATGAGGCTCTTCATAGGCTTATTGAGAGAGAAAACATAGACGAAAATGAAAGAAATGTATTAGTTAGCCATCAGTACTATCTTCCCCTTGGCAAGAATCCTGAGGAGGTGGAGAGGATGGACTCTGAGATTAAGTCGGTTGGAAACATAGACCTTGTAGATGCCGACATTCTGGAAAGATTTGACTATTCAGCCCTTGGCCACATACATAAGCCTTGGAAGCTGATAGGAGACTGCCACAGATACTGCGGTACTCCCCTTGCCTGCTCTGTAAGTGAGGCAGGACAGGAAAAGGGCATAGTTATGGTGGAAATGCTTGAAAAAGGCAGGATAAATACTGAGGTTCTTCCGCTTAAGCCTCTTAGAAATATCAAGGTAGTTAGGGGAAGACTTGAAGAAGTCTTAATGATGGGCTCCGAGGACTATGTGACAGTCATTTTGACGGAGGATACTACAGATGTAGACGCAGCTGACAGAATAAGGGAGAGATTTCCAAACCTCTTAGAAATAAGAAGGAGGCTGTAAAGAAGGTGAAACAGTAGTAGTCTAACTGAGATCTCGGACGAACTAAGCGAGATAGATAATTGCAGAGCATTCTTAAGTGAGATGAATGCTGAAGAAGAGAAAATTCTCGCCGAGATAATAAACGGCTTAAAGGGGGTGTAGTCTATGAGGCCGAGTTGGTTATGCAGGCTTTTTGGCTCCTATGGGTAAGAAGACGGAGATAGACTTCACAAAGCCTGTGCAGAATTTATTTTTAATTACAGGAGATACGGGAGCAGGTAAGACCACCATATTTCGATGCCATTGTCTTTGCCCTCTTTGGAGAGGCAAGCTCCGCAATAACAAAGAAGTCTGGAGAGGAGCTTCAGAGCCAGTTTACAGACTTTGTAAGTGAACCCTTTGTAGAATTTACCTTTACTGAAAAGGGCTTGGGAAGTGCTGAGGAAGAATCTAAGGTTAAGAGGATACCAAGGCATAAGAGGCCTTACAAGAGAGGGCGTGAGGGTTTTACTGATGAGAAAGGAAAAGGTATCGCTTTTTTACTGCTGATGGGGTACTGAGTATTCTCAAAAACCTCAAAGAAACCAATGCCAGGATAGAAGAGATATAAAGTTAACAAAGAGCCAGTTTATGCAGGTTTCGATGATAGCACAGGGCAGAATTTATGGAGGTGCTAAGGGAGATGATAAACAGGCTATATTTAGAAAAACTCTTTGGCACAGAGATATATAAAGAGCTGACTGCGCAGTTAAAGCTTAGAAGCGATGCTGAGAAGGCTGAGCTTAAAGGACTATAGCGCCAGTGTGAACTGCTGATTGGTGGGATCAGAGTCCCTAAGTGTGTTATAGAGGGAGTATATCTGCCCTTAAGATGAAAGAAAGGATGTTGATATCTACAGACATTGAAAAGGCAGGGACGGGAGCTTAAGGCGCTTTGTGACTGAGCTATGTACATCCTTGAAGATAAAGAAAAAGAAGATAAAGAGGTCTTCTTAAAAGAGATAAGATAAACAGGAGCTATACTGAGGGCAGACAGCTTTTTGGGCTTCTTTTGAAAAGTCTTGTTAGGGCTGAGGCTGAGGTAAGAGGACTGGAGGCTAAAAAGAGAGATATCCTTAAGAAGGTTAGTCTGGTTAAGGAGATAGAGGCTGCCTATGAAGCACAGTCCCTTTATGCAGGCTTTTAAGGAGTCTGAGAAAACCCTATCAAAATGCAGTAAACGAACTGGAGATAAACAAAGAAAAGCTGCCTGAACTAATCTCTGCCTTTTGAGAATATAAGCCTAGCTGAGAAGAAGGCTAAGGAAGAATTATCTACAGTTGTAGAAAGATTTAATACAGTATCTGAAAAGGTAAGGGCAGCTTTTAGAGCAATTTAAGAGCCTTTAAAGAGAAGAATAGAGAAAAAGGGGATTAAAGAGGCTGAGGGAGAAGTAAGGAAGTGCAGTGGAGGAAGCAAAGAAGAGGCTTGTAGAATTTGAGAGCCTTGAAAAATCCTGACTGAGGCTCTAAAGGAGGTGCCAAGCCTTGAAAAAGAGGGACTAGTGGCTGAGACTAAGGCGAGGACTCTTGCCAAGGTTCGTAGTGAACTAAATAGCCTGATAGGGGGCTTTGATAGTCTAAAAATGAAAAAGATAAGTTAAATACATTAAAGGCAGCCTATGAGGATGAGCTTCTAGATTTAAGGAGGCTGAGGATGAACTGATTCCCTAAGAGGAGGCTGTTTTTATGAGCTTAGGGCAGGCCTGCTTGCAAGAGACCTCCTTAAGGAGGGGGAGCCTTGCCCTGTGTGTGGTTCCCTCTCTCATCCTTCACCCTGCTTACTTCCTAAGGGACAGGAGGAGATAAGAAAAGAGGATATTGAGAGACTTGGAGAAAGGGTATCAAAGCTAAAAAGACAGTGTAAACACAAGGCTGTCAGAATATGAAAACCTCTAAGACCAGGACGGGTGAGAAGGAAGAGCATTTAAGAGCTGACAAAAGAAAAAGCTGATTAGTCTTGTAAATGAGGAGCTATTTAATGACACCAAGCCTTGTGAAGAAGTAGAGCTTAATGAGCTTAAGGCTGAACTTGAGGTATTTTCAAGGAAGCTTCTAAAAGAGCAGGTGAAGTAAATGCTAAGGTTAAAGGAATTAAAAGCTTATAGAGGAGAAGCTTTCTACAGCTGAAGAAAAGAAAATCCTTCTGAAAAAAAGAAGAAGAAGCTGTAAAGGAAAAAGGAAAGTGAGACAGCCAAGGAGGTTGCAGGCCTTATATCCCTTATAAAGGAGATTGAATCAGGACTCACATTTAAGAGTAAAGAGGAGGCTATGCAGCTAAAAAGGGCTGAGGATGAAAGAAGGGTAAGGGCTGAGAGCCAGGCTAAAGAGGTAGAGGAGAAGAGCGAGGACTCAAAGAGCTTAAAAAGAAAGGACGGAAACCCTTATAGCGAAGCTTGAGGCAGACTGCCCTAATCTTCTTATATAGTTGTCAGGCTAAGAGGGAAGACTATGAAAAGCCCTTGTCCGGTTTGGCATCTCTGAGGAAAGGTGGTCTCTCCTTTGTAAATGAGTACGAAAAAGCGATAGGGAGAGATTTCAAATGAAATAAATGCCTACGAGGGCAATATGAAGGCGGCTCTTGGTATGGTCACAAACCTCAAGGAGGCTGTAAAGGATAAGGAAAAACCTGATACCCAAAGCTTAGAGAAGGACTTTGCTGTAGCGGATGAGGGCATATAATCTTCTCCATACAGAGTTGGAAGAGATAAGGGCTGACTACAGGACTGACAGGTGAAACTGAAAAGCAGCTAATGCTTCACTGAGCGGCAGGGAGAAGCAGCAAGGAGTATGGAATTATAAATGGTCTCTACTAAAAGCTCTCTAGCAATGTAACTAAAGCGAGGATGGACATAGAGACCTTTGTGCAAAGACAGTATCTTGAGAAGATTCTCATATCTGCCAACAAGAGATTTAGCCTCTATGACAGGAGGACAGTTTGAGCTTAGGACTTATGAGATAGAGAAAGCAGGGAGTCAGGGTACTAACAAAGGACTAGACCTTATGGTATACTCATATATAACAGGTAAAAGCAGGGATGTGAGGACGCTTTCAGGCGGAGAGTCACTTTCAGGCAGCCCTCTCTCTCTGCCCCTCGAGCCATGGCAGACCAGATACAGGCAAGAAGCGGTGCGGTACGTCTTGACATGATGTTTGTGGATGAAGGCTTTGGTACCCTTGATAACAATGCAAGAAATGAGGCTGTGAAAATCCTCACATGGCAGGAGGCTCAAAGCTTATAGGAATTATTTCCCATGTCAATGAATTAAAGCAGGAGATAGAAGAACAGCTGATAGTAACTAAGGATGAAAACGGAAGTAAGGCTAGGTGGCAGCTAAGCTAAGGAGGCATTATGGGGAAGTATTTGATGGCGCTAGACCAGGGGACAACAAGCTCAAGGAGTATACTATTTGACAAGGGTGGAAATATAGTATCCAGTGACAAAAAGGAGTTTACACAGATTTATCCTGCAGCCGGACTCGTGGAACATAACCCTAGGGAAATCTGGTCATCACAGTTTGCTACAGCTATAGAAGCTATGGCTAATATAGGTGCAGGCTGTGAAGACATTGAAGCAATCGGTATTACCAATCAAAGGGAGACAACTGTAGTCTGGGATAAGGAGACAGGTGAGCCTGTGTACAATGCCATATGTATGGCAGTCAGGGCGTACAGCGCATATGATAGACGAGGTGGTAAGAAAAGGCTATGGAGACTATATCAGAGAGGCTACAGGTCTCATTCCTGATGCTTATTTTTCAGCGAGTAAGATAGCCTGGATACTTGACAATGTAAAGGATGCGAGGGCAAAGGCTAAGGAGGGCAAAGCTCCTCTTTGGCACAGTTGATACCTGGCTTTATCTGGAATCTTACAGGCAAAAAGGTGCATGTGACTGACTATAGCAATGCTTCAAGGACCATGCTTTATAATATACATAAACTCGAATGGGATAAGGAAATACTTAGGATATTTGACATTCCTGAAAATATGCTCCCTGAGGTAAAGCCAAGTTCATACATATACGGAGAGACAAAGTCAAGCCTTTTTGGAGGCAGCATACCTATAGCTGGTGCTGCGGGAGACCAACAGGCGGCACTCTTTGGTCAGTGCTGCTTTGAAAAAGGGAGATGTAAAGAATACCTTTGGTACGGGAAGCTTCATCCTTATGAATACAGGGAAGTGAGGCCATAAGCTCAAAGGCAGGACTGCTCACAACCATGGCAGCCAGCACAGGTGACAAGGCAGAATACGCCCTTGAGGGCAGCGTATTCGTGGCAGGAGCATCTATCCAGTGGCTTAGAGACGGTCTTAGGATGATTAGGACTTCTGCTCAGTCAGAGGACTATGCCTTAGAAGTTGAAGATGCTGACGGAGTATAGTGTAGTTCCTGCATTTACAGGTATGGGTGCACCTTTACTGGAATCAATATGCCAGGGGGACAGTGTTTGGTCTTACAAGAGAGAACCTCAAAGGAGACATCTTATAAGGGCAACCCTGAGTCCATAGCCTATCAGTCAGCAGATGTATTTAGAGCTATGGAGGAGGATGCAAAGGTTAAGATTAAGGGGCTTAAGGTGGACGGAGGTGCTTCTGCCAACAACTTCTTATGCAGTTTCAGGCAGATATTATGGATACCTATGTGAGGAGGCCTAGTGCGTGGAGACAACTGCCCTTTGGGGCGGCATACTCTTTGCAGGACTGGCAACAGGGCTATTATGAAAATAAAAAGAAGAGATAAGAAAAAACTGGCAGCTAGGCAGGCTCTTTGAGCCTCTAGATGGAAGAGGAAAAGAGAGAGCAAGCTAAAAAGGCTGGAAGAGGGCTGTAAAATGTACACTTGATCAAGGAATGAAAAGGATTAAAATGATATTATGACATACATAAGTGGATTATAAATATTTTGCAAGAATCTGCAAAGTAAAAGCTTTTAGAAATTCTGTATCAATGAATATCAAAAATATTGATTGCCAGGTAGTTAAATACTTTTGCCCAAAATTATGTTATATAAAGGAATAAGAATATGAAAAAGTTAGGTGTGCTTCTGTAATCTCAGGATTTTCAGGAGTAGGTAAGGAACTATAGTTAAGAGCTGGTGGCAGAAGAGGACTATGCACTCTCATATCAGCTGACTTCAAGAGCACCAAGAGAAGGTGAAGTTCTATGGAAGGGAATATTTCTTTTGACAAGAGATGAATTCCATAGTATGACAGAGAGGACGGTCTTATAGAGTGGGCTGAGTATGTGAACACTTCTCATGGTACTCCAAGAGAGTACGTAGAAGAAAGGCTTGCTGAGGGTAAGGATGTTATCCTGCGAGATAGAGCCACAGGGAGCGCTTAAGATCAGAAAAGTATCCTGAGGCTGTGCTCATCTTCGTAGTTCCGCCAAAATGCTAAGGAGCTTGAAAAAGAGGCTTATAGGGCAGGGGAACAGGAGGAAACAGACACTATAGAAAGAAGAGGCTTAAGAGGGCAAACGGAGGAAACAGAGTATATAGATAACTATGAGGTCATGAGTTGTAAATGATAATCTGATGATGCCGTAAGAGACATCCACCATATTATTCAGGCGGCTTCCCACAAGAAGGACAGAGCGAAAGGCTTTTATAGAGGCTTTGACGGATGACCCTGAAAAGAGCTTTTAACTTATAGTAAAGTAATATAGCAAACATAGAAAGGAATAATAATCATTATGATGTTACATCCATCTTATTCAGACCTTTATGGAAGTTGCAAACAAAGATGTGGAAGAGGGCGAGAGCAAGTTAGTTAACAGCCGTTACTCCACAGTACTTGTACAGCAAGAAGGGCAAGACAGATAATTTCAGGTTCTGAGCCTTATGTTGCAGCGAATGAAAAGAGCAAGCCGTTATCAATTGCCGTTGATGAGCTTTATCACGAGAAGGTAAAGATTGTAGGCGGTGAGGAAGCGGAAGAAGAGGAATAATTAAAGAGTTTTTAGTATTTTAATGAGGGCTGTTGCAGAAGGAATCATCCGGGATGCGACTGCCCTTTTATGTGTATAATGATAAATGAGTGAATGGAGGTGATTTTGGTGTACGCTGAGGTGTGGTTGGAATATCCATAGATAAGTTAGACAGGACATTTTGTTACAGGATACCGGGAGAGCTTTGGAACTCTGATGCCCTCATAGGCACCGAAGTCATAGTTCCATTTGGAAAAGGAAATAGAGAAACTAAGGCCTTTGTGGTTGAAGTAAAGGAAGATACTGACATCGACAAAAAGCCTCATGTAAAGGACATCTTAAGGAAGTCTGAAACAGGTGTTCAGATAGAGGGTAAGTCACTGCTTGCCTACTGGCTTAAGAGTAACTACGGGGCATGGTAAATGAGGCACTTCGCGCTCTGTGCTTCAGGCCCCAAGGAAGATAGAGAGAATAAAGGAGAGGACCGTATCTCTTCTTAAAGGCAGAGAAGAGGCAGAAGATCATCCTCAGGGAATTTGAAAAGAAAATATACGGTCAAAGCAAAAATCCTAAGAAGAGCGATAGAGAGCGACTTTAACTATGAGAGGTTTTATAAAGGAGGAGAAGGCCACCTCTCTGCCTCTTTAATTCGCTGACAAAAGACGGAATCATAGAGATAAAGGAAGAATTACTATACAGAAAGCCGGTAAAGACTGCGGATAAGCTTACTAGCAAGGTCGAGTTAAATGCCGAGCAAAGAGGGCGCGGTTGATAAGGTTGTAGATGACTATAGAAAGGAATAAACGGAAGATATCTCCTTTGGTATAACTCGGCAGCGGCAAGACTGAGGTCTATATGGAGATAATGGAGGGAGGTCATGCTCAGGGAAACAGGTTATCTTCCTTATACCTGAGATAGTACTTAGCTTTCAGATGGTGGAGAGGCTTTCGCAAGGTTGGAGAGAGAATATCCATAATGAACTCAAGGATGCTCAGTGGGCGAGAGATACGACCAGTATTTAAGGGCTAAGAATAGAGACATAGATATAATAGTAGGTCCAAGGTCAGCCTCTTTACCCCATTTAATACTTGGACTAATCTATAGTGGATGAGGAGGAGATGAAGGAAGCTATCAAGAGCTCCAAAACTCCAAGGTATCACGCAAGAGAAGTGGCGCTTTATAGGCGAAGGAGGAGGAGCGGCTATACATACTTGGCTCTGCAACTCCAAGCCTTGAAGCTGTGAAGCTAGCTTCGGATAAGGAGATAGAGGTTCTTATGCTGTCAAGTCGTCCAGCAGGGCCATTCCTCCTGAGATTGAGGTTACAGACCTTAGAGAAGAGCTAAAAGAGCAATAAGTCAATAATCAGCAGGAGGCTTTCTGAGCTCATAAAAGACAGGGCTTAATAAAGGGGTGAGCAGACCATATTGTTTATCAACAGAAGGGGTATATGGTGCTTCATCTCCTGTAGGAGCTGTGGGTGAAGCCATCAAATATCCCTCACTGTGATGTAAGCCTGACCTTTCATAGGGCCTGACAGGCTGGTCTGCCATTACTGTGGCTACGAAGAGAAAAATGCCTGATAAAATGTCCCAAAATGCGTCTCCATATATAGGAACCTTTGGACTTGGGTACTGAGTAGAGGAAAGAAGGAAAAGGACTTCTCAATGCCAGGGTGCTTAGAATGGACGACACGATTACTGGGACGGGCCACGAGGCTATACTTGAGAGCTTTCTAAGAATGGGAAGCCGACATCCTCATTGGAACTGGGGATGATAGTAAAAGCAGTGACTTCCAGGAAAAGGTAAGTCTGGTTTGGCATACTGGCTGCTGACTTATCACTGTTTTGGGGATTTTAGAGCCAGCGGAGACCTAGCTACGAACTCCTTGTGCAGGCAGCGGGCAGGGGCAGGAAGAGAGTAGATATAGAAGGTGGTCATCCAGACTTACAATCCTGACCACCAGTGTGATACAGGCTGCTGGCAACAGGCAGTTATCAGGACTTTTATTCCAAAGGAAACAAGATATAGGAAGCTTGGAGATACCCTCCTGAAACCCATCTCCTTGCAGTTATTCTCTTTGCCATGCAAAAGCTGAGGAGGTAAGCAGGGGAGCTGAGAATTCTTGCGGGGATTTGTCAACAGAGATCAGAGGCTCTGTGGTGAAATGGACCTGTATGGGCGTCTGCCATTCCCTAAGCTTAGGGACATCTACAGAAAGATACCCACCTAAAGTCGCCTGATAGAGATGAACTGGTTAGGCTGAAGACCTGCTTGAAGACTATGGAAAGAAGAGCCCTGATTTTTAGCAAAAGTCAGCGTGCAGTTTGACTTTGAGCCACACGGCAAATCCATAAACTTTACATAGGCTATAAGATAATGGCATGAATAGTGAGTGATGATATTGATAAATATAATAGTTTAAGATAAATGGAGGAGTAATGGCACTTAGAAATATAAGAACAGTTGGTGATGAAATCCAACCAAAGAGAGCCAGAGAGGTGAAGGAGAATACCCGGAGAAGATACAGGAGTTGATAGATGATATGCTTGAGACTATGTATGATTCTGACGGAGAGTGTCTTGCAGCCCTCAGGTAGGTGCGCTAAAGAGGATATTTGTTATTGACTGCTCGAAGAAAGAACCCAGCCCTCATGTATTTATTAATCCTGAAATCATTGAGACTTCAGGGAGAGCAGACAGGAAACAGAGGGCTGTCTTAGCGTTCCGGCAAGGCAGGTATAGTAACCAGACTGAGCCAGCGTAAAGGTAAAGGCGCTTAACAGAAAACTTTGACGAGTATATAGTTGAGGGAGATGAGCCTTTGCAAGAGCTTTAATCCATGAAAAATGAGCATTTGGACGGACATTTATACACTGAAAAGGTCGTGGCAATGTGCATAATGCCGGAGATGCAGAGGCTGAAAAAGGGCTGCAGGAGATAGCGGCAGGCCTTCCTGTCGATGAGAGAACTAATGAAGATAATATTTATGGGAACGCCTGATTTGCGGCAGCTTTCTAGAGGCTTTGATAGCATCAAGACATGAGATACAGGCTGTAGTTACACAGCCTGACAAGTCTAAGGGAAGGAAAGGCTTACTCCGTCTCCTGTAAAGGTTGTGGCAGAAGGAAAGGGGATAAAGGTATATCAGCCTCTAAAGGTAAGGGATGAAGAGTTTGTAGAGACTTTAAGAGCTTATAATCCTGACGTGATAGTGGTGGTAGCCTTTTGGACAGATTATACCTTACATACTAAAGATGCCAAAATATGGCTGTAATATCCATGGTCTCTGCTTCCTAAGTACAGGGGCTGCTCCTACAGTGGGCTGCACTTGACTGGAGAGAAGGAAACGGAATTACTACCATTCTTATGGATGAGGGCATTGATACCGGTGATATCCGCTTAAAAAGACAATTAAAATAGATACGGATGAGACCTCAGGAAGCCTTTTTGACAAGCTTATGGCACTTGGCGCAGAGACTATACTTGAAACCCTTGATGAGCTGGAAAAGGGAGCCTTTACACCTATAAAGCAGGGCGAAGCCCTACAGCGCTAGCTAAATGCTTACCAAGGCGATGGGATTTATCGACTTTACAAAGTCTGCAAAGAGCTGACTGCTTTGTAAGAGAATGGATCTGGCCCAGTGCCTATACCCCTGCTTTGCAGGAAAGACACTAGCTGTGGAAGGTAAGAGCCTGTAGAGGGAAAGTGCAAGGCAGGAAGCGTAATAGGGATAGCAAGGAGAGCTTTTACCGTTGCCTGTGGTGAAGGTGCTGCAGAGGTGCTTGAGGTACAGCTGAGTAGAATGAGTGGGTGATTTCCTAAAGGAAAGCACTCTTAATATAGGACAGGAACTTGGTGTATAATTATGGCTGTTAACGAAAGAGAAGTAGTGTCTTGATATGTCTTCCCTTAGGGGAGGGTAAAAGCTAGCCACACTATACTTAAAGATACTCTTGATAGTTACCTCTATCTTGATAAGTCATCAAGGGCTTTATTACAAGGCTTTTATGAGGGGAAACCATTGAGGCTGTATCTTGATTTATTATAGACGGATATTCAAAAAGACCCTGTAAAGAAGAGTGAAGCCTGTTATTATGCTTTTCTTAGAAATCTCTGCTACCAGCTCTTTTATGGACAGGGTACCTGACAGTGCCGCTATCAACGAGGCGGGTAAAGCTAGCTAAGAAAAAGAGGGCTTTACGGGGCTATCAGGGTTTTGTAAACGGAGTCATAGAAATATATAGAAATAAAGGAAAAGTATTGTACTCCTGATAAAAATAAGGATAATATCAAGTACCTTGAGATAAAGTATTCACACCCTAGGCTGTGGTGGAGCACTTTATTAAAGATTATGCAGTGAGAAGGCAGAGGAGATCTGGAGGCATTTGAAGAGAAGAGACCACTGACTGCAAAGGAGCCACAAAGGGAGATAGAAAAGAGCGATAAAGAAGCCGCTGAAGGGTGAAGAGCAGACAGGCACTGATACAATTTTCCTGAAAGCGTAAGGATACTTGAACTTGACGAAACCTAGGCTTCCTTGAGAGCTTTTGAAATGAGACTTTGTGATTCAGGATGAAAGCTCACAGTTTATCGGGAAGATTGTGGGATCTTCCTACGGGCGCGAGTGCTTGACCTCTAGCGCTCTCCGCAGCCTGTTGTTTGCAGGGATGGAAGAGGTAGAGATGGATAATCTCCTGTGACATCACCGAAAGTAGAGACGAGAGCTGATTGAAGACAAATGTAGACGAATAGGGATAAGATAAGAACCAAGGTAAATGACGCCCTTTAGTACAATCCGATTTTTAGATGGATTTGACTGTTATCTGCGACCTGCCTTGCTCAGGACTTGAGTTATGGGCAGGAAAAGGGATATAAAAATACAATGTGAGCTGGATAAGATAGGAGCTAGCTATACTTCAAAAGCAAAAACTTGAGAACTGCTGAAAGGTATGTGAAAAAGGGCGGAAGGCTTATTTATATTCCACCTGCACTAAGACAAAGGCAGAATGAGAAAATTTCACATTTATTTTCAAATTTCAGGCTTTTCAGCGGTGGATTTTTCGGATAAAATAAGAGGGCATGATAGATATAAAAGACTGCGAAAGACTTGTAAACGAAGCTAAAAAGGCTTTATAAGGCTGTTTCGGGAACTTGGAACAGATGGATTTTTGTTGAGAATTTATGAGGGAAGAATAATGTTTGACAGAAGAAGAAAAAGATGTGCTAAGCCTTGAGTTTTTAGTGAGCTTCAGTCTCTGATAGGAGAGCTTAGGGGCTAAGTTTCGGCCACAGTGTGTATGAGTGGATACATAAAAAGCTGGTAAAAAGCTATGACGAGATGACCAATGTTCCGCTTGCCCTAAGAAATAACCGAGGAGAGGCTGCCTTTACTGAGATCACAGAAGTGGCTAGAAAAGACCAGCCTCGGGATACATCCAAGTTTGTATTCAGCGCTATGGACGGCTATGTGATTGAAAAGCTTATGAAGTACAGATAGCAATTCAGTCTGTATTTCGTCCTGCAGGTCGGCTGCAGGATGGGTTGCACACTTCGCGCTTCTACCCCTGCTTGGACTTTCAGGCAGCTTGACCATCTGAGATGCTATCACAGATTTATACCATTCAGAGAGAAACAGGCGAAAGAGTGAGCAAACATAGTTGTGATGGGTACAGGAGCGCTTGACAACTTTGACAACCTGCTTAAGTTTTTGAGATGATTACAGATGAGAATGGGCTCAGATATCAGCCAGAGGAATATTACAGTTTCCACCGTGGATTGTCTCATATATAAAGAAGCTGGCAGACAAAAATCTTGCTATTACTCTTGCGATTTTCGATGCGCCTACGGATGAAGACAGAAGAAAGGATAATGCCTCATAGCGAACAAATACATCGATCTAAAGAGATACTTGAGGCTACGGACTATTATTTTTGGAGAGACCGGAAGGAGGATATCTCACGATACAGCCTGATAGACGGGTGAAAATGATACTCCGGAAAAAGTGCAGAGAGCTGGCGGCGTTTCTTAAGGAAAGAACTGCCACGTAAAACCCTCATACCTATTAACCCTATAAAGGAAAGGGCTTACAAGAGTTCAACTCCAAAGGGGAGCTTAGATTTAAGAAGATACTTGAAAAATAAAGGAATAAAATGCACTATTAGAGAGGAGATGGACAGGATATAGATGCAGCCTGTGGACAGTTTCAAAAGAATATATGGAGAATGAGAATAAGTAAGCTGTAATTATGTGGGAAGAAAGGGTTAGTTGCGCATTACTTTATTATACGGTGAAGGCATACTGTCTTGCATGAGTATAGAAGGAGACACATAGATGAAAACAATTTTCTGAATCCAGAGCCGGAAAAACAGAAGTGTTAATCAGGACAGTTTACTATGAAGAAGGGGCGGTCGGTGAACTTTCCAATTGCTCATTGGTGGCAGATGGGATGGGAGTGTTACAATGGGGGTGACTTTGCTTCAAGATTCTGCGATGACAATGTAAACAGATTACACTTCGAAGAATAACGGGGGTTCGATAATATCCACTATAAGGTCCAGCTAACGGCGGCTAATGAGGGGATAAGGAAAAGACCAAAAAGCAAACGAAGAGCTAAAGGGTTTGACATCTACGATTGTACTGGCTACCATTAAGGATGACATTTTTTACATTGCAAATGTTAGTGATTCAAGGCTCTATGTGATTCAAAAAGCGGGGCTTTTGTCTCAGATAACCGAGGATCATTCGGTAGTTGAAGAGATGATAAAGAGTGGGTTAATAAAGAAAGAAGAAGCGAGTTTAACCCACATAAGAAATAAGGTTACTAGAGCGCTTGAGTTGAGCCTGACCTCGAGGTAGACTTTTGAGGTCAAAGCTGACAAAGGGAGACCGGATTTTCTTATGCTCAGACGGTGTTTCCAATATGATGGATGAGAGGACGTTGGAGGAAATAGCGGAGCTGACAAAGAATTATCGGAAATTTGCAAAAACTAATAGAAACTGCTGTAAACAATGGCGGAAGACGACGCAACAGTAGTAATGATAGAGGTGTGAAAATATCGTTAAACAAAGGTAGATTAATCGGAGAACGTTATGAAATTATCAGCCTGGTCGGTTCAGGCGGAATGGCTGATGTGTACAAAGCAATGGATACCAGGCTTGGCAGACAGGTAGCCATAAAGGTGCTTAAAGAGAGTATAGCTCTTGATAAGAACTTTGTGTCTAAGTTTAGGGCAGAGAGGCTCAGGCTGTTGCGGTGCTGTCACATCCTAACATAGTAAAATGTCTATGACGTGGAGAAGATGAGGGCCTTCATTATATCGTAATGGAGCTTGTTGAGGTATAACACTTAAGAAGTTCATTGAAAGAAAGGGCAAAGCTTGAGCTTAAAAGAGGCTGTGGGCATTGCCATTCAGATAGCATTAGGCATGGAGGCAGCGATGCCAACCATATCATACATAGATATAAGCCTCAGAGATTATTATCTCAAAGGAAGGCAAGGTAAAAGGGTCACAGACTTTGGTATAGCCAAGGCTGCTACCTCCAAATACCATTGCAGCAGGACAGGCAGAGGCTCAGTTCACTACATCTCTCCTGAGCAGGCAAGAGGTGGATATTCAGATGAGAAGAGTGATATATATTACTTGGAGTTACCCTTATGAAATGATATCCGGCAAGATGCCTTTTGCCGCAGATAATACCTGTATCAGTAGCTCTTTTACATATCAATGAAGAGGCCAGCCTCTTAGAGAACTTGATCCTGAGGTACCTCTAAGTATAGAAAAGATTGTTCAAAAATGCAGAAGAAGCCTGAGCGCAGATATCTCGCTATTACAGAGCTAATTGCCGGACCTCAAGAAGGCAATTGGCGAACCGGAAGGAGATTATGTCAACTTTTCCTCAGGCGGCAGTTACCGATTCTCCCACCATAGAAACATATCAGAGAGGAGCTGAGACCATTAAAAAGGCAGATATAATAACACTGAACAGGGCCCGGTGAACCTGTCAAAAAGCGTGAACCACGCAATATCCGTGAACTTCCTGAGGATGATGAGGAGACCATTGATCCTAAGATGGAAAAAGCTCATGCTGGAGGAATTGCGGCTATTGTGATTCTTGCCATCGTGTTATAGTACTTTTGGTAAAGGGCTCAACCCTCTTTGGGGGTAAAGGAGATTCATCGCTATTTCAGGCAGCCAAAGCCAGGCGGCATCACCTTCGTCAATAGCTTCTGAGACTGCATCAAAATCAGCAGTTATAACAGTTCCGCACTTAAGGGACGTACATCGTGCAGAGGCAATTTCCATCCTTTCAGATGCGGGTATTACTAACTACAAGTTTGAATCTGAGAGCTCAAGGAATTTGAAAAAGAAACAGCTTTATGGATGTAAAAGCCTGCTGAAGGGTCTGAGATTAGAAGGATGACGAGTTATTATAACAGTCAGCAAGGGTGAGGATACAAGCAGTGTTCCTGATATAAGAAATGCTACGAGGACAGTGCAATAGCTACTCTGAAGGCTTGAAATTTGTGGTTAAAGTAGAAGAGAAGGCAAAGCGATACAGTTGATGAAGGAAGCGTGCCAGATACGATTCCTGCTATAGGTTCAGCCAAAGAGGGCGATACTATCACAATCCTAGTTAGTACCGGACCTGAAAATAAGCAGACTCTTTGCGTACCAAAACGTAGTAGGAAAAGAGTGAAGTTGATGCAACCAATGCTCTTAGCAGTGCAGGATTTAAGGCTTCTATAGCGATATAAGAAGAAGATGACAGCGTCAAAAAGGGACTTGTTATAAGCCAGAGTATACTGTGGCAATGAGGCGCAGTCCGAAGCTACCATTACACTTAGCATAAGCAAGGACCCAAGCCTGTTTCCTATACTTATTCAGCTTTCGCTACCATAGATGAGAATCCTTTGCTGAAAGCGGAAGAGTGGAGACATCGAGGTAAGGGATGGATCAGGATGGAAAGACATCCACAGTTTACTAGAACATGCTAGCCATGACGACTTCACTTCGTATCGAGGACATAATCGGTTCAAGTGACAGTGAAGCAGTCTGCTATCTCATTGTAAATGGTGAGGTATATGACGGCAAGGTATGGCGTATCAAGAATTGGAGTAAGGCCGTGAACTAATGGAAGGCAGAATAGTAAAAGCAATTGCGGGCTTCTACTACGTACATAATGGAGAAGAAGCCTATGAATGCAGGGGCTAGAATATTTAGAATATGGGTATCAAGCCACTGGTGGAGACCATGGAGATTGAAGTCTTGTCTGATGAGGATAAGAAGGGTAATCTCATAGGAGACAAAGGAGAGAAAGTCTTTTCTTATCCGTCCTGCCGTGGCTAAAACCCTGACCAGGTGCCCCTTATAGTATTTGCAGGGCTAAGCCTGCGCAACCTCAATCTTCTTGACAAATTTCTGACGATGATGGAGATAAAAGAGGATTCCTTGCCATTGCAATAAGCAAGAGTGACCTTGCAGATGAGGCTAATCACAGAACTTAGAGATTTGCTCTCCTCACTATAAGGTGATTGGAAATAAGTGTATAAAGAAGAGCTGGGGCTTGGTGAGGTAAAGATTACCTTTAGGGGCAAGTTTACAGTGCTTGCAGGGCATTTCAGGAGTGGGCAAGTCCACGCTTACCAATTACCTTGCGCCTGAGGCCAATATGGAGACAGGGAAATCAGCAGGAAGATAGAACGTGGGCAAGCAGACCACAAGACATGCAGAACTCTTTTACATTGGAGAGGGTGGTTATATCTGCTGACACACTGGGCTTTGGGAGCCTTTGAACCTTTGATGTAGATAAGAGGAGCTAAGGACTATTTTCCTGACTCTAGACTATGTAAAGGACTGTAAGTTTTAACGGCTGTATCCACATAGGAGAAAAGAGATTGCGGTGTGAAAACAGCCCTCTCTGAAGGAAAGATATCAGAAAGCAGATATAAGAACTACAAAGTTGATTTATGAGGAATATCAAACAAGAGGGATACTAATATGAATACATACTTTCACCTTCAATACTCGCGGCAGACTTTGCATGAGCTTGCCGGGCAGGTAAAAGCTACAGAGGAAAAACGGACAAAAATACTCCACCTTGATGTGATGGATGGAAGCTTTGTGCCAAGCATATCATTTGGAATGCCTGTGATAAAAGAGCCTAGAAAATACAGTAATCAGGTATTTGATGTACATCTTATGATAGATGAGTCCTGAAAAGATATCTTGAGACTTTTAAGGCGGCAGGGGCTGATATTACAGTGCATCGCAGGAGGCACAAAAGCACTCTTGCACAGGACGGTAACCAAGATAAAGGAACTGGGCTTAAAAGCGGGAGTGTCTATAAAATCTGCCACGCACTCCTTTCTGCTATCGAGCTTGTACTTTCTGAAGTGGATATGTGCTTATAATGAGTGTAAACCGGGCATTTGAGGTCAGAAGTTCATACCTTTTACCATAGACAAGATAAGGAAGCTAAGAGAAATGGCTCCTGATGGATGACATCGAGCGTAGAGGTGGAGTAAATCAGGATAACATAGGAGAGCTTGTAAAGGCCGGAGCCAATGTTCTGTTACAGGAACTGCTGTCTTTAGTGGAGATATAGCTGCAAAATACCAAGAAGATGATTGAGAGGATGTATGAAGAAGGTACTAATTATAACAGAGGGATTTAGAACTGACACAGGACTTGTAAGAGAGGTCTATGAAGAGTATAAGCCTGATGTTGTTATAGCTGCCGACAGAGGAATGATGGCTGCAAGGGAGGTTGATATCGTTCCGGACTATGTAGTCGGAGACTTTGACAGCGGTGAGGCAGAGGTAGTTAAGTATTTTTAAGTCTCTTTGAGAACTCAGGGCGAAGCCTATAGTTAAGGCGTTTAATCCCGAAAAGGATGAGACTGATACCGAGCTGCCATATCACTCGCCTTCACCCTGAGTCAAGGACATTGTGTTCTTGGTGCTACGACAAGGCTTGACCATACTTCTTAGCCAATATTGAGCTTTTTGTAAGGCCTCTTTCTGGTGGGGTCAGGACAAGGATAATAGACGAACACAATGTAATAAGTATTAAGATGATAAAGATATAAACATAAAGAGGGACAAGGGCTCTCGGAGCGTACTTTTTTCTCTGATTCCTTTTCACTGAAACTGTTAAGGGACTTAGTATAAAGGGAGCTAAATACGAACTTGAGAACTTCATTCTAAGTTCAGGCAGCAGTCTCGGTGTAAGTAATGAATTTGAGAAGGACAAGGTTAGAAATAAGCTTTTTCATCAGGTATAGTTATTTTGTTTCAGACAGATGACAAGAGACTGGTGCTAAAGGAAGGCTGTAAAATGGGGGTATTATGAGAGAGGATTTACAGGATATGAGCACTGAGAATCACCTACTATCTCGAGTTCCTGTAATAGCTATAATTATGAACATCATTATAGCTGTATTGACATTTAAGCTTTTGGCGGTGGCAGTTCCCGAATTTTTATGGGAGATAAGTTAGAACTGGGTTATTTTCTTGAAAAGGCAATGATGCTTGCAATCGGACTTGAGTTTGTAAGATGCTCTGTAAGCATACTCCAAGCACCATCATAGATGTACTCTCTTTGCCATAGCAAGGCAGATGATAGTAGAGCATACCTCTGCCTTGGAAAATCTGCTTACGAGTGATGTACCAGCACTATTTGCTACCAGAAAATACCTGCTCTGCCATTTTGATGAAACTGAAAAGAGGGTAGTATAGAGGGAAGTCAAAAGACCAGGATGACCAACCGCATGGCAGGGCATTAAGATACCTGTTGAAGAGGGAGAAACTCTTGCTGAGGTGGTTACAACTGCGCTTAACAGGAAGAAAGAACCATAGCCATCGGTGCCGTGTATGGTACAAATGATTTTGCCCCAAGGATAGACAGTATGAATGGCTGATAAGGTAACGAGAGTAGAAGTAATTAAGTCAGTGTAAAGGAAGAAAAATGAATATTCTAGATAATCTAAACCTGGAAACAGAAGAAAGCAGTGGTAAGATGAAATGGCCCACTGCTCATTTTAGCAGGTGCCGGCTCAGGCAAAACCAGAGTGCTACCAGGCGAGAGCCTATCTTATAAAAGAAGATGGGTAAATCCCTCGAATATACTCTGCACTACTTTTACCAATAAGGCTGCAAAGTGAAAATGCGCGAAAGAGTGGATTCACCCATAGAAAGAGGGTGCAGGAGAATATATGGGTATCAACCTTTCATTCGGCCTGTGTGAAGATACTTAGAAGATTTATAGATAAGATTGGCTATGACAGGAATTTTAATATATACGATACTGATGATACTAAGGCTGTAGTGAAGCAGGTATTAAAACTCTCAATATCGACAATAAGAAATTTCCTGAAAAAGACCTGTCTTAGCGTGTCATATCAAATGCATAAAATGAATTTACAGATGGAAGAATTTGCTGCAAACTGCAAGCTATTCCGACAATGTCTAGCGCAAGGGTATATATAGAGTATGAAAAAGCGCATGAAGAATAACAATGCCTCTGACTTTGACGACATACTGGTAAAGACTGTGGAGCTCTTTTATACAGGATAAGGATACCTTAGAGTATTATCAGAGGAGATTCCGCTATATACTCGTTGACGAGTATCAGGATACCAAGTGTGGTTCAGTTTAAAGCTACCAAAGCTCTTGCAGCCCACGAGAATGAGAGGGGTGAAAGTAGAAACAACCCCTGTGTAGTTGGAGATGATGACCAGTCCATATATAGTTTAGAGGGGCTGATATAAGAATATACTTAACTTTGAGAAGATATATCCCAGGCTCTTGTACAAAGCTTGAGGAGAATTACCGCTCACAGGCAATATACTTGAGGCTGCAAACGGTGTCATAAGTAAATTCAGAACGTAAAAGACAAGAGGCTGTGGACGAGTAAAGAGAGTGGTGCTTCCATCTCTCGGAGACCTGGCTGATACAGGGACAGGAAGCAAGACGCGTAGCCAATATAGTTATGAGGACCGTAAGTGAGGGAAAGGCAGCTTATTCTGACATAGCTGCTACTTTATAGACCAATGCCCAGTCACGTGCCATAAGAGAAGTTTGTATACAATAATGGTCCCTGCAAGTTTTATATGGAGGAACCAACTTCTACAGCAGAAAAGAAAATCAAGGATATACTGGCCTACCTTAGGGCAATAAAACAATATGTCACATGATACTCAGTAAGAAGAATATTAAATGTCTAAAAGAGGGATAGGGAAGTACCACAGAAGATAGTGGAATATACAATAGAAAAGAAATCTCATTTTTGAGGCCTGTAGAGGGTACAAAAGACATACTCGGGACTTAGCAGAGGGCTGTGGCCAAGGTAGAGAAATTCGTAGCATTTATAGAAGCAAAGGTAAAGGAGTTCAGGCACTGTAAAGAGCCTTAAGGAAGAGCTTGAGACTCTGATTGAAGAGATATATTGGTAAGAGTTAAAGCTTGAAGGAACTGATGAGGCAAAAGGGCAGAATCGACAACATAGACTGAGCTTATCAACAAGATAGCGGTATATGAGATTGGTCTTGATGAAACCGATGAGATAGGCTATCGGGCTTCACAGAGTATCTCTTTTAACGGATGCTGACAACAAAGGACAGCAAAATGAGAACATGGATAAGGTTACTCTTATGACACTTCATTCAGCTAAGGGACTTGAGTTTAAGGTGGTTTCATAGTGGGTATGGAGGAAGGATTATTTCCTGAGCAAGATGTGCATTTACTCAGGTGATGAGAGTGAACTGGAAGAGGAGAGAAGACTCTGCTATGTGGGTATAACCAGGGCTATGGAGAAGCTATACTCTCAAATGCCGCCTCCAGGATGCTAAGAGGGATATAGCAGTGAATCCCTCCATCAAGATTCATAGGAGAAATTCCTGAACATCTCCTATCTACAGGTGGGTGACATCACCCGCAACAAGAAGAGTGAGAGATAAGCCTGTATGCGGGAAGGCATGGGAGGTACACTGAGAAGTACGATATCTTTTACACCTTCAAAGGATAAAGAAATTCTTTCAGAAACTCTATATCAATAAGGGTTGTAGTGAGCCTAAGACCTCTGACAAGGTTAGCGAAGGAGACAGGGTTGAAGCCCGCTAAGTTTGAGAAGGCGAAGTCCTTGAACTAAATAAGGAAAAATGATGTGGTGACGGTGAGCTTTGATAAAGAAAAGCTTTTGCATGAGGAAACTAAAAGCTATATGGCAGGTCTTATTAACTGACAATAGTATTATTTTAAAAATATGCTATACTGATATTATCATATAGAAAAGGAGCAATATTATGATAAGAAAATTGAAGAACTATTGAACACAGTGAAGCTTTATGCTCTCATTCATCCTGCAAAGGATGAAGAGACAGGACAACCTTAGTAGTTGCTCTTTGTTATTGTAGGGTGCAGTAGCGCTTATCGCAGTCTATAGCATACACGCAGTATATTACTCTGTTCCGGACAAGCTTATGAATTTGAAGATGATTTCGATGATGTTTTATGGGGATGAAATCTGATGAGCGATGAAGCGAAGCAGAAAAAGGAAGAGAGAGAGAACGTGCTAACTAAAGGGCAATGAACAAAAAGACAAGAAGGAATTATTGAGAAGATAGTGAGTAGAATAAGGTCTCCAGATTATATCAAGATTGAGGATATACCGAGATTGACCCTTATATGGATTCAGGTTATTAGTTTATGGATGACCATTTTGCATCGCTTTGAAAAGATATGATGGTGACAAGATGCTTACCAAGCCTATGATTAATAACTACACCAAAACAAGCTGCTTCCTCCCCTGATAAGATATGGTACGGACCATATGCTGCTTGATTTTCATTTATTTTAAGAATGTATTGTCCATGAAAGGATATCAATAGATTCTTTACACCACTTACCGAGAATTTCTTTTCTCAGCAGGATGAAAGATGTCTCGATAAGCGATATTTATGATGAGGGTTTTTGAGGTTTGTAAAGGTGCTAAACCGATATTTTCGAGGATCGGTACTAAAGACGTTTGATAGGGCGGAAAGGGATAGCTTTGAGGATGAAGAAGATGAAGAGAGAGAAGGTATCTCACCAACTCTGCTTTCATTGCTTCGCTTTGTTTTGATGTGCATGTTAAAAGAAAAACTATTGTTGAAAAATATGATAGACAGAGGATTATTAGATTTTAAGGACGGTGCAAATAACGGAAGTAAAAAGGATAGACGATGAGCAAAACTCTTAAGATTTGCATTAGAGTATGTTTTACTATAATAATTATTCTGATGTTATTGTGACTGGGATTGCTCGCTGTACTTACAATTACCGAGTACAAGCCAGGGCAACATGAGAAGCTCTCAGAGGGACAGGCTTTTGATGAGGCAGGTCTTGCTAAAGAGATTGACCCTAGCTGGAATGTAGGCTACTGCAACCTTGGTGCTACCGCGATTTTTCTACGGATGGCGGCACAAAGGTGGTAAGCCAGACTAAGGAAGAGATGAATGTAAACGTAAAGTAAGATAACACAAGAATTAAGAGATGAAGGCGCTGATATTACCTACTTCAGGAAGTAGATAGAAAGTCATACCGCAGCTACAATGTAGATGAAGAAGATGTTATTTCAGGTATGTTTCCGGACAGGCTGTCTTCGTTTGCATATAACCATAAGGCCTTATTATACTTTATCCTATTCGCCACTTAGAATGTGGCAGCAGGACTTATGTCGCTTAGTGGGCTTAAGGTTGAAAGTGCGGAGAGGATAAGTCTGCCTAGTCCGTTTAAGTGGCCTGGCAGTACCTGCAATCTCAAAAGATGCCTTCTCGCCCTAAGGCTTCCTATAAGCGGAAGTGAAAGAAGCTGGTTGTCATCAATCTTCATCTTGAGCCACTATGGATGATGGGCCGGCAGGGAGGCTCAGAACAAGTATCTTATTGAGACTATGAAAAAGAGTATGAGGCTGGCAACTATGTAGTAGCCAGATGGAACTTTAATCAGACATTTTCGGAGTAGATGTAGGCAAGTACGAAGTAGGTGCCACAGGATGCATGGGAGCGGGCATTGTTTGATACAAAAGAGCTAAGAGATGACTTTAGCCCCTATATGGATGCTTCCACACCGACCTGCCGCTCTCTTTGACAGGGCCTATGATAAAAATGACAAAAATTTCCAGTTTTATGTAATAGACGGTTTCATTGTTTCTAATAAATGTGAGGTCATATCTCATAAAACATTGGGGCTTAGTTTTGAGAATTTAGACCACAACCCTGTGGAAATGGTAATAAAGTTAAAAGTGATATCACAAAGCAAGGATGATAGTTAAATACAGTAAATATAGACCACAGAAATCATATAGTTTCTGCGGTCTGCTATCTGTGATATCGCCATAGCACTCAGGCCTTCTGTCTCTCATATGAGTCCCCATTCAAGCCTTGCGGTATTTATTTCATCCAGGTCAAAGCTGTGTACAAGCACAGTTTCGCTTGTTCTATCGGCGCACTTTCTACCAGCTCTCCCGTCATATCTGTAATAAAAGATGAACCATAGAAGGTAAGGGATGAGGTCTGATTGTTGTTAGCCTCACAAGGGGTAACGCTTTCTGTGCCTATCCTGTTGGCGGCGGCCACAGGGATGATATTGGCAGCAGAATGTCCTACGATGTTCTCCTCCAGTGCCCACAGCTGTCTGTATTAAGCACAGGCTCAGAGCCGTGCAGTAGGATAGAGATGATTTCTGCTCCGTTTGCTGTAAAGCTTCTTGCGGTTTCAGGAACCACTGGTCCCAGCATATTCCTACTCCAACCCTGCCTACTGAGGTATCAAAGACCTTAAAGCCGGTGTTTCCCGGTGTAAAATAGAATTTTTCCTGATAGAAGTGGTCATCAGGTATATGGGTTTTTCTGTATATACCAAGAAGTTACCGCTATCAAGATGGCTACAGTGTTGTAGAGCACATTGTCGTCTTTTTCGTATATGCTTATAGGAGCACTGTACCGGTTTTCTGCTTACATCAAGGAAATGTATACAGCCTCATTTTCCATTACAGGCTTTTGCGAATTCATAGTAGTCGTATCTTCTTTCCTGACAGAAGTATTGCCTTCAGAGTTCAGGAAGGAGGATGAGTTTAGCACCCTTGTTTACCGCCTCCATTACCAAGGCATCAGCCTTTTGATGCTTTTCTTCAGGATTTACTGAGCAGCCATCTGAACTGCAGCCACTGTTAGTTTTCTCATTATTTATCCTTTTCTGTTCTTATGCAAGAGGAACCTGTCCTGTAATGCAGTGTATGTTGCCTCCACCTACAAGTATGCACCTTGACTTGATTTGGAACTATAGTCTCGTCCGGGGAAAAAGCTCCTTAAAGCATATCCACTGTTTACCGTCATTTTCATCGCCAAATGCCGGCACAAGCACTACTTCGTTTGTGATATAGAAGTTTATAGCTTGCGGCAAGCCTCTCACCTACACCCTTTCGGCCTCGCCTTCTTCAAAGTCAGCGCCTTTATATCCTCCTCGGTAACGAGTATAGGCTTTTAGGGATAGGAAGCTTATGAACTCTTAACTCACGTCCTTTGGCACCATTTCTCTCAAGAAGCTTTTCGTCAGCAAGGCTCATCTCATACTGTGGGATCTTTTTCATCATCTGTCCAGGCAAGGGACTACTTCTCCGGGCTTTACAAAGGCACAGAGCATTATCAACTTATGCTCATTGGTTTCATGTATATATGCCGTATGGAAGCCAGATTATCTTCTTGCTCCAAGATAGGTAAGAAGGACATTTTCATCTCTGATTTAGTAAGCTTTAGGATTCCTGCCCTTACTTAGAAGACAGGACTCGAAAGTTACAAGGATGGTACCCTCACCGTCTGAGTGTATGGAACCACCCTCCAGTACGAAGCCTTTTATTATGTAAGTCCTAGTAATCATAATTATATTTTTGCAAAATGATGAGGCAAGGGCATCATCATTATCATAGTTAGGCAAAAGCCCGTCTACATCACCGCCCCAGGCATTAAAACACCCAGTCAACTCCTCTTATCTCTGTATCGTTTATAACAAAAATGTAGGGAGAGGTGTCTCTGCCCAGGCATCATCTGTATCTGCTATTATCACTCCGATATTTCCGCCAGGAGCGAAGTCATCTTCCTAAAATAATCATAAAAGCTCATTATGGCGCTTCATCACAGACTAAAACATTTTCTCGTATTTGATTATATATATTATCTTTTTGCAAATGCGGGCTTAGCTTCTTTTGCCACTGTACGGAAAAGCTTCCTGCTCTTGTTGGCCATACCATAATAGTTCCAAGATGCGGCTCGTATTCACCAGGCATATAAATCCGTCCTGAAGACGGAGATAGTTGATAGTATCATAATATCTCCTTGGTTAAATCTCACTCCCGGGATTATTGTACCATTTACGGATAGTATTACCAGTATAATTATAAAATAAACGGGTTATTTTTGTGCTGTGATTTTGTGGAAATATTATACTTAAAAGTAAAACAAATGAGAATATGTATATTGTGATTTTAAAAGTTTTTGCAGACGAGAAAATTAAAGGGATACTTGGAATATTTAAGGGTTTCAGTGTATATTTATTAATAATGTTCGGAGGCTTGAGGTGCAAGATGGAACTAAGAAATTTGGACAATAGGATATGCTGTCATCTCCAACCATGCACGGTGAGGAGCAGGCTTTTTGTAAAAGAGGCTTGACACTAAAACTGGGTCACAACCATAGGTAAAACCTTGACGAACTTGAAAACGGAGTCTGTAGATACCTTGGAGGAGACCTTCACGCCGCAGGACTTGCATCCGGGACCTCGGCACTGCATCTTGCATATAAGCTTGCGGGTGTAGGCAGAAGGTGACAGGGTGTTCTGCTCAGATTTAACTCTTGATGCCACGGTAAATCCTGTATCTTATGAAAAGGGAGAACAGGTATTCATAGAGTGATATAGAAAGCTGGAATATGAGCCCTGTGGCGCTTAGAAAGGCTTTTGTGAAATATCCTGATACAAAGTGCGTGGTTGTGTTAACCTTTCCACGGGATGCCTGCAAAGCTTTGACGAAATCAGAGCTATCTGCGATGAATACGGCGCTGTGCTTGTAGAAGATGCGGCAGAATCATTCGGGCGTCATACAAGGAAGGAAAAACTGTACATTTGGACATTACAACGTAATAAGCTTCAACGGAAACAAGATAATAACCACTTCAGGTGGAGGAATGCTTATTTCTGAGGATGCAGCATCTATAGATAAAGGGCAAAGTTCTTAGCTACCCAGGCCAGGAGCCCTATCCTTGGTACCAGCACGAGGAGCTTGGCTATAATTACAGGTTGTCAAACATCTTCACGGTATAGGCAGTCAGCTGCTCATTTGGATGAGCACAGGAGAGAAAAAGAGATTTATGAGCTATATAAAAGAAGGCTTAAAGAATCTGCCTGTGAAGATGAATCCGGTACTGATGGAGCAGAGCCCTAATTATTGGCTGTCTTGTCTCATTATAGATGAAGATGCGATGGCACTCAGGACAGGAGCAGATTTAGACCGAATTATGCGGGAGACAGGAGGAGGAACCACTCTTTTGCTGTAAGGGAAGCAGGCTTTTTGATGAAGCCTAAGCCCTATAGAGGCGTTTAGGAAGAAAGAAAAGTACAAGGGAGGACTTATGGGACAAGCTTATCTAAAAGAGCGGGCAAGTCTTCTCGGGAGGAGATTAGGGATGTGCTTGCCTTACAATGTAGAGACTGTCCTATATGGAAGCCTATGCATTTGCAGCCTTATTTTTAGAGGCAGGGATTTTATTACAGATAAAAGGAAGCATAAGAGAACTTGAGCTGGCTTTACGGATGTAGGGCTCGACATATTTGACAGAGGACTATGTCTGCCTAGTGACATCAAGATGAAACGAGGAGCCAGGAGGTCGTAATAGAAATAATCAAGAGCTGTTTGACTAGAGAAATCATCTTACCTCATTGATGAATTTTAGACTTGAATAATGAGGGTATTAGTAACTTGAAACCTGATAATAAGTTAGAAGAGGTGATTGATTATTATTAGTTATGATGGGTTTTGGAAGTTGTTTTCAAAGGAGAGAGGGATTGCAGTACAAATTGATTATGCAGATGGCGGGCACTGCAGCTTAACCACATAAGAAAAAGGCGGGCATATAACCACCGCAACTATAAAACAAATCGTGTGTAAGCTGCTTGATTGTGAAATAGGTGACATTGTCGCCTTATGTGCCTGATGGTGATGAAAAACCGAAGAACAAATGAGGGATAGGGATGCAGTAGCTGCATCTCTTTTTACGGGACTGCGAAGCGTAGTTGTGGTAATCCTGTATCAATGGTTGTCAAATACTTCCTGACAACCGCATCATCTTTCATAAACATACTATTGAAATATGTACTTAAAGAGTTATACTATAACATTGGATTTAGTGGGTATAGGGGTAGCTTGATACCCATATTTAGTAATGATAGAAAAGGATAAAAAGATGACAGAAGAAATTTTGTTATATGTGCAGAAGACCTGAAAGCAAAGCAGGGAAGCCAGCTGCGACCTAGCCACCAATATAACTATAATGCAACGACTGCTCAAAAGACATGATGCGTTTAACTCATATCCCATGGCGGATTATTTTAATATGAATGGCTTTACTCCGGATATGTTTTAACGGGGTAAAATGGCGGTAATGGTGCTGATGTAAACAATAATGGGACAATAAGGATGGTGTTGTTACTACTGCTGACAATGATGGTGACAAAACCTGTAGAAGGACAGGATGGAGATAGAAGGACGATGGAAAGCAAAGTCCTCCTGTGTTTAGCTTGGTTTCATGCCCTGATATGTTTTGGCGGACAGAGCAATCTACCCAAGACAAAAAGAAGCCTAAGGCGGAAATTAGCTTAATAATATCCCTGCCCTCATATTATCAAGGAAAAGCTTGATGAATATGTTATAGGACAGGAGCTTGCAAAAAGCAGATATCAGTTGCAGTATACAACCACTATAAGAGAGTAGCTGCGGAGAAGAACAGAAAAGAAGAAGATATTGAGATAGAGAAGTCCAATATGCTTATGATAGGACCAACTGGAAGTGGTAAGACCTACTTGTAAGGAATCTTGCAAGACTTCTTCAGGTACCTATAGCAATAACTGATGCACCACTACTCTATGGAAGCAGGCTACATCGAATGATGGAGAGCGTACTAAGTAAGCTTCTTGCCGATGCTGACAATGATGTGGAGGCTGCAGAGATGGAATCGTGTTTATCGGAGATAGATAAGATAGCTAAGAAAAGAATACACAGCAGGGATGTAAGTGGAGAAGCCGATGCAGCAGGGACTATTAAAGCTCCTGAGGGCTCTGAGGTAGAGATACCCGTGGGCGCAACAAGCATGAAGCACAATGGTTCCCTATGGCAACAATCAATACAAGAAATATACTTTTATTTGCGGTGGAGCCTTTCCCGATCTAGCGATATAGTAAAAGGCAAGGTTAAATAAGCAGGCGCCATAGGCTTTTAAGGCTGACCTAAAGGATAAATATGACAAAGAGGAAAAATATCTTAAGCAAGGTGACTACGGATGACCTAAAGTATGGTATGATACCTGGATTCCTTGGAAGGCTTCCTATTGTATTTGCTGTAGATGAGCTCAAGATGATGATATGTTATCAGAGTGCTGTCAGAACCAAAGAATGCTATACTTAACAGTATGAAAAACTTCTGAACTGGATGAGGTTAAGCTTGAATTTTCTGAAGATGCCAAAGAGATTATAGCTGAGAGGGCGCTTGAGAGAGAAAGACAGAGGAGCAAGAGCGCTTAGAGCCATTATAGAAGAGTTTATGCTTGACATTATGTATGAAATACCAAAGGACAACAATATAGGCAAGGTTACTATAACAAGGGACTATATCGAAGGAAAAGAGCCCTGTTATAGAGGTGTAGAACTTAATTAATCCATTAAATCTGAAAAGTTTTAAAAATGTTTGATTTTTGGCAAAATGTAACCGAAATGTAACCGTTATTGCTTATAATAGGGAATAGGCAGAGGAGGTATTTATGAGCGGCGTAGGCACCAAGAGAATTCATTTTTTCCGAAGAATTTAGAACAAGCGTAATAGCTATTGACGAGTACATAACAGCGTTGATTTTGTGGAAAAGCTTTACAATCCTTTCCCTGAAGCAAAGTGTAGAGTTAAAAGTCAGCATCTTATAAAAAGAAATTGATACACTTATGGATGAAATAGGGTCGTCCGATGAGTGGAATGGAGAAGAGAAGTTTTAAGAAAAGGACTCAGTCCGATGAGAGGGAGACCCATATATCTGAAAAGACATGGGTTCCAAGAGGAAAGGCTGTGACATTTGCCATCAGATTCAGTATAGGAATAACGCAAGCTGGCAGGGAACCGTCAAGTGGATTGAAGGAGAGGCCGAAGAGTGTTTTTAAGATAGTCTACGAGCTTTTTGGCTCCTTGACAGTGCGCTTGAAAGGGATTAGGGATATTGTTATAAGGTAGTGTCTTGTAATTTGTAGTATGTGATATACTCATAGAGTTGTTTATATTAATAGATTGGCAAAATCCAATCAACAAAAGTGAGGAAGGTGAATAATATGAGAGAAGGTATCCATCCAGAATACCATGAGTGTAAGGTAACATGCAACTGTGGAAACGAGTTCACTACAGGTTCAACAAAGGATTCTATCCACGTTGAAGTTTGTTCAGTGTCATCCGTTCTACACAGGACAGCAGAGAGCTGCAGCTGCCCAGGAGCCATTGATAAGTTCAATCGTAGATACGGAATTAAGCAGGACTCATAAAACAGAATAAGAACGAGACTGTCGCAGAGACGAAGGCGTCAACATAACATATTGTTATGGAAGGACGGAATCACAAATGCGATGGTCTTATGCTAGGAGGAAGTATGAAGGGTTCGGGGATGAGCGGATTAGCTGTTCTTTGAAGGCATATTGGTAAAGAACAGAAGCAAATATGCACTTGCAGTCCGTAAGCCTGATGATGATATTGAGGTTCTGACCGGTAGGGTTGATGACATAACAGAAAAATACTCGTCTTTTCGCTGCCTTTTTATTAGAGGATAGTAAGCCCATGGAGATGATATGCCTGATAGTTAAGAATTTCTGGTATCAGAGAAATTCTATGACAAAGAAGAAGGTGGAAAGATTGACAGTGGGGAAACTAAGGAGCTTTTAACAGTCATTGCTGTTATTTCGCTTGCTATAGGGCTCTTTGCACTCGCCTTATGGCATTTCACTTTCGTTTTATAATGTCATAAACTCAGATATTGCCCTTACCTTTATTGAGGAATAATGAGGCTTGTACTCCGGTATTGTACACTATTTGGAATATCAATGCTCCGGAGATTAAAAAGGGTGTAAGATAAAATTTTGGCCTTGTACAGCAATGAACTGTGTAGATAAGGGGCTGCCTCTTACTCTCAGTAATGTAAAGAAAATGAACAGAAGAATCTATAGGTGTGCAGCCACATTTTTGGCGACAGTTATAGTGCTTAGTATACTCGTTTTTATGTTTGTAAGGATAGATAATATATATGTGAGAATAGCGGTAAGACTACTCACAGTACCTTTTATAGCCGGTTTTACCTATGAGATTATGGAGTTTGCTGCAAGGAAGTGAATACTTTTTGCTGACATCCTCAACTCGCTGCATGCTTGTCCAGAGCGTGATTACAGCTGAGCCTGAAGATGAGATGATAGAAGTAGCCATTGAATCAGTGTCGGTTGTTGCTGAGAGTAAAGAGGCAGCTAAAGAGGAAGAAGCTGACGTAAAAGGAGAGATATATAAGCCATTAAGGGCTGATAAGTCAGGAATAAAGAGAGTAAGCAAAGGAAAAGCTAAAAGAACAGGTAAGTCTTCAGAGGCAAGAGGATACGAAAAGTGTCAAACAGCTCAAAAAGAAGGCAGCATAACCTTAGATAAAGCAAAAGTCTGATAAGAAAAACAACGCTGAAATCAGTCTTGCTGAAAAGAGCAAAGCAGTCACTAAATGTTAAAGAAGGAATTAAGACAGTAAAAATATCTGAGGATGAAGATGATGAGATACTAAATGCCTTAAACCATCAACAGCAAGAAGGAAGAGGAAAAAGAAGTGTGAGAGGAAAAATGGATAAAGTGGAATATAGCTCTAAAAGGGCTGTCATGAATAATTGCCAAAATGCTTACACAGGCGGGAATAGATGGGGCAGAACTTGATGTAAGATATATATTAGAGTATATTACCGGTCTTAATATGGCGCAGTATTTCACATTCAGAAGATATATTAGAGAGACTGCAGAGGAATTCTTTGGGGCTTATAGAAAGAAGAGACAAAAAGAACCTCTTTCACGTGATTGGGACGAAGATTTCTTTTGGACTTACCTTAAGGTAGATGAAAATGTGACTGATACCTGAGCAGGAAAACCGAGCTTTTGGTGGAAGAGGTAATAAAGCATTCTGAGGGAAATCTGTGCTTGATATGTGCACAGGGTCAGGCTGGTATAGCTATATCTATAGCATTATTTGCGTCATCTAATGGCAGCTCTGATATTTCCCAAAGCCCTTGGAAGTGGCAGAGAGATGCGAGAGCAAGGCAGGTGAGATTAGTTTTATACAGGGGATATGTTTGAAAAATGTCACTGATAAGTTTGATATATAGTATCAAACCCCTCCTACATCGAAACCGGAGAAATAGATGAACTTATGCCTGAAGTAAGGGGATTACATACCCGAGACTTGTTGCTCTGACGGTGATGAGGACGTTAAAAATTCTCATGAATTATCAGCAAAGAGGCTGTATTAAATAAAAATGGTAGAATTTTCACGAAATAGGATATAATCAAAAGTAGAGCCGTAGCCTCTATCTTGCTTGAAAATGGTTTTTACTGATATTACGGTAATTAAAGGATTATTCAGGTCTTGATAGGAGAGTTATGGCAAAATTGGGTGAAAATCTATGAGGCGCTCATAAAATATAGAACAGAGAGAGAGAGACTCCCCATGGGACGAGGTAAATGAAACCGGGAGAAGGCTCTGTGAGCACAGACAGAGCGTTCAGCATAATAACTCTAACATAGGTATTGAAACTAGTGCCTGCCCTGTAATCAGGGCATCTATACTTAAGAAGGTGCGATAGAGGTCAACCTTGAGCTTGGCAAGCTCCCGGCTTGATAAGTGTGAGCTTATAAGAAAGGCCTGCGATGAGATATACAAGGAAAGCACGATAAAGGAATTCTCGCTTAAGGTTGCAGACAGGCTCAGGCACACAGAGCAATATGAATGTTAACGAAGTAATAACAGGAAGAGGCAAGATGTTTGCAGGCAAGAGGATACTTCATCCTAATGATGATGTAAACATGTCACAGAGCTCCAATGATACCTTCCCTACAGCTATGCATATAGCAGCAGTTATGGAGATAAAAAGGGTGCTCCTACCTGCCATTGAGAAGCTCATACTTACCTTTGAAAAGCTCGAAAAGGAAAATGATGATATAGTTAAAAGTGGAAGGACTCATCTACAGGATGCGACTCCAATCAAGTTTTCTCAGGAAAATAAGCGGCTGGAGATTTATGCTTATTAACAGCCTTTGGACAGATAAAGGTTCTATGCAGGGCATATATAGCTAGCTCTGGTGGAACTGCTGTGGGAACAGGGATAAATGCGCCTAAGAACTTTGACAGACAGGTGGCTAAGAAAATTGCAGAGCTTACAGATGAGCCATTTATAACGGATGAGAATAAGTTCCACGCACTAACCTCAAAGGATGCACTTGTTACCTGCCACGGTGCAATCAAGGGACTTGCAGCCAACATGATGAAGATAGCCAATGATGGAGATAGCTGCATCAGGGCCAAGGCTTGGTCTTGAGAGATATTCATACCTGAAATGAACCGAAGTTCTATTATGCCGGTAAGGTAAAACCCAACGCAGTGCGAAGCAGTGACCTGATGGTGGCTGTGCAGGTGATGGGCACGACGTGGCAGATAGATAGTGGCCTCTCAGGGAATTTTGAGCTAAAATGTATTTATGCCTGTGCTCATATACAACTCGTGCAGTCTGTGAGACTTCTTGGAGATGCAATTAACTCATTTTAACGATAACTGTGCTATGGGGAATTAGAGCCAACCGCGAAAATGCGTGATAATTGCACATAATTCTCTTATGTTTGTTACCTGTATCTCCTTATGTGGGCTATGATAATGCTGCTGCTGTAGCAAAGAAAAGCATATCAAAGAGGGGATTAGCCTAAAGAAGGCCTGCCTTGACTTAGGCTTTATGGATGAAGAGAGCTTTTGATGAGGTATTTAAGCCTGAAGAGCTGGTATGAAAATAGATAAGGAATGTAAGAAGCAAAGGCTGTGTGAAATTTATACGAGTATTGCGTCAAATAATATACAGAATAACATGATAAATATATGTAAAAAGGAGGAAGTTATGGATTACGGAAAGGTTTCACTGAAAGATGCACAGTGGAAGGGCAGATAGAGATAAGGTAGAGCTGCGGTTGACAAATGCAGAGACACTGAGCCTTGCCTATACATCGGGAGATAGCTACACCTTGTCTTGAGATACAAAAGGATGTAAACAAGTCATAGGAGCTCACAAGAAGATGGAATACCGTTGCTGTAGTGACTGACGGAACAAAGCAGTTTTAGGTCTTGGGGACATTGGCCCTGAGGCTGGTATGCCAGTTATGGAAGGAAAATGTGCACTTTTTAAGGCCTTTGGAGACGTAGATGCCTACCTCTATGTGAAGAAGCAAGGATGTGGACGATAGTAAGAACTGCTGAACTGCTTGCAGGCTCATTTAGCGGGTGTGAACCTTGAGGATATATCTGCACCAAGATGCTTTGAGATAGAGGAAAAAGCTAAGAAGTGTACAGACATTCCATCTTCCATGACGACCACAGATGGAACAGCAGTTGTACCCCTGTGGGAGTATTAAATGCACTTAAAATTGTCGGTAAAAATATAGAAGATGTAAAAATAGTTACCTCCGGAGCAGGAGCTGCTGGTATTGCTATCATAAAGCTTTTGATGGCAATGGGATCAAAATGTAATAATGACAGACAGAAAAGGCGCTATTTATAAGGGAAGAGAAGGTTTTGAACCCTATAAAAGAAGAGATGGCAGATATAACAAATGAAAATGGAAAAAGGAAGTCTTGAGGAAGTGATAAAAGGTGCCGATATATTTATTGGGGTATCTACTCCGGGGAACTCTTACAGGAGAAATGGTGAAGTATGGCAAAAGATGCTGTTATATTCGCCTGTGCCAATCCTGTACCTGGAGATATTTCCTGATGAAGCGAAGAAGCAGGAGCAAGGGTCGTTTTCACGGGACGTTCAGATTTTTTCTAACCAGGTAAAACAATGTGCTTTGTTTCCCGGGCATCTTTAGAGGAGCTCTTGATGTAAGAGCAAGCGAGATAAAACGATGAGATGAAGATCGGCCGTAAAGGCAATAGCTAGGACTTGTTTCTGATGATGAATTAAATGAAGACTACATCTCGCCAAAGGCATTTTGATGCCAGGGTAAGGATGGAAGGTGCAAAAGGCTGTCTCTGAGGGCTGCAAAGAGTACAGTAGGTTGCAGACTGTAGGCTTTATGGTTATAATACAAAGGGATGCAACTGTACTTAGATTATTTACATTTAGGAAGGAAAATTGATGTTTGAAAGTATTGAAACCCCTTGCAGGAAGGTATACGGAAGTAACGGATGAATTAGCTTAGGTGTGGCGGCATCTGATCCAAATAAGTTTAGAAGCCTTATGAAGGAACAGTCGATTCGCAGCCTATCGTGGGAGAAATACAATGAATATAAGGCAAATAATAAGCAGATAGAGGTTTCAAGGTGATATCTGAGAGAGAGCGATCCGACTAAAAGAACCTGCAGAGAAGAGCTTGCCCAGGCGAAGGCTGGTGCCTGAATTTGAAAAGAGACCCAGGTTCTTTCTTCGAGCTGACAAGAACGACGATAAGAATGTAAAGAAACCGCGCGGGACTGCGGAGATGAGGCAACTATATTTGCTTCAGAGCTAAACTGCATGTCCAAATATGCGAGAATAACCGCTGCGAAACCGTCTAAGCTTGAAAACGGTCTTGAGGCTTTAGGAAGTTACTTTCTTATCAATGGTAAGGGAGCTTTTTCGAAGCTTAAATACGAGACGGAACCCACAGAGTACAGAGAGTTCCCGGTAGAAGAGCCGAAACGTAAAGCTTCAGACCTCTGCGGCCACGGTTGCAATATTACCGGAGGAGCAGAAGAGGTTGACGTAAATATTGACCCTAATGATATCAAGTTTGATGTATTTAGGGCTTCAGGTAACGGTGGACAGTGTGTCAATACACCGATTCAGCTGTTCGTTTGACACATATTCCTACAGGGATAGTTATGTCCCGCCAGGATGAGAAGTCACAGCTAGAACAAAGACAAAGCAATGAAGGTACTCCGTCAAGGGTTTTATGAGCTTGAATGTGAAAAGGCACACGCAGAAGAGGCTGCCAACAGAAAGAAAGAGCCAGGTGGGAAGCGGTGACAGGTCTGAGAAGATTCGTACCTACAATTTCCCACAGGGAAGGGTTACAGACCATAGAATTAAATTTACGACACATAATATGGATGGGGTTAGGGTGGAGATTTAACAGAATATCGAAAATCTTATAGTAGCAGATCGACTGATCCTTGCAGCAATGGGTGAAATGTAAACTATAACTTAGCAAGGGAGTGCGAAGATGATTAGTGAAGAGCAGATTATAGATATTACTTCTCCATTACTGAATATTTAGGAAATTGGCTGTAGAACGCACTTGATTTGGAAAACACAAAACTAAATGCCGGTGAAAATGTTAAAGTTTCTAGGTGAATGTGTGTAAGGTGAACGAGCCTATGTATTTGAGATTGATTACAGTAATGAGACGATAGTAATACTTATGAGTGGTGTACAAAGGAATTACGCCACAAATTGAAAATGCTTCAGAATGAAAGCATACAAATTGTTGATTTCTGGCTGGACCTATTTAGGCAGAATAAGAATGTAATTATACCTGACGTTGAGGCAGTAAGACTCGATGCCCCATCTACTTATGCTGTCCTAAAAGCCGCAGGATGTAAAGTCACTTGTGGCTGTCCCTATTTATTTAGGGATGATGTGGTAGGATTCTTAGGTGTGGACAATCCTGAGAAGCTTGATGAGGATGAGACAATTCCTATATCTTAAGAACTAAGTTCACTTTTTCATTTATAGTCAAGCACAGAAATGTCGAGAAAAAGATAACTTTTGATAAATACCGATGATCCTCTTACATTAGCATATAATAGAGAAGCTTTTGAGAGGACTTAAGAAGCTTGACGGATGTAGGCAGTTAGCATAGTATCGTGACCTTTCTGAACTGGAAAACAACTAATGATGAGCGTGGATATCAGGAAGGCAATATCTTGTTATGCTGCTTAAACGCTCTTTCTTGGTGAGGTATTTGCAGGTTATCAGATATACAGGGTAACATGTAACCGCTTTTCTGGTTGTCTGTCCTGATATAGATAGTGCTTATTTTGACAAGCTGATAAAGAATCTTGAAGGTGAAATAAATAATAAACATATACCGCTAGTCTTTTGGTTCTTACTGGTCCAATGGAGAATCCTCTCGTGCCGGTAGAGGTAAGGGCTGTTGCGGAAAGTGTACTATACAAGAATAAAAGCAATATATTTTAGTAAAGCCTGATCCTCGTAACGGGAAGAACCCGTGACAGGAGAATGATGAGTTTAGATAACTTTCGCAGATCATTTTAATGACAGCAGAAACAGTATGTTGTATAGATTTATTGAAAAACAACTACTAGTCTGGACGTGTTTTTCAAGGCTCTTGAGCTAGAGCGACAGCCACCCATACTTTTGGTGACCTCCAGAAAATGTCTGGTTTATTTCAGACACTATATAAAGGAGAAATGGGGCTTTGAGAATAACATAGTGATGATCTTCCTGAGGAGTGGAAGCAGTTTATAACATCATAAGAAAGATCGTGAATTCTACGAAAAAGATTTTAGTGAATTTATAAAGCAGAAAAGGGACGTATATGACCTTATATACCGTGCGTTGTAGACAAATATGGCGAGGAGGTTCTGGGTACGTTGCGCAGGATACAGTCATGGGATGAAAGACAGGAGTAGCCGCTGTTTTACTGTGGTAATGTATCAATACTTAGCAATGCCTTTGATGCTTGTCCTATAACCAACTTCCAGAAAGAAAAAGCTGCTGTCACGCTATATCAGTAGTCTGTTTTAAGGGAGACAAGCTCTGCCCAATAGCTTCCGCCTAAATGGATTTGGTGAGATTAATGAATTAAGGAAGGTCAATCGGTGATAACCTTATAAAGGATATCGCTACAGAGCTTCTTGCAAGCTTTGATGATAGAATCAAGTTTTTACAGACTTGATGGATTGCGCTTTATGGCAGTGATTGTGGCAATGCCGATTATACCCTTGATGAATGCTCAAAGAAAATAAAGAAGATTATATCAGACTCTTATGCCGAGTATAACCTTCCCATCCGTTATCCTTGCTCTGTGGGCATTCTCGGCGAACTCAAAACGCTGATATGTCAGCCATAGAGATTATTACTGATGTAATGAGTGTACTTGACATGCAAAGCACAAGCCTGGAAGAGGATATCATTTATACAGAGAAAAGACCATAGAGTTCGCATCGTGAACAAAAAGCAGATGCTGCTTGATATAAGTAAGGACGTAGCAAAATGACATGAACAACTTCAGGGCTGTGATGCAGCCTATTGTGCCAGTCAGAGACTCACAGACTGATAGGTGGCGAGCTTCTGCTTGTTGAGCCATATGGGACAGAATGTATCTCCTATGGTCTTTGTGCCTATACTTGAAGAGAATAACCTTATGTCCACCGTAGGAAATGGGTGTTTAAGCAGGCTGCAAAGATTAGTAAGAGGATATGTGCTCACATTCCTGAATTTACTTTGACTTCAGTGTCAGCTACTACCAGATAAAGGATGAGACTTTGCTGCCATATGAAGCAGCTTTTAGAGGACTCACGAAATGGATGGCTCACGTCTTGTGCTTGAGCTACCGAAACCCATTATCATGATGATCCTGTAAGCTGTTGAAGTTCATTGAAAGCTGTAGGATATGAATATGATGATGGCGATTGATGACTTTGGAGTGGGATATTCCTCCTGAGATGCTCCTAGCTATCCCGCCAATATAGTAAAGCTTGACCGCTCACTTATGAAGAAGATGTCGGATTCGTCTGACAGTAAGGTCTTCTATATCTCACCATCGTGTCTGCCTGTCATAACTTTTGATAAGATGGTATGTGTGGAAGGAGTGGAGACAGAAAAGAGCTAATATCGTTACGGAAGCGGGCTGTGACCTGTACAGGGCTATTATTTCTACAAACCAATGGAAAATCCCTTGGATGTCTGCAAGCTGGCGACAATTTAATAAACAAAAGCTATAATGAACCACTCGACTTAGTAAGTGCCTTTGGTGCTTGCGAGGCCGGTGGTTTTGCTACGGTGAATTGAAAAAGTAAGCAAACATATTTTCACATGATAGAATTAGTAAAGTCCAGTGCGGTAATGATGATTTTAGAATCAAGCTAATGGATAAGGCTGCTAGATAGTTTGAAGTGAGCTTGAAGTGAGATGAAGTGAGCTTGAAGTGAGCTTGAAGTGAGCTTGAAGTGAGCTTGAAGTGAGCTTGAAGTGAGCTGAAGTGAGCTTGAAGTGAGTTTGAAGTGAGTTTGAAGTAAGTTTGAAGTGAGTTTGAGTTGACTTTGAAGTAACTTTGAAGTATTATTGAAGTAGTTCAAATAAAGAGGTGACGTTATGTATTTAGATGAGATAATTGGAGACGTGAAGCTTGAAAGTGACAAGTTTGAAGCAAAGGCAGTTCTAACAGAGAGGATGTTATCGGCTGGCTTAAAAAGTATCGCAGGATTTGCCAATGCTTCCGGAGGAGATTTTTATATTGGAGGAGGATAAGACCAATAAGTTGATTGGTTTTTGATAGGAAGGTCGCAGATAATGAAAGGAATTACTTCAACAATCAGGCAACGAACATTTGACACCAAGACCACAAATGAAAATATCCTTTATAGGTTAGTAAAATAAATGGTAAAGAACGTTTATAATTAAGATAGCAATTGATGAATCGGCAGTTAAGCCTGTAATTTTAAAAATATAAAAATATCCTTCTATTTTTTATGTACGGCGTGACGGATTTACGAAACGGTGCAAACCTATGAAGAAATAATCGAGATGAGCGTTAAAAGCAAGAAAACCCAGTATGATATATTGGTTTCTGATATAAAATATGAATCTGATAAATTCTCTGATCTTCATAGGTTTTATAAAGAACATAATAAAGGTAAAGTGCTAAAAAGAAAAAGGCATTACAGTCGCTTTGGTTTTGTAAATGAGGCAGGTATCTATTAAACGGTGCAGTCTTATTTATGGATAATTATAATGGTAAGAAACAGAAGTACAGTGCTCAGTTTTCCAGGATTTAATAAGGGAAGTGATAGGGTTGTTACAATTAACAGGTTTAATGGCAATATTACCTCGACCATTGATTATATCATTGAATTTGTGAATCTGAGAATGAATCATAGTATGGTAAAAGCTTGATAATACCTGATGTGAATATAGATGCATTTTCTTCTAGAGCTTTGTTTGAGGGTGTTATAAATGCAGTTGCCCATAGGGATTATTATCTGGATGGTACTCAAATACAGGTTGATATGTTTTAAGGATCGTCTGGAAACATCTTCACCGGGTGGATTTTCACAGGGGTGAGAAGCTGAGGGAAAAACTTATGATTTATCAGGAATTATTTCAAAAAAAGAAGAAACGAGTTGATTTGTAGGAGTATTGGTAGCTTTGCAATGTAATGGAGGCAGCAGGCACAGGTTTTGATAAGATTGTGGAGGAGTATGCATCAGCAGATGAAAAACATAAACCATATATTTACTCAAAATCGGATCATTTTACCTGGTTCTTCCTGATTTGGACTTATGATAGAGGGATTGAAAATGATGTTGTGGAAGGTTTGAGCTTTTGTGCCTCGTTCCTGAAGGAACTGACCTAGATGAAAAAGGTATTAAATTTTTGTTATCTTTCAATGCACATAAGGTATCCGAGATAGCTGAATACCTAGGGTAAGTGATTCCAACCTATTTTAGAAAGAGGGTTCTAGGCAATCTTGAAAAAGCACGGCTACCTTTATGAAGAGCAAAGTTTCATGGGCAACATACTATAAAACGAACCCTGATATGGTTAGCGTTTAGTGAAGGTTTTTCTACCTCAAAGCCAACAGAATGGAGGCATAATGAGGTAGTTATTATGCAGTTTTTAATTACGACGAATATGAGCAGGAAGAAAATACGAATTTCAATTACATTTCCTGATATTCCGAGGCAAATACTTGTGCAAGGACCTACGCTGAAGGAGTTGATATGGCACTGGATGTACTGCAGTTTTGTCTGATTGATAGTGAAATAGAATCATATCCCACGCAGTCTTCTATAGAAAATATAAGGTTAGGCAAAATGAGAAAGCTGTTCTTATACAATATGATACGGATAAAATTGATATTTCAAAAGTTTGAATAATGAATAAAGCGGATTAAATAATAAAGAGATTTACGATAGCATTAGTCATATGGTTTTTATCTTGCTACAGAAGTTAGCTCTAGATTAAGAGAGAGCAAGTGGGAACTATTGAGTACATTGTGAGTATGGAATCAAACTGTGATAGAGCTGCCATAACAAATTATGGTGGCTTTTTATATGCGAAAATTTTCATTATTAAGCAGTCTCTTCAAGATTTTATAAATCTAGGTCTAATGGCAACAATCAGTATATTTTATAAAATACAACTTCAAGTTGTATGAAAAGATCTCAACTATTTAAGATGCAATATAGGATTAAAACTAAGGTTTGTTTTGTAAGATAATGCGTGTTTTACAAGAATTATGATAGGCGAAGCTGTAGCAATCCTGTACCAAAGCGAGCCAAATGCTTTTGTCCTCATACAAACTTATAATAAGTGAACATAGGCTATATTGAGTTATAAAACCTTTATAAAAAGTGGGAAAAATATTGATCACTAGAATAGATATATTCATTTATATAGATAATGCTCACTTGACTATTTTAAAAAGTTGATTTAAATACAACTTTTTATGCTTTTAAAAATTAAATTCCCTTGCTTTACTTTAGTAGACAATATTATTATGAAAATAAAAGAAATAAAAGAGGTGGTTTGCTTATGTCAAAATGTTTTGATAAGTCCGAAATGACAGCCTAAAGTATCGTAAACTCTACAACTGGAGCGCATACCCTGATTCTTAGTGGAGTGATAGGCGATGGAGAGAAGCTTCCGTCTGAACATGATACTTCGAGAAAAAGTTCGGCTATTCAAGGCAAACGGTAAGGAATGCACTAAAGCAGCTTGAAAAGAAGAACTTATTACAAGGGTCAGAGGAGCGGCACCTTTGTTTCTTACAAAAATAAAGAAGGGTGACAAAGAGAAAAGAAACACATAGGACTTGTTCTGAGTTACTTTTCAGATTATCTCTTTCCACAAGTGTATGAGGGAATAAGGTCGGTACTTGAGGAGAAAGGCTATATCATAGATGTGGCAGTTACAAAAAACAGACTTAATGATGAGGCTATCTACCTGGAAGGATTTTTAAAAGCAGGGGTATCGGGGCTCATAATAGAAGGTACCAAGTCAGCTTTCCTAATCCTAATCTATAAGGCTTTATAGGAAATAGAGGAAAAAGGGAATACCGACAATATTCATACATAACCACTACTCCAATCAGAACTTTTAGCAGTATAGAGATGTCGGACGCAGAGGCAGGTTATGAGATGACCAAATACCTTATAAAGAACGGGCATAAGAGAATAGGCGGGATGTTCAAGTATGACGACATCCAGGGTCAGGAGAGGTATAAAGGCTTTATAGAGTGTCTTTCGGACTACGGGGTCAAATTTGATGATGACTATATCAGATGGTATTCAACAAAAGGATATGGATGAAAAGCTAAGCTTTTAAGTGGTCTTACCAAGATGTATAAAAGGACGAGATTTGTACACGCTAAGTGATAATGTATAATGATGAAATAGCAGTTATTATCTTGAGTTTTAGAAGGTAAAGGCATACTGGTGCCAAGAGATTTGTCTTTAGTTTCTTTTGATGATGCAAGGTTAGCAGAACATGGCGGTCTAAAAATCTTATCTGCAATTCACCCTAAGTTTGATTTAGCAGGCTTGCAGCAAGGAACCTGATAAAAATGTTGGGTGACAGACATTGGAAAAATAAAAGTACTCTCACAGATTTCCTCATCTATGCTTTAACGATGGAAAATTCTGTAAGGGACATAAAGGAAAACATAACAGAGGAAATAATGATGGAAAAATTGTATTTTGTGGTAGGTTCACAGGATTTTATATGGAGAAGAGTGTCTTTAAGCAGGTGGCGCAGACAGTAAGGATATGGCAGAATTCTTTAAATGAGAAACTAAAAAGGAATAGTGGAGGTAGAGCTGCTTCCAACAGTTGAGACCTCGGAAATATGTATTCACAATCTCAGAAAGGCGTCAAATGATGATGACTGCGTGGGTGTAATCACTGGATGCATACATTTTCACCTGCAAAAATGTGGATAAAAGGCTTACAGGAGTTTGAAAGCCGCTTCTCCACCTTCATACTCAGGCAAACGAGAAGCTCTCTTATGACAGCATAGATATGGATTTTATGAACCTCAATCAGGCAGCCCATGGCGATAGAGAGTATGCTTTTATTCTGGCAAGAATGGGAATCGCACACGAGGTAGCAGCAGGATTTTTACGCACATGACAAAATGTAGTTGCTAAGATTAAGCGTTTTGCTGAGGTAGCAAAGGCTATAGCATTTTCAAAAGAAACTGAAAAGTCGCTCCTTTGGTAACAATATGAGAGAGGTTGCAGTTACCGACGGTGACAGAGTAGAGTCAGATTAAATACGGCTGGGAGTGTAATTATTATGCAATCTGGTGATAGTAGTAGATATAGCATCCAAGGTGTCAAAAGAAGAAATCGATGCCAAGATGAAGGAATATGCTGATAAATACAATTTATACTACAAACATACAGAGGCTGTAAAGTGAGCAGGCAAAGGATGAAGTAGCAATTGAGAAGCTTTTTAACAAAAATAAGATAGGGAGCCTTTGGTGATACCTCCAGGATTTACACGGACTTAAGCAGCTTCCGGGACTTGCTGTACAGAATCTTATGACAAAGGGCGTTGGCTTTTGGCCCAGAGGGAGACTATAAGATATCTGCTATGTCGACTATACTTATGAAGATGGCTGAGGATAGGGAAGGTGCTACAGGCTTCATTGAGGACTACACCTACGACCCTACAGAAGGGGAGTGAGCTTGCTTCTCATGTGCTTTGAGGTTCCACCCGTATTTGCAGCCACTAAGCTTTGAGATACAGGTTCATCCTCTGGGAATTGGCGGTAAGGATGATCCTGCAAGACTTAGTATTGACGGTGTTACCGGAGATGGAATTCAGGTAACAATGGTGATATGGGAGACAGATTTAGGATTATAGGCGCAGATATGGAACTTGTAAAAGCAGCCTAAGCCAATGCCTGCTTTCCTGCTGCAAGGATACGTACCGCCACAAGCCTAATCTCTAACATCGGAACTTCAGCTTGGTGCGTGCAGGAGGTGCCCATCACTCGGTGGTATCTACAGCACTTACAAGGGATGATATAGCAATGTTTGCAAGGCTTACAGGCACGGAACTTATTACAATAGGAGATGACACCACAGAAGCTGACTTTACAGAAGTTCTTTATGAAATAAGGAGGTCGTTATGCTAAACGAGCTTAAACAAAGAGTTTACGAAGTCAATACTGCTTTTTGCCAAAGTACGGTCTGGTTACCTTTTACCTGGGGCAATGTATCAGGGATAGACAGGGAGAAGGGGCTTATATCATAAAAGCTCAGGCGGCGTGGAATATGACAAGCTAAGCCCTGAGGATATGGTTGTAGTTGACCTTGATGGAAATAGGGTGGAGGGCGAGCTCAACCCTTCCTCTGATACCAAAACCCACATTGAACTCTACAAGTGCTTTTTCAAAAATATAGGTGGAATAGTGCATACTCATTTCTCTTATGCAGTTGGCTTTGCACAGGCAGGAGAGGACATACCTTGTATGGGAACCACCCTAGGATTAGTTTCTATGGAGATATACCTTGTATAAGGCATCTACCAAGGAGGAGATAGAGGAGGATTACGAGAAGAATACAGGTCTTGTTATAGTAAAGACCTTTAATGATATCAATCCTGACTATGTTCCTGCCTGCATCTGTAAGAGCCACGGCCCATTTTCCTGGGGAAAGACGCCTTTGAGGCTGTGCATAATGCTGTATGTTATGGAGGAAGTAGCCAAGATGGATATCTTTGCTAAGATAGTAAACTCTAAGGCGGAAATGCTCCTGATCATTATCTGGAGAAGCATTTACAAGAAAACAGCCCAAATGCTTACTACGGGCAGAAGTGATAGAAACGGAGAATATATGGAAAATGAAGGATTTGCGGTGAGAAAGCCAGGCTTATAAAAACAAGGGAAGACATCCCTTGGTATAGAGTTTGGCTCGACTAGGATAAAGGCTGTACTTGTTGGATTTTAGTGGTGAAGTTCTTGGAGTTGGCTTTTATGACTGGGAGAATTTTACGGATGGGATGATGGACTTATCCTTTAGATGAAATCCACGCAGGGCTTAAAAAGTGCTACACTTCTAAGAAAAATGTAGAAGAAAAAGCATGGAGTTACCCTGAAAAAATAGGCTCAATGGGCATAAGTGCGATGATGATGGACTTATGGCGTTTGATAAAGAGGAGATTGCTTTACCCCTTTAAGACTTGGAGAAGATAGCGATACGGAGGCAGCGCAGCAGATGAACTGACCAGGGTTTTTGATTTTTAATATACCTCTTAGATGGACTATTGCCATTTATCAGGCGGTTCTTGGATAAGAAGGACTATGTGAAAGAGCTTGATTTTGCCTGTAACCTTAGCGGGGATACATACACTTTTAAGCCAACAGGAGAAAGAGTTACAGGTGTAGGTGATGTGCAGGTATTTTTCCTATTGAAAAAGGAAATTACAACGAAAAAGATGGTCAAAGACTTTGAAAAGCTCGCACTGGATAAGGGTTATAATATAAAACTTATGAGATTCTGCCCAGGGTACTCTTCTGCCGGAGACGATGGAGGAAGCTTTGACCTTCTGCCGAGCGGCATTTCTGATGAAAGCGGCAACCTGGAGGCAGGAGCTACCTATGTGTCCGCCTGAGGGAGACGCGGAACGGGAATGGTGGCTACCAACTCGGTGAGCTGTAGGTACAGGAAATGTATCTGCTGGCACATCCATCTTTGCTTATGTCTTGTGCTTGAAAAGGGCTTATCAAAGCTTTATAGAGATAGACATGGTAGACTACACCTGACGGTTACCCTGTAGCTTTATGGCATATGCTAATAACTGTACTTCAGACTTAAATACGCATGGGTGAATATATTCAGGAAATTTTGCAGAACTCTTTTGGGATAAAGGCAGATATGGGTGAGCTGTATGGCAGATTATATAATGCTTCCTTAAGCGGAGATAAGGACTGTGATGGACTTCTTTTCTTATGGCTATTATTCGGGAGAGGTATAGTCTCATCTGAATGAGGGCAGGCCATTATTTGCAAGAATGCCTGAGAGCTAAGTTTAACCTTGCAAAACTTTATGAGATCTCATCTATATGCTTCACTTGGAGCGGTTAAAATTGGGCTTGATATTCTCCTTTAAGGGACGAAAAGGTTAAGGTGACTAAGATTATGGGGCATGGTGGACCCTTTTACACACCTCTGGTTGCACAAAAGCTACATCTTTGCAGTAGCCGTAAATGCTCCTGTTACGGTTACAGGATACTGCAGGAGGGAGGCCCTTGGGAATGGCTGCACTTGCGTCTTACCTCCTAAATAAGGATACATGATGAGTCTTTCTGAGTATCTGGAAAAGATAATATTTAAGGATGTGAAAGGAACAAACCATGAGCCTGATGTTAGAGGATGCAGGACTCTGAGGCTTATATGGAAAGGTACAAGGCAGGGATAGAGGTAGAGAAGAAGGCAGTGGAAATGTTATAAGTATAAATGCGAGCCTGTGGCAGGGAGTGGTTGCTCTTGTCACAGGCTTTTAAAACATTGAAAAGTCATATGACTTTGCCCCTCAAAGTGATATTGAAAAAGGTCATAGAATTTATGCAATAATATTATTGAAAAGTCATACATTTAAGGCTAAATTATATTGTAGTCAGAATGGGGATGAGATTATGTTGAATAGAAAGATTGAAAGTCTGATTAGAGAGCACCTAAAAGCACTTCTAATAAGGTTTTTGCTTTATTGATGGAGCCAGGCAGGTAGGCAAAACCTATATTATCCGTTATCGTAGGAGAAGAGCTATAAAAATTTCATTGAGATTAACGATGATTGAAGACTCGCTTAAGGATAGGCTGTTTTGAAGGGGTAAAAACTGCTGAGGATTTTTATTTTCAGGTTAGTATGCTCGCAGGAAATAGAATGGGACAAAAGAAGACACCTTATTTTATTGACGAGATACAGGCGTATCCCCATCTTTTTAACACTGCTTAAGTTCTTGTCGCAGGATGGCAGGTTTACCTTATTGCAAGTGGCTCACTGTTAGGAGAGTAACCTGTGTCGCAGACGACTTCCATACCTATGGGAAGCATAAGAAAGGTAAGGATGTTTCGCTTGATGAGGAGTTTTTGTATGCCAATGGATTTAATGAAATGACCATATCATTTCTGCGTATATGAGAATGAAGAGGCACTTGATGAAGCTTCACTCATAATAAGATTATGGAATTATTTCGTAAATATCTCACTGGTAGGGAGGACTTCGAGGCAGTAAATTGCGTATATCCAAAACCAAAAATATTGTACTGTGCGTGAAATACAAAAATGAAATCAGAGAATACTATGCAGCTGATGCATCAAAGCATGATGAGGAAAATAAATTAAAAATACGAAGAATATACGATATGCTTCCATCAAATGATGGAAAAATAAAAGAAGCGTCTTGTGGCAAAAACATCGAGAATAGGAAAGACATTTAACGATTATAGCGATGAGTTCGAATACCCGATAAGTGCCGGGATTGCGCTAAATGTTCAGGCTATATCAAATCCCAGCTTTCTCTTGTGCAGTCAAGCAGTGAGAACCTGATAAAGCTATACTTAAATGATGGCATATTAACAAGTATTCTTTGTGGAAATAATATCAGCAGTGTTAGACGATGAAAGAAGCATAAATCTCGGCTCAGTTTATGAAACAGTAGTTGCATGAGTTAATAGCACACGGATATAAGCTGTTTTTACTATAGATAATAGGGACAGGGAGAAGTGATTATCTGATTGATGATTATGACAGTCTGTCCGTGGTGCCTGTTGAGGTAAAAATCAGGTAAAGATCTATCTGTACACAGCGCTAAGTACTTTTACAAAAATGAGGCTTATAATCTTAAAAAGGCGTGCGTATTGTCAAATGAAAGAGAAATTATTAAAAAGATAAGATTACATACATGCTCATTTACTTATGTGATGTTTTTGGAAAGATTTAACCGGCAGAAGTAATGAGGCGGTGAGGATTGAAAACCATTGAAAAGTCTAAGCTTCTATGCAATAATGATACTATAAAGTCATGGATAGGCGTTACCAGTAGAATAAACTCATTTACCTTGTGGTAAATGTAAGTTAAAAATAACAAACGGAGGGCATACTATGAAGATTTTTGTGACACAGCCAATGTAGAGGACATAAGGAAAGCAAATGACATGGGTTATTTTGCGGAGTTACTACCAATCCTTCTCTTATTGCAAAAAGAAGGGAGGGATTTTTAAGGAAGAATTAAAGAGATTGCTTCCATTGTGGATGGACCAATCAGCGGAGAGGTTAAGGCTACAACCACCGATGCGGAAGGCATAGATAAAAGAAGGCAGAGAGATAGCGCGCTATTCACAAGAACATGGGTCGTAAAGATTCCTATGACAGTAGATGGTCTTAAGGCTGTTAAGGTATCTTACCGCTGAGAGGCGCAAGACCAATGTAACCTTAGTGTTTAGCGTAAATCAGGCTATACTTGCAGCAAAATGCAGGGGCAACCTATGTGTCGCCTTTTGTTGAAGACTGGATGACATCAATCAGCCGGGTATTGACCTTATCCGCCAGATAGCTGAAGTATTTAGCATATACGGATACGAAACCGAGATAATAGCTGCCTCTGTCCGCAATCCCATCCATAGTTAGCCGACTGTGCTCTTTGCAGGAGCGGACATTGCAAACCATACCATATAAGGTAATTGAGAATATGACAAAGCACCTCTTACAGACCAGGGATAGCAAAGTTCCAGGCAGACTATAAGGTCGTATTTGGTGAATAATTAGCAGAATGATGAAGGAAATATATTTTGTTAGCACCAATAAAAGAGTGCTAACAAAACCTTGACAAAGTCTTTTAAATCAGTATTATTATATTAATCGAACAGTAAATAGCTGTCTCGATTTTTAGCTTTAAACGACTAAACATCAAAATACAAATAAATATACGAGGTGATATACTATGGGAAATATTGAAAAAGGTTCATTATCAATTACTTCGGAAAATATATTTCCGATTATCAAAAATGGCTCTACTCAGACCACGATATCTTTTTAAGGGAGTTGGTGTCAAATGCTGTGATGCTATAAACCAAGCTAAAAAGTTGGACGGAATAGGGGAGTGAAGGCTCCTGAGGACAATAAATACAGAGTGGATGTAATCACAGACAGCGAAGCTAAAGACCATCACCGTCATTGATAACGGTATCGGTATGACTGCTGACGAGGTTAAGAAGTACATCAATCAGATAGCATTTTCAGGTGCTCAGAGCTTCCTTGAGCAGTATAAGGACACGCAAGTGAGGAGCAGATATAGGGCACTTCGGACTTGGTTTCTACTCAGCCTTCACGGTAGCAGGAAGAGTTACTATAGATACTCTTTCATATAAAGAGGAGAAAAGCCTGTACACTGGTATCAGACGAGGGCATAGACTTCACTATGGAAGATGGTGACAGGACTGAGCGTGGTACCAAGATTTACACTTTACTTTAAATGATGACTGCTATGAATTTGCTACGAATACAGGGGTTAAGGAAATCTTTAGAGAACACTGTTCATTTATGCCTGTTGAGAATCTACTCACACCAATGCAAATGCGGTTAGGCTGAAAAGACTGAGACGGTGGATGAAAACGAGGCAGAGAAGAAGGAAGAGGCTCCAAAGCCTATCAATGATATCCATCCGCTGTGGACAAGACATCCTAACGAGGTAGTGAAGAGGACTACAAGGAGTTCTATAGAAAGGTATTTAGAGACTATAAAGAACCGCTTTTTGGATTCACCTGAATATGGACTATCCTTTCAACCTCAAAAGGTATCTCTACTCCCTAAAGATTAACAACGAGTACGAGGCAGCAGAGGGAACCATTAAAGCTTTTACAACAACTCAGGTATTTATTGCAGATAACATAAAGCGAGGTCGTCCCCTGAGTTCCTGCTTCTCTTAGAGGTGATTGATTGCCCTGACCTGCCTCCTCAATGTATCCAGAAGTGCGTTGCAGAATGACGGGTTTTAGTTAAGAAAATATCAGACTACATAACCAAGAAGGTGGCTGAGAAACTTTTGCAGGACTTTTGCAAGACAGACAGGAAAATTATGAGAAATACTGGGATGATATTAGTCCTTTCATCAAGTACGGCTGCTTTAAAGGATGATAAGTTTGAGGAGAAAATGAAAGGAATTCATCCTCTTTAAGGATATATACGATAAGTATATGACCTTTGATGACTATGTAAAGACTATCGAGCCTGAAAAGGCCGAGGAAGAAGAGGCAGCAGACGGAAAGGCTGAGGAAGAAAAGAAAGAGGACGGTGCAGAAACTGAGCCGGAGAGCCTAAGAAGATAATCTACTGTGTAACAGATGCGTGAGCAGAGCCAGTACATCAATATGTTTAAGGAAAAACGGATTAAATGCTGTTATACTTGAACACAGGATAGACCAGCCTTTTATCAATGCTCTTGAGATGAAGAATGATGACCTTAAGTTCAGGCGTATCGACCAGGGTAAATGCTTCGTAAAAGAATGAGCTCCTGAGGAAGAAGTAAAGGCTATGACAGAGTCTTGCAGAACTTTTTAAGAAGGCACTTGATAAGGATAAGCTTGAGTTAAGGTTGAAAGCCTTAAGAATGAGAATGTTTCTCTCTATGATAACCGTATTAGAAGAAGTACGCAGGATGCAGGATATGATGAAGCAGTACGGCATGGGAGCTATGGGAGATTCTCCTTTTGAGATGGGAGAGGTTCTTGTGCTTAACAGCAACAATGCCCTGGTTAAATATCTTCTTGACCATAAGGAAGAGGCTGATAATGATAAGGTAAAGCTCTTCTGTGAACAGCTTTACGACCTTGCAGTTATAGCGAACCGCCAGCTTTCCCCTGAGGCTATGACTAAGTTTATAGCAAGGAGTAATGAGGTGCTTAAGCTTTTGGCTGAATAAAACTCTTAAAATAATCATGGCAGTTGATGAGTTATGTTCGTTAATGTGATAGAGGTATATCTCAGTAATGCGGCATAATCTCAGAAACTGCCATTTTTATTATGAAAAAGTAGAAAAGGAATAATAATAAGGTTAGCAGCTTTTATCTATTGATATATGTAGTCGAGATATAAAAATAAATTGACATAGTGTGTGCAGTGTGTATAATGAGGCTATGAAGGAGATGAGCATATATTTTGCCTATGCTTATGACACATCTATAAATGATTATGCTAAAAATGCGTATGTCTTTTTCTGAATTTTTAAGAGATACTGCCTTGAAGACGATTGCTAAAAGCGAGGATTTGAGCCTATTAGAGTATATCAATGCAAATTGTGCATATGTGGATAAAAACGAACAGGAAGAAATTGAGGCTTTGAATATTGACTTTGATGAGTTAAGCGGAAAGGAACTTAACTTAGATGAGATTTACAAGATTAAGTATTCAAAGTCTGCTGAAAAATTCATAAAGAAAAATAAAGCGATAGGTATCAGGTTTTTCAAAGCCTTTGAAGAAATAGCGCAGAATAATGGAAATGTCAAATCCTATGATGTGAAAGTTCTATTCGAAAACATATGATGATATCTTAAGACTGCGAATAGGTGGCTGCAGAGCTGTTTTTCGTATTAGAGCAACGAACTCATTGTATATGTCTTTGACATAGGTGCAAGGGTGATATCTACATGAAGCTGAATGTATGATGAATTGAGGAGAAAGCCTATGAATAAAAAGTTAAAATTATAAGCTAGATTCCTCGAGATATATACAAAGCTTTTAAAAATAGTGAAATGTAACACTATTCACATAATGTTGCATTTAATTTGAAAAACTACAATTTTGTGTGATAGTACATATATATTGATAAAAACCTTGATATTTCTTTTATTTTTGTTAAAATATAAGGAATAAATCTTGTGAGGATTGACAGGGGAAATGAGAAAAGAGTAGCATTATTGACAGACAGACAGACAGACAGACAGACAGACAGACAGACAGACAGACGAGACAGACAGACAGACAGACAGACAGACAGACAGGGTAATTTAATTATATCTCTGCTTTTGTTTTAGTGCGTTAAAAATTAAATAAAGATGAACCATGTAAATTAAGGATTGCTTGAGGACCAATTTCAGGCGGTCCTTTTTGTATTATGTTGATTACATTTTATCGAAAGTATAGAGAAGATATAGGTAAAGTAATAAAACCCAATAAATATAATAAGGTTGGTGACCGAATAATTACTTGAAATTTCAGAAATTATAATGAGGATAAAAATGTAGAGTAAGCAAGAAAAATTGTTAGAAAGCAGTATAGATAAACTTTGGAAAAAGCATCTATTGTGGTTGTAATACTAGAATACAAGAAAAAGAGGTAAATGAAAAATGAAACAATGTCCCTAAGTGTTTAGCAATGGTGGATGATGATGCTAATTTCTGCACTAGTTGTGGTGGAAATTTAGTTGAGACTCAGTTACAGCAGTCTTCACAGAAGGTGAGAAAAACCAACAACAAAAGCTTTGCATAACAAGCAAGGGAATCAGGTGTTTATTGATTCTGAAGAACAAGTGGTTGACTACATAGGTTCAAATTGTCTGCAACATTTCAGCAGGAGGGGTGTATCAGAGGGATTGGTGTCCTTACTCAAATGCGTTTTTATTATAAAAGGTAAAAACTATTCTGGAGATGTTAAACAATTGAAATCTATTACTGAAGAGGAGTAGTATCGATTGAGGATATTACATTCACGAAGTTTATATATTCGACACGCCCAGGATTTCTGATTGCTTCAATATTTGTTGCGCTTTTTACCTAATTGTCGCTTATTTTAAAGAGTATTATTGGGAACAAATTTTTAGTATTGGTTTACCTGTTTCGTTGATGTTTTAATGGTATATGGTTTTAAGCGAAAGCTTTTATTTGAAGTGTCATTTCCTGGAGGAAGTTTTTGGTTTTGATATAGTGCATATCATATATCCGAAGTAGAGATTTTTCAGCGTCAGCTCCATCTTTTAAAGGATAACGCTAAGAGTAAATCATTAGATGATAAATAGAATTCACTCTTACTATTTTAGAGAAAGATTGTTTTGCTTTCTTTTATCCTAAGTAACTTAATAAAATAAAGTCTCAGAGGTAAATCTGAGTACTGGACAATATACTTTTGAATATGAAGATTAGGAGGAATAGATGTATTGTAATAAATGTGAAATCAGATGAGAAGATAATGCAAAAGTTTTGTAGTAAATGTGGAACTCCTGTAAATCAGAAAATAAATGATGAAATTAGTAAGGAACACAAACAAAGATGTGGCAAAAGGATAATTCAGAAAAATAACAAATATAGATGTTCAAAAAGAGCCTGAATCAGCTGAATCAGCACATACAAACTAAGGCAAAAGCAAAAGGTATCTCGTAAAACTAACTATAATAATTTCAATTATACTTGTATTTCTGATAGCAGGATTGGGGACAGGCTTTTATATAGTAAAAAGCCATCAGATGATTTTGAGAACTATATAGCAGAAACTGAGAAAAGCTAAAAAGCTATAGTTCGCTTGGGAAATATGCGGATGAATATTCTTCATTAATCAAAGAAGCAGGAAAGACAGCAGACAGCTACAATATCTTTAAGTGCGAAGAAGAGCAGGAAAGATATCTGCACTTTTTAAAAATGTAGATGAGCTTAAGGAAGAATAGCAGATTATGAAAAGAAGTATAAAGATATAATCAATCGAAACAGAGGTAGAAAGTAAATCTCTATTTTGGAGATTATACCGAAAAATACGAAGAAGCAAAGACAAAGACAAGAAAAGCTCAACACTTGATGAGGAAGAAAGTAAAAGCAGGAGTAGACGAACTAGAGGGCATGCTCGCTGGATATAAGGACTTATAATGAGCAAAAAGCAGAAGAGTAAGCAATACAAGATTAGGGAAAAGTGTCTACAGTGGGGACTGCTTTCGATGCGGAAAAGGGACGCGCAGATAATGCTAAGAAAGAACTGGAAGAAGTCGAGGACGTGCTGATTATGTAAAAGCAGCAGCGTCTTAACGATTTTGATGAGCAGAGATAAGATCGCATCGATAAAAGTGATTATTTTGATAACTTCATTCAGATGGATGTGTTCCTCGAGGACAAGACGGTTAAATTGTATTACGAAGATAATGGTAACAATTGAATGCTGATCAAATTTACACTGCTTGAGAGAGCCAAGCAGGGAGACAAAGAGTGGAGGCAGGCTGAAATTGTAGGAAATGAATCAGGTAACGGCTCGCTACGTATAGACCTTTGTAGTTGATGGCGGAAGATGTAGTGACACATTCTGGCGATGATGAAAGAATCTCGATTTTGTGTTATAATACAGATAATGGAGGCTGGAGTCGGCTTTCAATTATTTCTGGACATATATAGGAGAGAAAGTGAATTTACAGATGATAAGAATAATATAGTTAATCTAGTGGATGGGCTTAATTGTTATGGGCTTACAAGCCTTTTATCAATCTCTATTCATTCTGTAATACATATACCGCATCGCAACCCGGTTCAAAATGCGTGGTTGCATTTTACCGATGGATTAAAATGAGCCTTTATATACTGGTGATATGATTTCGGCTGGTGAAAATGATGTGATTGAAGCCGCCAAACGCCATAAAATACCCGTATATTACACAGCACTTGGCTCTCAGGTGGATAGTTATGTACTTAACAATATAGCCTATAGTACTGGCGGCAAATATTTTGAGAATACAAGACATATAGGACCTTATAGCATTTATGAGAAATATATGACTCACATAAAAGACAATATATGAGCTTTTCACTTATAAGTCTAAGCTAAGCAATAAAAAGAAAGAGAAGTTCATGTCAATTATTATGATGATTCAAAATGGATGGGGAGTAAGAAGGAATTTGCAATGAAACCTGACATTATTCTTAATGGATATAGTGAAACAATAGCTAGTAGACAGCTCAAACCTTAAATCTTACTATATATACAACATATCTCGGCGGTTGAAGAAGTGGCAAGGCTCGAGTACAATAGGAGAGCTATGACGGTTATAAATATTTACTGAGCAAAAAGCAGTGTTTAAGTTTAAGCCTCGATGGAGATGCGCTTGTACTTATGAAGCAGTTAGGCATAATAAATAAAAATGGTAGACTATGGCTCAGGTAACAGCCAAAATTGAAGAAGGATGAGGGTTCTATGGACAAAACTTCAGTACCCTGTTCAACTACAGATATGAGTGGCTGTATGGAGTAGCATCCAGGCTGTATTACAATGGTTATACAGATTTTGATGAGTTAAATGAAGAAGTACATAGTGAACTTGGAGAAAGGATAGAAGATTTGTAGATGTACTTTAAGAAAATTTATAAGAAATTGGAAGATGAGTAGAACAATCAGATTAAGAATATTTTAAAAATGGAGAAAAGAATACTATGAAACCAAGAATTAAGAAACAAGTCTTTTCATTGGTACTGGCACTTAGCCTTCGTTTGAATGACAGAACAGACTGCAAAGCTACCCCTTGCAGCATCTAATGGAGCAGATAAGTTCTACTCAGCAACAGCTGAAAAAATCGACATTTACAAAAAGAATAAGAAGCCAAATGCGAGAAATTATAAGGCTGACTGGAATGCGGGAATCTTCTACACACTTGAAGATATCAATACTAAGAGCAGTAAAGACGGTCAGTTAAAGAAGTACAAGCTTGTAAGAAAAAGAGATGATAACAAGAAAAATGGCAACTGTATAGAGTATGAGGTTTACAAGCATCCAAAAACAGGAAAGATGCATAAAATAACCTCCATAGAACACAGGAAGAATGACCTTGAAATAACAGATTATTACTATGATGACAAGGGAAAGCCAAACTTCGTATATCAGAGAAAAGACAGCATCTATACCCCAATATACGCAGATTTTAATAGGACAGGAGATAGATATTTCTTTAACAATGACAGCCTTATCAAATGGCGTTGCAAAAAGGCAAAACGATGTAGAGGAAATTACCTGAAAGTAGACAAGGGCAGAAAAGATGTGAAACAAGATGGATTCTCTCTATCAAAGTAAGGCTAAGAAGAAAGCCTACGATAGAAGTAAATATGCTTAATGCAGCCTACAATACCTATAAGGCTATGTTAAGAAGCGTCTCAAAATGAGTATAGCAAAGGGCTATATAGTAGATGCCAAGAGAGCCTATAGCAAATGCTACTGTGGAATTTTGCGTTCAAATAAGGTAGTTGCAAGGCAAAGACAAAACTCTAAGGGCTATTATAACACCGGAGTACTTCCTGTAAAAGGAGGATACACAATCAGGGTATCAGCAAACGGTTATCAGACTTTAGAGGAGTAAAGGCTACAATATATAAGACAGGTGAAGTTATATATGATAGATGTTATAAACCTTGTACCTGTATCGGAGGCGAGCCATAAGGTAAGTGTAAATGTATATGATGGAGAAACTGTAAAATACGATAATGATAAAGTAGTAAGAACCTTCCCTTTCAGGTACAGAAGTGATAGCAAGAAGAGGGGTAAACAAGACCGGGGAGCAGGTAGCAACAGGTACTACTGATGGAAGTGGAAACCTTGTAATTGAGCTTACAAGTGAGTATACACTCTTTGAAATAAGGATGAACGGCTATGAAGTTGGTTATAGAACAGTAACAGTAGATGAGGATAAAAATGTATCTGTAGCCCTTGGTAAAACCTGTGACAGATAAGCAGATGAAGGTAGTGTTTTCTTGGGAAGGAGAGCAGGATCTGATTCTTATCTTTTTCACACCTTATAGGGCGAAGAAGGGCAACATGGCTTATATAGGCGGAAGTGCGAAGAAGACAAGATGGCAACAAGCTTCCATCTTGATGGTAAGAATGGAAACAATGTAGAGATAATAAAACATAGCTAATATAAAGAATGGCTATTATAAGTATTATGTATCGGACTCACACCAACAGCCTTAAAAAGAATTACTCAGCTAAGGATATGGCAGGGCTGAATATAAGGGTAGAAGTCATGGTAAGAACGGCCTTGTAGCAGTGTACATCATCCCTTACAATCCAAACGGAGTAATCTGGGAAGTATTTGAGATTAAGAACGGTAAGGTTGTACCTCTTCAGAATACCTATAATAATGTGAAGAATAAGAAGTGGTGGTTGAAAAGAAAAGTCTGACGACCTATAAAAGGGCAGAAGAGGAGAGAAAGGCTGAAGAGGCAAGGAAGGCAGAAGAAGCAAAAAGGCTGAGGAAGCCAAGATAGTAATACCGTTTAAGTATGATGATGCAGGTAGTTTTAGTGAGGGACTTGCTCCGGTATGCTTAGGCAATGAGTTTTGGGGCTATATAGACAAAAGAAGATAAGGTTGTAATACTGTTTAAGTATCAAGAAGCTGAGTCATTTGTGGATGGATTGGCAAAGGTCAAGCTAAATGGTAAATGGGGATATATCAATAGTCAGGGAGAAGAAATAATCCCTATCAAATATGACGAAGTAAGTGATTTTAAAGATGGCTTTGTTAGAGTTAAACTGAAAGGGAAGTATGGATATGGGGATAGTTATGGAAATAGAATAACATATATCAAATATGAAGAAGCAAGGACTTCAGTGAGGGCTTGGCAGTAGTTAAACGAAACGGTAAGTACGGCTATATTGACAGTAGTGGAGACGAGGTAACGCCTTATAAGTATGATGAAGCTTGGGATTTGTATATGGGCAGCAAAAGTAATGTTAAAATGGTAAGATGGATATTTAGATAATCAGGGAATGAAGAATATTCACCGGAGTATGATATTATAGAATATTTTGACGGTGACTTTTATTATAGAATTGTAGGGGATGAATCTGACTATCTGGATAGCGACGGAAACTAGTGATAGTTCCGTATGAATATGAAGACTTTTGGCAGTTTGATACTACGGGAGAGGGACTGGCTGCTGTAAAATTATATGGTAAGTGGGGGATTTATAACAGACAGGAAGATAGGGTAACACCAATTAAGTATGATGATGTCTGGAATTCAAAAGAAGGAAGGGCTGTGGGTAAGTTGTATGGCAGATATGGATATGTTGATAGGTATGGAGATGAAGTAATTCCGTCTATTTATGATGATGCCTGGATTTCAAAAGCGTAGCACCAGTGAAGCTCAAATGGAAACATTTGGATATATTGATGAGATGGTAATTATGTTATTCCTCTTATGTATGAGGATGCAAGAGGGTTCGGGACAAGGTCTGGCTCTCTGTAAAACTAAAATGGCAAGTGGGGATTTATAAGCAGATAGATCTGTGTACGGCTTCCGGCTCTGAGAGGGTCGGAAGTCAGATTAGAGAGGAAAAATATGATTTAAATAAAAAGGATTAGATAAAATGGATAAAAAGAAGTTGTCCAGAAGTCAGGAAATAAAAAGTGATGGGAATAATGAGATAAAAATTTTAGAGAGAAAAGGAAAATAAAAATGATAGAAGACCGTAAAGGTTCTGATGTTATTACCATAGCAGTAAAACAAAAAGAGAATTGTTACTGCAAATCGTTTCAAATTAAATCAAAATCAAGATACATTTTTGCAAAAAGAAGTCGTAATAGTTTTATACAGGAGAAAATTTTCTGAAAATAAGATATCAGGAGGAAAAACTATGACAAATTATTGTCAAACTTAGTGAAGTTCAATATAAAACTGTAAGGAGAGCCCAAAATGAAAAACAAGAATTAACCCCCTAACCTACCTAGTCTCTTCCTAACCACAGCCACTCTTTTACAAGGCTGTAGGCAGCAAGGCAGAGCAGGTGGAAAATGGTGTCGGTAGCACTTAAAATAGAGCGTTGCCCAACCTTCAACACAAACCCTAGCCACTGCTTCAGGCTCGTCCATAACCCCACAGAACCCGAGGTAAAAGAGCCGGCTTACAAGCTCTACCCTGCAATCACAGGAGAAATTGACATCTACGAAGAAAAAGTAAAAGCTCATAAAAGAAATTATAAAGCAAAATGGGATAAAAAGATATTCTATGGCCTTGAAAAAGATAAAAAGGGCAGGAGTGGAAAGATTAATACTTATGAAGTCGTTAGAAAAACCTTTTGTAAACAAGAAAAATAAAACCGTATTGAATACGAGATTTATAGGAATCCTAAGACAGGAAAGATAAATAAAATTGTTTCTAGAATATAGAAAAAGACCTTGAAATTACAGATCTATTACTATACTTGATAAAAGGTAAGGTGAACTTCATTTATCATGCGGAAAGACAGTATCCCACACACCTACCCTATGCTTCACCGATAAGACAGGCAGGTATTATTTTGACAAAGACACCTTGATTAAAATGGAGATGGGTAAATAAACCGCTTGACGTGAAAGAACTGTAATAGAGATAAAAAGCATTGCAAAGGTACAGTATCTTTATAAGAAATCTAAGAAAGAAAAGATAGGAAGAACTACGATAAAAGAGAAATAAAGATGCTAAATGCTGCCTACAATACCTATGAAGCTATGCTTAAAGAAAAATGAGTATGGCAGGATAACAGGAAATATATAAATATAAAGGGCAAGGCTCTCAAAGATGTAAAAATAGCAGTATATTTTGAACAGAGCTCGTAGAGAGATTACTACTGATAAGAAAGGAAAGTTTGAAACAGGCATTACTCCTAATAAAGAAGGATACAAGCTAAAGGCAACTAAAGAGGGCTTTGCAGATACCGAGCTTGAAAATGCAGTAACAGATACTGGACAGCATAGCCCTTATAGACAAGATTATGTTAGTTAAGGCAGGAGAAGGAAAGAAGAAGCTTAAATTCAATGTATTTGATGCAGAAGCTACTAAGTACAATAACAATAGAGTGGTTAAAATACATAGATAAAGTAAAAATCAAAGTAAGAAAAGGCACAGACACAGAGCAGGTGAAGTCATTGCTGAGAGCAAGAGTGACAGCAGGCAATATAAATCTGAGCCTTGGAAAATGGCATTTACACCATAGAATTTGTTAAGAAAGGCTTTGTTAAATCTTATCAGACTATAGTTGTAGAAAAGAAATCTGCTATGAATATCCCTCTTGTAAAGAAATATGAAGAAAACCAGCTGAAGATAGTGATTACCTGGGAGGGTGACAAGGATATAGACTCCCGTCTTTTTACACCGTATCAGGGCAAAGGCGGTGATGGTTTATATAGGAGCAGACATAAAGAAGGATAAACATGGCAACAGGCTTGTGCTTGACGGAAAGCAGGGAAATACTACAGAAGTAATCATTCTGGATAATGTAAAAAGCAGGAAAATTATAAGTATTATGTATCTGACTACACAAATAGCAGGAAGAAGAAATTTTCATCAGGAGTGAAAAATATGAAACTAAAGGTAGTTGTATATGATGAAAATGGAGTAGTGGGCTACTATACTCTGCCTTATGATGTAAATGGTGTAATATGGGAAGTGTTTGAGATTAAAAACGGCAAAGTTGATTCCGCTTCAGAAGACTTATTCAAACATAAGTGGCAAGAAATGGTGGACTAATGATAAGGAGCTTATAGCTAGAAAAGCAGCCTTGGAAAAGAAAAGACTGTATGAAATAAGGAAGTTTGAAACGGAAATATTACCTGCATATGAGAAGTATGTAAGGGAAAATTTTATGGAGATTAGTGGTGATGAACCGTATTCATTCGTATATTTAGATGATGACTATATTCCAGAGCTTTTCGTTAGCGGAGGATTCGCATTAGCAGGGAATTTGGTTTGCACCTATGCAAATGGGGTTGTAGGATTAAATGTAGGGGAAGTAGCCGGAGGCATAGAAAGAAAAAATCTTATAATAAGCAGTGGTGGAAGACAGGGATCATATTATGATGATGTGTATTCAATACATAATGGTAAGTTTGTTCAAGTATTTAATGGTGCTGGATGGAAAAACCTTGATGAAAACGCTGATGAAAATGGCAATTTTATTTATAGATATTACATCAATTCAGAGGAGGTGTCTGAGGGAGAGTATAGGAATAGGCTATCAAACTTGGTAGGCAATAATAGTATGGGTGATCGACAATTCATATCTGGACATACACTAGAAGGCATGCAAATATGCACGCTGGCTGAAGGGAATGTAAAGCAAAAGAGTAAATGAAAAGTCAGCAAGAAACTTAGAACTTTATTAAATAGGGCATTTCATAACTTAAGATAAATGTCCCAAATACTAGGACAATTAGGGAGATAATGTTAAATGACAGGTAAAATCCAAAATCTCTGGCTGTCAATATTATCCACAACTTTGCTTTATATCAGGTGTATCTACCACACCGGTATATGCAAAAGGTTTGAGTAGCCGTAAAGAAAGAGTATGTGAAGATATTAAAGAAACATATCCCTAAAGACAAAATGAAGAAAGGGAAGCGGCAGGATATCCAGCTTATTTTGGTTAAAAATAGCAGATGATTAATCAAGATGGTACAAAGATTTGCTTTTCTGGACGCGAAGAAGCCTTCAGACACCCAAGACACAGAGGTTTGGTATTAACAAAAATAATAGGATATCAAAAAGCGAAAATTTATTATTTTGATTCATACATTAACTAGTCATAAAACTGATAAATATACAGGACTCAGCGCGGGACTGATTTTAGAATATATAAGAACTATAGATTAGGAAGTATATGGTCGAACCTATGGTGATAACTCTGATGCAGAAGAACATTGTAATATTAATAAGTATGATGAAAAAGGGATACTTAAACAGCTATATTTTAAAATATAAATCAGGGGAGTTGATGATGATCTTTAACTTGTAAGAGCAGATAAAGAGATAAATGGAAAAGGTTCAAATGGTAGAAATTATCTCCAAAAGAATTTGATAATTGCAGTCAAATTTAAGAAAGTATAGGAAAATGGCATCAGTTGTCAACTGAAACTATTATATGTAAAATAAACTAAAAATACTAAGGAGAACAAAACTATGCAGTTGGGTAAGAAAATTGTAGGTCTGGTTTAGCTGTAGCAATAATGATTTCAGGGTTTAATGCTGTGCCTGAAAAGAGTGAGGGCAGAGTCTGTATCTGTGGATGAACAAAAGGTAGAAAAGCTCGATACTAAAAATGTAATAGCTTGAGATCACCGATAAAGCTGTAAAAATGCCGGAAACAGCAGTTGATGGCTCGAGGATAATTGACTATGGAGCGTGTGCGCATCTGACGGTAAATACATATATTATGTAACTGACGGATTTGGTTATTCTATATATAAAAAGGAATATAAAAACGGGAAAAAGAAACTAAAATAGGTAGACATCTTTATACAACTATAAAACTGTACAAGGATATTATGATACTTATTTTGTAGCCCCTGTTGGTGTTGGGATAGCAAGATTATCTAAAACGGGAAGTCAAAAGAGCTTTTAAAAATAGCAGTGGTCCACCGGTATAGGAAAATACATATATTGTAGAAAAGTATATATAGATGAAAATTTTGAATACAATAGAGGAAGGTATATACCGGATGGACATAAATGGAAGAAAGTAGAAAATTGGTAGGTCACCTGGGCTTTGGTGTATCTGGAAAATAAACTTTATTATCCTGAGATTATGACGAAGTTAAAAGAGTGGGAGGTGGTTTGATTTAAACACCAAATTAGTAAGAAATGATAAGTTCTGATATATGATCCGATTTCAAAGCACTAAGTTCATATTTAACGACACAAGCAGCATAAAGCCGGCAAATATAAAATGGGAAATGGCAGTACAGGACACATTAAAACATAAGATGGAGAGCGATGTTAGTATTGGCATTGATGATATTGCGTAGCGGTAATAAGCTATGAGTGAAAATTCTGTGGAAAGCGAATGCGAAAGTTTTATATGACTGATCAAATGGTAAAGAATAAGAAATTGCTTCTGTAAGGGTGGTCGCATCATGGCTGATTTTGTAAGTGATTTGGAGTTTACCTGTGGTGTGTTGTTGTGAATCGTAAGAGCAGAGCTTTCGCACAAAAGCAGTAGTAATATACACCTGTAGTGCAAGCCAACATTGCACAAAACTAATAAAATATCCCAGCAATGTACAAGCATTAGTTGTACATTATGAAATTGAAAAGAGAGCTGCATCTCTGGTAACCCATCCATGTTGCGTCGATATCACAAAAGTATGCAGTGAATATAGAAAACAAGATTTGAGTTAGTGTATAGCTGTGTTTCTCAATAGAGCCAGACATCTCCCTTTAAGTATGAAAGATAAACTGACGTAGCGTGGTGTAGTGTGGTATAGGGATGTAAGGAGATGATGCTATGAACATACCAGATTAGAAAAATATCACTTTGCCTGTTACAGCTTATGAAACTATAAAATGATTATGCTAAAAATGCGGTCTGTCTTTTTCCTGAATAGAGATACTGCCTTAGCGCAGCATTGCATAAAAGCGAGGATTTGAGCCTATTAGAGTATATCAATGCAAATTCAGAATATGTCGATAAAAACGAACAGGAAGAGATTGAAGTTTTGAATATTGACTTTCGATGATTTAACATCTTCAGACTGCGAATAGGACTATAGGGCTGTCGCATCATAGGCAACTGAATCACTTGTACAGCGTTCCTGACATAGGTGCAAGGGCGAGACTATTCTCAAGAAGCCGGATGTATGATGAGAAGAGCAATCTAATGATAGATTTGTAGACAATGCAGGAGATTTATAAACAATGGAGACTTATAGATATTAGCTTATCTATAAGTCTCTTTGTTGACTTATCAGAGAAGGATTTAGCTGGATAATCCTGTTAATCTTTGCATAAACATCACTACTGAGAACAAATTTATAGACAAAAATGCCGATAATGTTATTATGATTGCGTAACATATACAATAAAAAGGAGAAAACCTATGAGGAAATTTTAAGACAGCATTGGCGATTACTTTATGTGCAGGACTTTTGTGTTAGTCTCTGTGACAGGAGTTTCTGCTAAGACAATGGCTGATCCATTACTTGACAAGAAGAATCCTGACCACCAGTATCAGTTTGATGAAGTCAACGTAATGAAAGTGATGGAAGCTATTAAAAGAAAAAGGTTATTCAAAGGTTAAGGTCGGCGTTATAGACACAGGCGTAGACACACACCACGAAGACCTTAAAGAAGAACTTATGAATATGTTCGTGTTACTAAAGGCGTAGAAAAAGAAGGCTGTAGATGATGCAGATATGCACGGAACCCACGTGTCAGGAATAATTGCAGCCACTCATGGCAATGGCAAAGGGTGGAGCAGGTGTGGCCAAGAGCTGCGACAATAATATGGTTGAGCTCTATCGTTGCAGGTGTACAGGATGACGATGGTCAGATAAATGATGTAGACCTTATAAGGGCTATAGAGTATATGAAGGAAAAGGGCGTTAAGGTAGTGAACATGAGCCTTGGCGGCTACAGCTATGATGACAACGTTCACAAGGCATTGAGGGCAGCCTATGATGCGGGTATGGTATTTATAGCTGCATCAGGAAATGAAGATACCAATAAGCGACAGCTCACCTGCTGTATTTACTGAGGTTTTATCTGTCAATTCATCCGACTACTACAATGAGCCTTCATATTTTTCAAACTATGGTATATGTATTCAGATATATCTGCACCGGGCTCAGCAGTGCCTAGTACGATCCCTCGGCAACAGATATGTACCATTTTCAGGGACATCAATGGCTTCACCTGTGGTAGCTGGAGTGGCTTCACTTGTGCTCTCTGCTCACAAGGACCTTACTCCAGACAGGTATACAACATACTTTTGTGGTACTGCCAACAAGTCTAAGATGGGAAGCAAGTCTCTTTGATGCAAAGAGTACGGCTATGGTATTGTAGACGCTATGCAGCAGTAAAGGCAGCATACGAGATGAAGGAGCATCCTCTCAGATAAGGTAGATGGTATCTTTGTAAAGAGCAAGACTCTACAGTGCCAAAGGGCTATGAGGTAGCTGTGGAAACACTGATATTACCTTACATGCAAGTACAGCTGATATCACCTGGTCAAGCAGTGATGAGAAAAGTGGCTACAGTTGACAAGGATGGCTATGTCAAGGGCTTAGCAGCAGGCCACACAACAGTGACTGCAAAAGCAGGAGACAAGGAAGTAAATGTATCGGTTAATGTTGCGGAAGATACAGCTCCTACCAGCATTGAAATCTTAAAGGCAAAGAAGGTTATCTCTGTTGGTGAAATGGCAGTTACTACTGTTAAGATAACTCCAGAGGACGCGTTTGTTACTGAATACTATGCTAGCAAGCAGTGACAAGAATGTAGCAGTAGCTTATTCAAACTTCGGCGTAAGAGGAATTGAAGCTCTGGTAAGGCAACCATCACATTAAGCACAGTGAACGGACTTGAAGAAAAGTACGAGGTTACTGTTAAGCCCGCCGTTTCTGATATCAAGATAACCAAGAAGACAGCTAAGCTTCAGGTGGGTAAGAAATTTAAGTTTGCTGCTGAAGCGATAAATTCATCAGGCAAGACGGATGTGGCTGAAAAAGGCGTAGAATGGACAGTTACAGATTCAAGATATGCAAAGATTGACAAAAAGACAGGTGAGCTTACAGCCAAGAAGGCAGGTAAAGTCTTTGTTAAGGTCAGCATCTAAGGGACTTATAGAAGACGGAACTCACAATATGGTCAAGATACTTACGAGACCTTACCGGTAAGGCAAAAAGAGATGCCTAAAAAGCCTGCTGATAAGGCAGTAAAGAAGTCTAAAAACACAGTTAAGGCAAGCCATAGTAAGTTCTGAAGCTATGCTCAAGTCAAAAGGCAAGTGATTTGATTGATACAGTTTATGCTGACTTTGCTCAAACCGCACAAAGGTATACCCTGAGGTATTTAGATGCTGTGGTAAAGGTTAAGAAAGAGGCACTTAGTACATCTTAGATGCAAAATATGATACAGAGCTATTTACTGGCGGTGCTGACGAGGAATCAGAGGAAGATTCACAAGCACTCTACAGCAAGCTCGCAGACCACGCTAACCAGCTTAAGGCACTTTCCGGCTCGACATACTTAAGACAGGACCTAAGTACAACTTTGCTAAGCTTAAAGATGATGTTTACAACACTGTCAAAGAGGCTTATAAATCTGTAGACAAGAAGGACTTAACGAATATTATGCTCAGATTGTAGATGGCATACTCCAAGGCTTTTAGCAGATATTAAGAAGGCAAAAGAATGTGATTGAGCTCTCTATTGCGGAAGGCAAAAGCCGCTGATGCCCTGCGCCAAATGATCTTGAGATAAAGGTATAAGAAACATCAAAGACTATGATGCTGTGTACAAAACAACGACATCAAGGTCATGAAAAGATACTTAGAGACAGCTTGATTCCTATGTAAATGGTGCGCTGAAGAAGGCGGGCTATAAGAAAGACCCTCAAAAAGGACTTCAAAAAGGATCTTAAGGCCTATAAGAAAGACATTGATAATACCCTCTATGTAGGTGAGATGTTCACCAAGACTGAAAATTATATCAAAAAGATGGTTAAGAGAAACCGGCGTTCCTTACGAAAAAGTATCTATAGGGATATGAATAAGGCTAATGCAGAGATAGATAAAGTTATGTCAGCCTTTTGATATAAAGAATTATCTCCACAAAGGGCTGGGCACAAGGTAAAGCTGCTTATGACGATGCAAGCGATACCTCAAAACAGTGCTTGGTACAAGGGTGAGCTTTATAAATTAGGGTGACAGGCTTAAAGCAAAGATTAGCAAAGTAAAGACTCTTAAAGAAGAGAAAAGGGTTAAGGCAGCCAAGGCTTCTAAAAGAGTAATGCACCTGCTAAAAAGGCAGGTAAATAAGTTTAGCTAACCGGGAATAAAGAGTTTTTAATGTGGCATATTGTAAAGGCCGATGGATGGCCTTTGCAATATGCTTATGGTGGTTTGTGGATGGATTGAGAAGGTGATGAACAAAAGAGACATTTTACTTGATTCGGCTGATGGGAAGCATAAGACCGCGGCCTATGTTTATACTCGATGAATTAGTTAGCGTTTCAAGGCTGTGATAGAGCTTGATGCATGACATGTGTGAGTATATCGAGCGCTATGAGTGGGTCGCAGACTTCTTTACAGCCAGAGGCTATATATTTGCGGGAAATGACCATCTGGGACATGGTGGTTCATCAAAGCCTTGTGAATACGGAGACTTTGATGAGGAGCATATCGAGCTTGACCTTAAAAATGAATGATATCTTGAGAGAAAGATATCCTCTGCTTCCAATCATCACTATATGGACATAGTATGGGGAGCTTTTTTGCGAGGTGGTATGCATCAAGGTATCCGGATACTATAGACGGACTCATTTTAAGCGGTACTGCAGGGCCGTCAATTAAGAACAGTGCTGGAAGGCTGCTTGCAGCATTTTTAGCCAGAACCCATAAGGAAGGCTATGTTTCTGATTTGCTCATTAAGCTTAGTTTTGGTAAGTTTATAGATGGAATCCCTGATGCCAAGACACCTAGTGACTGGATTACACACGATAGGGAGCTTATAGATAAATACACTAAGGATCCTAAATGTAATTTTAATTTTACTGCAAAAGGATATCATTCCCTTCTTACTGCCCTCACGGTGGTAAGTAGAAAGGAATGGGCAAGGAGCCTGCCAAAGGATATGCCCATCCTTCTTATATCGGGGAAGGAAGACCCTGTAGGAAACTACGGTAAAAGGTGTAAGAAAGGTTACTGAAAATGTTAAGAAATGCCGATATTAAGGATGTGACCGAATATATCGACCCTACAGGAAGGTATGAATTGCACAATGAAGCAAACAGGGCAGATATTATGACAGTAGTTGCCAATGGCTTTGATGAAAGATTTAGTTGATGGGGAGAAGATATGTCAGAACTTATTGTTAAAGCTGGGGAGACTCTGGTAAGTGCCGGGCAGTCATTTGATAAGCTGTGTATTATGAAGTCCGGTAGGATAAGGGTTTGCTGTGAGGGTGGAAGCTATGAGCTTGGCCCGGGGGATGTGGTTGGTATATGTGAAGTGCTCTCAGCGCATATACTATCATCATATTGTAGTGGAGGATACAAGCTTTTTTGTATATCCGGTTACGGGTATAGAATCCATAGATTTGTTGATTAATTCCAATCCTGATATTGCAAGGATATGTATTCGCTCCTGCTTTAGACAGATAACAAGAATCATACATTCCTACAGGACTGAGCAGGTAAGGTGCAATACTATCTCATGACAACTTAACTGCCTGCTATAATCTCTACTTGCACCTTGCTGAAAAGGCAGGTGTAAAGCCAGAGCCTAATAAGGGAATAGAGCAGCTTGAGGCGTATTATAATATTGAGGATATTGATTATTGGCTGATGGGGTACTATGAAGGCCTTAATAAGACATATGCAGGAGAAACTTCAAGGCTCTTATAGCTGAGCCGGATGTATCTATAGGAATGATTAAAAAGGCTGTATTGATGTAAGGAAAGCAGTACATCTGATAAGCGAAAGGCATCAGTTTATAAGAAAATGTTTAAGCGGCTTTTTATTGAAAAAGAAGGAGGCTCTTCTATAAGTTTTTGGAAGTGTATAAGAAAGATTTCTTCAGATGTATTTATTAAAAACAGCTACTAAACAAGATGACTATTATGATAAGTGAGTCAGGCAAGGTCACCTTAATGCCAATGATGAGCTTGCTATAAAAGATAAAAGAGTGCACTGATTCATTCAAAGCCATCAAGCTTGATAATTCTCTTTGACGGTAGCAATGGAAAAGGAAAAATAAGAAGGTGATTTGATAGAAAAGTTCTATGAGTCACTGATACCATCTCGGACTTTTTGCTGAGATAGTAGGACCTGAGAGAAGATTTTTAGGATTAATATAAATAAACTACAAAGGACATGCTCATAGATGATGAGACTACTGCGCTTAAAAGAGAGATAACAGCTGAGTTTTATCAGATTTATTCAGAGGTTTCTTTTAAGAGCCCAAGAAAGAATTAACTCCTGTAATAAGGATGTTTTACTTTGGATACTGACGAGATACTTGCGGGAGAAGAGTATACTAAGGCTTCTATATGTTCTCGAAGAGCTTAAGGAGAACGACCTGCTGTAACCGGAGTATATACCTTCTATGACTGGCTCTAGGCTGTATATAGGGGAGAAGAAGCCTTGCCGTAACGAGCTTGAGGTGGATCTTTTCTGACTATGTGAGCGACACTTAAGTCAACCAAGAAGGTCACCAATTCTGAGGCAGAAAAGCTGATGGAGGACGGGGAAGCTAAGGTATGCTACGAGCTTGACAATATATTTAAGACAGCAAAATAAAGATAACCTGTGGGCGTGTATCCACCTTCTGTCCATTGATTTTATGAAGACAATATCTTAAAAGAATTGAAAGCTGTATGGTAAAGCCGGGTATTATAAGAAAAACTATAAATGCCATTAAGAGCGTGGACTTTTTCAGCATTTTACAGGAAACTCTGCTCATCAGGTGACGGTGACCTTATGGCAGGAGCATATCCACGGTAGAAAAAGCTTCCTGACTTTCATACATATGCCTAATGCAGGGAGTAAGAGGTATAATGTGCAGGAGATAGAAGGGAAAAGGTAAGAACCACACCTAGCAGGATGTTTATATCTATACTGCATATGGATGACCTTCTAAGTACCATATGATTAAGATGACCGGTGAGTTCTGCTGGGAGATCTGTAAGAGAGTACAGGGAGGACGCTGGAACGATGTAACTGACCCTTCGCTTACCAGCTCTGTACTGTGATTATATACAGTTCTACCGTAAAAACAGCAACTCTGACTCCACAGTGCCAAGGAGAAGATAAGATTTCACTTCAGCGTTGCCGCAACAGCTTCAAGGATATGTTTGTTCAGGATTACCTCACCTATATCCTATATGAAGGCAAAGGCTCTCCAAGGCTTAACAAGGTTTGCAAGACGGATACTGAATTCTGCCTCCTGATGAGGAAGGAATAAGGATGCTTGCCAATAATCCAACCCTATGATGGAGCTCTGTCAAAACAGTGGAAATTAAGAGAGCAAAAGCTGCAAAAATACGAACATCTTGAAAGAAGGCTGCTTAAGGAAACAGGAAGTATACCTTTAAGCCTAAAGATGGAGATTGACTTTTGTAAAAGGAAAATAATATAACAGCCAGTTTTGTAAATACATATACTAAGGCGGTTGTTTCTTTTATAAGATTATTACAGCAATTTGGTTGTCCACTGGGACAAATCCCATACATCACTTGCAAGCCCTTCATAGAATTCAGGCTCATGGCAAACCATTATTATACTTCCCTTATAGGCTATAAGGGCTCTTTTTAGCTCGTCCTTGGCATCCACATCCAGGTGGTTGGTAGGCTCGTCAAGTACGAGAATATTGCTTTTTCTGTTAATAAGCTTGCAAAGCCTTACCTTAGCCTGCCTCCACCGCTTAATACCTTAACCATACTTTCTATGTGTTTGGTGGTAGACCGCATTTACTGAGGGCGCTTCTAACTTCGTACTGGCTAAAGCCCGGAACTCTTCCCAGATTTCATTGATGCAGGTGTTATTGCCGTTTCCACTCATTTCCTGCTCAAAATACCCAAGCTCCTGTGAATCACCAAGCCTTACCTCTCCTGAAAGAGGCGGAATTAGTCCCATAATGCTCTTAAGAAGAGTGGTCTTTCCTATTCCGTTAGCGCCTTCAATAACGACCTTCTGACCTCTCTCCATATAGAGGTTCATAGAAACTACTTAGAGGGCTGTCGTAGCCTATCACAAGGTCTTTGCCTCCAGGATAACCTTTCCGCTGATTCCTGCTTCAGGAAGTTAAATACAGGCTTTTGGCTTCTCCGGCAAAGCTCTCATTATGTCCATATCATCAAGCTTTTTCTGCCTGGACATAGCCATATTTCTGGTAGATACCCTAGCCTTATTTCTTGCCACAAAGTCCTTAAGGTCGGCGATTTCCTTCTGCTGCTTGTTGTAGGCAGCCTCCCTGCTGGGCCTTTTGCATCTCATAGACCTCAAGGAAGTTGTTGTAATCACCCACGTATCGCTTTAGTTCCTGGTTGTTCATGTGGTAGATTATGTTGATTACACTGTTTAAGAAAGGGATGTCATGGCGTATAAGGATGAAAAGCATTTTCATATTCCTGTAAATATCTGGTAAGCCAGGCAATATGCTCCCTCGTCGAGGTAGTTGGTAGGCTCGTCAAGAAGGAGAATATCGAGGCTTTTTCAAGCAGGAGCTTAGCAGAAGCACCTTGGTACGCTGACCGCCCGAAAGCTCGGTGACATCATTATCAAGCCCTATATCCGCTAAGACCCAAGGGCTGCAGCCACTTCCCACTTTTGAGTCTATCATATAGAAGTCGTGCATGGTAAGCAAGTCCTGGATGGTACCTGTCTCCTCCATAAGCTTTATAAGGCTCTCCTCACAGCTTTCTCACCCATTTCAGATAGGCAGCGTTTAGCCTTTTTTCAAGGTCGAAAAAGATAGTCAAGGCAGACTTTAAGACGCTTCTTATCGTCATACCCTTTGTGAGAACTGCGTGCTGATCCATATAGCCGACATAGCAGTTTTTAGCCCATTCTATCTTGCCCTCGATCAGGCATCTGCTTACCTGTAATTATATTCATAAAGGTAGACTTACCTTCGCCGTTGGCACCAACAAGCCCTATATGTTCTCCTGCCAAAAGAGCGGAAGGATACATCGTTAAATATCGCTCTGTCGCCAAAAGCCATAGTCAAATGTTCTACATTTAATATACCATAATGCAACCTTTCAAAATAGTCTAAAAGCATTTTGCAGTAACTAAGAGCTGTGAAACTCCATAAGTCCCATACCGCAGGGTATTAACACCTTTTACGCCCTCATCATAATAGACGATGAGAGGAAGATTTGCAAGGCAAAGTAATAAAACAACCTATTGCAAGCCATAGACAATGTGGTATAATTGGATTATTATAACTTAGATAGGAGAAGGAAGTATGAACGATCAGCATTTTGGAAGAGGGCATCAAATGCCTCGACACAGGCAAAAATAAAGGGAATCAGAGTGGGGCTAATTTTCTGTGTGGTATTTAGCTTTTATTTTGGTTTTAATCAATCCTGCACTTATAATCACTCCGATTGTGGCTATAGCCATCACCATATTTGTATTTTCAAGGCTTAAGATTGAATATGAATACATATATGCGGATGGACAGATTGATTTTGACAGAATCAGCGGTAATGCAAAGAGAAAGACGATGCTAAGGGTGGATATTGAAAATGCTGAGGTTATAGCTCCACCAATTCAGATTCTATAAAGGCATATAACCACAATGACAGGATAAAGGTCAAAGGATTTTTAGCTCATACGACAGCAATGTAAGTACATATTCAATGATTGTTAGTAAAAAAATGGAGAGCTCTATAAGATAATCTTTGAGCCCTCCGAAAGAATGATTAAAAGTATGAAGTACAAGCAGCCAAGAAAGGTTAAGGAGTACTAATCTTTCTGCAAAAATTAATAAATGCTTCAAGGGCGTCATTAGCCGAATATTCTCTGAGATAGGTAAATCCTATCTCTCTTTTTGTATTGGGAGGAGAGAGGAATGGTAGTCAGCTGCCTTCCTTTAGCTCCTTCTTTACAAAGTCTGTTATGACACAGGCTATTCCAAGCCCTATTTTGGCAAATTCTATGAGGAGGTCCATGCTGCTGACTTCCAGGATATGCCCTGTAAGCATCTGTCCCTATGGATAGCTCGTTGCCCCTTATATACTCATCTATGTAACGCCTGGATACATTGTGCTGGTCGAGGAGCATAAGATTTGCGTATTCAAATGGATTGTTTGCAGCCTCAGGATGCCTTTTTGAGGTTCTTAAGGTAATCGGGAGTGGCTACAAAGCCATCTTCAACCATCCCCTATGGGTGCAAATACAAGGTTCTCAAAGCCTTCCGCTCTCACCTACAAAGTCCTATATCCACCTTGTGATTCTGTATAAGGTTAAGAGTCTGGTAGGTGGACTGGCAGCTTATGGATATCTTGATATGAGGATAGAGCTTGATAAACTTCTCAAGATAAGGCATAAGCTACATACTTACACAGGGTAGTGGAGACACCTATTTTAAGGCTTCCTGTACCAAGCTCCTTGTTCTTCTTGATGGTATCCTCGGCTTGTTTTAGGTGCTTAAAGGCAGCATTTGTCTGTTCATACAGCATTTTTCCTGAGTCAGTAAAGTAACTCCCCTGAGCTTCTTACAAAGAGCTTGGTCTCTAAGTTTTGCTCAAGCCTTTGTAACAACCTTGCTAATGGCAGGCTGGCTTATGTAGAGCTCTTTTCGCTGCGTGGGAGATATTCCCTCGCCTCTGCAACTGTATTAAATATATGATAAAGTGATAGATTCTGCTCCATGTTATTTTCCATAGCTGTCTCCTTTTTGATGCCTTTATTATACGATGTCGGTGTCAAAAGTATAAAAATTCTCCTGCAAAGCAAGCCCCTTTCAAATTTTTATACTTTTGACACTTGTATCACTACATAACTTCTTTTTCATAGCAATTATATTTATTATGTATTTTTATTATACTATATGTCTTGCTATAATACAAGAATACTTACAACCAGAAAGGGGTATTTTATGGGAATGACAATGACTCAGAAGATTCTCGCTGACCACGCAGGACTTCCTAAGGTGCAGGCAGGAGAACTTATAGAAGTAGGGCTTGACATGGTGCTTGGTAATGATGTAACTGCGCCTGTTGCCATCAAAGAATTGTCAAAATTTAAGGATAACAAGGCTATTTGACAAGGATAAGATTGCCCTCGTTCCGGATCATTTTACTCCTAATAAGGATATAAAATCGGCAGAAAACTGCAAATGTATGCGTGACTATGCCATAAGCAATGATATAACCAACTACTTTGAGGTAGGCTGTATGGGTATAGAGCATGCCCTCTTCTTCCTGAGCAGGGAGTGGTTACAGCCGGAGACTGCATAATAGGTGCAGACTCACATACCTGTACCTATGGTGCTTTGGGAGCCTTTTCCACAGGTGTGGGAAGTACTGATATGGCAGCTGGCATGGTGACAGGCAAAGCCTGGTTTAAGGTGCCTTCAGCCATAAAGTTCGTGCTTACAGGTAAGATGAAGAAGTGGGTTAGCGGGAAGGATGTCATACTTCACATTATAGGCAAGATAGGAGTGGATGGAGCTCTTTACAAATCTATGGAGTTTACCGGAGACGGTGTGAAGAACCTGACCATGGACGATAGATTTACCATAGCCAACATGGCGATAGAAGCGGGTGCAAAGAATGGCATCTTCCCTGTGGATGAGCTTACCCTAGAGTATATAAAGGAACATTCAACAAGCCCATACAAGGTATATGAGGCTGATGAGGATGCGCTCTATGATGAAGTCATTGAAATAAATCTCTCTGAACTTGAGCCTACCATAGCATTTCCACACCTCCCTGAGAATACAAGGACTATAGGTGAAACAGGAGAGGTAAAGATAGACCAGGTAGTCATAGGTTCTTGTACCAACGGAAGGATATCAGATATAAGGGTGGCAGCAGAGGTAATGAAGGATAGGAAGATTGCACCGGGTATCAGGGCGATTGTCATCCCTGCTACCCAGGAGGTCTATCTTACTGCACTTAAAGAGGGACTTATCACAACCTTTGTACAGGCTGGCTGTATCGTAAGTACCCCTACCTGTGGACCTTGTCTTGGAGGACATATGGGAGTGCTTGCAGCAGGTGAGCGTGCCAGTATCTACAACCAACAGAAACTTTGTAGGCCGTATGGGACATACTGAAAGTGAGGTCTACCTTGCAAGCCCTGCAGTGGCTGCTGCAAGTGCCATTACAGGTAAAATAAGTTCGCCTGAAGAACTGGGATTATAGGAGGGATTATGGAAGCAAGAGGATATGTTCATAAGTATGGCAATGACGTGGATACAGATGTAATCATTCCTGCAAGGTATCTTAATACCTCAGACCCTGCTGAGCTTGCAGCAAAATGTATGATAGACATAGATGCAGACTTTGTAAACAAGGTAAAGTCCCGGAGATATAATGGTAGCAGGGGATAACTTTTCGGCTGTGGCTCTTCCAGGAACACGCACCTATAGCTATCAAGGCATCAGGCATAGCCTGTGTGGTGGCAAAGACATTTGCAAGGATATTCTACAGAAATGCGATAAATATAGGTCTTCCAATCATTGAATGTGCGGAGGCCGCAGAGGCAATCAATAATGGTGATGAGGTAGAGATTGACTTTGACACAGGTATAATCAAAAGACCTTACCACAGGAGAGGCTTTACAGGCCAGGCTTTCCGGACTTTATAAAAGAAGATAATAAAGCAGGGTGGTTTGATAAACTATATAAATGCTGAAAGTAATAAGCTTATGTGTACAAGTATAAGTGAGATGTTAAGAATGATGTGTTTTATGAATACTTGGATTAGCTTTTGTTAAGTGATTAAGAGAATGAGTGTGCTTAAGATAAAAATAAATATATTATACGTATTATAATTTACTGGACTTATGCCGATATTAGGTGTGAGTCCTGTTTTTGTTTGTAAAGAATCTTATAAACTTCTACAATAAACAAAATACAGTTAGGAATTATGAAAGAGCTAATTAAAATGCTAAAATCTATCTAAGAAGCATTTTTAATATAATATAACCCGTAACCTGTTAATTTTACTGAAAAATGGAGAAAAACTATGAAATCTGTAAAGCTTACCTTTGGAAGCCTTGTTCTTGTTGCAATGTTAGTTGTTAGCCTGATTAGCAGTGGTTTTTCGCAGACTGTATTTTGCTGAGACTATAACGATTACAAGTAATTTTACCGTTAAAAATGCTGGAAAGTATACAGGTAATAACAAAGAGCGAAAGAGTGGTGGGGGATATGAAGTAGTTGATCAAGGGACCTATGGAAAGTGGAGTTCAATTCAAATGCGATATGATTCATCAGATTCTTTACGTAGTTATTTATTTTTGCTAAACCTGAACCAGGGATACCTAATTACAGGTACCGGAGCCTCAGGAGAGGGTAATATGTCGCTTGTATCGGAGCTTTGATAGATCCGGTAAAAAGATGCAGAGAACAGAAGGTAAGGTTCCTGAAGATGTATTGACAGAAAATTAGAACAGAATGGATATATTATTGCTTGGGGCTACACAAAGAAACTAGTGGAAACAGTAAGCGATATAACTAGTTCTGTAGTTGGATATAAACCTCACGGTAAACTCTACAACTAACTAACATCTGGGGATATTGAGACTGGAAAGCCTATAACTATGGAAGTTATTATAAGACCCTGCCAGTGCTTTCCAAGGAGCCAGTGACAGTCGTAAATATTGGACTAGCATACCAGAAGGTGAGACAACAGTAACGATAGATGGTAAAAAGGTTTATACCTGTTACAGGTATAAATAAAGAGAATGAAAACTTATATAAGGGAACTATAACATTTGTTCTAGGAGACGAGGATGCCAGTGTAAATACGCATACAGCAGTTGTAAATGCTAGTGTAGATTATAAAATGCACTAGCTATGAATACAGGTAGTTATCATTCAAATGTACCTGTTACAACTACAACTACAGTAGATGCTAAACCTGCTACAGTTAGCTTCAGCCTTATAAGCGGCCCTTCCCGTAAGCTTATGTATGACCTAAATTATGAAGGAGCTGAGACTATAGCGCCTGAGTACCACGACAGTGGGACAAGTGTGACTGTAAGACCTGACATCTTTGTTCGTCCTGGCTATGAGTTTGGAGGCTGGGATACCTTAGACTCACAGGGCAATGCAGTAAACCGCAAGCCATCTGATACCTTCATTATGCCTGACAGGGTAACAGGAACCAAGCTTATCGCAAGGTGGAGACCTTATCTTACAGTAGACTGTGCTAACGGAAGTGCAGTGTATAGCGTTCCTTATGAGGTAGGAAGTCTGGCTACCCCTATCAGACCTTTGAAGAAGGACTATTATTTCTCAGGCTGGAAAGTAGACAATGGAAAGCAATACGGTGTAAGTGAAGACATCATTATGCCTGATAAACCGCTTAAAGATAACTGCTACTTGGTACAACACCATATCAAGTATAATTAAGCCTGTAGTGAATACACCGGTTATACCTGATGAGAAAGCAGAAGATAAGCCTGCAAAAAAGACTGTGGCTGATAACAACACAGAGAAAAAGCCTTCACAGGGCAAGAAGAGCGAGGCAGAGAGTAAGGCAGAGAAAAAATCAGAGAAGAAGCCAGAAAGTAAGGCAGGAAATAAGAAGACCTCAGAAAGTAAGACTGAGAATAAGAAGACTTCAGAGAGTAAGTCGGAAAAGAAGCCTACAGAGAGTAAGACTGAAAACAAGAAGTCTTCAGAGAGTAAGTCAGAGAAGAAGTCTACGGAGAGCAAGACTGAAAATAAGAAGACTTCAGAGAGTAAGTCAGAGAAGAAGTCTACGGAGAGCAAGACTGAAAATAAGAAGACTTCAGAGAGTAAGTCAGAGAAGAAGTCTACGGAGGCAAGTCAGAAAGAGCTCAGGGAGCAAGCTAGAAAATAAGAAGACTTCAGAGAGTAAGTCAGAGAAGAAGTCTACGGAGAGCAAGACTGAAAATAAGAAGACTTCAGAGAGTAAGTCAGAGAAGAAGTCTACGGAGAGCAAGACTGAAAATAGAAGACTTCAGAGAAGTCAGAGACGAAGTCTACAGAGCAAGACTGAAAATAAGAAGAATTCAGAGAGCAAGTCAGAGAAGAAAGTCTACAGAGAGCAAGACTGAAAATAAGAAGACTTCAGAGAGTAAGTCTGAGAACAAGAAAACTGCATGAAAAGCAAGAGTCTTAGAAAAACAAGAACGAGAATAAGAAGTCTCAAGAAGGAAAGGCAGATACGGGTAAGAAAGATATCGGGCAAGACGGATGAGGCAGGAAACGGTGCTGATGGTACAAAGGAGGGCACAATAGATTCTGGTTCTGATGGCAAAAAGGACGTAGCTCCTGATGAAACAGCTGAAAGTCCTCAGAACAAAGAAAATGCCGATGAGATAACGGACAAAAACAAAAGAAGAAGTGACTGATAAGGACGAGGCAGAGAAAGAAGAGGCAGAGAAAGAAGAGGCAGAAAAGAAAGAGACAGAAAAGGAAAAATACTGATAAAGACACAAAGAAGAAGGAAAGCTTCTGACAAAGAGAAGGATACGAAGAACTCAGATTCCAAACCAGCTAAGAAAGAAAAGCTCTAAAAAGGAATCCGGTAAAGAATCTAATAAGGATTCCGATAAGAAAAGAAAAGCTCTGGAAAGGATTCCAGTAAAGAATCCGAGTAAGAAAGAAAAGCACTGATAAGGTCTCTGATAAGAAAGACGGAGCTTCTACAGAGTCTGGTAAAAAGGACAATTCTTCTGCTGAATCCGGTAACAAAGGTTCTTCCTCTAATGAATCAGGCAAAAAGGAAGCTCTTCCCCTGAGTCAGGTAAAAGAGGCGGTTCATATGCAGAATCAGGCAATATTGGTGGACAAGCTTCACAGCCTGCAAAGGAAAATGCTTCTGTAAGTGCTTCAGGAAAGGGTGATTCAGGAATAATTGATCCAAATACAGGACTGCTAAGAGACTTTTTAAATGGAGCCACTTCAAGAAGTGAAATAAACAAAAACACGTGCATTTGGCGTGGGTCAAGACCAGGGTTTTGAGATTCTGTTATATGATGAACAGGGTGTTCCGCTTTACGGTAATAAAGCAGGTGTCTTGATTTACCGCGGTAAAGTCCTTAAGAACAGTAACATACTTAAGAACGGTAAAATACTTAAGAATGGTAAGTTGCTTGTGGACGGTAAACTATTTACAATCGCTGCAAAGACTCTCCCAGTAACCGGAGGTAGAGTAAATGTAGAATTTTGGTTAGGACTGTCCATACTCTCTGCACTTGGGGCATATATAGCTGTTAGAAGCCAAAAGAAAGAAAGCTAAATAAAGGTATCAAAAACTTCATAAAATAGACCATTAGGGGTTTACATTTTTCTAACTTTTTGTAAACCCTTAGTGGTCTATTATTATTTTGGAGAACATGATACATACGAAATATGAAACAGTTTTAGATGTTATAAACAGCTGTTTTTACGATAATGAAATCCCAATAATAAAGGAGTTAATAAATGCTAAAAATAACTAATTTACGAAAATCTTTCAGGGACAAGTCTGTTTTGAAAAAGATGTGTCCTTTGAAGTGAATCCAGGAGAAATAGTTTGCCTTTTTAGGCAATAATGGTGCGGGGAAGACGACTATTATAAATTGTATATTAAAAAAATGATACGACCGGATTCAGGAGAGATAATGCTTGATGATAAGAAAATAGATAAATGTAAAAAAATAGTGAATATTTCAATCATGTAAGTGCCCTGCTTGAATCCAGCTCCAATGTATATGATTACTTAACAGGAGTGCAGAACATCGAGTATTTTGCAGGATTGTCTAAGATAGACAGTAAAAGCCCTGAGATAGAAAAATACATAGATGATTTTGAATTAAGAGAAGCCATTAATAAGCCTGTTGGAGAATATTCAAGGGGAATGCAGCAAAAGTTAGCTCTTATAATTGCTCTTATGCAGTCACCAAAGCTATTACTCTTAGACGAACCAACATTGGGGCTCGATATAAAAGAGTAAGAATGCCGTTATAGATAAGTTAAACCAATTGGTAAATGAAAAGAAAATGGCAGTAATACTTACCACACATCAGATGGAAGTAGTACAGAAGCTAAATGGCAGAGTTTTGATACTAAAAGATGGAAGCGTCAAAGTGTTTTCAGACATAATAGAAGAGGAAGCTTCGGGATATATAGTATCTTATGTTAAAGATGGTAAGATAGTAGAAGAATTCGTTGAAGGAAATTTCTCGGAAGTTTATGATAGCTTTCAAGATGAAGATATAGTAGAGATAGTAAAGAAAAAGAAAAAAATATGGAAGAAAAAGGTTATGGAGGCATTAGATGAATCTAATTAAAGCAGAATTTAGAAAGACCCTTACTGAGGCGATAAGCTATTATCCGGATTATATAGTAGGGCTCATTACGGATTTCTTTGTACTGATTATTGTAATAAATACAGAAGGAAATACTACAGAAAAGGTATTTGGTTACATTCTCTGGATACTTGCAAGCGGTGTTATATCAGAGGCTTCTATGTGCATATCTACCGAAAAGCAGCTTGGAACTTTGCAGAATATTATGATCAAGCCTTATTCCATAGCACAAATAGTTACAGTTAAAACTATAGTGTGGTTTAGCATAAATGTGATAAAAGGCCATTATAACAATGGTTGTAGCAATGATATTTTTTGGCATTGATAATTTATTCAGGCTGGAGTATCTGTACATAGTAATTCTTGTTTGCATAGGAATCATGGGATTATCGTATGTACTTGCTTCTGTAACCCTTTATGTTCACCAAGGTTGCTTCATTTGTAAATATAATAAGTTATGGATTTTTGTTTTTTTATCAGGAAGTATAGTTAAAATACCTGATTTCTTGCATATACTAATCCAATATCATATGGGGTAAAAATATGCATCAGTGATATTGAAAAAAATGGTATATGGGTTATGGATACAGTTATATTCCTTATAATATGTGGAAGTTGGCTGCTTGTGGGATACTTGATTTTTAGATTTATGTTTAATAGATGTAAACAGTTTAAGTGGACGTATTAAATGCTTTGTAAACAGATAAGCTTGATACTGCTTGATCAGATGTGCAGACCGGATATCCTATAAATTTGACAAAAATCCCCACTCTATGCTATAATCTACCAGTTACCGGCATCTCTTACGGAGATGTCTTTTTATATGAAAGGTGGAATTATAATTTGAAGTTTAATGAAATGGAACTTGATGAGCGTATATTAAAGGCTGTAAAGGAGCTTGGCTACGAGGAGGCAACTCCTATCCAGACTGAGGCCATACCTGTAGCTATCACAGGAAAGGATATCTTAGGCCAGGCGCAGACAGGAACAGGAAAGACAGCAGCATTTTCTATACCTATCTTAAATAATATTGATTCAAGCAATAAGCATTTACAGGCTGTAGTACTTTGCCCTACCAGAGAACTTGCACTTCAGGTGTGTGGAGAAATAAGAAAAGTTATCCAGATATATGCATGGCATCAAGCTGGTGCCCTGTGTACAGCGGACAGGATATAGTTAAGCAGATAAAGTCCTTAAAGCAGGGAGCACAGATTATAGTTGGAACTCCTGGCCGTGTAATGGATCACATGCGCAGGAAAGACAGTGAAGTTTGACCAGGTTAAGATTATGGTTCTGGATGAAGCAGATGAAATGCTTGACATGGGCTTTAGGGATGATATAGAGACCATACTTGCTGAAGTGCCTGAAGAGAGACAGACCATGCTTTTTTTCAGCTACCATGCTAAAAGCCAATCCTTGACATCACAAGGAAGTATCAGAAAAAGGCACAGAATATAAAGATAGCTAAAAAGAGCTTACAGTTGAGAACATAGAGCAGTATTACTTTGAAGTAGAAGAAACTACAAGGATGAGATTCTTTCAAGACTTCTTGATATCTACAATCCTGAGTTAAGCATAGTATTTTGCAATACCAAGAAGAAGGTAGAAGAGGTTGCAGGTGAACTTCAGGGCAGAGGCTACTTTGCAGAGGGACTTCACGGAGACCTTAAGCAGCAGCAGAGGGACAGGGTAATGGGAAACTTCCGTAATGGAAAGACCGAAATCCTTGTAGCTACTGATGTGGCAGCAAGAGGACTTGATGTAAAGGGAGTTGACCTTGTTATCAACTACGATTTGCCACAGGATGACGAATACTATGTACATAGAATAGGAAGAACCGGAAGAGCGGGTAAATCAGGTCTTGCCCTATCATTTGTCAGTGGTAAAGAGGTATACAAGCTTAAAGGAGATTCAGCGTTACTGCCATACAAAGATTAGGCTTAAGCCTGTGCCATCCCTTGATGATGTTACCAATACGAGGGTGGACAGCCTCTTTAGCGAGCTTTCAGAGATTATTGAGAAATGAAGACTTAACCAAGATGACAGAGCTTATCGAGCAGAAGGTAAATGAAGAAGACTTCACCTCTCTTGATGTGGCTGCGGCCTTTCTTAAAGCTTTATCTTTCCTCTAAGGAGTGGCAGTGATGAGGCTTCCGAGATGGATGTAGAGTTTAATGGCAGCAGCGAGAGTGGCATGGTAAGACTCTTCATCAATATTGGTAAGAAAGACAGGGTTAAGCCTGGTGACATCCTTGGCGCAATAGCAGGTGAGTCAGGCATCTCAGGCAAGCTTGTAGGAGAAATCCAGATGTATGACAAGTACACCTTTGTAGAAGTGCCCTGCAGAAAATGGCAAGGAAGTCCTTCATCGTTTATGAAGAATGCGAAGATTAAAGGAAAGAAGATAAACATAGAGCCTGCAAACGCGAGGTAATGATATGAAGACGGAATATGTGGATCTAAGGAAGGAAAAGATATAAAGGAAGGTATAAAGAAGGCTGCCGATATCATAAAGAAAGGCGGCCTTGTGGCCTTCCAACGGAAACTGTGTACGGCCTTGGTGCTAACGGCCTTGATGAAAAACGCAGTTCCAAAGATATATGAGGCAAAAGGGAAGGCCTTCCGACAATCCCTCTTATCCTGCATATTAGTGAATTTGATGAAATAAAGAGTATAGTAAAGGAAATACCAAAGACTGCCATTATTCTTGCTGAGGAATTCTGGCCGGGACCTCTTACCATGGTGCTTAAAAAGAGTGACATCGTGCCTTTCAGGACTACAGGGGGGCTAGAGAGTGTTGCGGTAAGGATGCCTTCAAACAGGATAGCAAGAGAGCTTATAAAGGCTTCCGGTGTGCCTATTGCGGCGTCAAGTGCCAATTCATCCGGAAGGCCAAGCCCTACCAAGGCTTCCCACGTACTCTCTGACCTTGATGGCAAGATAGACCTGGTGATTGACGGAGGGGCAGTTGACATAGGCCTTGAATCTACAATTGTAGATGTAACAGGAGATGTACCTGTAATACTTAGACCGGGCTTCATTACTGAGGAAATGCTCTCTGAGGCCATAGGCAGAGTAGAGATTGATGAAGTGGTTAAGAGCCTTAGCCCTGATAAGGACCTTAAAGCCTAAGGCACCCGGGATGAAATACAGGCATTATGCGCCTAAGGGCAAGATGACCATATACAAGGGCAAGCCCGAAAAGGTAGTAGAGAGAATAAATGAGGAAATAGCAAAGTCTGCGGGAAAGAAAACTGCTGTACTTGCAACTGATGAAACAAAGATGTATTATAAGGCTGATGTGGTTATATCCGTAGGCAGCAGGAAGATGGGGAAAGCATTGCGCGCAATCTTTTTGACGCATTAAGGAGCTTTGATGATATGGGAGCAGAAGTCATCTTCTCAGAGGGATTTGATGAGAATAGGCTTGGCTTTGCCATTATGAACAGGTTGCATAAATCTGCGGGATATAATATCATAATGATAAAAGAGTAAAGAATTTTTACTATTTTCCAACATCTTTTGGCTTGTACAGGAGGTAACTGTGTACGATAGAATTATATTTGTGTGTGAGGGAAATCATTCCAAAAGGGGCCAATGGCAGAGACCATATATAAAAGCCTGACAGAGAATGAGAATATTCCGGCTATATCAAGAGGGCTTGTTGTGACTGTTTTTCTGAGCCTGTCAATGAAAAGGCTGTCTCAGTCCTTGAGAATCACGGTCTTACCTGTGCGGTGGAGTTCTCAAAGGAGCTTACAAAGGAAGATATAACTGAAAATGCACTCATTCTCACGATGACTGACAAACAAAAGAAACAGGCTATAGATAAATACGAGATTGAAAACAATATATTTTCAATAAAGGAGTTTAACGGCGAAGAAGGGAGGTTAAAGACCCATACGGTCGGTACTCTTGTTGATTATGAGGAGTGCTATAATGAACTTCTAAGGACTGATTAAAAACTATATACAAACTTGATGAAATGGAAATGATTATGGAGAACAAAGTAATAGCTATTGGGAGTGACCACGGTGGGTTTGAACTGAAAGCAGGAGATTATTAAGCACCTTACTAAAAAGGGCATTGGATATGAAGACTTTGGCTGCTTTTCTGAGGCTTCCTGTGACTACACTGACTATGGAAAGGCTGTGGCAGAGGCTGTAGCGGCAGGAAAGTACGAAAAAGGAATACTAATCTGTGGAACAGGTATAGGCATATCCATCACAGCCAATAAAATAAAGGGCATCAGATGTGCCCTTTGCAGTGATGTTTTTTCAGCAGAAGCTACCAGAGAGCATAATGATGCCAACATCCTTGCACTTGGAGGCAGGGTAGTTGGCGTAGGACTTGCTCTAAAGATAGTTGATACCTTCTTAAATACGCCATTTTCCAATGAGGAAAGGCATATAAGAAGAATCAGTAAGATAGAGAGCTGAGATATTCTTCAAGTGCATATATAGGCTCCTGAAGTAAGGAGTATTCATCATTGTAGATATAATCGAGCAGGGCGTGGAAGCTGTTAAGGGCTCTTACCTCCTGCTCTTTTGTTATGTAATTTTTCTCTACAGCCTCGGCAAATTCGTCCAGATCAAGGATTCTTATGCTGTTGTCAGGATAAATAACTAAATCAATGAGCAAATCGGTAAAGTTGATATTTGCCCCATTAAAGCTTAGCTCAGATATGTCGTTGTACCAGTAAAGAAGTTTACCGTCACCATCAAAGAGCTTACTTACCTTTATGCCGAGCTTTGGATAATAGGCAGAAAATCCCCCAGAGATGTCAGGACGGATCCGAATGGCTCTCCAGCCTGTGACAACTAGCTCATCAGACACGTAGTAAATGGTATCATTTGTTAACGATATTACTTCATCGGGAATATAGCGTTTTCTGTTAACTATATAAGTTTGATAAAGATCAGTACTAAATTTAATCATTTTTGACCTCACTACCTGTGTTAAAAATTATATAATCTATGGTATCATTTTAGTTAGAATAAGTAAACCATATTTATGGGAGAAATATGAATATTCCAAATTTTTTGAGAAAAGATGATGTGATAGGGGTGACTGCATCCATCCGCAGGCTTTACGGAACAGGCTGACCTTACAAGGGCTTGAAAGTGCAAGGCTCAATCTCTCTGAGAGGCTATGAGCTTATAGAGACTGATAATGTGAGAAAAATGCTACAAGGGAAGAAGCTCTACGGGAAAGATTCGTGCTGAGGAATTTCTCTCTCTTATAGAAAATAAAGATGTAAAGTACATTGTCTCCAACAAACGGCGGCGACTTTCTTATGGAAATGCTTGAGTACCTCGACTATGATAAGATAAAGGCTAATCCTAAGTGGATACAGGGGTATTCTGACAATACAGGACTTATATATCCTATCACTACTATTTGCGATATGGCTACTGTATACTCAGGAAATATCGGCGACTATGGGATGTCTCTCTGGCATGATGGCAGTTAGAAACAATCTAGAAGATATTAGAGGAAATGACATTGTACAAAAAGGAATTTGACCTATATGAAAATGAATATGTAAAAGAAAGATAACAGGCTTTGAGGGCTACAATCTCACTGAGAAGGTAAAGTATGAGTTTGTTTCTGAAAATAAAGCTGAGAGTTTTAGCGGAAGGCTGCTGGAGGCTGTCTTGATGTGCTGATTATGCTTTGTGGCACCAGGTATGACAAGACTGTTGACTTCGTAAGGAAATATAAGGAAGATGCATAGTCTGGTATCTGGAGAGCTTTGCACTTTCATCAGCGAGGCTTCAATGTGCACCTCGGCAGCTAAGGGAAGCGAGGCTGGTTTGAAGGGGCTAAGGGATTTTTATTTGGCAGGCCCTGCTTCTTTACGGAAGAGTATGAAACTGATTTTAATGAGTCAGTAAAGACTGCGCTGGATGACCTTAACCTGCCTATCATTACAGGCTGTGATATAGGCCACAGACCACCAAGGCTAACTATGATAAATGGTATGAAGGGCAGAATTAAATTTGATGGCGAACACTTTGAAATGAGAATATCCGGAGGTAAGAGGGTGAAAAAGAACTTTTTGCCAGATTGTTTGGGCATTTATCTACAGTAGGCAAGCACAGGTCACTGGTTAGAAAGCATTGCTTTAAGCTGGGACTTTACCGTCAGGGGCTTATGCACGATTTATCAAAGTACTCATTTGTAGAGTTTTGGACAGGTGTTAAGTATTATCAGGAGATAAAAGCCTAATTTTGCTGAAAGAAAGGCGAACAACGGCTATAGCTACATGCCTGGCTTCATCATAAAGGAAAGGAAATAAGCACCATCTTGAGTACTGGATAGATTATGACCCTAAGCGATGGTGCAACAATGATGGGACTGGAGATGCCTGCCTGCTATCTTGCAGAGATGTTTTGCGACAGGCTTGCGGCAAGCAAGACTTACAGGAGAGAACTTCAAGGATTCAGACCCTTATGAATATCTGATGCTTGTAAAAGACCATTATATAATTCATCCAAAGACCTTGTCTGAGCTTGAGAAAATGATGACTATTCTTAAGGATGAGGGAGAAGAGCTGCATTTAGCTATATCAGAAAAAGAAATATTAAAAATAAACCTGTATTTATAAAAAATATAAATACAAATCATAAAGTGGAATACTGGACTTTCTCTTTTTGAGATGTATAATTATTCTCAAGTCGGAAAACTAATAAACAACTCCTATATCAGTGGGTGTCAAATGTATATCGTTGACACCCACTTCGTATAGCCAAGGAGTCTGAAAAAGGAGAAAGAAATGGGCAAAAAGTACAGTTCTGTGCAAGATTTTTCTAACTAAAAAGGTATTGAAATCTCATTCAAAGCGTTATGGGATTGATGTCTTAGGCTCGATGGCTATGGGACTTTTTCGCATCGCTGTTTGATAGGGTACGATACTAAACACAATCGGCTTAAAGCTAGGTATACCATTCTTTTCGGAGACAATATGGCCAATAGCCAAGGAAATGACCGGTCCTGCCATAGCGGTGGCAATTGCGATGGCTCTTAAGGCTCCTAATATGGTGGTGTTTTCATCACTCATTGTAGGCTATGCGGGCAATCAGCTTGGAGGCCCTGCCGGTGCCTGGATTGCATCCTGGCTCAGTGTGGAACTAGGCAAGGTTGTATCCAAGGAAACAAAAGGTGAGACATAATAGTTACTCCTGCCGTAACCATAATATCAGGGAGTTAGTATAGGGCACTCTTTTTAGGGACCCTGTGATAAACAATCTGATGAGCGGCCTTGGGAAAACCATCATCTTGCAACCTCCTTCAGCCATTCTGGATGGGAATAGTAATATCAGTAATTGTCGGCATAGTCCTGACCCCTGCCGATAAGCTCCGCAGCACTTTGTATGATGCTTTCTCTTGCAGGTCTTGCAGGCGGAGCAGCAACAGCAGGCTGTAGTGCCCAGATGATAGGCTTTGCTGTGATGAGCTTTTAAGGAAAAACGGCTGGAGCGGGCTGCTTGCTCAGGGCTTGGGCACTTCTATGTTACAAATTCCGAATATTCTTAAGAACTGGAAAATATGGATTCCACCTACACTCGCATCAGCGATAACAGGACCTATTGCCACTACGATTTTTAAAATGGAGAACATACCTCTTGGCTCAGGCATGGGAACCAGCGGACTGGTGGGACAGATAGGAACCAGTACTGCTATGGGTGAGGCTGGAGCATCTGCATTTACAATCTATACAGGAATAGTGGTGGTTCATTTTCTATTGCCTGCGCTATTAAGTCTTATATTTTGCAAAATTCTGATGGGCTGGATAAAGGAAGGGAGACTAAAATTAAATTTTATAGAAAAAATTAAATAAAAAGATTGATTGATTTGATAAAACAATAGCAACAAAATTGACAAAATTCACTGGGGAAGGCACAATTTTATTGTGAAATATACATTTTTAATACAATTCAAAATGTATTAGAAATTTTTATCAAAGGGGATTTTAGTATGGAGTTCTTCAGTACTAAAAAGAAAGGATTATTCACTCTGGGAATAGTCGCAGGATTGGGTGCAGCACTTCTGCATTTCTTGGCAATCCTCAAAAACATGCGTTTTGTATAGCCTGCTTTATCAGAGATACAGCCGGTGCTATGCACTTTTCACAGCGCAGAGGTAGTTCAGTATGTAAGACCTGAGGTAATAGGAATTATAGTCGGAGCCTTCGTAATTTCATTACTCACAAGGAATATCGTTCAACAGCAGGTTCTTCTCCTGCACTCAGATTCTTCCTTGGTGTAATAATGATGGTATGTGCCTCGTCATTCTCAGCTCGCCCGCTTCGTATGGTGCTTAGAATGTCAGCAGGCGATATCAGCTCTTACGTAGGCTTAGTTGGGTTTGTAGCAGGTATAGCTACAGGAGCCTCTTCCTTGAAAGGGCTTCTCACTTGGAAGAGCTTACACAGCTAAGAAAGAAAGCGGATATGCACTTCCTATAGTTGTAGCTCAGTAATCTTCGTGCTGTTTTTAGCGGTACCTTCACTTTTTGCCTTCAGCGAAAAAGGACCTGGAAGTATCTATGCACCTGTTATTGCGTCTATAGCTGTTGGTATCCTTATCGGATTTATCGCTCAGAAGAGCAGAATGTGCTTTGCTGGCTCTGTAGAGACATCATCCTCTTAAAGGATTTTTCAGACTTATATCAGTAATGAGGCGGTCTTTTTCCTTGTTATGCTTATCTCACAATATTGCAACAAATAACTTTGCCTTTGTAGCATATGGACCAATCGCCCACGCACAGACTCTTTGGAACATCCTTTCAATGTATGGTGTAGGCTTTGCAGCAGTTCTTCTTGGTGGCTGCCCTCTTCAGACAGCTTGTGCTTGCAGGAACAGGTTCATCCCGATGCTGCTATCACTGTTCTTGGTATGTTCGTTGGTGCTGCTCTTGCACACAACTTTAAGCTGGCAGCCGGTGCTGCGCAGTAGCAGATGCAGCCAAGGGAATAGAGGCATCAGCAGGAGGTCCTGGAATAAATGGTCAGATATTTCGTAGTTGTTTCAATTATAGTATTGTTTTGTAATCGCAGCCGTTGGTCTAAGGAAGGCTGATAAATAGGAGGAAAATGAAGAGATAGATGTAAGAGGCTTATCCTGTCCGGGCGGTCCTATGCTCAAAGAGGCTCTTGAAGCAAATAAGAATGATATCATATAAGATACTTGCCAATGAGGCTCATCAGTTCATCTAAAGAGAACTTTTGCTGAGACCTCATGGGCAAAGAAGGGCGGGACATCAAAAGAGCTTGGGGCAGATATGGAGGTAACTGTAGCTGATGAGACGTGAAAAAGCCGGTTAAGTTATATGTGACTTTTTATACACATACAGAGGCTGTGGCTATGGATGCTGCTGAAGAGGGGCCAATATTGGTGGGAAGTTAGCATCCATACTAGAAAACTTTCCGCAGGCTGTGGAGTGGCTTGGGAATGCGACCTAGGGCTTAGAGCCGACTGAGCAGCTTCTTTCCAAACAGAATATTGAGTTTGAGGAAATGGCAGAATTATCCGCTTGACAGAATGGATTAATGTAGTAAGATTTCTGTCAAAGATATTCTCTATTCAGAGTGGCGGAGAGTGAAGGCTCTGTGAAGCTACGGCAACCCCTGAGATATGGAAGGTGCCAACCTGAGCGAAGTTATACTTCGAGCAATAAGAGGATTTGATTATTTCGTCAAGTCCAATGAGGTTAATTAGAATAAGAGAGGTTATCGAAAGATAGCCTCTTTCTTTTATGAAAAACAATATCTTTACAGAAAAACTCAGTATTATGAAAAAGGAGAAAGCAATGGATAAGTTTATTTTTACATCAGAATCAGTTACAGAAGGACATCCTGATAAAATCTGTGATGCAATATCAGATGCCATACTTGATGCCTGCCTTGCAGAAGATCCAATGAGCCGCGTTGCCTGCGAAACAGCTACCTGTACAGGCTTTGTGCTTATTGCGGGAGAGATAACCACCAATGCTAAGGTGGACTATGCCAGGATTGCAAGAGATACAATCAAAGAGATAGGCTATGATGATTCAAGAAAGGGCTTTGATGGCGAGACCTGTGCGGTACTTGTGGCACATAGACGGCAGTCACCCGATATAGCTATGGGCGTTGATAAGGCATATGAGGCACGTGAGCAGTGACATGACAGAGTCTGAGCTTTCAGCTATAGGAGCAGGAGACCAGGAATGATGTTTGGCTATGCTTCAAATGAAGGTGATGAGCATATGCCTTATGCACTTTCTTTGGCGCATAAGCTCACAAGAAGGCTTACAGAAGTAAGAAAGAATGGTACACTTTCCATATCTAAGACCTGACGGCAAGAGCCAGGTGTCTGTGGAATATGATGAGAACGACAAGCCTGTAAGGCTTGAAGCAATTGTCGTGTCCAGCCAGCACGACGAAGATGTTAGCCAGGATAAAATCAGAAAAGACATCCGTGCAGAAGTAATAGATAAGGTTAGATAAGTCAATGGTGGACGAGTACACCAAGATATATATCAATCCGCACAGGGCGCTTTGCATAGGGAGGATCTCACGAGGGATGCAGGACTACCGGAAGAAAGATAATAGTAGATACCTACGGTGGTGCTGCAAGGCACGGCGGCGGTGCTCTCCGAAGATGCTACCAAGGTAGACAGAAGCGGTGCCACGTGGCAAGATACGTAGCCAAGAAGACTAGTTGAAGCAGGATATGCAGACAAGGTAGAAAATCCAGCTATCCTACGCTATCGGTGGCTAGAGCCTACTTCAGTTCTTGCAGACACATTTGGTACAGGGACAGTGAGCGAAGAGAAGCTGTGGCTAGCTGTAAGAGAGCATGTTGACCTCGTCGCCGGCAGGAATAATCAAGATGCTTGATCTTAGAAGACCTATTTATCGTGGAACGAGCAGCTTATGGACACTTCTGGAAGAATGACATTGACCTTCCTTGGGAGAAGACCGATAAGGTAGATGAGCTTTAAGAAAAATATTAGGGTAAAGAGGAAGCACAGTTTTGAAATCTCCTGTTTGTGGAACTAGGTCTTTTGCATTACCAGTCTGCTTGATATCAGACTTCACAAAAGCCAGTGGCAGATATGAAGTCTTTTTTCTTTATTTCTGTATAATATCTTATGAACAAAAAGGTGAAACTTGATTGCAAAGAGACATTATCTTTTGGCACCCGCACATGCAATACAAAGTAAAATTACTAAATTACTCTACTGAAAGCAGATAGTAGTATACAGGCTGCCCGCCAAAATGTACCTCAATGTCAAGTCCTTTGTAAATGCCTGCAACCTTTTCAGAGAGTGCGTTGGCAGCAGATTCACTCACATCATTTCCGTAGTAAAGGCTGATAATGCTGGAATCCCCGTCTACAAGGTGGTCAAGCATCCTCAAGTACAGCCCTGTCAACTGAATCACATACGGAGATTATGCCTTCATCACCTATACCCATCGATGTTGCCCTGACTGATGGATTTACCGTCAATTGCTGTATCGCGGACTGCGTATGTAACCTCTCCTGACTTAGTGTACTGCAGGGCATCAGTCATCTTTTCGGTATTTTCCTCTACATCACCGTCATTTACATAATTTATAACAGCTGATATACCCTGAGGTACAGTCTTACTTGGGATAACAATTATATTCTTATCCTCTGTAAGCTCCTTAGCCTGATTTGCAGCCAGGATGATATTCTTGTTATTAGGCAGGATGAAGATATTCTCAGCATTTACCTTATCAATTGCATTTAAGATATCATCTGTGCTTGGATTCATTGTTTGTCCGCCTTCAAGCACAAAGTCAACTCCAAGCCCCTTAAATATCTCACTAAGGCCTGAACCAGCTGATACAGCTATAAAGCCGTCTTTCTTTTTAGGCTCATTTGCAGCCTTTTTTGCTTCTTTTTCAGCCTCTTTTTCTCTATTTGCTATCTGGGTAGCATTCTCAATAACTCTTTCGATGGTGCTCTTCACGCATGTTGTCTATCTTCATACTCGTAAGCTGTCCGTAGGTAAGAGCCTTCTGGATAGCAAGTCCCGGGTCGTTAGTATGAACGTGAACCTTAACTATCTCATCATCTGCAACCACTACTATACAGTCTCCAAGTCCCTCGAGATAATGCTTAAAATCAGCCTCATCCTTTGCGGTAAATTCTTTTTCTGACATTATAATGAATTCTGTACAGTAACCAAATTTGATATCCGCAGTTTCGATATCATCAGTGATTCCGGACTTTCCTGATGAAACTTGTGCGGTTGTAATGTTGCCGTCTGCAAGTGGAACTACTTTACCAAGGATAACATCATAAGCACCCTTAAGTACTTCTATAAGGCCTGCACCGCCTGAATCTACAACGCCTGCTTCTTTAAGGACAGGAAGCAGTTCAGGGGTAGAAGCAAGAACTTTTCTCCATATGTGAAAGGACTTCACCAAAGAATTTAGCTATATCGTCTGTTGTGCCTTCAAGCTCAAGGCCTTATCAGCGCCACCCTTAGCAACTGTGAGTATAGTTCCTTCCTTTGGCTTCATTACTGCTTTATAGGCTGTTTCTGATGCTTTGTCAAATGCAGAAGCAAGAACTGATACATTTACATTGTCAGCATGTGCAGTAATCTCCTTGCAAAAGCCTCTTAAAAGCTGTGAAAGAATAACACCTGAGTTACCTCTTGCTCCTCTTAGGGAACCGCTTGACATAGCCTTTGCGATACTTTCAATGGTAGGATGCTCTACCATAATTACGGCCTTTACAGCAGACATAGCTGTAAGGGTCATGTTGGTACCGGTATCTCCGTCAGGAACAGGGAATACATTTAGCTCATTAATTCTCTCTTTTTGAGACTCAAGTCTCGCAGCACCTGCTAGGAACGCCTTCTTTAACAATTGTGCATCTAATCTGGATAGTGCCACTTGTCATCCTCCTTAGTCTACGACTCTTACACCTTCAACATATACGAAGATGTTCTTAACTTTCATTCCGGTAAATTCTTCAACCTTGTATTTAACATTTTCAATAAGGTTGTCAGCAACAGCAGAAATACTTACGCCGTAGGCTACAATTATATGAGCTCAGCAGTAATCTCGTTATTTTCAATAGTAATTTCAACACCCTTACTAAGGTTGTCTTTCTTAAGCAGGGTAGCAAGACCGCTAATCATACTGGAGTGAGGCCATACCAACTATACCGAAACACTCGATGGCAGCTGAACCCGCATAGCTTGCGATAACGTCTTCGTTTATCGAAACCTCTCCAATATTTGTATTTACATATCCTTTCATAAAACCTCTTTTCCATCGTGATAACACATTGATTTTGATGTTTTGTGCATACTACAAGAATTATACCCATTATGAGATAAAAATTCAAGTTTGATATCTGACTTTATTTTTCTGATAAATATGTTATATTAGAGTATAGCGTTTACGCAATGTTTTGACACGAAAGCTGCCAAGATGGGCGTTGAAAGACGAGTTCTAGGGATTGTTGTGATTTTTCTATATTAACAATCACACGGTATATTTTAGATATAAGAGAGAGGATAATGTCTGAATTAGGAAACACTGATGAGAAGGCTTATAAAGAGTATGAATTTTATAGGGATAGTCAATATTCACTTGGTATAGTTATGGTAGTGGTTTCTGCCGTATGCGGAGCCTTTATCATAGTGAGCGGAGCGAAGCTTATTAGGGACAAAAAGGAATAACTTTTAATGGAGATGTTTAATGAAGCTAAGCGCTAAGGAAAAAGTTTTCGAGAATAATTGATGCCATCTCTGTGATGATTTTACTACAAGAAGTATTTGTACGGAATAGTATTATTTACCATAGCTACCCTTGTAACAGGAATAATGGCTGTCCTTTGGTGCGGGGATATGGTTTGGAGCTTTTCTGCGATGCTTGTCGGAGTAATGGATTTGATATGGTGGCAGTCAATGACTCTTACCGCAAATGACCTGAAAGAACAGGGCAGTAAGGAAAGGTATTTGCAGGAAAAAAGGCAAAGAAGCTCGAAAAGGAAAAAGAAAAGGCTGAGGAAAAGGCAAGGAAGGAAGAAGAAAAAGCGCCTATAAAATGAGCCTAAAAGCGAGGTGGAAAAGGCACTTTGCAAGGCAGAAGAAGGTGCCGGTGAGAATGTCAGGATATAGGATAAGCAGCAGAGATAAAATATGTCTTAAAAAAAGTATAAGGCTAAAAAGGACCACAGAGAGATAATCATTGACTCCTCATGAATCTTTGGGACTTAAGGAAGCCCTGCTTATATCTGGGCGGACAAGAAGAAGTATTACTTCCTCATTCTTGGAGATGGAGAGCCTCTTAAGCTTGACTACCCGCTTGAATACAACATTAAGCTTCATTATGAAGTCGGGGTAAAGGCCAATCCTGATGCTGAGTACAAGAAGTTTAAGGGAGTGAGCGTTGTAGCCATTGCCTTTGCACCTTTTACCTGATTATTACCAGAAAAGAACGGATACAGGAACTGCATTTTATAAGAACCTCTACAGGCTTGGGAAGGACATGTATTTTACCAATACCTCAGCTAAGAATGTGTTTGATATCACAGGAGCAGACTTTGAGATTAAGGATGACGTGACTGAGGATATGAGGCATGGGGAGGACTTTAAGAACACTACAAAGCAAATATTCTCTGGCAGGACTGGAGCCATTACTTCCAATGAGTACAAGAATATCATCACAGGGCTTTTTAAGCAGCCTTGCGAGAGCCGATATAAGGTTTGATGACTTCAACAGAATACTCGAGCAGATGAGGAGTATAACTTCATCACCAAGGCTTATAAGGATTTCTACATAGACTAGAGAAAAAATACAGAAAAGATGGCAAAATAGAATAAACCAGATGACAAATCCTTTTGCAGGGTAACTTGCAGAGGATTTTTGTCGTTTAGAAACTACTCTTAGACAAATGTCGGACTAGAGGACAAATATATTCGTTACTAATTTCACAAATAAACAGATTTGAACATATGGCCAATTTTGTGTTTATGACTAAAAATACCCTAAAACACCTTGTCAAGATGTTGATTTTTTATATTATAAAGTATAATCAATGTAACAACATATTCATCTCTGATAAATAGCAGGGTAATATGATAAAACACACTCAAGGAGGAAGAAGAATGAAAAAGGGGCTTAAGAAGTTTTTGGCTCTGGGGCTTTCCACAGTGCTTGCGGTAGGAGCGCTTGCAGGCTGCGGAACACAGGGTGACTCAGGCAAATCAGGAAGCGCAGGAAAGGCTTCGGAAGCACGGCAGGAAGTGCATCAGAGTAGTGCTTAACGATGGTGGCACTTATCCTGCAGTGAAAGAGGGTAAGCTTGAACTTTCCGTATTTACAATGAGCATGCCTAATGTACAGGATTTTGCTACCAATGACTTTACAAAGTTCTTGGAGGAAAAAGACAGGCATCCATATTAACTTTGTGACAGCAGGAAGAGATGAGTATGAGGAAAAGCTTAATCTCCTCTTACAGTCAGGTGACTATCCTGATGTGATACTTGGAGGCGCACCTAACCTTGCTAAGTACGGTGTTAAAGAAGGAGTTATTATCCTCTTGATGACTATCTTACTGAAAAGAATGTACCTAACTACCTTAAGATAGTTGCTAACTATGATATAAATAAGACAAAGGAAGCAGACGGCAAGATATATTCCTTAGGTGGAGTAAATGACTGCTACCACTGCCAGTACGCAAGAAGAATGTGGGTAAATCAGAAATATCTCAAGGAAATGGGAGTTGAGATACCTACTACTACAGAAGAGTTTAAGAATGTATGTAGAAGTTCTTAGAGTATAGAAGGTGGTAATTGCAGTTGCAGGTGCAGCACAAGGGCTGGCATACCCGTATGCAGGACTGGCTTATGGGTTCATTTACCTTTGTACCAAAAGTAAGTCCGCAACCCTTAGTGCAAGAGACTAGTCGTAGTCATACGGTGAGACTAAGAAGGTTGGAAACAGTAGCTATTACAGATGCTTACAAAGCAGGTCTTAAGTATATGAACAGGCTGTATAAGATGGGAGCTATCTATGACGGTAACTTCACTCAGACAAGTGAACAGCTTAGAACACTTGCCAATCAGGCAGATGCACCTGTGCTTTTTCTTTACAGCAGGTGTAAACTCAGACGTCTATAGACCCTGGAAAGCAACAATCGAGCTTTATAGAAACTACATACCTGTAGCCCTCTTAAGGGACCTGAGTGGAACCCAGATAGCTTGGACCATCTCACAACTCAGGCTTTTAGCTCAGGCGGTTTCTGCATAACAGATAAGTGTAAGAATGTAGAAGCTGCTCTTCGCTGGGTAGACTTCTTCTATAATAGTCCGACAGGAGACCTTTGTTCGCAGTATGGCGCTGAAGAAGGAAAGACTGGGTGCTTAATCCTAAGGGAAAGGTTGGCTGAAAATGGCGAGCCTAGCGCTGTGAAGTACCTAACCTCTACTCATCGACCCTCAGAACCACGACTGGCAGGATGTAGGACTTAGAGTTGCTCCTGCTTCATACCGTCTTGGACGGGCAGTTGATCCAAATGTAGATCCCTTATTCACCGGCAGGACTTGAGAAGCTCTTGTTTGATACATCAAAGAACCTTTATGAGCCATACGCCAACAATACAAAGCTCCTCAATCTCTCTGAGCTTAAGCTTACAGATGAAGAGAGCACAGCAGTTTCCACAATGGCAGTTGAGCTTGAGAAGATTATCGAGGAAAACTCTGTTGCATTTATAACAGGAGACCAAGGATATAGATGCTGAGTGGGATAGCTACAAGGACGCTGTTAATAAGGCAGGAATTGAAGAAATCCTAAAGACATACCAGACAGCGTACGACAGACAGACTAAATAGTGTTTTTGCCTGAAATTAGGCAGATAAAGTTAAGGAAGCTGTCCGCACTTTGGACAGCTTCCGGGTACTTTAGAGGACTTATATGAGGACAGGAATTGGATTAGATGGTAAGAAAAAGTTATGCAGCTATGGCACAGTGCTACGATTAGTAAAAGTAACAAGATTAAGTCTGCAAACTGGCAGTTTTGGGTTGTTATAGCCGTTCCAATCATTTACGCGATAATATTTGCCTATATCCCTATGGCGGGTATAGTCCTTGCCTTTCAGGACTTTTCCATAAGGAAGGGTATATTTGGAAGCGAATGGGTGGGACTCAGATATTTTAAACAATTCCTGACTTCAACGAGCAGTGTTTCTGGTTATAAAGAATACCTTGATTCTCAGTGTATATTCATTTTTAGCTTCTTTCCCTGTGCCTATCCTGCTAGCGATAGGTATCAATGAAATGAGGGCTAAGAGATATAAGAAGGCTGTGCAGATGGTTACTTATGCACCATACTTCATATCCATAGTTGTGCTTGTAGGTATGATGATGCAGATGATGGATCTAAGAAGTGGTATTATCAATGTATTTATACAGAAGTTAGGCTTTTCACCGATTAACTTCTTCGGCGACCCTAAGATATTTCAGACATCTCTATGTATGGAGTGGTGTATGGCAGTCTGCGGGCTATGCTTCTATCATTTATCTTGCTGCGCTTTCGGGAGTAAGTAAAGAGCTTCAGGAAGCTGCTATAGTTGACGGTGCGAACAGGGTAAAGAGAATACTCCACGTAGACATACCAGCAATACTGCCAACTATAATAATCATGCTGATATTTAACTGCGCAAGCATAGTGAGCATAGGTCTTGACAAGGTCTTCCTTATGCAAAAACTCTCTAAATGCTTCAGTATCTGAGGTCATATCAACCTCTGTGTACAAGGTGGGTGTGAGTTAACTCCAATATCGGATTTTCTACAGCTGCCGGACTCTTCCAGTCAGTTGTGTCATTTGTACTTCTTGTAATAGTCAATAGGGTATGCAAGAAGATTACAGAGAATAGTTTATGGTAAAGAGGTGATATAATGGAAAATACAAAATTCAGATACATGAGCATAGGTGACAAGACATTTACAGTTGCCAACTATATAGTGCTTTACAGCGATATTTTTGATAGTGCTTTATCCGATTATCTATGATTTCAGCCTCATTTTTCCAGCCCTCAGGCAGTTATTAGCGGAAGAGTTCTCTGCTTTCCTGTAGAGCCTGCCTAAGAGGATATGAGGCGGTATTTCAGAATGCAAAGATACTTTCGGTTTTTGCCAACTCTATATTTTATCTGGTTGCGGGAACTGCTATTAATGTAATAATGACAATACTCTGTGCCTACCCACTTCCAGAAAGGAGTTTAGGGCAAGAGGAGCGGTGGCTATGTTCTTCATCTTTACAATGTACTTTAGCGGTGGTATAGTGCCATCTACATCCTTGTAAAGAGCCTCCACATTATGGATACAAGGTGGGCTATGATAATACTCTACAGCCATGTCTACCTACAATATGATAATCTGCAGGACCTACATAGTAAATTCCATTCCTGACGAGCTGTACGAGGCATCTCAGATGGATGGATGTACACCTTTTAAGTATATGATGAAGGTAATCGTCCCTCTTAGCAAGCCTATAATTGCAGTTCTTGTGCTCACTACGGAGTTGCAAAATGGAATGATTATTTTAACGCAATGCTTTATCTCTACAAAGAAGGTCTTCAGCCTCTAACCATAGTTATGAAGGAAATCCTCATTCAGAACAAGGTGGATTTGACTAAGGTGGGTAATGCTTCGGCTGTAGCAAAAAGCTTCAGGGAATGTCAGAGCTTCTTAAATATTCTACAATAGTAGTAGCATCTCTCCCTGTTATGCTTCTTTACCCTTTGATTCAGAAGCATCTTGTTAAGCTGTAATAGTTGGAGCAGTGAAAGGATAAGTATGGAAAATTATATATTGGAATGTTGCGTGAGACAGGCTCGCATCAGCAATAAACGGTGAAAAGGGCGGTGCAAACAGGTTCGAGCTTTGTGCCAATCTTGTAATAGGCGGAACTACTCCAAGTTTAACATTATTCAGGCGGGTTAGGAAACATACTAACTGCCATGATGTACTTATAAGAAACAGATTCGGAATTTCTGTTTGTATAATGATGACGAGATAGAAGAAATGTGCGATTCAATTAAAGCCTTTGCGGATGAAGGCTGATGGAGTTGTAGTTGGCGCCCTTACTCCAGATGGTGATTTGGATGAAGATGCTATAAAGAAGTTCATATTAAGAGCAGGAAGGGCTAAGGTCGTGCTTCATAGAGCCTTTGATATGTGCAGGGAGCCATTTGCGGCACTAAGTAAAGCTAAAGAGCTTGGGATTGACATATGCTTACCTCAGGGCAGAAAGGAAACTGCGTAGATGGAAGCCCTCTGATAAAAGAGCTGATAGAGAAGGCGGGTAAAGACGTCAACATACTTATAGGAGCAGGCGTCAGTGCTGATGTCTATTAAGAAGGTATATGAGATGACAGGAGGAACCAACTACCATATGTCAGGTAAAAAGGTAATAGACAGCAAGATGGCTTACAGAAGAGAAGAGGTGAGTATGGGACTGCCCTCTCTAAGTGAATATGATATCTGGGAGACTTCTGCCGAAGAGATAGCTAAGGCTGTAAAGGTGTTAAAGGAATTATAGAGATTTTGAAACAGGAGGATATATGTGTTTTCAAAAGAGTTTAGATGAAGAAGATAGAGAGAGACTTAGGCGCAGAATAAGTGAATTAGGCCCTCGATTTTGATTAAAGGATGAGCTGGCGGGCTTAGAGACAAGGAAGATGAGAGACGTAATGGAAGCCTGAAGTATTTATGCCTATATGCCTCTTGGTGACATAGAGGTGACTACAAGGTGGAGACCTTTCTTGATTTTGCAAAGCATGGATGCTTTTCTCTTTAATGAGGGAGAGTTCAAGGGAGCAGCAAATGAAGAAATGTTTTGGAGAATATGTACTTGGCGCAAGGATAAATAATGAGGATATAGTTGAGAACAGAAAAATCTTCTATGACAGGGTGAAGTCTCTTGTCAAAGGCAAGACTATAAATGAGGCTGTAATCGACATAAATTACTGGTGCTCATCAAAGGTAACCTCACAGGTCCACAGACGGAAGAACAGCCAATCCATTGACAGTCTACAACAACACTTATGGAAGATGTGGAGGAGTCCACCTTTTGGAGTTTCAGTAGAAGCGTAGGCATACCTGCAAGACAGGTCTATGTGCCTCTTTGGTCACATTGTGACGACAACCAGCCTGGGTAGAGGTATGGTGTGACGGGAAATGGTACTTTCTCGAGCCTGTGAGCCTGAGGATGAGTTAAATCAGGGCTGGTTCTTAAATGCTTCTGAAAAGAGCTATGATGGTTCACGCAAGATGCTACAATCCTGAGCTTGAAAAAGGGATGTGAATGAAGGATGGTATACCTGGCTGTAAATGCCCTTAGCACCTATGCTCCAACCAGAGAAATCTTTGTAAAGGTTATGAATGAGGCAGGAGAGCCATTTTCTGGCATCAAGGTGTATTTTTAAGGTAATTAACTACAGTATGCTGGGGAGATAGCTGTTACCTGTACGATGAAGAAGGTGTAACAAGACTTAAGACAGGTAGAGGCAGCCTTATAATATCAGCCTATGAAGATGGAAACTACGGTGAAGTCTTAGTGGATGCTACAGAGGATATACAGATAACATTGGTGCTAAGTCCCTGATGGCTATAAGAAGACGGAAGGTTCATTTATTATGAGGGCACCAAGCCTTGTAAACAGTGGAAAGGCTGAAAATAAGGCAAAGTCTGAAGCAAGTGATGCAAGGAAAAAGGAAGAGGCTGAGAAAAGAGCTTATAAGGAAGCAAGCTTGTTTGACAGTCGAAGCGGCTGAAAGGACCATCAAGAGGTTTAAGGGAAAGGACGAGGAGATTCTTAGCTTTGCCCTTCTAAATCCTGTGAAAAACCAGAGAGAATTACAGAGGTTCATATCTGAAAAGCCGGAAATTCCTGACAAGTGGAAGGTGGGGCTGATTGACAGCCTTCCTCAAAAGGACTATCAGGATACGGAGGCAGAGACACTTTTTAATCATTGTCTTTATACTGATGAGAAGTTTTTGACAAGTATCCTCGGGAGATATTTTTATAAATACATACTTTCTCCAAGAGTGGACTTTGAGTGATACGTCCTTACAGAAAGTTCCTGTCTGAGAGATTTGAGGGCAAAAGGTATCGAACATAGATGAGATTAGGGCTTTGTTTAATGAGTTGAGTGATAAACTTAAAGAAAAGCCTGAGTATGAGTACAGCAGCCTTTATAAGCTCTGCTTTAGGGGCCTCAGCATAGGTTATGCAGTGAAAATCAAAGAGGGTGATTTTCATACAGCTTTTGAAGCCTTGGTGTACCATCAAGCTGAATCCCCTAATGACAGGAGGATGGAAGTATATCTGGATGATGGCTCACTGCCATAGAAGAAGAGAAGGAAAGCCCTACGGAAGCCTCGAGCTTGACTTTGAAGCAGGTGTCAATTGGAGCTATTATGATAATTTCAGCCTCTTGGATATTCAGAGGGTGATTTTAAGCCTCATATCTGGATATGGAAGATATAAAGAAGGATGGGGTGTACTTAAGCTAAATGCTGGAACCTCAGGCTTATTACAAGCAACAGGCTTCCAAACGGCAATATATTTTGCAAAGTCTGTAACCACTGAAGTAAAAGAAGGAGAGCATCAGACTTCCTGTGACATTGTACTGAAGCGGGCATAAGCGATATGCTTTCTGACTATCCTATTAGAAACATAGTTTTTGAAAATAGAAGAAAGATAAGACCTCTATAGAGGAGATTACAAAAGATAATAATGCTATCTTTATCTGGCTCTCTGCAAGAGGCTGAGCCGACTGAGCATATCTTTAAATGAGCTTCACGATAAGAAGGATTTGTTTAATAAGCTGAAGACAAAGGTCTGCCTTGTGGTTAAGTCTGAGGAAGAACTTAAAGATGCCAATATAGGAAGGATAATTGGTGAACTTAGTAATAGAGTTATACTTTTGAAAGCTTTGATACAGAGGCAGGAAAGCTTGCAAGGAACTTTATCTTGAACTGACTATACCCTCTTATCTGTGTAGTGGATAAGGCAGGAAAGGGAGTTTATGGAACTGCCGGTTACAATGTAGGAACAGCAGATATGCTACTTAAAATATGTGGTTATTTAGAGGAGGAAAAACTCATGAATCAGGTCATTAAAGATAGGACAGAGCGTACAAAATGGTACAACAGTGCAAGATTTGGAATGTTTATCCACTGGGGCTTATATGCGATTCTCGCTAGAGGAGAGTGGGTAAGAAGTGTATACGAAATACCCTAAAGAAGAGTATGAGCCTTATTTTGATGAATTTTTATGCTGAAAAACTACAACCCTAAAGAATGGGCAAGGCTTGCCAAAGAAGCCGGAATGAAATATGCAGTCCTCACTGCAAAAGCATCACGATGGATTCTGTCTATATGATACTAAGCTTACAGATTTTAATTCTGTGAAAGCACCTTGTAAAAGGGATCTTGTTAGGGAGTTTTTAGAGGCTTTTAGAGCAGAGGGAATAAAGGTAGGGCTTTACTATTCGATAATTGACTGGAGACACGAGGACTTCCCTCATTACGGCGATATGCACCATCCAATGAGGAATAACGAAAAGTACAGTAATGAAAACAGAAACTTTGACCGCTACCTTGACTATATGTTTGGACAGATAAAGAACTTCTTACCAACTACGGTCACTTAGACCTTATGTGGTTTGACTTCTCTTACGGAGATATGAAATGCGACAAGTGGAAAGCTAAGGAACTTATGGAAATGGTTCGCTCCATCCAGCCACACATCATAGTTGATAACCGTCTTGAGGGCAGTGCAGAGGATGCAGGCTCTATCAAGACACTCGAGCTCTACTACCTACTCAGGCGACTTTGTTTCCACCAGAGCAGATGATACCACCTGAAGGAATAAGGGATGTGGCAGGCAATCCTCTTCCTTGGGAAGCCTGCATCACACTTAACAATCACTGGGGATATTGCTCTATGATGCAGCATTATAAATCAGCTAAGATGGTTATAAGAATGCTTGTTGAATGTGAAAGTAAGGGAGGAAACCTCCTAAATGTGGGACTCTAATGCAAAGGGTGAGATTCCGGTAGAATCCGTGGTCATACTTGGAAGAAGTAGGAAGGTGGATGAAGCTAAAACGGAAGAAGCATCATGACTGTGGATATGCAGGCTCCAAAGCCTGAATGGGGAAGATTTACCAGAAATAATAATGTGATTTATGCCCATGTAATGGAAGAACAGGCTGGAGCAATCTGCCTGCCTAATTTTGGCGGAAAGATAGAAGATGCGTCTTGTAAAGGACAACTCCGTTATAGATGAAACCTTCTACTGGAAACTTAAAGGAGTTCTCAGAGCACTCCTTCTTCTTCTTTTCACCTACCGCCGCAGACTGCTATCCTCTCCCGGATGAGATAGATACTGTGGTTGAGATATTTCTTAAGGAGGAATAGATGAGCGTAGTCTTAGGAAATGTAGGAAATACAGAGTTATTTTTGTAAAAGTAAGGGAAAGGGCTATCCTTATGAAGATAGGGTGAGCTCTGTCTTTAAGGCAGGGTTTTTGGATACATTTTTGATGCCTCTTGAAAAGGATAAAAAGGTTCTTTTGGTTGGTCTTGGAAAAGAAAATGTAAAAGAGCCTGCTACTCTATGGAAAATCTCTGCAAAGGCCTGCAAGGAACTTAAAAAGTATAGAGATACATGAATATAGCTTCAATGTAGAGAACTTAAAGCTTAATAAGGAGAGCTTTGTAAACTTTGCAAAGGGGATTTATCTTTCTATAAAGGCAAAAAGAAGCTACAAGATAGATGTAAAGAAAGAGAAGATTAAAGTAGGGATAAAGGGTACAAGCCTTTGATATAATCCCTCTCCTTAAGAAGGCAGAGGTGGTAAGTGACAGTATTATATTTGCAAGGGACATGGTAAATGCTCCTTCAAACTATCTTCACCCAAAGGAATTTACTCGAGGAAATAGCTCAGTTTGTAAAGGATACAGCTATAAAAACTGAGATATTGGATGAGGAAAGCCTTGAGAAGCTGAAAAATGGGAGGAATACTTGGGGTAGGAGGAAGCAGTGCTTTTCCTCCTTACCTGGTAGTGCTTAGATCAGGGAAATCCTAGTCTAGGAAAATACCGCCATAGTGGGCAAGGAATAACTGTAGATACGGGAGGATACTGCCTTAAGCCGTCACAATTTATGGCGGGTATAAGGGGAGACAATGGAGGTGCTGCTGCAGTTGTGGGTGCGATAGCCATCCTTGCAAAGCTGAAGGCTAAGGTGAATGTAATTGCCATTGTGCCAACAGCTGAGAATCAAAGATTGCGCCTGACAGCTATGTGGATGGAGATGTGCTTACATCCTACAGTGGTAGAACGATAGAAGTCTGTGATACAGATGCAGAGGGCAGGCTCATCCTTGCAGATGCAGTCACCTATGCCATAAGAAATGAAAAGGCTACCAGGGTGCTTGATATTGCAACTCTTACAGGTGCTGTAGTAGAATGTGCGGATTTACCATAGGAGGAGTGGTAACGGACTCTGATGAGATGTGGGAGGAGTTTTACAGGGCTTCCCTTAAAACAGGAGAGAAGATGTCTGCGTATACCTTTGGCAGAGACATGAGAAGATGCTTGAAAGTGACATAGCCGATATAAAAACCTGGTGGGAAATTCTGCGGCACCATAACTGCAGGGCTTTTTATCAGAAGCTTTGCAGAGAAGCCTTGGCCTCATGTCGATATAGCAGGCAGCTCTGGGTGGATACACCTGATTACGCTTATCAGGACAAGTATGCAACAGGGTGTGCCGATACCATAGCTGAGTGGCTGATGTATAACGCTAGTGAAGGCTGGGAGATATCTTCCTTGGAATGATGACATAGCAGCATATCAATGGTTCTTAGATTTTTGGAACTATCCATATACAGGAGGAGGTTATTGTAATTATGAATGATAAACAGTGTAAATATTGTGGAGGAGAACTGGAAGAAAGGTACATTCTATGGTGCTAGAAGTTTTTCGTAGCCAAAAGGAAAAAGATTCCTGCTACCTATATGAAAAGGTCTTTTGATAAGCAAGGAGCTATTAGAGTTCCGCCATTTTATTTTCCTCTGTTTGCTCCTAAGAAAATCCACTTGCCTATGTTTGTAGGAATTGTAAAAACTATAATGATATTTTATGAAGCCAATGAAGAAGAATAAAAACATAAGACAAAGAGTTCTCATGATAATTAACGATGACTGGTAGCTAAATATAGCTGTCAGTTCTTGCCTATATATAACTTATACAACAAATTTTGCAAATAACTCACAAAATTTCTCTTGACAAATACCCGTCTTTGACAGCTTTTTTTAAGAAAAAGCCTTGTAATTCGCTATAGAAGCGAGTTACAGGGCTTTTGGAAAAATTCATATATGCACGTTACACTATCTATTTTTTTGTTTGTGAAAAAAATATTCCTCATTTTTATTGGAACTATCTGTTTAGATGTACAGAATCCAAATGCATCGTGCAGTGCATCTGTGAGTTCTGTTCTGGTGTAAATGGGCTGATAACCTTTACCCTCGTACTTTATGAAATCCATTTCCTGAAGGGTAGGAAGTATCTGGTCTATGGTATATTTATTATTAAGTTTCTTTTCAAGATACCTGTATACAATAAGCGAAATAAAACAGGTTATGAAATGGGCTAGTATCCTGTCTTTCCTGTTTAAATATACAGGACGTGCTTCAAAATCAGTTTTCATTATTCTAAAGCATTCTTCAATCTCCCAACGTCGCTTGTTTGCCCTGACTATACTACCCTATGTTGTCATTAAGGTTGGTGCATACAGCGTAGAAACCATCATATTTTTTCTTCATTTTTCAATATATGACTGGTCTATGCTGTTTATGGATACATCTGCAATCTCCCCGTACTTTGTTGTATGGTCGGTTTTTATAAATCGTTTAGGATCATTCTGTTTTTTCCTTTCTATCGAAGAGCGTCCTTTTTCAATCATTTTCGCAGCTCTTTCAATCTGTCCTTTACGCACATAGGCGCTGGAAATCACGGTATTTTAAAGGAGTATGAAACAATGAGCTTCTGTTCGATTATTTGCTTTTCTGTCGCCACTGTCTGTATGGACGATACCTTCCTCTTTAATCCATCGCGATCTGTAGAAAATCTTGTCTCTATCCTTTTTCATTGTCTAATTCTGATATCCTATATTTTTTTGCCGCTTCTATCACCATCGAGAAGCCATCCATCATCAGCCATACACCACTCTTGTAAGAAGTCTTTAAGTGTTTTTGATAGGCTGTGTTGTTATATACCCGCATGCCGTTTTTCGCTGTCGTAGGAATTAAACACCCGGTTTGTTGCAGATGACAGCCCTGAATCTGTACAGACAACAAACTTGGACATATCAAAATCCAGAAAGCATCTTCTTTTCAAGCGGAATCATAGTGGTCTGTTCATTGCGGTTTCCGGGATAAATGCAAAAAGATATAGGAATACCATCACTATCCATAAACAGCCCCATTCCTACTATAGGGAGTGGGCGGTTTTCCTTACTTTTGCCAAACTGCTTATCATCCTCTTCATTGTCGATTTCAAAGTAGAAATTTGTACAGTCATAATAGATTACTTGAGTATTTCGTTTTTGCACTGCAGTGCTGTTTTTTAAAAAATGCGGCTCTGAATATAATCAGCCTCTTCAGCTATCACTGATAATGAGCGGTAAACATCATGCAGTTCAAAAGAGGGTTGTTCAATAAAAACGCTTTTGACTCTTCAAAGCTATTCCTTTTGATGACGGGAAAAGTATTCTGCTGTATATAAGACGTGAAAGTACGTCATTCAGGTCGTACTCGAATGGGTGTCTCGCAGAGATTGCACGGCAAATCTTATGCATGCCTAATTCATAATAAATATCCTGAAGGAAAAAGATATCCGCCATTAAACCTATGCTGTCTCATTACTAACAAGGTCATTAGCGGCACAGAGCTCAATATTAAATGTTGCGGAATCTTCTTTTTCAACTTCATTCATAATACGCACCTGTTCTTTAGCCCAGGCTTTTTGCATCTTTCACGCCATACATCTCGCAGATTTGTTTTTTTCTGAACCGAAAGGTTTTAACAATCTGAGTTTTGTTTTTTTCCCATTGATTCTAACTGTTTTAACAGCACGATAGGTAATTGAATATTTTTCCGGTAGTCCATCCTAATCTCATAGTATTATCCTCCAATACTATTATAACGTATCGGAGTGGAACGTGCAAGTATAAATTTAAGATTTGACATAAGCCATATCTGGCTTTGATGAACCTCATAACGGTTTAGGTTGTCAAACCCGAGTTCCGCCATTTTATTTTCCTCTGTTGCTCCTAAGAAAAATCCACTTGCCTATGTTTGCTGGGAAATTGTAAAACTATAATGATATTTTTATGAAGCCAATGAAGAAGAATAAAAACATAAGACAAAGAGTTCTTATGATAATTAACAAGGACTGGATAGCTAAATATAGCTATCAGTTCTTGCTATATATAATATACAACAAATTTTTGACAAAAATAACTTGAAAATTTTCTCGACAAAATATACAAAAGAGCAGTATTTTATCCTTTGTAATATTGCGACTGAGTTAAAATCTTTATGTAAAGTTATAAAAGGAGAAGATATGAAGAAAAAGAGTTATTATGCTTACAGCTTTGGCTAGCAGTATGCGGAATATTTGCAGGACGTTCTAAGACAGGAACTGAGACTAAATCAAGTACAAAGTCAGTATCATCTGTTACAAAGCAGTGCTGTTTCAAGCACAGCAAGTACCAAAAGTGAGGCCAAGACCGATGATGCCAATAAGTAGTTTAGTGTAGTGTACATTTTCATTTTCCCCAGAGTATGACTGGATTAGACAGTTGGTTGGAGATAAGAAGGATAACTGCGAGATTACTCTACCTCTTAGATAAGGGTGTTGACCTCCATAGCTACTGCTAGCCATTGCTGAGGATATTGCAAAGATTGCAAACTGTGACCTCTTTTGTGTATGTAGGCGGTGAGTCTGATGGATGGGTTGATGATGCGCTTAAAGAGAGCAAAAACGATAAGATGCAGGGTGGTAAATCTTCTTGAAACCCTCGGTACAAAGGTAAAGCCTGAAGAAGTAGTGGAAGGTGGCGCAGGAAGAGGACGAGCACGACCATGATCACGAAGATGCATGACGATGATCACGAGGATAAGACAAAGACCACGATCACGAAGATGCAGACCACGACTGATCATTATGAAGAAGAGACAGAGTATGACGAGTATAGTATGGCTCACTGAGAAACGCTAGCAGTTCTTGTAAATACTCTTGCCGAGAAGCTTCAGACTATAGATCCGAGAACAAGGATTATTATGCAGGTACAGCATGCTGCATATGCTAAGCTTGGAGATCTTGATCTCAAGATACCTTTGCAACCATTAAAAAGGCTAAGGTAAAGACGGTCTTTTTGGAGACAGATTCCCCATTCCGTTATCTTGTGGATGATTATGGACTCAAGTACTATGCAGCCCTTTTGTAGGCTTGTAGATGCAGAGACTGAGGCAAGCTTTGAGACAGTAGCCTTCCTTGTACAAAAGATGACGATCTTAAGCTAAAAAGTGTTCTTGTTATAGAGAATTTGACCAGAAGATAGCAAAAAGAAGATAGTTGAGACTACTAAGGATAAAAACCAGAATATAGTTGTACTTAACTCAATGCAGTCCATTACCAATGAAGATATAGCAAATGGTGCAACCTATCTTTCCATTATGAGAGTAACTTAAAGGCTCTTGCGTCAGCACTTAAGTGAGTAAGAAGACGCTGCTTTAGGCTGTTATTACAAAGTATAGTGTATAGTGTAAGGTGGGTGTCAAAATTGTTTGACACCCACATCATATTATAGATTTTGGAGAAATAAAATGGCATTTATCACTTGTAAAAATCTTGAACTGGGCTATAGGATCAGCTTGTAGCCACAGGCATCACATTTTACGGTTGAGAAGGGTGATTATTTATATGTAATAGGGGAAAATGGAGCAGGTAAATCCACTCTTATGAAGACTCTTCTGAGGCTGATGTAGCCTGTATCAGGAGAAATCATATATGGTGATGGACTCCTTCCCTACGAGATAGTTATCTTCCGCAGCAAGTCTTGCACAAAAAGGACTTCACTGCATCTGTCTGGGAGATTGTGCTGTCTGGCAATCTTTCAAGGATAGGCAGCAGAGTATTTTACAGAAAAAGAAGACAAGCTATATGAGGAAAAATCTTTGACAGGCTTTATATTATGGATCTTAAGAAAAAATGCTACCGCAATCTTTCGGGTGGACAACAGCAGAGGGTACTCCTTGCAAGGGGCACTGTAGTGCGACAGATAAGCTGCTTCTGCTTGACGAGCCTGTGAGCGGGCTTGATCCAAAGGTGACGGCGAGAGTTTTACGGACTTTAGTAAGGATTTAAATAAATCAGGAGGACCATAATTATGGTTTCACACGACTTGGCAGCAATAGAGAATGAGCAGGAAACGTTCTTCACATAGGAAGCCGTGGACAGCTTTTCTTGAAGAAGAAGGATTATCTAAAAAGCGATGCCAGAGAAAGTCTCGGAGCATAGAAGGGAGAAAATTATACAGAAATTAGAAAAATTGCAGTATTATCTTCATTTTCCATTTGTAATCTACGCATTTATAGTAGGAGTACGTTTATAGCACCGTGTTCCTCACTGCTAGGGCGTAACCTTGGTTCTTAAAAGGCTTTCCACATAGGGATGGACTTTCACACGTAGCCTTTGGTGCTATGGCTGTAGCAAGTGTCATAGGGCTTACGGATAAATGATTATCATCCTGCCTGTCACAATAATCACAGCTATCTTCCTCCCAAAGACAGGGCAGAACAGCTCAATAAAGGGAGATGCGGTTATTGCTATGCTCTCGGTGGGAGCCCTTGCTATAGGATACATGCTTATGAATATATTTAACACAAGGGCAATGTGTCAGGAGATGTCTGCACACCCTGTTTGGCTCAACTCATATTTACACTCAGTAAGGAAGAAGTACTTATCTGTATAGTATTTTCCATACTTGTAATGGTCTTCTCTGTGTTATTTTTATCAACAGGCTATTTTGCAGTGTACCTTTGATGAGAATTTCTCGAAGGCAACAGGCGTAAAAGACAGACAGGTATAATCTCCTCATAGCGATAATTATAGCTGTGATTATAGTGCTTGAATGAACCCGGGGTAGGCTCGCTCCTCATATCTGCACTTATTATCTTCCCTGCGCTCTCTGCGATGAGGCTTATAAAGAACTTCACAGGAGTGGTTATATTTTTCCAGCATCCTTATCTGTGGTTTTGTGCAGTTATAGGAATGCTTGTTTCGATTTTAGCATCCACACCTGTAGGCTCAACCATAGTGGCTAGCAGATATGGTGGCGTTTTTCATCTGTGTGTATAATAGGAAAGATAAAAGGTTGATTTGCCACTTTTTGGAACACAAAAAGTATGCTTTAATTAGCTGAGGAGGCTTTTATTTATGAAAAGAAAATGTTAACACTGCTGCCCTTAGCACAGTTATTATGGTGACAGCCTGTGGCAACAATCAGTCGGGAACCTAAGGTGCAAAAGAGCAAAATGCTGTGGAAAAAGGCATATGCTAAATCAGATAAATAAGGAAATAGATGACCAGGTTAGGAAGCTTGAGGATGAAGAGAAAAGTCTGAACAGATAGCTCTGGTTCTTCCTGGTGTGGTACTGGAAGCCAGATAGTAAATCTCAGAATGGTCAGGTCTTAGGGGCAACCTCTGATTTTGAGGCAAAGCTAGAAGCCAGAGAGCAGAAGCCTCGTTGATGGATTGACTACGACCTTGCACGACAATGGGAAGCGACATAGATATATGCTACAGTGTATCTTATGATGACCGATCCTGACCAGTTTGAAGCAAAGATGATTAAGATGAAGGGCAGTACTTTGTCTGCTTACTATGAGCCTAGAAAAGAGTATTATAATTATTGCTTCATCTCAGATGCGGCGGGTGCTGTAGTCAGGGTATTGAGTTTGCTACAAAGGATAAGCTAAAGCAGAGGAACCTTTCGTCCCAAGGATACATACAGACATCGAAGTGGTAGGCAAGTTTGAGACTTATATGGAAGACGGCAAGATGTACTGCCATCTGAAGGACTCTAAAATGACAATATTAAAAATGATGGAAACTAAAGAATGTGATGTAGATGACTTAGCATCTCTTTTTATCAGCAGTTGAAATAAATGTTGGAGGATACAAATAAGTAAAATAATATGTATATGAAAATGTAATAGATAATTATTAAGATCTTCTCAAAAGACTGTAAAATTAGTAAAAGTGGAAACAAATTTTGCTATATTACTATAAATAATTACTTGACAAAGTTATTTTAAAGTGTTATTCTCAAGCTAAGAATAGTAATTGATGTGAGACTATTATATTTAAGAAAAATGAGGTGATAAAATGGATTTTTCAAACGGAGAACTTACAGTAATGGAAATGTTGTGGAAGGAGATTGCGCTATGAAAACGGAGAGATTCAGGCATTAGAATTATCTAAGTTATTAAATGAAAAATATGGTTCAGTAAGACTTCCTGCTACACATTTTGGAAGGCTGCTTGAAAAGGGCAATAACAAGGCTGATCCGAAGCACACATAAAACCACTTATTTCAAGAGATGACTTAGAAAGCAGAAAGGCAGGAAGATAGAAGTATGAGCTGAAGGCTCGATTATAAATGTTTTGTCAGGCATTTTTCAGTGAGAAAAAGTTAGTAGAATTGGAAGAAATGAGAAAATTAATCGACAGTTTTGATGAAGAGGAACATATGGTTAATTTGGATTCTGTCTACGGCCTTAAACAGGAGTATAAAGAGTATTTTTCCCATACTTGCAATTATACTTTTTATGAGGAAAATACTTAACGTAAAAGAGTATTAGATGGGCGAATATTATCTCCAATTAACCAGATGTTTTGTTACCAGATTGGTTCTCTATATATGTGAGCAGTACAGATAATAAAAAGAAACAGGACAATGAGAGACTCTGTAATAATAGAAAGGGCAGTAAAGCGGATGAGTATGAAAGCTTATTTAATCTAAGGAAAGTAGATATTTTCACAATGATAAATAGCTAGAGTCCGGTTACTTATGGGATAATTCGCCCTAAGATAGTGCTGCAAAGCTATATATAAGTAATATCAAGATAAAAGTTATATAAGGTAACTTTTGGGATGGAGGTTTTATGAAAAGTATAAACCAATGAGGTATAAGAATGGAGATACTTTGCAAAGTAGAATAACTGCAATACTCATTTTAGGCAATAAACTAGTTTTTATATTGACATTAAAAGGGTATGAGAGAAAAATTATACTTTTAATGAATGGAAAGGAATGGTGAAATATATGAAAAATATAAAAGAGAAAAATTATATTAAGCATTTTAAGTGTATATTGATGATTGGATGTATTGTATCAATACTAGTATTTGCAAAGGAAAATAGTTCATTTGAGTACTCAATAAGACGGGAACTGAGAATGGGGTAAATTAAACTCGAGGAGAGCAGAGCGGACATCGCAAATTCCACAAGAAATATTAGAGAATATGAATACGGAGGATTTAGTAACAGCTGTTTTGGATTATCCTGCTTTTTAGATATGATGTTCCCATGATACGCATCAACAGGGGATTTGAAGTTCTCGGAGAACATTTTAATGGTATGCGAGAATTGTCAAGAAAAGATGTTTGGCACTATAGTTTATCTAACGAATATAGGAAAACAAAGCATATGGAATTAGTTAACATAAAAATAAAGATGAACAATTTAATAAATCTTTAGAATTGACATATTTAGAAACTATGTTAGCCAGCCTGAGAATACAAAAGATTCTCAGATAATGAAATCAACGAATTAATATATTTAACAAATAAAACTACAAGTTACAGTTAGAAATAAGATTTTATAAGTTCTATATCATTTTCGGGATACTATGAAAGTCTGGCAGAACAACAGGATATTGAATTGTATAATTATGGTTCAATCTGTGACAACCACAGATCAAAAGTAGATGTTATTATTCTACAGATGCAAATGTCTGAATATTATGATAGTGAAAAATATAAAAGAACTATTGAAACAAAATTATCTGGGAGCAACTGTAGTGAGGCAAAGCAAATAGATATAATCCATATGAGTTAGTGTGGAGATAGTCAGTATGTTTGGATGAATGATCCGTCATTGTATTGAAACGATGGGAGTTATACTAAAAGCAAAAATTCACCAACCCTAGATAGGCGAGTATTATCCTGATACACTAGTGAAAATGTAATTGGGTTAAGTGAAATGATGATAAGATCCAAATGGGTCCGCTGCTTCTGGTAGAACATAGTGTGGAAAAATTGCCCATATTTCTTTTATACCTTTTTAGTAGTTAGATTTTACGGAAGATAGAATTTGTAGATCAGGAGTTGTCGCATCTAAGAATAATATATATAAAATATGGCAATTAGCTGAAATATAAATCGGCTATATCTGAACTGCTTCCGTCAAGTGAGACAATTAAAAATAAAAATTTTCTGCCATCAGATAGTTTTTGAACTGGTGGCAGTTTTTATGTTGCCGCCAGATATTGTTCAGTGCTCCGGATTGGTAGCGATTGCCTTATAAAATGTACGAAGACCAGAGGATTGTCGTTGTGGTCACTGATCACATTTTTCTTGTCTACCTAGAAGGAGCATATCAGATGAGTTTAAGCCGTAGATTGATATTTTTAATATTTTTAGGATAATCTAAAAATCAACTTTGTTACTATATGACTAAAAATATAAAACTACTTGACAAAATTAGAAATGAAAGTGCTATTCTCAAGCTGAGAATAATAGACAATGAGACTGTTTTATTTAAGAAAGTGTGAGGTGATAAAATGATTTTTCAAACGGAGAACTTACAGTAATGGAAATGCTGTGGAAGGGAGAATGTCTGGATGAAAAATGGAGAGATTCAGGCTTTAGAATTATCTAAAGCTACTAAATGAAAAATATGGTTTCTGGTAGACTCCTGCTACACTTTTTTGGGAGGCTGCTTGAAAAAGGGGCAATAACAAGGCGGTATCCGTAAGCACCATAAACCACTTATTTCAGAGAGAGCACTTAGAAAGCAGCAGCAGGAGGCGATAGAAAGATTATCGAAAGGTTCGATTATAAATGTTTGTCAGGCATTCTTCAGTGAGAAAAAGTAAGTAAAAAGAACTGGAAGAAATGAGAAAATTAATCGACAGGTTTGACAGAGGAATAATATGGTTAATTTGATTCTGCCTACAGCCCTAAACAGGAGTATAGTATCTTTCATACTGGTGCAATTATACTTTTTAATATGGAAAATGCTCAACATAAAAAGCATTAGATGGGCAAATATTATCTTATGGATGATATTTTGTGTACCTGCTGTTTCCACGCTCGATTTTTAATTACAGTTACAGATTTTGAAAAGTTTGGATGGTTGCTAGGATATATTACGCTCAATGTCTGTTATAAGTGGATCACATAGAAAATTGAAAAAGAGGCAGGTTATATATTATCTCCAATTAACCAGATGTTTGTTACCGGACTGGTTCTATATATGTAGCAGTACAGATAATAGAAACAGGACAATGAGAGACTCTGTAATGATAGAAAGAGGTAGCAAAGCGGATGAGTATTTGCTTATTTAATCTAAGAAGGAAAGTAGATATTTTCATAAATGATAAAATAGCAAGTCCGTACTTATGGGATAATTCACCCTAAGTTAGTGCTGCAAAGCTATATATTTGAAGATGATGAACTGTTAAAGTATGTGCTTATCCACGAGCTGACACATATTAAGAAATGACATAGCTTTCAGCCATTTGAAAAATTTGATTATGTGTATAAATTGGTATAACCCATTTATATTAGGAGCTGCAAAATACATTGAAGATGATATTGAAATACTGTGTGACAAACTGGTTATAAAAAGGGCTGGTGATACTAGAGAACACAGAAAAGAGTATTGTGATGGCAATGTTGAAGCTGACAGAACGAAATGAAAACAGCAGATTTGTATTAAAACTGCACCCTACAAAAAGAAAAGGATAATAGTTATGAAAAATGGAGAAGAAACAGTATTGGGAATAGTTTAGCTTACAGTGGCTGTCGGAGCATCAACGACATCATTTAGGTAGAAGTCAGCAATTGAAACAAATCAGGTAGTAGCAAACGTAGAGTCTTCCTACACTCCTATAAATGAAGATAATAGAGTAGAGGAAAATCATTGAAAAAGAATATATAGAATTAGTGGAAAATCAGGAGGAAATAGTTCCATATATTGCTGATATAAACGGAAAAGAGACTTTAGATGGACTTTAGCCATAAAACATACAGCTTTTGATATGTCATCCTGGACAAGTGCCAACTATGAGTGGGTTTACAATAAAGATGAGTAATATGTCTTCAAAGGGTGGTTTTGAGATTATGAAATAATAATAAAAGGAAAAATGGTAATGTTATTTATCAAAATAGATTTTTATAAAGAGGCTACATTAAGTGTCAAAGCACAGGATGGAAGCAGCTATGAGGTTATTGTAAATAATACTGGAGTAAATTCATTAAAGTATAACATTAAGATAAAAAGATTATACAAGGTAACTTTTGGAAAGGAGGCTATCTATAGAAAGTATAAATCCAATGAGGTATAAGAATGGAGATTGAAATTTAATCGTACCTCTCATACGCTATATGAAATGTTAATAAATTTATGCCTTTATACGTTTTAATGGCGTTAGTTTATAGGGCTAATTGTTGTTACTGTTTATTACGCAACAGCAACGGCAAGCATGGTTTTATATGTGCCCCGGTATTAGGTTTGTAAACGATGAATTAGTAGTAGTTAACATTGTAATATTGATTTGCAGCAAGACTATTTTTAGGAGGTTTCTATGAAAAGATTATTAATAAGTATTATTTTATCTATATTGATAATGTTTAATTCTGTAATGCCGACAATGGCCAATACCACTACTGTAAATGATAACACAATTGTTTCTTTATCAAGCTCAAATCATATGGAAATTTCTGTTATTTCAACTAATGGATATCGAGCAGCAAGGGGTGGAGAAAAATTTTATTAAACACTATGATAATGGTAATGCTATTCAAACGGTACAGGGACAATAGAGTGGTGATCAAATTTATCTACATCATGAAAATGGTAGAGTAAAAAGCAAAAAGTAATCAATGTATCAGACAGAATACAAAAAGTAAATAATGCAGATATTGTCCTCGGAAGTAGTGCAAAAGAGCTGTTACAAATTCTTGGGTGTTTTGGGACATATAATATACAACAAGGAATATGGCAGCAATGTGGAACAAAAAGTTGCTGCATAGTAAACTTACAAAAAGATGATAAAGAAGGATATATAATTAATGGTGCTCTTTAAAGATACTATATCCGATATAACTGGATTAGTGTTTGTCTGTTATGGGAATATTCCTTACGGGTGCTTCTGTTGCTGTTCAAATTGCAAAGGCGATAGTATTACATTACGGTGGGAAAAATTATTGGTGATGCAATAGGAGTGAACTTTACTGAAAATGTATCTGTAAGAGCAAAAATATTATACTTTAAGGGGATATTATGAGCATCTAATTATTATACTGCGGATTCTGATGGAGTAGAAAGGCACGTGCAAAACTGTTTCAAGTAAATGCCTATAATCAGCGGCTGTATGAAGGATTTACACCACATACTTGGAAAGATGGTGATCACCTGGCATCAAATATCTGGACAGCAATTTTTGGAAGAGCTTTTTCCTATGTAAAGGAATATCGTTAGTTTTAGAAAAATTAAAAAAGGGTGTGTGATATTATAATGAATATGAAAAAGTCATTTATCAAATCTGTTCGGATTTCATGGATTTTATATATCATGGACATACTTTTATTTTCTAATAGCAGCTGAATTTTTTCGAAATATGGAACAGTAGGACTGTTTACTAATGACGGGGAATTGGATTGTTTTTTTATTATGGGAACATTCATATTTATGTTTAAAACACTGTAGATGCTCTCATTGTGGTAAGTATCTAGTCTACTGGAGTGATGGTCGTTGTCCGTTCTGCCAAAGACGGCTTGATTGAAATTTTTCTATATCATATGTCTGAGTATAGTGATAAAGACGAAAAGAAAGACTGATAGCAATTATACTTCAGTCTATTTTGAAATTTACTGTGACTACTGAATAGAGTAGATAAAGACTGCTGGTTTTAGTTCTATACTGGTTACAGGGGCAAGGCAGGTGGGCAAGACCGCAATGCTTAAGTGCCTTGCCGAGGGAACATACAGAATTTGTCAAAAAGTGATGGAAATTTCCAAATAGAGATTTCCATCACTTTTTATAATTATACAACTCTCAACTTAAAATTTCATTAGCTCTTTTTCATCATCTACAGGAACTCTTCGCAATATCAGCACCAAGTTCCTGTAGTTTTTCTCCAAAGATGTGTATTTTCCGTAAGGAAGCAGAACACAAAAATTGAACATAAATGGTTCTAATAGGTTCAAAATAATGGTTTTTACAAAAAGAGATATAGTCCCATTTTCAACACTTAGAAAAGAATAAAGTGGCGTTAAGCTTTTGTATATACAGGGTTTGTGCCACTTTTTATATATAAAAACGTTGTATGGAAATGCTGCTTCAAATAAAATTTGATGTTTTTATTGTGTTTTCTACTGCAAAAATGTGCAATAATTATCAAGTATCTCTAAAGAAGACTGTAAAATTAGCAAAGTGGTGTAACAAATTTGCTATATTACTAAAAATAAATAATTACTTGACAAAATTGATTTAAAGTGTAATTTCGAGTTGAGAATAATAAACAAAAAGGTAACTTTTTGGGAAGGAGGCTGTTTATGATAAGTATAAATCCAGTGAGGTATAAGAACACAGATGAATACAGTTTTGAATAATGTTTCGAAAAAAATTTTAGAATAACTAAAAGAAAAGTATTCTATTTCCTACTTATACTTTCTTTGATAATGTTATTGATAGGAGTAATCCTTCCTGATAAAATAGTAGATTCGGGTATTTTTCCATTACATTAGGTGATTATAAATTTGACCTTAGAGCCAGATTACTGACAGGGAGCCTTTGGTTTATAGAGCATGGATAATAATATATGGTTTTTTTATAAAAAGAAGCCTTTTGGAATGGGTAATCATGATTGTTTTGTTTATACCCCACTTAATATTAATTTTAGTTATGAAAGAGTATTCTCATGGCATAGGGTTTATGTTGAGGATGTATTTGGGATTCTTAGCTTTTGGAGCATAGTAATCAGAGGTTAATGTCAATGGAGAGTTAAAACGATCAGATAATTTTTGTAAACGAATGGAGGAAATGAGAAATATCAGTACAATGAGGTATAAAAACGGGGATTGAAATAAATACAAATAATTACAATTTTGTGAAGAAATATTCATTATCGTAGCAAGATTGAACTGATAATAGTATCAAAAATGTAATAAAGATAAGGCTAATTGGCTCAAAGCCGGTTAGCCTTTATCTTTTCATGATGAATTCGTAAGTTAAAATCTAACTTTTATGAAAAATGCCTGCAATACTGCGACTTATTAAAGGTTTTGTATTTTATAAAAACAAAATGTATTGTAAAATGTAATACATTATTGTATAATTAAATAAGGGGTATACAATGATATTTGAGTGGGATGAGAGTAAAGAACGGATAAATATATCTAAACATGGAATTGATTTTAGTACAGCCAGCTCTTTGTTTTTGGTGATGATAATCGTATTGAAAAATATGATGAGTCGCATTCCGATGACTGGAAGATAGATATGTTACTATTGAGAAATAAACGGTATAGCTGTCATTGTTGTTGTAGTTTATACAGAGCGAGAAGATTCTATTAGAATTATATCTGCAAGATTAGCTACAAAGATTGAAAAGGAGGCATATTATAATGAGCAAAAATATTGATGTTAAAAGTAAACCAACTCCAGAGCAAATACAGATGCTTGAAAAATGCAAAAAAATTGCAATCTCAAAAAGATGATGAGTATCCGGAATTTACCAAGGAAGAATTGTCAAAAATTTAAGAAGATTTCTGAGGAAAAGAAAATTGACAGGCAAAAACAGGTAGTGACCTTACGACTGTCAGGTAAGGCTTTGAAAAAGGCTAAATCTTTAGGAAGGATACTACACAATTCTAGCAGAATTATTGAGGGAGCATTAGAAGATCCTGAAATAATAAAGCATTACATTTAATTTGGATTTGTTTTCTTTTAATCTTTAATCTAAAAAAGAAACATTTGATTGGTTAAAAATTGTTAAATATTTCTCAGTGGATTATTTACAAATATTTCTGATAAGAATATTGATAATAATTAAGACTTGATTTACAATATGATTGAATAAGGGAGGCCAATCAAAAATAGAATTATCTATAAGTTGATATTTTACTCATATATGAATAATTATGGAGAGAGGATGATGGCAGAAAAACTACTTTGACACTGTGGCAAAAGGAGTGGAATACCCGGGAGAATGAAAATACTACAAGCTTAGCAGAAGATCTGCTTATAAAAATAGGAGTAGGAGTCAGCACCTTTGGTAAAGGCACTTGAAATAGGTTCTGGGAGCGGATGTTGGCTGTATTACTTTGCAAAAACATTTTAAGAAAATAGACTGCATCGACAGTTCATCAGGTATGAGAAGAATTTTTACAAATAAAAGAAAAGTATTCAGCTGAGAATATTTTTATATATGGTGAGGAATATTTGGACAGTAGGATGAAAAATATGACCTCATCTACAGTCACAAGGCTTTTTCATCATATTGTAGATGTGGAAGGGGAACTCAAGGAAGCTTAAAAGGGTTATGGCTAAGGGAGGAAGACTTTTTCCTCATTGATTTTGTACAATTCCTCCTGAGTTTCACAAGGATTTTCCTAACTTTGACAGTCAATCTATGGATTCTAAGGAAGAAATATCAGATTATTTTCAGAACGCAGGCTTAAAAGCTTGCTGAATATGGAGATAATAAAGACAGGGAAAAAGCAAAGATATAGACTATAATTTATTTTTGCAGTTGGAATAATATATCGATACAGGTGTCAAATACTTTGACACCCACATCATATGTGTTTAAGGAGAATGAGAAAATGAATGATTTTGTTCTGGTTTTTATTAAAGCTTATGATAGATTTCTATCTGCAATGAGCCGTTATCAATTTTACAGGTAAGGGTAACCTTGCACCAAATTCTGCCAGTGACCAGATACAGAACTATGTCCTTGGTGGAATTGTCGGTAGTGATATACAACAAGAATAGGCATATTTGAGTGTCTCCCTTGTTATGCTTGCCTGGTTCCTGCTTGTGACAGGATTTAGGCTATTAAAAGCACAATGTTAGAGTTAAACAGATTATAGACGGGAAAGCACTTATTATTATAAATAATGGTAAGGTAGATATTGAGAATTGCAAGACAGCAGGACTATCAGACATGATGCTGTGAGCATTTAAGCCGAAAGAGCGCAGAATGCTATATTCAGTTAAAAAGGTTAAAAGAGCTGTAGTCGAGCAAGACGGTACAGATTATTATAGTGCTTGATGGAGAAGAAAAATCCTAAGTTCCTATAATCACTGATGGACATCTTCGAGACAGATATCTCTTGAAGTAATCGGAAAAAGACGAAGACTGGATCAAAGTATGAGAGAGGAGGCTTTGAAGAATACAGTCAGATTTTCCTTGGAGAATATGTGGACGCAAGGCTATAGTTGTGTCTTATGAATAGAACTGCTTGAACTCTACCGCCCAAAGTGCACAGCTGTAGCAACGTGTATCGATTGGTGTCAAATACTTTTGACACCAATAATATCATATCACACAGACTTATGAGAAGTCTGAAAGTTAAGAACAAGTAGAGGAGATATTGTGGGGATGAAGCAATTACAAAAGTTAATCTGGCTTGATTCTATAAGGTGGGTTTTACGATGAAGAACCTGTGGAAAGCATGAGGGCGAATGTCCCTCTTTTTGTAAATGAGGTCTTTAGTGTTCAACTGGGCAAAAATCGACAGATGAGAGCGACAATGACCAGGCTGAAATCGAGATAGCGCGGCTACTGCACCATTTACAGAGACTTAGAGAGGTAGCGTCTGTTCCCTGGTACGCAGGCAGGCTAGGCATGACAGGAGAATATCTCATGAAGGCTCCGGCGTTTTCCTGATTTACTAAAAGATATTAAAAGACGGTAGTTAAGGCTTATAAGCGGTTACTGGAGCAGAATTTCATTTTTACGCTGACCTAAGGAATGGTGTAAAACTAAACTACGGTAAAAACAATCTGATTAGTAACATATTAAACTGAGGAAATGAATATAAAAAGAAATAGAGCTTGAGGTGTTAAGAGGAGAGCTCTGGCTTTAACCATTTATCATACCGAGTGGTTTCTACGCTGACTGTCTTGTGATTACTGACGGGGTTGAGAGTCTTTCAGAAAGACACTGGGAGATAATGGCTAATTTTTATAAGACATCATTGGAAAGTCAGGAATGAATACCATACTTTGTACCGGCTTTTACGCCACCGCTTGATACCGAGGGTGGAGAGCGCACCGCGGTTCAGCTGGTGGAGGTTCATAAAATAATGGCAATTTCTCATACTTTAACTTTGATATGCAGAGATTTATTGATATCTGTCTTGAAAGTGGTATAGAATACTTTGAGATAGCCCACCTTTTTACCCAGTGGGGCGCAAACGCCGCACTCCAAGAATGTATATACAGACGGAGAATTAAAAGAAATTATTTGGCTGGGGAGACAGATTCTAGGTGAAGAGTATAGTGACTCTCGGACTACCTCTCCCTCACTAAAAAGCTTGATGAATGGGGACTTAACGGCAAGGGTGTTCCTTCATCTCTCAGACGAGCCTGATGAGAAACTGACAGAAAAATACAGCAGTCTAAGGAAAAGATCGCTCTTTTTATGATTATCCTATACTAGATGCTGTCAAGGTACAGCTTGTGGAAAGAGGAATAGTTGACAGGCCTGTCCTGGCAATAATCATCTGGAAACCATTCTTAGAAAATAAAGTTAAGGGGCTTGACTTACTTTGCTAGTAGCTCAGGGTGATAAAGGTTCGAACAGGTTTATGTTCGGCCATCAGTTAGAAACAGGATAATGAGTCCTTATCTACTATTTTGATATAAAGGGCTCTTGCACTGGGGTATAATCACAACCCCAGTATTCAATAGAGCATATCAACCCTTCATGCGGTTGCACTGACGTAGTAGTTTGCAGGCGAGATGCCCTGTCGTATATCCGGGTATAGACGGAAAGCCGGAGGATTCTCTTAGAATGATGGCTCTAAATGAGGCTCAGGACTATAGAGCACTTGTAAAATACGAAGAGAAGGTGGGAAGAGAAGAAGTGATTTCTCTGATTGAGAGGCTTTTTGGAGGAAGCTCAGTCTGAAAACTATCCTGCAAGTTATAAATACATGAAGACTTTAGAAAAACAACAAATCAAAATTTTCCACTTTAAATACTAAAAGTCCATTGTGTATAAATAAAAATCCATTTAAACTGTTGACTGACTACAGTTTGAGGTGGATTTTTATGTGATATACATATAAAGCAGGGGCAGCCTGTCTTTAGGGTACCACACATCTCAAAGTGTGTGGTAGAAGGAATAAAAGAGAGAGAGATGGCAGATGGCTTAGGAACTGTTAACGAGATGGCAATACTAAAGATAATGCAGCTTACTGACCTGCATTTTCACCAATGATGATGAGGCAGACCACTAAGACAGTAGAGCTTGTAAAGGGCGGGCACTTAGAGATGAAAAAGCCTGACTTGTTATAGTTACTGGAGACATGGTATACGGCAGTTATAATCTCGAATTTCGCTTTAAGGTCTTTGCCCTCTTACAGAGGAGACGTCCTGGACCTTTGTATTTGGCTAGATCACGACTCTGAATGGGACATAGCAGGAAAGAACTCCCTTGAAGCAGGAATGAAGCTTAGAGCGTAGTGCACATGACGCATGGCATCTATTGATGGGTAGGTAATCACGTAATTGAAAATCAAGAATAAAAATAATGAAATAAAAGCGATATATTTTGCCATTGATTCTGGTGATTATTTCTTGTAGAAAAGGAGGCTATGCCGCATCACAAGAAATCAGATTGACTGGTATCAGGTGAAAGATTCGTGAGCTTTGAGGAGTAAACATAAGGACTCTCAGCCCTTGCCTTTCAGCATATAGCTGTGCCTGAGCATCAGGAAGTATTCAAATATGAGAAAGTACATGGAGTAAAAGAGAGAAGGAAGCGGGGCAAATGAGATTAAATGCAGGCTTCTTCTATGCTTTAATTGAGGCAGGACACTAAAGGGACCTCTTTGCAGGAGACCATGTCGTACCGATGATTACTACGGTAACTCACGCATTACCAGGTTATGGGAAGAGCAGGAGGTATGGCACCCTACGGCGCACCCTGACCGATGCAGGGAGCAAGGCTGTACCAAATGAAAATAGTACAGAGAGCTGAAAACCTATGTATATGAAAATGGCACAGTGATTAAAGGCCTTGGTGCTATGAACCGCTGTGCAGAAGAGATGAGAGCGTAAAATATAAAGGTATCAAACTTGTTACATTAATATCCGCTGTGATTATGAGCAGGACGGAATCAATAATTTCTTTCAGAAAGCCTATGATAGTAGAAAGATATGTTCTGAAAATCCTGACATAATCTAGCTTTTCAGGAAGTTCTTCCACACGTTGCGGTATGGATTAGGAAACCTTTATCTGACTACTACTGTAGTGGCTGTAGGACGAAGTGAGGACTTACGGGATGAACAGGAGAGGTTAGCCTTTAAGAAGGATAAGTTCAACCTTGTTAGTATGGAGACCTCACTGATGTCGAAACTCCTTATGTGCCAAAGCAGGTATAAAAACAGAGCACCTGCCCCTAGAGTTAGCTACAGAGGCAGTCTTATATGACCTGGTTGAAAAGAAGATGTTCAGGCTTCAACACCCACCTGACCACGAAGGAAGCGAAGCAAGACTCTGGGACTGAATCAGCTGCTAAGAAAGCTCGAGGCAGAAAGCCTTCTCTGATATACCTGTGTTATTACAGGAGACTTTAACGCAGGAGCCTGACTTGAGGAGATGAGGGTCTATAATCACATCCGGCAAGTATTGTGGACTTAACGAAGGACATCGACTTTTACTCCACGATTATGGCAAAAGAAAAGAAAGATACTATATATTTACATGTAACTATGATGTATTTTGCAAGAGCACTGTAAAATGGGCTGAGGAAAAGGACGGGGTTTTTCTATCCGACCATTATCCTATAGAGGCTGTGTAATATATCTAAGGAAGGAGGCAAACTATGGAAAACTGTAAAGCTAAAACAAAAGAGCCTGAAAAGCAAGCTCCTTCATTATTAGCCACTTTATGTGATGCTCTGTCCAATATATATTATATCTTAATATGTTAGTGTACAATGGCAGCAATGTACTGGCATTTTACGAATATCTTTAAGAAGTGGAATCTGGGAAGGATTTTAGGACTTAGGTATTTTGAATCATGAGAGCTATGATGCCTTAAGACTGATTAAAAATACTCTGACAGTAGGCTTCATCAAGTGTATCCCCTGAATTTTGCCATTATTCTTGCTCTTCTAAATGAGCTTAAGAACATGAAGTTTTAGAAGGCAGCCAGACAATCACTTATTTACCGTATCTTCTCAAAGGTAATCATAGTAACGATGATTCAGGCAGTTGCTCGCACCTAACAACGGTGTAATCAATCAGATTATGGGCAGACTTTGAGGAGACGGAAGTACCTTTCTTCCTAATGGATGCAAAATATTTCCTTTAGAATTCTTTTCAATGGACTTGGGAAATCTCAGGCTGGGATTCCATTATCTATCTAGCAGCCATAAGTCAGGTGGACACCTCCCTTTATGAGGCAGCTCAGATGGATGGCTGTGGCAAGCTAAAAGAGGATGTGGCATATAACACTTCCGGGCATTAGAGGAACCATAGTCTTCATTATGGGGTAGGAGGTCTTCTCTCGTCAGGCTTTTTGAACAGATATATCTCGCTAGAACACCTGGAAATGGTGCATTGCTGTGACTACACTCTGATACTCTAGCGGTGGAAGTTAGTAGGCAGGTTTGCAGGAGGCCGGCTCAGTTTGGATGCAACTGCTACTAGGAGCTCTGTCTCACAGGTCTTGTAGGTGGCCTTGTCCTGTGATAGGAACTAACAAGATGTCGAAGAAGTTGACAGAGTCAGCTACCTTTGCACATGTATTCGCTGATTATTGCTATGTAACACGGGAATGACAGGGAATAAAGAAAACATACATAAAAGAGAGGGTAGTAGTTTATGAAAACAGCAGTCTCAAAAGCAAAAGTTTTCCACTTTGCACCAGGTTTGGCAGACCTCGTTGGTGAGATATGCTCTGCGCCTGTGGCAATTCTTGAGGTAATAGTGGAAGCAGTGCAGACGCGGCATTGCACCATCAGCTTAGGAAAATGTCATCCGCGGCGTCATACGGCGGATGGTAAGCTACATTCTACCTGGACAGCGTACATGGATCAACATCCGGGCATACGGTAGATGAGACGCGGCTGCAGTCTTCCAAAGGACTTTCGACTGCTGACACCTGTGGATGCAGGAGCTTACAAAGCGTACTGTAGTCAGTCAAACATCCAGCATACACCTGGATACTGCGATGCTACAGTGCACTGCGTCACAGCTGCGGCTTGAGGAACCATTCCTGATGTAATCACTTTTCTATCTGGATGACTCCACAAGACCGGTCTGGACTCGTCTTAGAGGCAGCGAAAGAGGGAATGTTGCTGACAAGCTTCCAGCTGGTGATGGAAGAGACTCTCAGGGTTTATAAAAATACACTAGTGAAGAGGGCTATCTTTCCTAGGGCGGCTACGAACACCTGGGGACTCGAGAGGAGTTGGCGATGCAGTCTATCTTCTTCACATGAGAGATTGAAAGTAGACTCGTCTCTGCAGTACATCCCTCGGGATGCCTATCTTGGAGGACCTTATATCCAGAAGTCAATTGTAGACGAAGTTAGGAATCTGATCCCATGCTTCGATCAGAACTTCGGAGAGTCTTTCTACAGTCTACTTGTAGAAGATGCCAAGAAGCCGGATTTAGGATGACAGCATGAGTGATGTATAGGCGGCCTGGGACCGCTAAGTATCAGTGGCTCTGTGGTTCTTTTGCTTTCATTAGCAGTGCAGGCCGAACTGGGGAGTAGCGGTAGGGCTCTCTTGGTGGAGACAACACAGAGCAAAAAGACGGCAAGATTAAAGCATAGAGGCTGAGACTGATTATGTATATGACCAAGATTAACTCTGCAAGAAAAGCTTATCAAAGAAGGACTGAGAGATCCTGGAGTATTTATACAATGGATCAGACACAAGTGCGGAAGAAGGAAGCAGAGCCACAACTCTGCTATAGTCGCAGATATACACAACTATAAAGGGCATTATTTTTCCAGACAAATGACGTTCCTTTAGGACCTCTTTGGTCAAATGCATCAGGAGAGAGAATAAGGGAGATGTTTCAGCCGCAAGCACTTCGCGTCTGGCGGCTACTCCTCTCACAGGCGGAGAATCCTGAAGAAACTCTTTAAGTTCTTTGATTATTTATTCACTTTGCTGCGAAGGACAGGCTTTAATGGCGAGTTACTGGTGAGTAGAAGGCTTCATCATGATAATCCGTGAGGACGGATAGCGCTGTGTCTACTGAGGAAGCTATCAGCAGTTTAGCATATGAGGTGATGTAGAGCTGTTGACCTCAACAATGTTGGTGGTGCTGCTTTTGGTGGTACACCAAACTCGCAACTCTTTGAGTTCAGTGCTTACCAAATGTAAACCCAATTGATAACTTTCGTGAGTCAAGACCTGGTCCAGGAAGCGGTTCAGCATTTAAGAGAAGTGTGGAGATAGCTAAAGAGCATCCACGGGAATACAAGGGGTTGCACCCGGGACCTAAGGCCACAGCAGTACGAACCTCAACTTGGGACTTAGAAGATGTAAAGGCTCAGATGGATTTCACTCAACTATCAGGAAACACTCTGTCCAGGCATTCTTTTGCCAGGATGACGCTGAGGTTAGAGTCCATAATCGAAGCCTTTAGAAATCAGCTCAGTCAGCGGGAAATGACCAGTTCGATAGGCTAAGCTTTGAAGAGCTGGTTGCAAAGAAGATCCACAGTCAGATCTGCAGTTCTATTAGATTACTGGTTAAAGGGCAGGTACAGTGAAATATGGGAAGCCAACTGACAGAATAATTACGCAAAGAAGAATAAAATAAAGCAAAGCTTGAGCAGAGTAATACAGGGCTTTGTACACGTGTAATACTTGCACCTGCCTTGTGATTATTTTGCCTTGCATGTATGTACTTGCTCTTTCATTAAATGACGTGCTGGATGCCTGCAAAGGGAGGTATATTTCTTCCCGAGAGCATTACTTGAGAACTCTGCTAGCAGGTCAGTGATGGAAGCATTATGAGAGGCCTATCGTACACTATATGAGGTGGTTATAGAACGCTTCTAACCCTCATAGTTACTTCACTTGCTGCATGTGCATGAGGATTATAGGAAGACCTTTCCTGCGTAAAGGTTATAAACTATCTACTACCTGTACGATGCTTTTGACTGGAGGAAGGATTCCTACCCATGTTCAGCGCATCTTCATCTGATTAACAATTTTTGGGTTTATGTAGTACCTCAAGTCTTGTCGCGTGACCTACCCAAGCTTATGATGAGGGGCTTATGACGAATTCCAGCCAGCCTTGATGAGTCTGCAAAAGCTTCTGACGGCTGCGGATATTTTGGGAATTTACGGCAGGATAATACTTCCTCCATCGCAGCCTCGTAATTGCGGTTGTGCCTCTATACAGCAGTAAACCATTGAACGACTGGTTTTTGCAAAGTGCAGATTTCCCACACGCCTGCAAGCAACGAAATGGCCGGTACAGACGGATTAGCTGAGCAGATGGTCTGGCAAGGGCGGCGTATCAGCATCACTGAAAGGATATAGCCATAGAGTGTGGCACAGGCTCTGGCACAGGGGCAAGTGACAGTTACTTCCGACTCCCTCAAAATGGCTGCCATGCTGTTAAACTGACAGGTACCTATTCTTCTCATTATCCGTTGTATGCAAAAGTGCTTTATGCAAAGCGGTATAATGAGTAGGAACAGTTAAAGGCTGAAAAGTGATATTTAGGATTGTGGAAGTGATGATGCAGTCTGTATGGGTGTCAAAGGTATCTGGCACCTTATCATTTAGTAGAGGCCCATGCAGAACAGCATAGCGATACAACAGGCGCAAAAGATATCTGGTTGGAGCTGCTGTCTCTAAAGGCAGGCCCTTTATCTCTGAAATGATATTAGTGCCTCTCAGGAAAATATATGAGAAAAAGTGGGATGTATATGTGTTGACATTGATGTAAACATCGATGAGGTGGCGAGAGGCGGAGAGAGGTGATCCGCCCTGACGGACAGGAATGGGAAGTAGGAAACATCAGGAAACCTGTATAGGAGAGGGGAGCAGCGCTCTTTGCCTTAAGACTGGTAGCTGGACTAAAAGCAGCTTTAGCAGTGTCGTGATGATTTATACGGAGACTATATCAAAGATACACTTTAATAACATACGATATAGATATTGCTTCATACATAACCACTAAAAGATAAAAGAAATACAGGGACATCTCTCAGCTTTACCAATAAAAATGACGAGATCTTTCGTCCTTACAGGAGGAACCAATGGATGATTATGAATGTGAGAAATATTGTATTAAGCAGTGAGGGTTGGGCTTGCACTACGTCCATCTCTCTGGCTATGGCGGGAAGGGACCCATGAGGGCCCATCTACGCACTACTAAGGAAGATAAAGGGAGGAGACTTCTCGCCACTATTTCATCGGATGTAGGCGATGACAGCAGAGAGAAATGGAAATAAGATATAAGGATATTTTCCATATCTGGACGTGTACTTTTATAGATCAGGAAACAGAGGCAGTCCATTATAGCAGGAAGTCTCACCTGGCAGAAATGCTGAGATTTTGCAAAGTAGGCGCTGCATGGCTGCAGCTATAAAAGCTAGGCTCAAAAGGCTCTATCGCTCGTTGCATCAGGAGGGCCAATCCCATGGAAGATATGGATTTAAAGGTAGAGGCCATCGATACAACAGCCGGGCGACTCCTAACGCAGGCTTTATCTGAGCGGATACCTGGCAAAAGGAGATACAGGTCTCTACACTTTACATGCATGTACCCATTATGGGTGCAGCGCACTCTCGCTATACCTGGGTCTTGGTGGAACATGCAGCCTTTTCCAGATCTCAGCTTTATTGAATGGAATGACTTCATGGGAAAAGAGGCAGAATATGAAGACTGCAGTCACGAGGCATGGAGCAAGAACAGTAATGTTTATCAATGGACTACTAAAAAGATATAGATTTGGTGCACATTGAGGAAGATTTGTGTTAGAGGATATAGATTACAAGAAGCTTGGTATTATGAGAAAGCTCTGTAATCAAGCTAGTACAGAAAGAGAGAGACTAAGGACTTCAGCTGTCTATATGTGAAGATGTGAAAGGAGGCCATAAAAGGAGCTGACTACACTGTTGTTACGCTACTCTTAGGGTGGGAGGAGACCATCTGCTATAGAGTAGATGGGTAAACTGGTAGTCACTAAAAGGATGGGTGCATTAGGTGGGGAGACTGCCAGGTGTAGAGCCGGACTCTCAATGGCGGTTAGGACAATCCCTGTCCCTCCTTGACCACCGCAAGCTTATAAAGCGAATACAGCACCAAATGCCATTATGATGGAATGCTCACCAATCCGTCAGGTCGCGTAAACTCAGGCACTTCAAAAGGCAGGATATGAGAGATGTGATTAGGTATCTCGCGATGCGCCAAGCAGCTGCAAGTTCAGGATAGCATGCAGCTTGGAGTAGAGGAAAAAGACGATATGTTGAGTTCTACATGGATTGAATCATCTATCACCAGATTAGAAGCGTAAAGAAGATAGGAAAAGAAATCTTTCACCTGACTCACTTAAGGATCGATGATGAGTTCCTGAGTGAAGTGGAAGAAGCCAAATAAAGATGTTTGATGCATCAGGATTTGACTTGGGATCTTGGACTGCTTCCAAACGAGATATCTGTTTTACTATTATCTCACAGAGAGAAGGCCTTGTTATTATGCTCAAAGTCAGAGGCGGCGAGAGGAAAGAGCATTGAAAATAGTCGTCCTGCTATGGATGAAAGAACTTGATATAGCAATGGATGCAGATGGCCGAGGCAGAAGAGTGCTTCAGACCTTTCTTTGCTCACTTTGCTGGCAGCTTTGTGGTAAATCATACATGTCTGCGAAACAGCGAGAAAGAACAGAGCCCTGTCTCCGGCTGAAAGGAGAGCCGAAGTACCTGACGGAATGATATGCAGGAGTTATGCAGTCGACCGCATAGAGGCCTGCAGTCAGAAGAGGGAAGGTACCTTGTGCTGTCTGTGAGAGAACAATGGCAGCATTACCCGAACTAAGGGATGAGGATGGTGGTAGTCACCTGCAAAGTATCAAAGAATGGAATTGAACCAGTGAAGGTAAAGCTGCTGCAGTGTTACCTGAGGGATTGGGTATGGTTTAATAAGTTGCTAATAAAGAATCCAAGGGAGAATCTTGTAAGTAAAGGCACATGAGGAAGGATTCCGAAGAGGAAACCGCCATAAGAGCGCGTTATGCAGCATCCTCTCATAAGCAAGCCTTACCTCACTCTGCAAAAGAAGCTATTAGAGGAGTTATGAGGCAGCATACGATAAAAATGTTTAACTAACTAAGGAGGAAAGCTTATGCCTTGATTTTGAAGCATCAGGAAAGAGTCACACAATTTGTTGAGCAGAAATAGGAGAGAACAGATATAGAAACCCTAAAAGTGGCTGTGAAGGAACCTGACTGGTACGAAGATGACGGAGTGGTAGGTACAGGACTGGCTAAGGGTAACTCTATCAAAGGTAAGGTCAGAGGTTCCAGGTCAAAGAGCTATGATTAGTCTGAATCATTGCGCGCCAAGACAAGTATACCTAGGTCCTTTGGAGATGAAAATGTACTTGCATTTTTGACTCAATGGTACCCATAGGAGTCAGTGCTAAGGAAACGCTTGAGAGTCTTTTATATGTAAATGGAAAGCCTTATCACAGGGGAGTGGACGGCAATCACAAGGAAGTCTTCTTCAACTCTCAAAGAAACAGGAAGAGAACTGATTTAAGCTTTAGAATATGGTCCCAGTCGACCTTAACGGGAGGCGCAGGCCTCGTGAGATGACCATGTCCATTGACTAGGGCGAGAGTTTGCGTGCGTGCTGGCGGCAGCAGATGAAGTTTCTACCACTGCTTAGCTATGGCGGCACCCTGAGACCCGCCTGACTCCCGCTGAAGAAAATCATAGCATAAGTCTCGTATCTTAAATCAGGCTGGTAGAGAGGCCCTTCAGACTTGTTGACTTTTACCACCAAAAGAGTGAGGCCTCACTATAAGAGTTTCTTCTGCAGACCGCCCCTGACCACCTTAGACAGATTGTGCGGGACAGGGAAAACCCGGGAGTAAATGCTTGACGATAAGCTATGGCCCATACTCATATAGAGATGAAATGCTGCACAGGAGGCCCAGACATTACGAAGGAGAAGACTGCCAAAAGGCCATTTTCTACAGTTAACAGGCTATGGAAAAGTGTCGAATACATATTCATACAGACACAGCCTCAGCTATGACCATCTGAAGAGAGGACTATCACTGACCTCTCTGAACATATCGTGACGGGTAGCTAGCGAGGGCAGATAGTGAGCTCTCCAGGTACCATGTGGGTGCAGTAGGGAATGCGTGACCGCAACCCCGCATCAGGTGGACTGCATCTAGTGATGATACTCGTAGGTGGCTCTTCAAAAGAATTTTGACTCATGAGAGTGAGGCTTTCTTTCGTGGCTACCTGACGTGGCTGGCTATTCACTGGGCCCCTGCCTCGAGATTCTCAAAAATCAGGTGTCAAATACATTTCATGACTACCATGACAAGCTGGAATGCATACCAAGAGACTTCCTTTATGACACCTTTATCTAGCGTGGAATGGATGGAAGTAGAGGTAACCACACCATTTGTAAACTACAAACTAGAATTATTAAAGTGAGTGCAACCTCACACCTACAACAGCGAAAAGCAGGCACTTATGCGATAAAGGGCATGGGATACCATTACGCAGTCAGTGCTGAAACAGAGACTCACTTATATCTTATGGATTTGGTGATGGCGTGCAGTGGTCGACCAGAGAAATGATTAAAGTGTCTAGAGGCTGCAAAAGCTTATGCCCGCACTCCAAATGGTAGGCACAGGAAGGTCATACTGAGCACTTTATAGAAAGTTATATCTGAACACAATCCAAGGAAAATCACTTACAACGTGGCATCTCCCTATCTGGAATGGAAGCCCCACCTTGACTCCACAGGAACTACACCCTCAGGGCTACAATCAGAAGATGAACCGTTTTATGGAGTAGCAGCTAAGGGAAGAGGAGATGCTGCGTCGTTTGCTGAAAAGCTAACAAAGCCTTATAACAGAGAAGAATTCTGTGCCTGGAGAGGAATAAGTCCTCTGTGAGACTGGTTCCACGTATACGTTCACGCATCAACAGGAGGGTATAAGGAGGACAGCCATCAGAAGAATATGAGAAAGAGCCTTAAAGCATATTGAAACGCTGCTAAGGCTTCACTAGGCTATCTATCACGTAACTGGAGAAAGAAAATGCCTCTCACCCTCTTTAATCAGGCAAACCGAAAGAGACAGCATTGTAAAGATTCCTGCAAGGGACGTGAGACGTGAGTGCCACAGACAGTGAGGAAAATATACACTTCTAGAAAGCACTGTAGATAAAGTGGTGAGCAGGACCACGTATATGTGAGAAGGACTAAGGCGCTTACTAGCCTTTAGCACTATTACAAGACGGGCAAAGCTAGCATAACGAAGCTTCATCCTTTACAGAAAATACTGTGGAAACGCCTACTACATTAGTGTCACGGTGATCAAAGGAAGAAATCGTAAGACTCTATGATAAGAGCGCAGACAGAAGTTATAGACACCTGAGGGAAAGTCATGCTCAGCATCTTGAATGTTGAAGATAAAGCCTCGCTGCTTTGATGCCTGGGAGCTTGGATCTCACTATCGACCTTAAAAAGAGGAGATTCATTGGCATGGCAATATCCAGTAAGAACTAGAAATTGAACTTGAATACTTCATTCATTTTACCTATACCGGCAACAACTCTAAGATTATGCAGCCCTCTCTGCCTCTACAACAACGAGTGGAGAATAGACTAAGACAATTGTCGATTGGAAAGAGAGCCAGAAAGATTCTCAAAACCGCATTCTCTGTCGACATAAGAGGAGCGTTTCGCGATGGCGATGCACAGGTAGGAAATATAAGTAAGACCCATTACAGAAAACTTGCTTCACTGAGAGTATTGCTAAGTTTGGTAGTGCAAGCTCCTTAAGTGGGCTGACCTCAGAGACCAGGCTAGGTGTGGCTCTTCTTAATGACTGCAACATACGCTATGACACTGAAGGGAAGATACTATGAGAGCTGTCCCTCTTAAAGTCCACACAGACCCTGGACTTCACGTGCAGACTGCATTGCACACACAGAGTTTTGCACAGCATCTATCCTCATATGGAAGAGTGGGTATAACCAGGTCTTGAAGAGGAAAGCTGACCTCAAATTCACCCGTGGGTTGCACCTGAGGGTGCATCCGCTCTTGGTAGCGAGAGTTTGATACGCTTTGATGGCATGTGTGTGCTTGATGCGCTAAGAAGGCTCAGAAAGTAGACGAAGCTTTATGTGTCAGTTTCGCTTCCACTGAAATTCACAGGCAGAAGAGAAGATAAACCTTGAATGATAGGCTTAAGTCGTTAGCTGGAAATAGTGGAGTCTGAATCCATGTAAAATCCTCTGGGAGGTGCCAGACAGCTATAGCAGTGTAAAGTGAAAGCCTTATGAAATTAAGACAATATCATGCTAAAATAATATGATAAACACCGTAAAACATTCAAAACAATATTTAAGGCGAGGTGCATATATTTCGCTCCTAATCAGTCTTGTACTGATTATTCTGGTCAGTATAATACTGTTTAGAAATCTTGAGAGCACAGCTGAAAGGAAGAGCTCAACTGCCTCTTATAAACAGATTGGATCTGCACATCAATATAAAGACGAGGCTTCAACAGACTGAGAACAGGTGTACTTGGTATCCAAGAATACAACCAGCATGCGGAATAGCTCTGAAATCCTCGGATTCCCAGCATATGTAAAAGGGGAGTTAATTAGTGAGGAGATAGGTCTGTCTCAAGAAAGGCAGAAATGAGAGTAAAATAGCACTGTATGAGCCCACACCATGCTGGCAAAGGCGTGGATATATTTGATTTGACAGCATTACCTCTACCTTAGAGGGCGGAGGGAAAGAGCGTTGCATACTACTATAATGACCAGAGAAGGGAAGTATTCACTGACCCTCATGCGAGTGGGAAAAATACCCAAAACAGGCATGGCGTCTCTGGTGCATATTCATATCTACGTGCGGTGCGCTCCTCAGTGCCCAAAAGCGACCTTAGGGGCCGTTAAGCGGATGACGAACTAAACGTGATGTTCTTCTTCTGTCTCGGTGAGTGGAGAAAAATGGCAGGCTTTTGATATCATGTCTTTCCTGATGAAAGAGGGAAGGTACTTTTGCGAAACTGCCATCGATAAGAGGCAAGGAAAGAAATGCTTGAGAGCGAAAGCCTCAAATGACGAAGATAATTAAGATTAATGGCTATGTGGTAGTATAGACTTTAACTTTGACAATCTGAGGGTTAGTGCATGTTCTCAGCCTTTTGACAACAAAAGACAGTGTAAAGCAAAAGGAATAATATACTAATCTCTTCTTCTTTCCCTGTACCTTTTGCCCTTATAGGTTATCGCCCTTTGGCAGCATGGGCTTTGATTTGCAAAGCTGTTTCTCAAAAGGGTAAACCTCGTGGATTGCAAGTTTTAAGATGGCGGAAACAGATTTGGGTGTGAAAGAGCTTATCACAGGCGGTGATGAGATAACGATTCTCGATGAGCATTTCGGCCAGGATGCTTACTGCATGCTGAGTAAGTCTCGCAGGACTCAACTCACATGTACAGGGGTTAGATAGACTGGAACTAAAGGACCTTCAATTTGCAGATCATCCGCATTTTCTAGTACAGTAACACTTTGAGACTATAAGCAGTATCGCTGCGTGCATACAAGAGCATTTATTATAGGCGATATAGCCGGAAAGCTTGGAGAAATCTTTGGGCCACAGCACAGGCCACACTAGTGCTTTGGACTTTCACTTGAGGTGATGAGCTACCCACATAGAGAACTATATTTTCACACAGAAAATGGTGGCATGGAGATAAAACTTGAGGTATTCTATGATGGAGACTGGAGACTAAGTCCGCCTCGTTCTAAGGTTTATCACTGCAGCCTATAATTGTGAAATCTCTATCCTACACAGAAATCGCTCCAAGGGCCAATGGAGGTATAACAGAAATCCGCACCGGAGATTTTAGTAGAGAAACCTTATTATAAGAATTTGAAAGATGACGGATGAGTATGGATGCAGTAGTAGGTAGACCATATAAATCATCGTTATTAACTTAAGAATGATGAAAGTAGATGAGAACCCAGGAGTTGGAGTTAAAAATGTGAAAGCAAAGAACTGGAAATTTAGATGTACAGTGATAGAATACGGCGTATAGGCTTTCAAAGCTCACCTAATCAGGGGCAGCAAGCTAGTATCATCACGATTCCTGCAAAAGAATCCAGAGTGGGACTGATATGTATAAAATTTTAGTTATGAGATGATGATGACCTCCTGAAGACCAGGGAATTAATAGCACATAGGCTTGAATTCCTTAATTATGCGGTTTGATGAAATACTTGAGAACTTGAGATGACGGAAAGGTCTGCACTTAAAGAAATTGTAAATGAAGTAAACAGCCTGACATTGTAATTACTGACATATCCATCGCCTGAAATGGACGGACGTAGCTTTGCTGAAGAGGCAGAAGGAAAGGGAAGGTACTTAAGTTCCATACTTCCCAAGCGATATGCAGAGCTTTTCTGATGCCCCAAAAGGCTGAGGTCTCTTGGTATATCAGGTATCACTTGCTTTAGCCTGTATCTAAGGATAAGCTAAAGGTGCGTGCTGACAAGGCTGGTCCATGAGCGAAGAGCAGAGAAAATGATTAAAGGAGGCCTCCATTCCTGCAAGGGGATACTGGCTGGGCGTAGGCTAGATACCTTTTTGAGGAGGACTTTAATCTTCTTGTAAACAGTGTAGATAGTGGAACTATCCTTATGTGAGGAAAATCTATCCCCATCTTCTAGTGTCTGAGAGAGGAGTGCTCTGTCCATACTTTACAGCTTTAGCACAAGTATAGCATACACGAAAGCAGGTGCTTGAAAACAGGAGCTTCACCTCAGGAGAAATGACCTTAAGGTTTCCATCAAACAAGTGTCCTCGCGAGATTACTACCAAGTCGGCATGCTGATTGCAAATAACGACCACATAAAAGTGAACTCTTTATACTGCTGTCTTCCAAATGAGGAGAGATTAAGAAAAGAGACTCTGAGAGAAGATATAGAAATTATCCAGGCAAATGTGCTTGTGAATATATAGATATAATGAATATTACTCTTTCGGTAAGGAGTGCGTGAAGCTCGCTAGGCATAAATGAAAAGAAGAGTCTCAAATGCGAAAAGCCCTCAATCAGGTTATGCTTTTTGGCAGGAGCAACATTTACTTATGTATAGATGATATGAAGTATGTGGCTGTAGAGTTTTCTTCTGTTATCGGAGCTTAACAATCCGAGATCTGGCGCAGGTATAAAGAGAAAAGAGATACAATGGCAAAGGCGAGCGCGGCTCTTTGAGCATATTTCTCGTGCAAATGGATGGCTGCTGTAGCAGATACGGAATTAACTATCTAGAGTTATGTAGTAGGGTAAAGTCAACCTCTTTGCTGAGAAATCTTCTGCTGATTATGGAGGAGAATGATGTTGCAGCCATACTCTTCAGCTTTCTTTTCTGAAGGTCGGGGAGGCTTTGCAGCCATGTAGTTATGAGTCAGAGAGGAGCCGACCTCAATCATAGAAGTTTCTGAAGGAGAGGTGAGACAAGGAAAAGACAGCGGATGAAAAATCCTTTCTGCAATAGAGCTATGGACAATACTTTGAATAAGGATGTCATATAAATGACATCATTGGTGGAGATATGACCTATCAATTATTTTTCTGCCCTTTCTTTAAGAAAAAAAGACGAACAGTTCATTTATCAATTTTCTAATGAGCTGGTGATAAAGGCTGCCAAAGACCATCTGAAAACACCGATGAGAGTGTTATAGATATATTCCAAAAAAGGTGGTTATGAAGACAGCCGCACTTTTAGGTATTGTTAGGAAAAGCCTGAGGAATAACCTTCTTGCGGCCAAGCCAGAGACTTAGGATTCAGTCAGTTATGTAGTAACTTACATTAGTGAATGACAGGAAGTGATGTAAGATATTAACACAGTAGAGGATTTCGTACTTATTAGGAGGCTTTATGAAGAATCAGAGGGTAAAGGGAGAGCTTTAATTCGGGCTTCTTTGTAGGTCAGATAACACATAACCATCCGCTCGCTGCCTTATATGCGCAGTGAGTTGATATTTGTCTGAAGCCAAAACAGTACTTCCGTCATGGACATGTCTTGGAGGAAAAATGAAAGAATTTAAAAAGAGGTATGTGGCATCAGCTCGAGAAAATGATGAGAAGCACTGACAATCAGCTCTCCATAATATGAAAACAGAGATTCATTTTATATAAATTTGGCTGATGAGTTCATAGGCTGTGGTTCATGGGAAGCAAAGGCTGAAAGGCATATGGTTTTTTCTCCTGTTATCGAGGGCTGTATAATGCCCGAAAGCTCTGAGGAGTGTTAAAGGTCACTGTACTTGAAGTGACAAAGATGGATGAAAACCCTATGGAGGTGGGCGTTAAAGCGCAGAGAGGAGAGCGATGTATAAGAGGCTTGAAACTCTCACAATCATGCCTTCAGTTGCATCCGACAGTTTCAGCTGTAAGGAATTGCTTGGAATTGAGGGTGGTTGACAGGTGGATGCTCGCAAATCGCTGGCATCACAACACCCTACACGGGACATTCCCATTAATAAAAAACTTTAGACAATGGGGATTATAAGACAAATGCATTCACGGTATGGAACATACGACTTATTATTTATTGTTATCCTTCTGTCTGAACCTTCCCTGGTTCAGCAGTTTTGGGACTGATTGACTTTTAAGCTCGAGTTTTGTTTAACGCTGCCATATTGAGTGGAGTTTTGCTGGGATTACCATCTTTCTTTGGCAGCACCTCGCAGCGATGCAGGTTTGAAATGGCGTGAAGGACTTTTCTGCTGTTGACTATTGAGGTATTTAATAACCTGAGCCTTTACACGAAGTAAATGAAAAGCGACCTCTGGTGGAGTGAGTCAACGCCAGATGCAGCAAGAGCTTGCAGCGACCCAGGAGATGTGATTTGCACGGTCACTGGGACATAGAACCAGGCGACCTTCGAGGAGGTATGGTGATATTGAAGCAGAGCTATTCCCACGCCATAGTGGAGGACTTAAAAGTCAGTGAATAAGCCTAGGCGGGAAAGGTTCGAAGGAAGAAATTCTTCGGAATAAGTTTCTTTTTGATGCTAAAAGCCTGGCTTTTATTTGTCCTGGAAGATTTGGCAGATATATACTAGTTTAAGAGGCAAAGAATATTGACATAAAAGGAAATATCTGGTGAATGAAGAGGTATCTTGACTTGACGAGACCCATAGGGTGAAGAGATATAATCATACCTAAAGCTATATATTAGAGACACGACATAGAGAACTTGGTTTGCATCTGCCCGTAAAGGCTTCAAGAGTAATTATAGGGTTGAAAAAGAGTGTCTTGTGCATAAGATGTGATGATGACATTGTTCCTGTGTGCCGCACAATTACACGAAGAAGACTAAAGAATAATCACTTGGAATACCTCTGATTACGAGCACGAATTTAGAACCTCATCACAATGCGAACAGGTCAGATTACAAATAGCGAAGAAGCTAAACTTAGGAGAACGTATAGAAGGCAAAGGGTACTTCCAGCCGTGAGTGGATGTTAGAACAGAGAGGTTTGGAATGAATGTTGATTAAAAGTCTGGACAAGGCAGTAATAATGCCTGTAACCTGACCTTTGTAATTGTAGTATTCGCTATAGGCACTATAAGGCAGGATACAATCATTTATAGCGTATTCCAGCTTAAAAAAGCAAAGATGATTATGATATTTATATCAAGTGAAGATGGGTGGCAGGTGCTACTTTTACACAGATAATGATATGAAGAAGGGAGTACTCTTTCTTTACAGGAGAAATCAGTTGAAACAAGAGATGAATGAGTATAGTTCATACGCAAAGACAAAGTGAAATAGGTGATGGTAAATTAATCGGTTCATATTATGAAAATCCAAAGAAATTCACCTCTTTATAGAGTACTGCCGAAATTTACGCAGCTTTCCAATCGGACACTCAGGTGATGAGACTGTACAAACAGGAATATATTTTTACCCTTGAGATATGAACCATCATATGGAAGGTGAATAAAGCACTGAGGCATTTTTGTGAAGTCCGGATATCAGACTGGCTATTTAGATGTGATTCCGATGATGGTTACCAGAACCCTGTGACATACATCTTCGGCAGTGTGGTGCAGAAGTGCGCGCTGAGGAGAACCCCAGTCTGGCAATTCTTTGGCAAACAGGAACCAGTCTGCATTTCGTAGCGATTCTTAGGCAAAAACAGAAAGAGGGTATTACGATGGTAAAAAGTGGCGTTATGGAGGATGTTGACGTTGTTTAGGCGCCGTTTACTACCATACAAGGCATTTTAATGAATTGAAGTAAAGATGTATGTAATAGATAATAAGAAAATGATGGTGCCCCACCTGTATATGGCAATGGACATAGTGCAAAATGGTTAATACAGGGATACTATTTTGAAATGAACTGGTATAAATTTATTTAGTGTCGCAACATTTTCTGATTTTGACTTTGAGAGATGGAGGTGACATAAAGTTGGACTTTATAGACTCCGAGCGAGCCATGCATTCTAGCAACAAAAAAGAGGCGGTATTAAAACTGTATAAGCAAACCAAATCGGAGTAAGTGAAACTGCAGAATTTAGGACACCCAACTAGAAAACACTGATTACATAATCATATGAAGAAAACATCCACCTAAAAAGGCAAAAAACAATCCAGTGAAACCGCCCATCATCCTAGAAACTTTTCATTAGATGTTAAACTTATTTACCATCGTTAGCTGAACTGGGTGAGGAATATAGGTTATGTATCAGACGATATTGATAGAAGAGCCAGCATATATCAATGGTGTTGATACTCCGGAAAAGAAGGTGCACAGGGTCTTATGAATAACAAAACATTCTATCAGAAAGTTGACAGAAGGAAGCCTTCTGTACCAAAATAATTTTATCAACAGAAGAAATAGAAAACATTATGATCGTTAAATGCAAGAGATATGCAAATGTGGAGATAGAGCCATTCTTGAAGAAAGTCGAAGAAATGGCCAAAAGACCCCGGTATCGACCAAACAGCTTCCTGTAACAGAAAAGGCAGTGATAATGATGCCATAAAAGACAAATACTATCACCACTGTTACATGTTACAAATATCAAAAAGCAGTTACTATTACTGCAAGAAAGCTATATCACGTAAAGATAATGAAAACCAAGGACTAGGGACAAAGGATTACATGAAGAAACAAGAAGCGATATGGATTGAAGATCGAGCATCCTTAAACGAGAGAATATGGTTGGTTTTAGAAAGATAATTAGACGCACATGCGTGCAGAAGGTTTAGCAAAGATTAAAAAACAGTCAGGCCGATAACCCTATGTTGGTGAGATAACCCTGCCGTGCCAAATAAATTAAAGGGTGATTTTATCGTTGTAAACCTAACGCTAAATGGTTGACAGATAATGAGTTTGCCATTCCCTCAGAAAGTATATTTTCTCCACAGTGGATTGTTTTGACGGTTTATTAGTAACTTGGAACATTAAGAATATCGCCTGATGCCAAACTTGTTAACAAAATGCTGATAATGCCATTAGCAAGTTACAAACCCGGTGATAAACCTATCATACACAGTGACAGAGGTACACCGTCACTGGCTGGATTAACGAAATGAATAATACCGGACAACAAGATCGATGTTTAAGAAAGGTTGCCCCTGACAACTCAGTTTGTAAGGTGTATTTGGCAGATTAAAGAACGAGATGTTTATAATACTGATTGAGTGAGTAAATTCTTTCTTGAAAGTTTATAGATATATTAAATAATTATCTATTTGGTATAATGGAGAAATACGAATAAAAATCATGGTGGACAGGCGGAGCCCTGAGTGTGGAGTACCGACGGTTTAGTAGTTTGTTAGTCCTAAATCGTCCGCACTCGACCATAAGACAAGTCTGCAGACCAGATAACAGGGGTGGCACCCCTAAGATAGGATTTTCACCAGAATATATACAGGTTAAAAAGTGTATGTCAATATAGGGTGGCTAAGCCAATCAATGTCTTTTACCACCGGTTCTATTCAGGCAGGTCCATGAAGAGCAATGGCGAATCTACCAGACCAGTCAAGTTTCGGTATCGGGTATTCATTTTTTAGTTGTCAAATGTGGTTAAATGTTCTTTAAGGAGGGCTGTTGTTTGGAAATATGCTTCTGACGGTTGGCTATGGTATGCAGAATAAGCGATTCTACAGCATTAGTTGCGGAAGGAATAACCTTTCTAACAACGGAAGAAAACTTGGAAAAATAGGAGGAAACAACATCCCAAGTTATCTTTCCAGCGTTTCATTGCGTTAGATAGGGTTTTGCGTCCATATTTTCAGTCACCCGTTCCAGTGCCACCAGGAGTCATCAGGAGCCTCGGTAAATGGCTCCTCAAATCTGTCGCAACAAGCTTCCTGTCTATTAGTGCAGGTACATGTCAATGGCTACACGAAACCTGATGAACACATACTTTCTGATACTGTTTTAGGAAAGGCATGCCCAATGGCCTTTATACCGGTGGTGACCATCAGCGCAGATTACAGGCGATGTCCTTTACCTCTGTTTTTAAGCTCATTTAGTACAGATAATCCAGTATTTTGAGCCATTGCTGTCACCGACGTATTGCCAGCAATTTCTTTCTTTTCCCCAGCATGAATACCTGCAAGATGACATAGGTGTCGTAAGCTTCCTCATTACGCCGTTATCACGATTGAATAGTGGATAGCATCAACATAAAGGATCAGATAAACTTCATCTAATGGCCTGTTCTGCCAGCTTCAATCTGAGGTGATTTTATCTGTTACATCTGAAATGAAACCTTCAGACGTCAAAACCATATGTCCTATTGTCTCTGAAATCTGCCTTTGTTGTCATTCCTTTGCATATGGTTAAGGATCTTCTGGTCAATGCCTGAAATGTCTTTCTGACGCTTTTAACAATCTGAGGCTCGAAAGTAGACTATGATCCTGAGGAACTCACCTGACCTGACTGCAATAGCGTTGTTAACCATCTTAGGCTTATAGTCGCTTTCGTAGTCATCACTTTCATATCTCTCTGATTTACCATATCGTGATGTTCATCCATTTCTTGCTTCCATCATCTCTTCTTTAATGGTTCCACTCAACAGATCTTTAAGTAAGTGATCCTGGAATGCTCAGCCAGTGCCTAATATCATACTTTTGAAGCACCGTTGATTGCTGATCTCAGGCTGGTCATTTCAAAACTTGCAGTACCGGTTCTTAATCTCTCTCGTTATAATCAAAAGGCCTCTCTAGCGATTTATATCTTTACTCACAGAAGACCCATTGTTTAACAGCTATTTACAGTTATAGTGTGCCTACATACGGCGGACGATTTTTAGGACCAACTAAACTACTTCAATCCTCAAAATCCTGTCTGTCGGCAATCTCTATAGGGCCCATATATCCCAATGATATTCGTGTTTCACTATACCAAATAAGATAATTATTTATCATATCTATCAAACTTTTGGAAAGACTCTACTTCCACTCCACCGTGCATTACAAAACATCTCGTTCTTTAATCTGCCAACACACACTGCACAAGTTGATGTATCGTGGAGAGCAGCCTTCTTAGACATCGACCGTGATCCGGTATCATATCGATCTCGTTCAATCGAACTCAGCTAACGGTATTGTACAATTCTTATCACTATGTATGATAGGTTGGAGTCACCGTCAGGAATTTACCAATGAGCATGATCTCAGCATTTTCTGTTAACGTAAGTCTTTGGCATCATAGATGTACCATAATGTTCCAAGTTGACTAATAAAACCGTCAAAACAATCCACTATTGAGTACATGATATACTTTCTGAGGGAATGGGCAAACTCTGTTATATCTGTCAACCATTTAGCGTTAGGTTTTGCAGCAGTAAAATCACCCTTTGACTTTATTTGCACGGCAGGAGTTATCTCACCAGCATAGAGTTATATTTGGCTGTGTATCTTACTTTCATTAAGCCTCTCTGCACGCACAATACGTCTCAATTATCTTTCTGAAACAACCATTCTCTCGTTTTTAAGGATGATGAACTCTTTCCTGGATATCCATACGCTTCTTATTTTCTTCATAAATCCTTTTTATCCCAGTCCTTAAAGCTTTTCCATTTATTTTACTGATATAGCTTTTTGCAATAGTAACTGCTTTTTGATATTTGTAACTTATGGCAGGAAGGCAGTGAGTATTATTCTTTATGGCATCGATTATCACTGCCTTTTTCTTGTTGTTGAGAGCCGTTTGGTCGATGCCGGGGTCTTTTTAATACATTTATTGTTTCTTTGAGAATATCTATTCCATTTGCATATCTTGTATTTGTGATCTAATGCTTTTATTTCTTTCTGTTGATGAAATTACTTTTAATTCTAGAAGAACTTCCTTCCGTCAACTTTCCTGATGGAATATTTTCGTTATTCATAAGACCTCATTGCACCTTCTTTCTGAGTATCGCTTATACCCATTGATGCATACTGGCCTCATATAACCAATATCGTCTGATACATATTTTATATTCTCACCCAGTTCAAAGCAACGATAAATTGCATTAAGTTTAAGATCATAAGGATTTCTAGGATGATAGGGCGATTTCACTGCGTGTTAATCTGCGCTTTTAGGTGATGTTTTTCTTCATACACCCAGTTATAGTAACTTGTTTTCAGTTGGATCCCAAAATTCTGGCGCAGTTTCACTTACTGATTTGGATTGCTTATACAGCTTTTAATGCCGCTTGCTTGTTTAGAATAATAAAAGTCCTTCAGAGCTCTATAAGAGGTCCAACTTATGTCCGCACTCCTACTCCATAAATGCATAACGTGGCAATTACATAAGTCTCAAAACAGGCTTTTGTTTGCTGTAACACTTTTTGTGTGATAATTGTAAAAATGGTGATAACATACTGTAGTTTAATTTTTAATCTAGCCTATTATATTTTCAATGTATATAACCAGTATTTTATATGCTGGTTTTAAATAAAAATAATTTCACGGATTCAGCTAGTAAAAATAAGGGTGAAAAATCTTATTTGTGTGAGATTTCCACCCTTTTATCATCATAGAAGATTTTATTTACAGATTTTTCATGTTTTTAAAAAGAAGAACAATAGTATTTTTATGTAAGATATTCCTCCAAAAAGCAACTTTTTAACTTAGGCTTTTTACTATTCAGTTATTACATCTTCTATCAACTTACATTATATCTTTTCGGTTTCGTATGAAAAATGTTTCTGATAAAAACCATTTTTGTTTTTTATTACTATTTCTTGCTGTTATTAGATGTGATGATTTTTACTTTATATTTATATCCGCTTGTCCAAATATTTATCCCTGTAAGTTTGGTATCAAGTTTTTCATGTTCATCTGACAACTCTTTGCATTTTCACTTTCTAACACAACCAATTCACCATTAGTTCCGTTTTGTATTTCTATTTTTGTTAAATCTTACATCAAAAATTCAAAGGATTTTGATATATTAAATAAAAAGTTTAGTGAAATAATCCTCAACACAACAATCAACAATATTATCAATGTTTTTCTTTTTTATTTACATCTCATACACCCTCCCTGCGAAGTACTCTGCAAATTTAAATAAAGTATGTCCAAGTTCCCTCATATGAGAGTAGTATCAACATATCGCTCTGACTTTGTCCAGTTGTCGTTTACTTTAAGGTACATTTTATTAGACTGACCAGATTTCTCATAAAAATGTAACCATAGTATGTTATTGTGTGATTTACTAAGAACCACTTGTAAAACTAATGGCTCCAGATTCATTCCCATCAACTTTTCTTTTAGAGTGTTATTTATTGAGTTCACATCCCAAAAGAAAACAGTCATTATTTCCACTACCTGAATATCCATAGTACTCTACATCAGTAGCAAGGTCATCAATATACCATAACATTGTTCCAACGCTGAGTGTAATATCCCTTTGTCAGTTGTCAATCACTCTATTAAATAGAGTGTTAATTTTTAGAACTAATTGATGAATATCCATGTGTTCTATGACAATTGTCACACTGCAATTATAGTGTTGACACTTATATTTTCTTCTCCGTCCAAATTGAAAACCTGATACACACAAACACCCAAAGCTGTTTTAATACCACTTGCCACTTTCAAAGACGGCAGTTCAGATTCTCCTAATTTTTCAGCATAGCACTTATGAAGAATTTTTGCAAGTATAAATAGCATTTTGACCTCTTTTTATGTCTTAAAACGAAAGTGACATATTAGAAAAGCAGATGCAAAATTATCTAGTTCCATAACTATGAAAAGTACAACTTACTCAAAACATAACGTTAAAATCTGCAAGGTGCGTTATACTAAATCATCTTTACTTTACAAAACAAAAATCGTGTAAACATTATGTATAGCGGGTTACAACAATTTTTATGTTTGTCACGGTCTTTAGTATTTTATTTCTGTTCTTGCAGTTTCTGAATTGTTTTCATTTTGCTTTTTGTTATTACTGATAGTCTAGTGAAAGCCGCTTATTTTGTGTACAGTCATCTCTTCTCTTTACCCTGAAGCCAGTTAAAAATTTAACTTTCACGAAATGCCTACAATACTGTGGCTTATTAAAAAGTTTACTTTTATTACACCACCGTAAGGTGAAGCTATATCGTGATATAGTCCTAAAACAATGACTTCAGGAGAAAAAACAGTAATCATAACCGTCACATTACACTTTCGAAAACAGTAACATAATTGTCAAATATACAAACGAGCGAATCATTCTGGCGAGTGGTCTTGCTGTCGTAGAAGCTCTGCTTGGCAAAAGCAATTTCAATACTTAATCAGATGGATGTGACTAAGAACCGTTCCCAGCACCAGATTAAGAATGGAGATATTATCCTTACGTACATTGGCAAACCGTATTATGAGGCTGTGCATGAAATAGATGATGACAAGGAGTTTTATAAGACTGCCCTTGATTTACGAGGAGTATTCCATCCGATGAGACTCTGCCAGCGTATGGACTACATTGAGTTGTAGCAAATTAGCCAATAGTTCCTTGTTTGATTTGATTAGACGATAAAGAGAGTGAAATAATTTGAATACGAAAGATTTTATTAAAAGAATGTTCAACACATAGGAGGAGGTGTCTTGATGGATACACACTATGTAGAATCCAGCAAAATGTCTAGTCAACTGGCTGCCCTGTCAGTAGACACTGAGTATACAAACCTGGAACCGAAATTCTTCCATAGTAAATGAAAATACCATAAAGATTATGAAAGAACTGTTTGCAGAGTTGAAAAATAATTAAACCTGTGGTGATGATGAACGGGAACTTGGATTGAAGTACCCAAAGGAACAATAGCTGACTTTGGAGATTATGAGACAGCAAAAGAATATGGTGATGTTGAAAATTATGAGGAGTTTGAAAGGTAGTGAAAGAGAGTACCCGATGAGTGTACCGTATCATCTTGTTACATTAGAAAAACGATGGATATATGGCGGTATTTTTAAAAACCGAATGGTGCTTGAGGTGAATCCGCATTTGAAGGAAGAACAATATGACTCGATTTGGGGATGCAGTCAATCCGTTTGTAGAATGGCTGACAGCATCAGTAAAAGTGCTGCATTAATCAGATGCAGGAAGGCACATACAATGAGTATGTGAGAAGACTCACTAACACCGGAAAAACCTAACTGGTACAATTATCAGAAATGATTACTGGAGGGCGTTTCCGGAGGTTACAAAGGAAAATTATCTGAAAAACCCTTTTCAAAAATCTGATTATGATGAATTTATCAGACTTATGGATGGAGTGAAAGATGATCTCGCCAAATGGTAGGTTGGAAACAATGACATCAGGATTGTTCTTTTCATTGTTGTGCATTGGGATATGAAGCAAAACCACTTCAGGGATGCGAGTTGCTCCAAAGCGAGCAGTATTTGGAAATGATGCCGATGGGCGAGATGAAGGTTTGTGGCATTGATGAAAACAGTTCGAGTGCATTTGAAATGATGGCTACAATGATCGGCTAGCATACGGAGGGCATCCGTGGGAAGTATGCCGGGGAGGAAATTCTACCATTATGTTGACCTTTATGTGATGAGGGATGAAAAGGATACTATTTTTATACAGCAGGCAAACGATGGAACAGGTCAGTTGAGGCTGCTCTATTTTATTTTGTCAATATATCGGGCTGGTTATCCGGTTACAATTGTGATGGAAGATGCAATGGCGGATAGGTTTCTGTGTTGACCGTATCGGAATTGTACCCTGCTGGTGTAATCCTCGAATTACTGTGAGTCATATTTTCCGGGGAGAAAATTCTTGACTTTTATGAATCTGGATAAAGAGGATGAAGATACTCTGAATATATAGTTTGGCAGACATACCTGAGCAAAATCTGGGATAATAGCAGGTAGGAAATGAAAACTTTGGAGTATTTACAGATCCAGGGAGGATGGCATAGAAGTAAAGGTACTCCAGCTTGGAAGTGGATGTTAGAATAGAGAATGAAAAGCGAACGTAAAATTTTACGTCTCGCTTTTTCGTTCCTTTTGTGCTATAATGCGAGTGATTAATGGAGACAGATTAGACAATAGTGTTGGAAAAGTTAAGCAGCAAAACCAACATATGAATTTCACAACAATATATAGGGAGGAACTCATGAGGGAAACAAAAACTTGAGTTTAAGGAAACTGTATCAATACATTTCTAAAGACAGTGAGTGCTTTGCTAATTACGGTACAGGAAAGATAGAATTTGGAAGAAAAAGATGATGGGAGTGTCGGGATAAAGGATTTAAAAAGCACCTGCCTTTAATATTGAAAACATGATAAAATGATTCAATAAAACCTGCTCCTGACTACAGTTTAACGATGAGTGATGAAAATATAATAACACTAACAGTAAAAGAAGGAAGCTATAAACCATATTTTTATAAATCAAAGGCGTATAAAAGAAACGATAGCGCTACTGGTTGAGGTAGATGCTCTAGAGTTGACAAGACTAATACTTGAAGGACAAAACAAATCATATGACAGCCTTACCTCTTCACAGACTGGAGTTTAAGGTTTTTAGGAGAAAGAACTAAAGAGGGTAGCTGGGGTAGAAAAACTTACAAAGGATTTACTGATTACTCTCGAATTGTATAACAAGAAGGAAGGATATACTATTGCAGGAGAACTTCTGGCTGATAATAATGGCTTTTCCGGGGAATAGATGATGGTTAGATTTGGAAAAGATATTAATACTTTTTGGATAGAAACAGAATTTACAGGAATATCCATACTAAAACAGTATGATAAAGCCTTAGAGAAATATAGACAGTATTATCAATATGAGGTTATAGAAGGCTCTTTGAGAGAGATGGAGAAAAATACCGGAGAGAGCATTTAGAGAGCGGTAGCTAATGCTCTTGTACACATAGAACCTGGGATATTAGGGTCAAATATATATATATCTATGTTTGATGATAAAATAGAAATTATTTCACGGGTAGCCTTCCAAAAGGATTGACCAAAAGAAGAATACATAGACGGACAAATATCAGTTCTTAGAAATCCACACTGAAATGTATTTTTAGACTGGGAATTATAGAACGTTTTGGAACATGGAATATATCGTATATTTGCATCATATAAGAAAAGCAAAACTAAAACCGGTTATTACTGTATATGAAAATTCTGTAAACTGTCACTCCCTGTATTGAGAGTGAACTGCCTAAACTAAAATGATGATGAATACAGCATTTATGGTAATCTGTACAAAGATCGCTTACATCATCTGAAGTTATGGAGCTAACAGGATTTGGGAAAACAAAGACAGTAAGGATACTTAACAGCTTATTGAAAGGAGGCTATATAGAAAAGCTTGGTAATGGAAGAGGAACAAGATACAGTGTAAATGGCTTCTAAGAATCATTTGGCAAAATCGCAGAATCTGTAATGCATCCGATATCATTTAACAGGCTTACCAATATAATTAAAAGTACCGGTACAGTAATAGGCAAGCAGACGGTAATTAACTATATAGGCTATATGCTTGACTCTTATTTCTATTCAATGTCAAAAATTATGGCTAAGCTGGTAGATAAAGAAACCATGTCTAAGTATTATTTTATGGATACCGACCTGTTAGGCTTTTTCCTCCCAAACGCAAAAATGCCTGGTGATTACCGGAAGCGAAGAAACAGAGCTCTCCAAGATGGAATAGAAGTAAAAGATACTCCAGCTTTGGAAGTGGATGTTAGAATAGAGGCCGCAAAAAGCGAACGTAAATTTTACGTTCTGCTTTTCAGCCTTTTAAAGAACGTAAAAATGATTTGTAATTATCTAATATTTGACATTATAGTAAAAATTAGCATAATATTTATAATTTTACTATATCGAAAGTGTTAGGAGGTGATTGGATGGGACTATATGATTTATGGTTGAAAAAAATATGGATATGATGAAGTTATATTGTTGAATGAAATATATTATAAAGAGTATTCCAAAGCCTGGATAAAAAAAGAAGTGAAAAACTATGTGCTGAAGATAAACTTGTACGCTTTGATAAAGGCGTTTATTATATACCAACAGAGACAATATTAGGTAAAAGTGTACTTAATCCCAGAAAGGTAATAAGGAAGAAATATATAAATGATGGAAGTAAGACTATTGTTACTTTTCAGGGACAACACTTACCAATAGCCTTGGCTTATCAATGCAGGTACCTAATATTATAGAAATATATACGAACAACGAACAATCAAGGGTTAGGGAAGTGCCGATAGGGAAACAGAAGGTTATTCTTAGGCGCGCACGAACTGGAAATTAATGACGAGAATGTTTCAACAATGTGCTTTTTAGAATTGATGAACTTTACGGATTCAACATTTTATAATGACGAAAAAAGAGAAAAAGTAATTAAAATATATCAAAGAAATGGGAATTAATAGGAAAAGATTCTGCAGTGTAGCCCTTATTTCCCGTGACAAAGCAATGAGGACAATGGTTGAAAGTGAGTTAATTTATGAAATTGCATAATGACACTAAATTATTTGAGCAGCTAGTACTGCTGACAGCCGAAGACAAAGGAATAGAAGCAGGAATAGTGGAGAAAGATTACTATGTCACTGTATTTTTAAAATCATTTGCCGAAAAAGCAACCGATGATAATTTTCAAGGGAGGAACTCGCTATCAAAGTGTTATAAGGTTATACAGAGGTTTTCGAAGATATTGACCTGAATTTATATAATGACAATAGCCAACTGAAAGTCACGAAGGAGACTCAAAGCAGATATTATTGACACATAAATGAGCTTGGATTACACCTATGAATGGAGAAATAAGTGAGTAGGCGGGACTATAATAAGTACATTATTGATTTCTAAATCGATTTTTTGAATTTGAAAACTTAAAACAATTTTTGATAGTTGAAACTGCTGTATTTATACCTTCATATCCTATTAGACCTATGGCGGCCACTCTGCTTTGATATATGATTATTTACTTGAAAAAGGTAGAGAGGATATTATAGCAACAAATACACGTTGGAATCCTTCGAGATAAACGTACAGTGATATCAATCGTACTTTTATAGATAAAGTTTTGCAATATGTGACTACTATCTTGCTGGCAAAAATAACTGAACACTCAAGACATATTTATGATATATATAAATTGTATGATGAGATTATATTAAATGATTCTTTGAAGAAACTTTTTGCCGCAGTAGCGAAAGAAGTTCACGAAAATTGTTTGTCCGCAGCGAAGGTGTTGATGTCTGAAGTACGCTACAAATGATTATAGACAAAGACGTATATAAAAATGATTATGAAACTGTCACTAGGGCTTTTTATTCTGAGAATATATATATCACAAGCTCATTAAAGTTTTAAGTATAATTGCTGGTAGTTCGTTTGATTAAATTAGACCGAAAATCGAACGCAAAATTTTTACGTTCGATTTTTCGGCCTTGAAAGAACGTATTTTTGGAATTTAAAAATTATAATACTTTTCAATCATCATATCGTATCATGTGCAAAAATTCATCATAGATAATAATATTAATAAATGATGGCATTTATCATAAATTTAGATAAAATGCTGAAAGTAACGAAATTATCACGCAATTTGCTTGACAATATATACAGATTGAGCATTATATATATGCTGATTTTATACAAAAAGTTACAGAGATTACAGCCGTAACAAAAACAAGGAGGAGATATGAAAAATCACTGGCAATTTTATCATGGCATCTGCATTGGTTCTGACATCCTGTGGGGAAAATGCAGGAAGATAGCGAATCTAAGAAGTCATCAGCAACAACTTCAACTGTAGTAAGTTCAACAGTTGATGCTAAGTCATCAGTTCAAAAAACAGTTGAGACTACTAATACATCGGGACATAGCAAGAATGGTGATATTATGGTACTAACCCTGTTTCAGAATCTGAAGACATTGGATATACAAAATACCAATGCAGACTATTTTATTCCACTTCAGATTTATGACAGGCTTGTTGAAGCAGGAAAGGATGATAAAGCGAAATCTGACTCATAGTACCTAGCTCTTGCAGAAAGCTGGGATGTATCAAAAAGATGGCCTTAAGTTTACTTTTCATCTAAGAAAAGGAGTTAAGTTCCACAATGGTGAGGAACTAAAGGCTGATGATGTACTTTACCATAAATAAAATGATGGATAAGAAGGCCAATATTATATAGTTATCAGTTTGAAATGATAAAAAGGCGCAAAGAAGTACTTGCGGGTGCGGATAAGGCTTCAGGGTGAAGGTGATTGATGATTATACAGTGGAACTTACTCTGGCTTATCCTTATGCACCTTTCAGAAGTTTAACCTCTGCGCCAGCGTCCATCTTTAACAGAAAAAGCAGAAGAGTGGCGGCGACAAATTTGGCTTTTGATCCTGAGTATACTGTGGGTACAGCGCTATAGGAAATTTCAGGACTGGACACAGGATAAGGAAATCAATCTGGTTAGAAATGATGATTATTTTAATGAACCTGCCAAAATTAGCGGTGTAAGATATCATGAATATAGATAAGTCAACCAGAAGAATGATGTCTGAAAATGGTGAGCTTGACTATATGCCAATTGATAAAACTATTTACGATACATATGTAAACGATCCTCTTTGGAAGGATAATCTTATTAAATTCTTTGCACCTAGTATGGATTATCTTATTTTCAACCAGAATGACCCTAATATGGCAAAGGCTGGATATAAGACAGGCTGTCACAAAAGCTTATAAATAGAGAAGTGTTTAATCAGACCTTTTACAGTGGCGAAGGCATACTTATAAATGGAATAGTACCTCCGGGAATGCTGTGTACAACGAGAACCTCCCTAAGATTGAAATATAATCCTGAGGAGAGCAAAAGCATTGTACAAAGGTGGCTTTTGATTCAAGTAAAAACCATTTGTAATATTACAGAACGAGAGTCAGGACTACACACATCCTATGAATGAAAATGTCAGCTTATGCTTTGCTGAGGCAGGTATTAAGGCTGAAATTAAGAAACATGGATATGACCAGCTACTGGGATACTGTTGCCAAGGGTGAAGGATTTGCTATTACCTTAGGTCCTGTTACTGCAGATGTTCCCGATCCTGATGATTTCTTTTCCACCTTCCAGGTTGATACATCTAAGACAAATGGTTTTAATATTAAAGATAAAGACTTGTCTGACAGGATTGCAAAAGGCAAGAAGTATCGCTGATACCAAGGAAAGATTTGCTGCATTTGCAAAGCTTTGAAGAAGAACTTATGACTAAGCAGGCTGTTTACCTTCCTATAGCTGCCGAGGTTAATTTATCGGTTAAGAGTCCTAGACTTAATAACTTTGAATTTACCTGGCAGGGATGGGTATGTGGTGCTACTACATAGAGTTACCGATAGATCATCAGTTATGATGAATAAGATATGCTGAAATAAAAATGTTAGGGAGTCCGGATACTGCATAGATTTCCGACTCTAATTCTGTAAGGGTGGTTAGATGTTAAATGCTAAAACGAATTTTAGAATCGGTTGTTATATTATTTGGAGTTATACTGATTACCTTTTGTTAATGAATATAATCCCCCGGGAATGCGGCTACAGTATTGATGGGACAAAAGCCAAATGAACAGGCTTATGACAGAATAGTAAAAAGTTAGAACCAGATAAACCTGTTGGAGAAAGGTTTGTTAAGTATATCCGGACTGTCATGAGATTTGGGAACATCTATCATTATGAATAGAAAGGTGGCAGATATTATAAAAGAACTCATTTCCTATAGACTATGATACTAACCTTATCTTCGCTCACGTTCGCTTTGGATATTTGGTATTATTTGGGAAATTTCTTTCTGCACTTCACAACGGAAATTTGTAGGACAGACTGACTATGGGAACTGCCATATCTGGGAATATCAATGCTCTACCTTTGATAGCAATTATTTTTCAATACGTCTTTGCGTATAAGCTAAAATTGGTACTGATATCAGGCTTTGTAAGCCTCATTCAGTTAATACTTCCATCTATTGTTCTGGAATAGCGAGGCAGGCTCTATAGCAAGGCTTCTAGAGCCAACCTTCTGAAGTACTAGGATGGATTTTTAGACTGGCAAAAACTAAGTGAGCTAAAAATACCGCTTATTATTTTGAGATGCACTAAAAATCGCGAGTGTTACCGGTTATAACAATTATGATAATGCAGTTAACCTCTTTTTGGTGAGCTGAGTGATTACAGAGAGCATATTTGGAATTCTGGGACTAGGAACTTTCTATATCTGCGCTAACCAATAGAGACTTACGCACTTTAGGAATTATTCTCTTGAACAGTAATTACCATTCTTGGCAATCTTTGCAGATATAATATATACTATTTTAGATCCAAGAATAAGGCTTAAGTAGGTAGATATTATGAATAGTAAAATTTATTCGTTTAGTAAAAAGCAGACCTTTGCTTATAATGTGCTCTATTGTGATACTAATATTTATTATAATGGCGGTGTTTTGCAGACTTTTATTGTTTTCATATTCTAACTGCTTACAGATTTTTCGAAACTCAATGTCGGCGCTCTTCAGCAGAGACATATTTTTGGAACAGACAGACTGAGCAGGGATATATTCAGCAGAATGATACACGGACTTAGAATGTCGCTTTTTGAGTAGGCTTGATACCACCATCTATTAATTTAGTTTTAGGTGCCCTGCTTGGAATGCTTGCAGGATTATCTAATAAGTGGATAGATATGATTATACATGAGACTTGTAGACATAGCACTTCGTATCCGTTCATGATACTGGCAATGGCTATAATATATAATCTTGGTCCGGGAATGATGACTATGATGTTTGCCCTTGTTGTCCTTGGTTGGGCTTAGTCTGCAAGAATAGTCAAGGGCACAGACAAAGATGATTGCCAATGAAACCTGTCGTAGATGCAGCAAAGTCACTGGGCTTATCTAGGTTTAGTGTAATGAAGGCACATATACTGCCCATATCGTTCTACTCTTATTGTAATATATACCATGGAAACTCCTGAATCCATTCTCGCGGAGGCAGGACTTAGCTTTTTGGGCTTTGGAGCACAGGCGCCTATGACCAGCCTAGGTGTGATGGTTTCAGATGGACGCTCCTATGTGTTTGATGCACCCTGGATGTCTATCGCACCAGGCATTTTCATCCTTGTTGTCACTAAGTTTTAACTTTTTAGGGATGAGCTTTAGAGATTATTTTTGGTCTCAAAAAGGGATCTAAGCTATGATAGATAATTTATTTGAAGTAAAAAGACTTAAAAATAAGTGAATACAAAAGAAGAGCATATACCGACATTGTCAGGAGAAATATCGCTTTACGTAAAGCCTGGAGAGATAGTTGGTTGGCGGGAGAATCCGGTTGTGGGAAAAGTCTCACTTTGCAGGGCTATAATGAATATTTTGCCATCAAACCTTAAGATTACAAAATGGAGAAATAAGATATTTAGGAAAACCTATAGATTATAGAGATAAGAACCTATATGGAAAGAAATTAGTGATGATATTTCAGGAACCAACCAGCACCACATCCGCTAAAACAGTAGGAAACCAGATATCAGAGGTGATGCTTACCATATTATATTAGAGGAGTAGAACTTAAGGAAAGTGCTTAATGCAATGGAAATGGTAGAATAGACGAGCCTGAGACAAGATATAAACAATATCCTCACCAGCTGTCGGGTGGACTTTGTCAGAGAGTTATAATAGCAATAGCTACTGATAATGAAACCTCACTCATAATTGCGATGAACCAACAACTTCTCTGACGTAACGTAGCAACAAAGAAAATACTTGATCTTTTATTTGAACTTAATAAAAATGGAACTTCAATCATCTTTTATTTCACACGACTTAGCAGTCCCAAGTCATATATGCAATACAGAGTATATGTAATGTATTGTGGTGAGATAGTAGAAGAAGGACGGTTCCCGCATATTTGCAAGTCCATATCATCCTACAATAAGCGTTCTGATATCTTCAATTCCATCTATGTATGGAGCTGTAACTAAGCTAAAGTCAATAAAAAAGGGATGGTGCCAAGTCCAAGAAATTATTCAAAATACTGTAGGTTTTATGACAGATGAGGAAAGATGAAGCTTGTAAGGACACAAAACCACAAATTGAAAGATCGTGAAGGGTAGAGGTGTGAGGTAACAAATTGAATAATAACGAAATATTTAAAATAAAGTCTCTTGAACTTAGCTTTAGAACAGGTAGGCATAAAGAAAAAGTTGTATTAAATGATTTTGCTCTAACCTTAAAAGAGGGGAGGTACTCGGTCTGGTAGGGAGAATCAGGCTGTGGTAAAACTACCTTGAGCCGTATCCGATGGGACCGCAACGGGCAGATAGAGGAGAGCTATTTTTATACGGCAGGAAACAAGAATTTAACAACCCAAAGGATATAAGGGATAGACGTCAGATTATGCAGATGATATTCCAAGACCCTTATTCTTCTATCAACCCATATATGACTATGAAACAGGTACTTGAAGAGCCTATGAAAAAGCTTAAAACCAGAGTGAATAGTGTAAAAGAGAGGAAAGATGCAGAGAACTTCTAAGGCTGGTTTCACTTGGAAGAAAGCTACTGTATCAAAAATGGCAGGGAAATGTCTGGTGACAGAGATGCATGCATAGGAATTGCAAGAGCATCTAGCTGTGAGCCAAGAATTCTTATCTGTGACGAGCCTGTCTCGGCACTTGACCTATCTGTTCAGGCACAGATACTAAACCTTCTTAAGAGCTTAAAGAGGAATCTTGGACCAACTATGACATTTATTTCAGATGACAGTAGAGTTGTATCGTTATATAGAGACAGGGCAGCCATAATGAAGGATGGAGCACTTCTCGAAGAAGGAGATACAGACAATGTACTACAGAACCCAAAGGAGGAGTACACAGCAATCTTCGGAATCTGTTCTTAGCTTTAATTATATGAAAAGAGTAATAAAATCAGCTTTTCAAAAATATTATTGTTAAATGAAATATATTTTTAATAGGTATTCTCGGTCTTTAGGAAAGTGACTATAGGAAAGCAGAAAATTCTTCAGTATAGCTCTTTATTAATCGGATAAAGCTGTGAGAACTATGGGTGAAAGTTTTGCTAGATTTTCAAGTGCAACACTTTATAAAAATAGTAAATGCAACACTATTGCCAGATAAATGATAAAATTATATCAATAAAATCAGACTGAATTTAATCAAATTGGTTTGATTTATTGCTTTTTGTCGAAAAAGTGTATAACAAACAGACCTGAAACCACATCTTTCAGGTTAAAATGTGCAACGGTTTTTAGTGTTGCGTTTACTTTGAAGTATTTACTTTATCTCTGGTTAGTGTTTTAATAGTTTTGAGTTAACGCCCATCACTTGCTTTATCCTTTTAAGCTTTAGCTTTTGTAAAGAACCCGCCGGCAGTGCGTCTGATAGTTGTTTCAATGGACTTTTACCAAACAAAGACTTTCGTACATAGCTGTTTATATGGTTCGTGACCAATAGCGTGTCTCCTTGTAAGTCCAAAAGACGTCCCTTCGGAAGGATAGTCCTGTAAGCTTATGGTTATTTTCGCACCGTCCTTTGATCAGAGCGGTTCGGTTCGCAAAAAGAAGATGTTTGTGCGCTTCCGCCGTATATGGATTTCTCCATGCCATCTATATTTGAGGAATCTGATGCCCATTATCGGTTAGTATCAGAGGAAAACACATAGCAAACAGCTCTTTTCCCAGTTTTTCTTAAACTATCAAACAAGTCTGTAACACATTTTGAAGTATGCCCTCAAGCCTGGAATATTAGCCGCATATGGAATTGAGTAGCGCAGTGTCAGCAGTACCCGTGAATCTTCTTTTTTGCTCACAACACAATCCATCTGTACTACAGGCACGTCGTTTTCTGAAAGATATGAAATCGGGAAATACAGGTGCCCGTTTTTGGGAGTTTTTAGCTTATGCATACCCCTAACCTCGTTTTCTCGTTTTACAGCCTGTGGTAGGTCTATTATTCTGCATCCATTTTCGCCTGCTATAACCAGCCTTCTTAAGGTAGATTCGCTATGTTTAGTTCATCCCCATTGTTCTGAGCTATATGGTAGAGAGACTGTCCTTTTTATACGTGAGATTATGCTATTTATCCCTTGTCATATCCTCGAGGGTAAGGTCAAAGCCGTTACGGACTGTATAAGGGTATCACAGCATTCTGCCTGGGCTTTTTAGCATCATAGAAATGTTTTTCAAGTCGGCGTATCCTCTTTTGTGCAGCCGTTACATAGTTTCTACCTGGAACCATTCCGGTGTTCATGCTTCTTTTGCTGTAATGCTCACAGTATTTTTAGCAAGATGGCATGAGCGGCACTTTATTACAGTCTTTAGAACCGCAGATGTGTTTGACATTACATCCGGTATAATCGTTGCAGCCGCAGGTGTTAGGGGTTTTGACAATTGAATGCCTGCCTATCTCCCTTGAAATGGTAGAAGGATTTCTCAAGGAAATCAGCAATCATTTGATTGAAAAGCCCTGTGAGAGTCAGGGTTTCGATTTTGATGCGTTCAGCATTAGTAAGATGTTTCTTCTTGTTCATAGGAACTCCTTTTTGTTAGTATGATAGTTACCTAGTGAATAAAAAGCACACGCAAGAATAAAAACAAGGGTCAAATGAAGAATATAAGGTCTCAGGCTACAGCAACATCACTTTCAGTAAAAGCAACGGCACCTTTCAAATGGAGCATTACTTTTCAAAGTAAAGGAACGATATTTTTCAATGTGAAATGCAACAGGGTATCTGTCATGCAGTACACATGCTGCACGGTTGAAAAACTACTGGGTGAAAAGTTTTCACTGAACATGCTTATTAATATCTTTTAAAAACCCTCAATTAAATGCTATAATGGAAATTTAGTAACCACAACGATTAGAGCATAAATATAGAGGGCTTATGGATATATTTGCAAGAGAGTTATTAGAGCCATTCACGAGGGAAAAATGAGTGGAAAACTGAGTATAAGAACAAAAATGAGGAAACTACCAGATACTGATTAGTATTGTGGATTTAGAGCCATATCTATAGTACTAGGTGGATAGTCTTCATTTGGCTATTATCACGTTATGAGACTGGATAAGATATTTTTAGCTTTCAATAATATCAGCTGAAGTAGTGATGCAAGTTTTTGCGAGCGAAATGAAAAACCAATAGAAGATATAGCTATGAATCCAGAAAAATACGTGAATGGCTTACGGAAAAGTGCCACTTAAAAATCCCTAAACTACTTGAAAATGTGCAATAAGTTAGATGGAATAGCTTAGAGACTTGATTTTGAAACTGATAGAATATTTAGACAGAGAAACTATAGATAGGAGATGTATAATCTTTCAGACGAACAATTTAAGCAAATAGTTACATTTCAATATGACAAGGACAGACGTAGCGGGAGGCTGCAAATTAAAGAAATCTTGCTATGAATAGTCTCTGAGCAGTGGCACTAATAAGGGACTTACGTACTGGCATACAGGAAGTTTTGGCTTGATGTGAAAGCAAAAGGTTGAAGCCGGCTAAAAGAAATAACAAGGCTACATAGTTTACAAATGGGAGAGAAGTTCAAATAGGAGCATTTGGTTTTAGAGGCAGATGAGTATGAGCTTTCTAAATGACTTCTGGAAACCAAGATAGAAGTCATTACGATGTGATAACACGCTTATTTGAAATGGCAGTGGAAAATGGTGATGACATACCTTTATATCATTGACTTGGCATTGATGTTGCCCTTTGACTTAAACAGTGAATACAAGGTTATCCTCGATATGTAGGCAGGGTACGTAAGTACTCCCATAAAGGCATTTTTGGAGAATTGTTACAAAACCAAGAAGAAGAAATAAGCATATCCTATTGCTCTATAACATGGAAATATAAATTTGACCAACTGTTTGTCTAATAATGTTA